>Ga0213876_10001402_pt1 | contig 15016 bp, 12 predicted proteins | sample BarmaccomBMRX_R9_FD_160113 | JGI IMG/M metagenome (GOLD analysis project Ga0213876, IMG submission 160113) | Root-associated microbial communities from Barbacenia macrantha in rupestrian grasslands, the National Park of Serra do Cipo, Brazil - RX_R9 | ecosystem: Host-associated > Plants > Roots...
GACGACATCGGGAACGCGTTGCGCCTGGCGGGGTCTTGATTATAGAGCGGGGCGCTCACGGTGATGTGTTCGAGCGCCTGGAGGAGTTCCGCAGTGTTATGGACGACCTGATACCTGGGTGGCACCTGACGGATCATCTCGGAGACGTACATGCGGATGATGGGGTTCGTCTCGATCAGTGCGCCGAGGCGGGCCACGGCGTCGCCGAGGGGGCGCGTTTCGGAGTCGAGTTTCACCCGCAGCTCGCGGTTCCACTCGTCGAGGCTCTGCCGATCCCGCGGCAGGTAGCCGGCCCTGTAGCCGAACATCCTCCGATACCTGGCGTCGATTAAGGCTTCTTGTAAGGCTTCTTGATCGCTCATCTCAGTCCCTCCGTGTGTCTCGGGTCACGACGCGCGCCGCCGCGCGCGAACGCGGGTGCTCGTAACCAATTCAAAGCCGCCCGTTGTGTGTGCTTACGCCGAGCAGCGCCAGGGCTTCGGCCGACGTGGTGAACCTGAAGCTGCCGGCGAGCGGGTGCGTGAGGATGTAGTCAAGATTCGCCTCCACGTGAGCGCGTGCGCGCGCGGGCAGGCAGGCGTCCGACCTCATGATCAAACCCAGGTACTTCTCCTCCGCGGCATCTAACCAGGACTCTGTGAGCGCGCGGAAGAGGGGGGCGTTCAGTTCGAGGTTGAGCGGGACGGTGTCGTTGCGTTTCCGCAGATCGACCCCGAGCGCCGCGGCCGCGCGCTTGATGGCGGTGAAGCGGCCGGGCTCTTTTCCCGTGCTGACCGGTATCGCCCAGAGGTCGCGCCCGCCCTCGGGGCCGTGCGTTCTGAAGTCACGGCGCGAGGGCCTGTAGGGGCGCCGCGGCACGCGAACGTAGTCGGGCAGCCAGCCGTCGGGGCTCTTATCCCAGGGGTAGGGTCTGGGTATCCGGCCGGGCTCGACGGTCAACTCGAACCGCACGCCGAGAGACTCCAACAAGTCCAGCGTCTCGTTGTTCATCCAGTGGTCGCCGAACCTGAAGGAGACGCAGGGGCGCCCGAAGGCTTTGCGGAACGCGTCGAAGGCCGTGCGCACGCAGTGTTCGACCCACTGCCGGCTGCCGTGATCCGTCACCCAACAGCCTAAGCCCTCGTCCCAGCGCCACGCGTGCGTGTGCAGGCCGAACTCGTCGCCGGCCCGTTCGAGCCGCGCGACGAGTTCGCCGTAGCGCTCGGCCGCCCAGCCGGGCGAGCCGTAAACGCGCTCGATCTGCGGATCCATCCTGAAGAACCAGTTGAAGTGCGCCGGGGCGCCGGTCACTTCGGCCAGGCGACCTCTGAGGGCGTCGAAGAATTGCACGGTCTCCGAAAACCCTTCCCAATCTTCTCCCGTGTCGGGGCTTATCTGGCGGTAGTCGGGTTCGACATCGTGGCAGATGATGACGGGTATCTTTTCCGGGGCTTTTTTCATACGACTTTGCGGCGGCGGCTCAGCAGACCTGCGCCCAGGGGTGCGCGTCAGGCTCGGTCGCGTCCGCGCCGTGGAGGCTTCCGTCGGCGACGCGACGGTAGACGTTCAGCAGCGTCGGCAGCACCGCCTGCGGGGAGAAGAGCGTTTCGTAGCGCTCGCGTGCGGCCCGGCCCATCCGGCGGCGCGAGTCCGCGTCTCTGGCGACGCTCACGAGGGCCTCGGCCAGCGTCGCCACGTCCCCGGGCGAGACGAGCACGCCCGTCTGCGCCGTGAGCGTGTCGGGGATGCCGCCCACGTCCGAGGCGATGACGGGCACGCCGAAAGACATCGCTTCGGCGATGCTGTTCGGCGTGCCCTCGGTCAAAGACGGCAGCGCGAAAATGTCCAGCCGCTCCATGAACGCCTTGCGCTGCGCGGCGTTCGTGTAGAGCCCGACGAACTCGCAGTCGGCGGCGACGCCCAGCGCGGCGGCGCGCGACTTGAGCTTCGGCTCCAGCGACCCGGCGCCCGCGACCAGCAGGCGCAGCCTCGCGTCCGAACGCCTTGCGAGGGCGAACGACTCCAAAAGGGTCAGCGGCCCTTTCAGGTGCTCGATGCGCGCGGCGAAGCCGACGTTGACCTCCGCGCCGCCGTCCCTCGCGGGATGCCCGTTGCGCAGGTCGTTCGCGATGATGGGGAGGACGGAGAGCCTCTTCAAGTCGGGCAGACGCTCGCGGCACTGGCGCGCGAGCGAGGGCGAGAGGGCGGCCACCTCTGCGCAGAGCGGCAGCACGGCGGTGAACTCCTGATAGCTGAACGCGAAGTCCGGCGGATGATAGGGGATGCCCAGCTCCTGGTACAGGACGGGGACGCCCGCAGCGTGTGCGGCCCGGATGAGCGCCATCGCCCCGGGGTCAGGCGTCACCACGTGAACCAGGTCGGCGCGCAGTGCGCGCAAAGCCTCGGCGCACCGCGGTTGGTATTTGAAGGTGAGCCCCGAGCTGATCTCGTGCGCACGCTTCCGCAGGAGCTTCTGCGCAGGGGGGAAGGTGTCCATCACCCTGCGCGCCACGCCGCGCGCCGCTTCGAGCGTGGCGCGGACGGGGGTCGAGGCGATGGTGACGACGGAGACGCCGGCCGCCTGCAAACGCAGGTAACGCTGATCCTGCGGCGGGCACGGGAAGAGCAGGAGCACGGAAACGTCGTGCCCCTGCCCCTGCAACAGCGTGGCGTAGGTGACGAGGGTCTCGTCGGCGCCGCTGATCGCCCCCAGGAATTGCGTCTTGGCGAGAACGATTCTCATCTGTCGGTCGTGTGTGGTCGCGTCTCGCCGGCCCGCGGGCGTTCCCCCGCGCGGCCGCGCAGGCGCCGCAGGGCGGAACCGGCGGCCCAACGGAGCAGCCCCCGGGGGTGCAGACAGACCGCGGGGCGCACGCACGCCTGCGCCTGAAGAAACCGGCGGCTGCCGAGCGCGCGCGCGGCTTCAAAAATCAACTGGCCCGCCGCGTTCTTCGAAAACAGACGCCAGGCCCTCTGTCTTTCGGACGCCGTGGCGGACGCCGCGCGCGACAGCTTGAGCCACTTCCTTCGAAACTGTCGCGTGCTCAGCGCGACCAGCTCGTGAGGGCGCGAACTCCCCTGCCCCGAAGTCGGGGTTGAACCGCGCCAGACCATGACGGGACGCTCAAGCGCCAGCACCGGATATTGTGCGGCTATCCGGAGCCACAAGTCCCAATCGTCTATTCCCGGCGCGGACGAATCGAGCAGCCCCACGCGCGCGAGGCAGGAGCGCCGGAAGAGCACGCTGCCGCACGGGATGAAGTTCTGCCCCAGGAGTTCCCAGAAGATGTCCCCCTCGGGGCAGTGCTGCGGGTAAAAGTTTCGTCCGCGCGTCTCGCCCTGTCTGTCGATGAGCGCCCGCGCGTAAACGAGCCCCGCGTCGGGAGCCGAGTCCAGCGCCGCCGACTGCAAATCGAGAGAATGTTCAAGCCGCACGTCGTCGTCGTCCAGAAAACAGAGGTACTCGCCGCCGCTGTGCAAAACGCCGACGTTACGCGCGCCGGCCACGCCCTGGTTCTCTTCGAGCCGGACGTACTTGATGCCGGCGAGCGTCCGGCAGACCCGCGCCGTCTCGTCCGTCGAGGCGTCGTCCACCACGACGACCTCCGGGTCACGGCCCGCGCCGAACGCGCTCGCGACCGCGCGGGGCAGCATCTCCGGACGGTTGTGCGTGGTGATGATGACGCTGACTGTCGGCATTCAAGAGCAGGGGGTCAGATGTGCCGCCGGTTCTTCAGAATCTTGACGAAGGAGCCGGAGCGCAGCTCTTCGACGGTGAGGCCGCTCAGGCGGACGGCCTCCTCTTCGGTGATGGCGCCGCAGTTGGTCGCGCGGAGGAAGTAGTTGAGCAGCCCCTGGCCGGTCGCGGCGTCGTCGAACACGTCGCCGACGAGCGTGGCGCGCGCGGCCTTCTCGACGAAGTTGCTCAGTCGCTCGGACGCCGGCCCGAGGCTTTCGAGGAAGAAGGTGTAGACGGCGGCGTACCGCGTCGGCAGTTGCGCCGGGTGCAAATCCCAGCCCTGATAGAAGGCGTTCGTGAGCGAGTGCTGGATGTGCTCGTAGTGGAGCCGCCAGGCGCGGCCGACGGCGCGGCGGTTCTCCTCCTCCTGCTCTTCCGTGAGTGCGCCGCCTTCCGAAGCGCGGTGCACGGGCACCGGCATGATGTTGGTCGCGCCGTCCGAGAGCCACACGCCCGTCCCGCCCAGAGAGACCTGCATCGCGTGGCGCGCGTAGTCGCAGGCGGGGTGCGTCATGTGCTGGTGCGCCGCGGTAATCTGGCAGCTCGCCGTGTAGTCGTAGGTTCCGAAGTGCGCCGCCGTGCAACGGCCCCGGGCGGCCTCGACGAACGAGGGCAGCGCGCAGCGCCCGCGGTGGTCGATGATCGACTGCGTCGTCTCGACCATCAGCTCAAGCTTCAAAGACCCGGCGGCCAGCCCCGACTCTTGCTCGAACAAATCGAAGAGGTCTGCGAGCGCCGAGACCTGCTCGGGGATGGTGACCTTCGGCAGCGTGACGACGAAGTTCTCGGGGAGCCGCCCGCCTGCCTCCGCCAACAGCGAAGAGATGAAGATGTCGAGCGTGCGCGAAGAGCGCGCGTACAGCTCTTCGGTGAAGGGCTTGATGCGGATGCCGATGAAGGGCGGCAGCGTGCCCGCCTCCATCCCGCGCGCGACCTCCGCGGCGGCCGAGGCGGCGTGGCCGTCCTCCTCCGCGTCCGCGCGGTTGCCGTAGCCGTCCTCGAAGTCGATGCGGAAGTCCTCGACCGGCTCGCGCCTCAGCTTCTCGACCACGCGCGCGTAAGTTTTGTGCGCGAGCCACACGCCCGGGTGCTCCCTGCGAAACCCGGCCTCGTCCCGCTCGACGGCGGCGCGCACCGCAGAGTCGTCCGCGACCGAGTCGGGCAGCTCTTCGTGACCGGGAAGCTGAAGGGCGCGCGCGAAGACGGCGAAGTTCGGCGCGTAAGTCTCAAGCGCCCGCAGGGCGAGCGCGCCGAGGCGCGGCGTCGTGTCGGACTTGAACAGGTGCGCGCCGCCGTAGACCGTGTGCACGGGCTGGCGCCTGAAGGACTCGCCCGGGTAGCGCGCGGCGAACTCGCGGTTGGCCGCGCCCAGCCGCGCGGAAACCTCCCGCGTCTTCTCGCTCGTCAAAGTCGTCTGCATCATCTCTCCTCGCTTCGAATGGGCCGGAGCATTCTAACGCAGCGCCCCGCGGCCGCGCGAACGGCCTCAATCATTCTCATTCTGTTGCCAAAAGCCACGACTTATGTTTTAAGTCTTCGACATGCCTTCGCCCGACCTTTGCATAAGGGGTCAACACGTCGTCACTCCCGAGTCGGACGGCCCTGCTTCTATTCACGTGCGCGGCGGGCGCGTCGATGACATCTACGAGTTCGACGAGGTGCCCGACGGGTGCCCGCTGGTCGAAGCCGGCGACGCCGTCGTGCTGCCCGGCCTCGTGGACTCGCACGTGCACGTGAACGAGCCGGGGCGGACGCGTTGGGAGGGGTTCGCGACGGCGACGAAGGCGGCCGCGGCGGGCGGCGTGACGACGATTGTTGACATGCCGCTCAACAGCATCCCGCCGACGACCACGCCCGACGGCTTGCAACAGAAGATCGAGGCGGCGAAGGGTCAGTGCCGCGTGGACGTCGGGTTCTGGGGCGGGCTCGTGCCGGGCAACCTCGGCCTGCTCGCGGCGCTCTACGCGGGCGGCGTCGTCGGCTTCAAGTGCTTCCTCATCGACTCCGGCGTGCAGGAGTTCCCGAACGTCAACGAAGGCGAGCTGCACGCGGCGATGTTCGAGCTGGCGCGCCTGGACGCGCCCCTCATCGTGCACGCGGAGCTGCCCGGGCCGGTCGAGGAAGCTTTTGCGTCCTGCTGCACGGGCGAGGCGGCGGGCGACCCGCGCAGGTATGAGACGTTCCTTCGCTCGCGCCCGCGCAAGGCGGAGGACGAGGCGGTCGCGCTCCTGCTCAGGCTCTGCCGCGAGACGGGCGCGCGCGTCCATGTCGTCCACCTCTCTTCGGCCGACTCGCTCCCGCTGCTGCGCGAGGCGAAGGCTTCGGGGCTCCCCTTCACCGCCGAGACCTGCCCGCACTACCTCACCTTCGCGGCCGAGGAGATTCCCGACGGCGCCACCGAGTTCAAGTGCTGCCCGCCCGTGCGCGAGCGTGAGAACCGCGAGCAGCTCTGGGCGGCGCTCGCCGACGGCACCATCGACATGATCGTCTCCGACCACTCGCCCTGCCCGCCCGAGATGAAGCGGCGCCCCGAAGGCGATTTTCTAAAAGCGTGGGGCGGCATCAGCTCCCTGCAATACAGGCTGCCCGTCGTGTGGACGGAGGCGCGCCGGCGCGGCCACGACCTCCGAGACCTCGCGCGCTGGCTCGCGCGCGAGCCGGCGCGGCTCGCCGGCCTCTTCGGCCGCAAGGGCGCGATCACGCCGGGCCGCGACGCCGACTTCTGTATCTTCGACCCCGAGGCGAAGACGCGCGTCGAGGCCGAGACGAATCAACACCGGCACAAGCTCACGCCCTACGAAGGGCTTGAGTTCGACGGCGCCGTCGTCTCGACCTACCTGCGCGGCGAGAAGATTTACGACCGCGGCCAGTTTGCAGACAAGCCCACGGGACAACTCCTGCTGCGCGAGCCGCCGAAGCGAGAGCCGACCGTTTGGGACGATTGGGACGAATGAGCTAATGACCCCAGAGTTCACCAACCTCGTTGACCTCGCCTCGGAGCGTCTGGGCGGCGCGGTGCTCTATGCCAACGACGACTTCTTCGCGCCGAAGGAGAATCTGTTGAAGGCAAGCGCGCCTGTCTGGCGCGAGGGCGCGTACACGGAGCGCGGGAAGTGGATGGACGGCTGGGAGTCGCGCCGCCGCCGGACGCCCGGCTTCGACTGGTGCCTCGTCCGCCTCGGCGCGGCGGGGCGCGTCCGCGGCGTCGTCGTGGACACGAGTTACTTTCGCGGCAACTTCCCCGAGGGCTGTTCGCTCGAAGCCTGCACGGCCGCGCCCAACGCCACCGCGGAGGAGCTTGAGTGCGGCACGACCGAGTGGGTCGAGATTCTGCGGCAGTCGGAACTCAAGGGGCACTCCGAGAACGAGTTCACGGTGCACGCGCGCCGGCGCTTCACGCACCTGCGTTTCAAGATTTATCCGGACGGCGGCGTCGCCCGGCTGCGCGTCTACGGAGAGGTCGTGCCCGACTGGGATTCAATCAAGCGCGCGGGCGGCCTCGTCGATCTGGCGGCCGTCGAGAACGGCGGCGCGGTCGTCGCCACGAGCGACGAGTTCTTCGGCCACCGCCACAACCTCATCATGCCCGGCCGCGCGGCGGACATGAGCGACGGCTGGGAGACGAAGCGGCGGCGCGGCCCCGGCCACGACTGGTGCGTCATCCAGCTCGGCGCGACGGGGACGATTCGACGCGTCGAGGTGGACACGGCGCACTTCAAGGGCAACTTCCCCGAGAGCTGCTCGCTCGAAGTCTGCCAGGCGCCGTCGGAGGTGCCCGCGCCCGGGGAGTCTTACCTCACCTTCGCTCAATGGCGCGAGCTTCTGCCGCGCACGCCTTTGCAGGCGCACACGCGCCACTTCTACGAGTCGGAGTTGAAGGAGACCGGGGCGGCCACGCACGCGCTCTTCCGCATCTACCCCGACGGCGGCGTCAGCCGCCTGCGCCTCTACGGGAGCCTGGCCGAATAAGAATTTCAAATTTGAAATTCTCAAACGTATGCCCGACCTGAAAGACATCGAAGGGCCGATAGGAAAGTTGAACCGCTTGTCTCTCGATGAGGCGCGCGCGGCGCTGCTGGCGTGCTGCGGCTCGACGCGCTGGGCTTCCGAGGTGGCGGCGCTGCGCCCCTTCTGGGACGTGGGGCAGTTGCTCAACCTCGGCGGGCGCGTGTGGCGCGAGCTTCCCGCAGAGGACTGGCTCGAAGCCTTCCGCGCGCACCCGAAGATCGGCGAGAAGCAGGCGGAGAAGGAGACGGGGGCCGAGGCCCGCGCGTGGGCGGAGGGCGAGCAGTCGCGCGCGCGCGAGGCGTCGGGCGAGACTTTAGACGCGCTCGCCGGGGCGAACCGCGAGTACGAGGCGCGCTTCGGCTTCATCTTCATCGTCTGCGCCACGGGCAAGACGGCCGACGAAATGCTCGCGCTTCTTCGTCAACGTCTGGACAACGACCCCGAGGCCGAGCTGCACGTCGCGGCCGCCGAGCAGTGGCGCATCACCGAGCTGAGGCTCAGGAAATTTCTGAACGTCAAATGAGCGGCATCACGACACACGTGCTCGACACCGCGCGGGGGCGGCCCGCGGCGGACGTGCCCGTCACGCTCGAAGCGAAAACGGAAGGCGGCTGGTCGCTCGTCGGCCGCGGCGCGACGGACGCGGACGGGCGGCTGCGCGACCTCGCGCCTGCGGATTTCGTCCCGGGCGCAGGCGACTACCGGCTCACGTTCGACGTGGGCTCTTACTTCAACGCGACGGGCCAGCGGGGCTTCTACACGGAGGTCTGCGTGAGCTTCGTCGTCCAAGACCCTGCGTCGCACTACCACGTGCCGCTGCTGCTGAGCCCTTACGGCTACACGACCTACCGCGGGAGCTGAAACGGATGAGACTTTCCCCTGCCTTAAGCGAGTGGTTGAACCTGCTCGCGCGCTGGTTCCACGTCTTCGCGGCGATCCTCTGGGTCGGCTCGACCTACTACTTCACGTGGCTCGACGGCCGCTTCCAGGAGGAGGAGCGCGAGGCACGGAAGGAGGGCGGCGACCCGGAGGTCTGGATGGTGCACAGCGGCGGCTTCTACGTCGTCGGCAAGCGCAAGACGCCCGCGCTCCGGCGACTCCACTGGTTCAAGTGGGAGGCGGCCTCGACGTGGCTGAGCGGCGTGGCGCTCCTCACCATCGTCTACTACCACGGCGGCGCGATGGTGGACGTGGACGTGCGCAACATCGGCCCCTGGGCGGCCGCGGGGTTCGGCCTCGGGATGCTGGTCGTCGGCTGGATCGTCTACGACCTGCTGGTGCAGTCGCCGCTCGGGCGGAACGAGAAGGCTTTTGCGGCCGTCGCCTACGCGCTCGTCGTCGGCGCGGCCTACCTTTCGACGCACGTGCTCGCCGGGCGCGCGGCCTACATCCACGTCGGCGCGACCTTCGGCACCATCATGTTCCTCAACGTCTGGATGCGCATCCTCCCCGCACAGCGGCGCATGATCGCGGCCGTCAAGGAGGGCCGGACGCCCGACCCCTCGGAGGGCGCGCGCGCCAAGCTGCGCTCGAAGCACAACACCTTCATGGTCGTGCCCGTCGTCTTCACGATGATCAGCAACCACTACCCCGTCTCGACCTACGGCCACGACTACAACTGGGTCATCCTCTCGGCGCTCGTCCTCGTCGGCTGGGTCGCCGCGAAGATCATCCGCCGCGCTTGAGGCAGAGATAAAGCAACTTCAAATTTGAAATCTCAAATTTCAAATCCTGAACGCGTGGGCGAGGAGACGTGGGCGGAGTTCTGCGGGCGCGTGGACGCGGCCCTGGCGGAGTACGTGCGGACGGGGCGGGCGCGCGTGCGCTACAAGGGATGGTGCGTGACGCTGGACACGAACGTCGTGCCGGCGGGCGCGGCCGCGGCGGTCGTCACGCGCATGCGCGCGCCGTTCGTCGGGCGCGGGGCCTTCCGCTTCAAGCTGCAAAGGCGCGACCTGCTCGACGCGCTCGCCCGGCGGCTGCGCATCCATTCGAGCGAGACCGGCCAGTCCGATTTCGACCGAGAGTTCGTCGTCCGCTCGGAGAACGACGCGGCCGTCCGGAGACTCTTCGACCCGCCCGACATCCGCCGCCTCATACAGTCGCAGCCCTCGATCAACCTCGAAGCGCGCGGCGGTGACGGCCCCTTCGGCGCGAGCCTCCCCGAAGGGGTGGACGAACTCGTCCTGCGCGCGCCCGGCTTCGTCACCGACGCCGAACGCCTCCGCCGCCTCTTCGCCCTCTTCGCGCTCATCCTCGACCGCCTCTGCGAGACCGGCGCCGCCTGCGCCGACGAGCCCGGCGTCACGCTCTAAAAGTTCAAAGTTCAAAGTTCTAATCATTGAGGGCCGGAGCCGATGGGGTCGCCCGGCGGCGTGGTAGGCGGCGGCGTGCGCTTGCGCGGCGCGTCGGGGCGCGCGAGGAAGCGCTCGATCTCTTCGTGAGTCGAGCGCAGGTGCGCCTCCGTCGCCTCGAAGCCGATGGCGCTGCCCACGTGCCCGGTCTCACTCTCGAAGAGGTGGCGCAGCCCCTCGGTCGCGACCCCGCGCACTTGAGGCGAGGCCGTGTCGTCCGCGGCTAAATCCATCAGGCGCGTGACGACGAGGCTCTGCACGGCGCGCTGGACGGCCGCCCGGTACGGGTCGCCCGGCACCGGCTCGCGCCAGGTGCGGGCGAGGAGCGCGTCCAACACGTCGCTGAAGTCGGGGTTCGCCTTGTCGAGCGCGTGGAACTGTATGAGGCGCGCGGCGCGGCGCGGCTCAAGCAGGCGCGAGACGGCGAGGTCGGCGGCGACGACGGCCGCGGCGACGGGGTCGAAGGCCGGGTCTGTGTGCTTCGCGAAAAGCTCCTGCGTGCCGCCCTCGTAGCCGAAGGCGCGCGGCGGGATGAGTTGGAGGATGCGCGGCGGCACCGTCAACTCTTCCACCTTGAGCGTGTCGAGCACGGCCGCGAGCGCGTCGCGCTGGCGCGCGGCCGGGACGACCTGCTGCACCTCGGCCGGGCTCGGCGCGCCCGCGGCCGTCTTCACCGCGTAGGTGTAGTAGAGGCCGCCGACCGACTTGACCGCCGCCTGAAGTTGATAACGGTGATGCAGGTAGAGCGGCAGGAACTTCGCTTCCAGGAGCGAGAGCGGCGTGCCCGCCGGCACGTTCGCCAGCCCGAACTGCTGCATCGCGATGCGCCGCACCTCCATCTCGTGGCGCAGCGACGCGACGGGGTCGGCGCCGTTGTCCCAGAGGCTCGCGAGCGGGTGCGCCGCGCCCGCGGGCCGCGCGTCGTCGTCCGAGATGAAGAGCATTCCATTCTTCACGCCTTCGCTCAAGACCTTCTCAAGCTCGGCCGCCTCGTCGGCGCCCGGCGCGAACTGCGCGTAGGCGTACGTGATGGCGAACTTGTCGTACGCGCCGATGCCCGTGGCGTACGCGTTCGAGAGGTCGAGCTTGCCGTTCTTGATCTCGACGAGCGGGGCCGGGTAGTCCATCACGGAGCCGCGCCCGTACGTGCTCGCGGCGAAGTTGTGCGCGAGCCCGAGCGTGTGCCCGACCTCGTGCGCGGCGAGCTGCCGGATGCGCGCCAGGGACATCCGCGCCGCATCCACCGAAGGGTCGAGCTGCGCGAGGTACTCCGCGTCGTCGCCCGCGGCGGCCTCCAGCTCGCACACGTTTGAGCCCGCGCCGCGCCGTTCGTCGCCGAAGACGGGGATGAGCCCCGTCCCGATGAGGTAGTCCTGGCGGATGCGCAAGGAGCCGAGCGTGACGTTACCTTTGATGATCTCGCCGGTGCGCGGGTCGGTGATGCTTGAGCCGTACGACCAGCCGCGCGAGGAGCGGTGCACCCAGTTGATCATGTTGTAGCGCGCGTCCATCGGGTCGGCGTCCGAAGGGAGGACTTTGACCTGGAAGGCGTTGGGGAAGCCCGCGGCCTCGAACGCCTGCGCCCACCACGAGGCGCCCTCGACGAGCGCGCTGCGGATGGGCTCGGGGGCGCCCGGGTCAACGTAGTAGACGATGGGCTTGACGGGCTCGGAGACGGCGGCCCGCGGGTCTCTCTTCTCAAGCCGGTGGCGCGTGATCCAGCGCTTCTCGACGGGCTCGGTGATGGGCGAGGCGTAGTCGTAAAACTCGACGGCGTTGACGCCGACGCGCGGGTCTAATTTACGCGGCCGGTAGTTATTGTCCGGCAGCTCGACGAGCGAGTGGTGCTCGCGCACGGTGACGGACTGCGGCGTGGGCACTGTGTCGCGCACGAGCGCGCCCGGCTGTCCCTCGGTCGTGAAGGTGAGCGTCGCCTCGACCTCCGTGTTCTTCGGGAAGGCTTTGGTGCGCGGGAGGAAGAGGGCGCTGCGCGAATCGTCGAGGCGGTACTGCCCCTGGTTCGAATCGCGCAGGCGGCCGGCCACGCCGTGCGCGTCGCGGAGGAAGAACTCGGTGGCGTCAACGAGCACGCGCGCGCCCTCGGCCGCCGCGACCTCGAAGCCCCAGATGACGGAGCGCGCGAAGGACTCTTCGACGGCGCGGCGCTCTTCGGCGTCCGCGCTGATGGCGCGGTAGCGCTGGTTCGTTTCGACGAGAAGGACTTTCGGGCCGACGCGCTCGAAATGCACGATGCGCGTGTCGCCGAGCTGACCGCGGTCGAGCCCCAGAGGGTTCGAGCCGACGCCCGTCGGGAGCGAGACCTGGTAAAGAAAGTCGGAGTCGAAGCGCGGGATTTCCAGCAGGAGCTTGCCCGACTCCGCGTCCCAGTAGAGCGGGAAGTAGCCGTCGAGCTTCTGCGACCCGCGCGTCAGCTCCGCGAACGACTTGCGCGCCTGCCGCTCCGCCCGCTGCTCCTGCGCCGCCGCGGGCGCGAGCGCGAGGATGACGATGAAGAGTGAGATTAGTGTGTGTCGCATGGGGGTTTTCACCTCCGTCCTTGCATGACGTTCTTGTAGACGACGCCGCCCTTCATGACGAAGACGACGCGGCGGACGGCCGTGATGTCCTTCAAAGGGTCGCCGTCGAGGGCGATGATGTCGGCCTCGAAGCCGGGCGCGACGGAGCCGAGGCGGTCGGACAGGCCGAGCGCCTCCGCCGCGAGCGAGTTGGCCGAGACCATCGCGGCCATCGGGTCAACGCCGCCGTCGCGCACGCGGTCGATGAACTCCTCGGCGTTGCGCCCGTGCGCCCCCGCGACCGCGTCCGTGCCGAAGACCATCTTTAAACCCTTCGTCTTCGACGCGCGACGCACGAGGTCGTGGTTGAGGGAGAGCACGTGCTCCATCGCCGCGAAGCCCTCCTCGGTGTAGCCGGGCGTGCCGAGGTAGCGCTCCTTGTTGGCGAGGTAGTTCTCGATGACGAGGCCGGCCTGCGGGTCGAGGTAAGTCCCGCGCTCGGCCAGCAGCTCGAGGTCTTCGTCCGTCGCCATCGTGCCGTGCTCGACCTGCGTGCAGCCCGCCTCCGAGGCTGCGCGCACGGCCTCCTTGTAGGCGTGGACGAGCACGCGCAGCCCCTGGCGCTTCGCCTCGTCGCAGGCGGCGGTCAACTGCTCCCGGGAGAGAGTCATCCCGCCGCCCTGCCGGATGCTCTGAGAGGCGAAGATTTTGATAAGGTCGGCGCCGGCCACTTTCTGCTTGCGGACGAAGGCGCGGATTTCGTCGGGCGTGCCGGTCTTCTCGCCCTGGCCGAAGAGCGGCTCGACGGCGGTCAGGATGCGCGGGCCGGGGAGTTCGCCCCGCGCAATCGCGTCGCGCAGCGGAACGTCGGTAGGCGAGCCGACGCTCTGCACGGTCGTGAAGCCGGCCGACAAGGTGAGCCACGCGTTCGACGCGGAGCGGTAGGCGGCCTCCTGCGTCGTCTCTTCCGACCCGACGTTCTTGCCGTCCTTGCCGAAGCTCCAGGTGATGTGGACGTGCGAGTCGATCCAGCCGGGCATGACCGTCAGGCCGCGCAGGTCGTAGTCCACCGGCCCCGCCTTCGGGTCGAGGCGGACAATCTTCGAGCCCTCGACGACGACGCGCGTGTTGCGGATGACGTGCCCCCTGCCGTCGAGCAGCACGTCCGCGGCGATGACGACGCGGGACTTCGGCGCCTTCGTCTGCGCGCGGGTCGTCCGCACCACGGCGCAGAAGCCGAGGATGAAGATGGGGCAAAGGACGAACTTCATCATAAAGCGACGACCCACCCGCTACCGCGGGCGGCTCTGACCGTTATAGCGCGAGCGGCGGAAGTCCCGCGGCGCGTAGCTGGACGTTGACTGCTTCAACGTCCTTCGTCTTGAACTCGTTCCAGGCGGGCCGCGCTTCGCGGAGGCGGCGTTGGAGGTCTGCGGCGGCCGCGGCGGCCTGCGTCGTCGGCGCGGCGTCGGCCTGTTGCAGGACGCCGTAGAGCGTCGAGAGCTGCGTGTGGAGCTGGTTGAAGTCGGGCGTCGTCGGCGTCGCACCGGCCGCCGTGGCTCCGGCGCCCGCGCCGCCTTCGAGCGCCGCGGCCTTCTTGTCGAGCGCCGTCAAGGCGTCGCCCAACGCGGGCGGGACGGCCGTCCCTTGCTTGCGCAGGTCGGCTATCTGCGCCCGAATCTTCTTAACACCCGCGAGCGCGTCGAAGGTCTCGCCCATCCCCTCGGCCGCCTGCGCGGAGAGCGCGAGCTGCTGTTCGAGCCCGGCGCGCGTGGTCTTGACGCGCGGGTCTAGCTCGACTCGGAGCGTGCGGCTCTGCGTCTTGCCCGCGGCCGTCAACTTCAGAGTGTACTCGCCGGGCAGCACCGAGGGGCCGAGCGGGGAGAGCGGCGTGTCGCGGTAGACGGCCGAGATGGGATACTCGCGGCGCTGCGCCTTCGGCTCGGGGTAGTGCAAGTCCCACACGAAGCGCTGCATGCCCGCCGAGGCTGGCAGGACGCGCGCCGGGCGCACCCAGTAGGTCGGGTAGGGCAGCTCCTTCTCGTCCACGAACTCGGGCTTGTCGTCGCTGCGGAAGCGGCGGACGAGCTTGCCCTCGCGGTCGAAGATTTCGAGGACGACCGGCGTCGTCGCATCGGCCTTGAGGTAGTAGTTGATGACGGCGCCGTCGGGCGGATTCTGCCCGGCGGGCTCCTCGGGCGGGAGCGGCGTGTCGGTGTTGACGTTGCGCTGGACGCGGTAGGCCGTCTGCGGCGCGAAGAGGAAGGCGTCCGCGGCGGACACGCTCGCGTCAATCTGCCGGAGCGGCGTGATGTCGTCGAGAATCCAGAAGGAGCGGCCGTGCGTGCCGACGACGATGTCGTCGCGGTGGACGACGAGGTCGCGGATGGAGGTCGCGGGCATGTTGAGCCGCAGCGGCT
>Ga0213876_10001403_pt1 | contig 15016 bp, 14 predicted proteins | sample BarmaccomBMRX_R9_FD_160113 | JGI IMG/M metagenome (GOLD analysis project Ga0213876, IMG submission 160113) | Root-associated microbial communities from Barbacenia macrantha in rupestrian grasslands, the National Park of Serra do Cipo, Brazil - RX_R9 | ecosystem: Host-associated > Plants > Roots...
AACGCATCGACGACCTTGAAGCAAAAGCCAGGTGTGATGAAGATCGTGGTCTCGCCAGCGAAAGGAAGGAGTTGTCCGTCCGGGGACGCGGCGCTCTCGAGGAGGCGAAGTGTCGTCGTGCCGATGGCCATGACGCGCCCGCCATTTTGTTTGGCGGCATTGACCATCTCGGCCGCCCGCGCATCGATATGCCCCCACTCGGGGTGCATGCGATGCGCATTCGTGTCCTGCGCTTTGACGGGCAGGAAGGTGCCTGGCCCGACATGCAGCGTCACGGTTGCAATCTCGGCACCGCGGCCGCGGATTTCGTCGAGGAGACCGGAGTTGAGGTGAAGCCCGGCCGTCGGCGCCGCGACCGCTCCCGGGGCCCGCGCGTAAACGGTCTGGTAGTCCGTGCGGTCCTTTGCGTCATCCGCGCGGCGCTGCGCTATGTAAGGCGGCAGCGGGATGTGGCCGAAGCGTTCGATGGCTTCATCGAGGATGGCGCCATGAAAATCGAAGGCGAGATCGATCTCGCCCTCATTCGGGTTCGATTCCACCGTCGCCATCAGGTGCTGAAGCTCGCAAACGATGCCTTCGGAAGCTTCGCCGAAGACGATGCGGTCGCCCGGGGCGAGCCGCTTGGCAGGCCTCGCAAATGCCCGCCAACGATCGGGTCCAAGGCGCTTGTGAAGAAGGAATTCCACGCGCGCCATAGCCTCACCCCTCACGCGCATTCCCAGGAGTCGCGCCGGGATCACACGTGTGTCGTTGAGGACCACCACATCACCGGGGCGAAGCTCATCGGGCAGGTCCGCGACGCTGCGGTCGCGAAGCTCCGGTGAGCCGTTCGGCTCGACCACCAGGAGTCTTGCGCTTTCGCGAGGATGGGCGGGCCGAAGAGCGATCAGCTTGTCCGGCAGCGCGAAATCGAAGAGGTCGACGCGCAATGTGGTGCTCAGGCCAAACGCAAAATCATGGCGCCCCCGAGCAGGAGGCCCGCCCCCAGCAACCGCGGCGGGCTCAGCACGATCGAGGGCAGGCCGAAGAAGCCGAAGCTGTCGATCGCGAGGCCTGCGAGAAGTTGCCCTGCGATCACGAACCCCATGGTGGCCGCCGCCCCAATTCGCGGCGTGAGAAAGATCGCGGTCGTCAAATAGATGACGCCGAGCGCGCCGCCGCCGATGAATGCCCAGGCCGGCAAATCGCGCCAGCCGTAAGCGGCGCCTTGCAGGCGCAGCAAGGCAAGCGCCATCACCGAGAGGAAAAGCGCGCCCGTTCCAAACGAGATCGCCGCCGCGACGATTGGGGAGCCGAAGGCGCGCGCCACCATGGCGTTGATGGCCGCCTGGGTTCCGAGCGTTGCCCCGGCAATGATGCCGAGGGCCGCAAGAAAGAGACTGCTGATTGCCGCCACTACGCGGCCTTTGCATCGCCCGCGATGCGGGCCTTCACGATCCGGTCGGGATCGCGGACCGGCTCGCCGCGCTTGATCTTGTCCACGTTTTCCATGCCTTCGGTCACTTGCCCCCAAACCGTATATTGACGGTCAAGGAAGCGGGCGTCCTTGAAGCAGATGAAGAATTGCGAATTTGCGGAATTCGGGCTCGAAGCGCGTGCCATCGAGCAGGTGCCGCGCTTGTGCGGCTCGTTGTTGAACTCCGCCGCGAGATTGCCGAGCTCGGATCCGCCCGTGCCGGTCCCGTGCGGACAACCGGTCTGTGCCATGAAGCCTTCGATCACGCGGTGAAAGGCGACGTCGTCATAGAAACCTTGCCGCGCCAAAGTCTTGATGCGCTCGACATGGTTGGGCGCAAGATCGGGACGAAGCGCGATCGTCACGTTTCCTTTCGTGGTCTCGAGAATGAGGGTGTCTTCGGGCTTGGTGGTCATGCTCAACTCCTTGCGGGTGCTTTTGCGGGTTTGACGATGCGAATGCTGAGCGGCCTGCCGGCGAGCGCGCCGCCGAGCCCTTCGGTGAATGAGAAGGGAGCGCAGGAGAAAAGCGCGTGCCCGATCACTTGCTCGAATTTCTGCTTGGCGCGAGCCGAGACCCCCGACTGCACGTAGGTGAAGCGTGGCTCACCGAGAACGTGCCCATCACGCGTGAAGCTGAATCGAATGGTCGCGGCGAGGTCCTCGGAATTCTCCTCGAAGGGCGCACCGGCAAAGCAGGTCCGCAAAGCGCCGAACACGTCGCGGATCGTGTTGAGCTTCTGCGGCAAGGGCGCCGGCGCCGCGACCGCCGGCGGCTCGGTCGCTGTCTTGCCTTGCGGCAGCAGCATCAAGGTCATTCGCAATTCCTGGCCGATCGAGTCCTGATATTGATCATAAGGTCCGCAGGGCCCCGGATTTCCCGTGAACTGGCAAAATTCGGTGAGCTGCGCGCTGGCACCCGTCGAGATCGAGATGAGGCAAGCGGCCGACACGAGCACAAGGCAGGCCGACGCGGTGAACAGGCCGCGTCGGTAAGGCTGGGCGGAAGGCGCAAAACCGCGGCGACGTTTCTTTGCGGCGCTCAACGGCGCTTCGCGCTCAGTCGCCTTGAAGAAGTGCGCCCCGCTGCTCACTGCGGGTCCGATGCAAGCCGCATGCGGACGATCTTGTCGGGCGCGGTCACCGCGCCATTGTCGTCCTTGCTGCCCTTCTTGATCTTGTCGACCACGTCCATTCCCGAAACCACCTCCCCAACAACCGTGTAGTTGTGGTTGAGAAACGACGCGTCGGCAAAGCAGATGAAGAATTGCGAGTTTGCGCTATCGGGGTCGCTGGCCCGCGCCATGCCCACAGTGCCGCGCTTGAAGGGCGCCGAGGAGAACTCGGCCGGGATGTTCGGCAGGTCCGAGCCGCCGGTGCCATTGCCCTTCGGGTCGCCGGTCTGCGCCATGAAGCCCGGGATCACGCGATGGAAGGTGAGCCCATCATAGAATTTGCGCTTCACCAGCGTCTTGATCTGGGCAACGTGCTTGGGCGCGAGATCGGGCCTCAGCTTGATCGTCACGTCGCCATCCTTTGTCGTGAGGATGACGGTGTTCTGCGGGTCGGACTTGGCTTGAGCGAGAGCTCCGTGCTGCGCGAGCGCGATGGCGGCGCAGAAGGCGAATGTAAAAGCAAGCGTGCGGATCACGTGGGAGGCCTTTCCTTGGTTGAGATAGGGTTGGGGAAGATCGCTTCAACCTGGAAATCTCTCGCGCAGCTTGCGCGCCACGGATTCCGGCACGAAGCCTGACACGTCTCCGCCCATCGAAGCGATCTGGCGCACGAGCGTGGCCGTGATGGGGCGGACCATAGGAGAGGAGGGCAGGAAGACGGTGAGCACGTCGGGCGCCATCGCCTCGTTCATTCCCGCCATCTGCATTTCGTAATCGAGGTCCGTGCCGTCGCGCAATCCGCGAATGAGGATGGAAGCGCCAACTCTGCGAGCCGCCAGGACGACGAGATCCTCGAATGCAACGACTTCGAAGTTTGCGCCGGCTGCTTTCGCGAGCGGGCTTGCGACGTCCTTGATCATCTCGGTGCGCGCCTCTACGCTGAAGAGCGGGCTTTTCGACGCCTGCGAACCGATCCCGACCACGAGACGGTCGGTGAGGCGGAATGCGTGGCGCAGCACGTCGAGATGGCCGTTGGTCAATGGATCGAAGGAGCCGGGGTAGAAAGCGGTGCGCGACATGGCGAGTGCGTTAGCCCGCTTCCCATCACCCGGCAAGTCCGGGCGTGCGGATGATTGAGGAAGGGGATGCGAGGACGTGAAGCGGGCCTCCGATCGCAACGCAGGCTCGCCGGTGTTGGGTCGGCGCGTTGCCGAGGGCGCAAACGCCTGAAATTCATCTTTTCGATACGAGTTGTTGAGGGCCGTTTAACCTGAACATCCATTCACGATTGCGCGTTAACGACTTGGCATGCCCCGAAGTGGAATCCTGTTCGCGGACAGGGAAACAAAGCCGGCAAAAGCCGGGGAGGCGTCAAACATGCTCGGGGATAAAATGTATCCGTATTTCGACGAATATCTCGGCTCGATCGCCGCTTCGCGGCGCATCGACAAGGACGATATTCGCGCCATCCGCACGGTCCTCGACGAGGAGGTCGCCGCGGATCGTCACATCATCGAAAGGCTCGTCGATCTCGATCGCACGGCGCAGGGCGGGGCGGAATGGCGAGATTTTCTCGCCGAGATCGTCGCGGATTACGCGATCTGGGTCGAGGGGCCGCTCGGCAGGGTCTCGAGCGAAACCAGCACCTGGCTCATCGGCGTGCTCGGCAGCTCGTCGGGATCGACCGCGCCGCCGTCGGCTTCACATGTCGTGCACACGGTGATCTCGGAGGCGGAAGAGGCGGATGCCTCGCTCACGCTCTTCGCTCTTGCCATGCCAAAAGAGAGCTTTTGGCCGCTGCCCGCGAACGGCTCGAGAGGCTCGATCAATTTCGTGATGTGAGCGGGCGCACGCTCGAAGAGCGTGCCACTATGCAGTCAGCTGAAGGGTGGGAACATCTACGCTCCCTCCCTTTAGCTGTGGACGCGCGCCGTCTCCTCCCGTAAAGCCAAAATCCCTTCACGCGTGACGGGGATGCCGTGTTCACGAAGATCCTGATCGCCAATCGCGGCGAGATCGCCTGCCGCATCATCAAGACCGCGAAGCGCTTAGGCATCCGAACGGTTGCGGTGTACTCGGAAGCCGATCGCGATGCGTTGCATGTCGAAATGGCCGATGAGGCGGTGGCGATCGGGCCCGCTGCGTCCGCCGAAAGCTATCTTTCGATAGATCGCATCATCGAGGCCTGCAAGCAGACCGGTGCCGAGGCCGTGCATCCAGGATATGGCTTTCTTTCCGAGCGCTCCGCCTTTGCGGAGGCGCTGGTCGGGGCCGGCATTGTTTTCATCGGACCCAACCCGCGCGCCATCGCGGCGATGGGCGACAAAATCGAATCCAAGAAATTCGCCGCAGCCGCGAGGGTCTCGACGGTGCCGGGCCATCTCGGCACAATCGAGGACGCCGGGCAGGCCGTGCGGCTGGCCGACGAGATCGGCTATCCGGTGATGATCAAGGCCTCCGCCGGCGGCGGCGGCAAGGGCATGCGCATCGCTTTTCGGCGCGAGGAGGTCGCGGAAGGCTTCACTCGCGCCCGATCGGAGGCGTCCTCTTCTTTCGGCGATGATCGCGTTTTCATCGAGAAATTCATCGTCGATCCTCGCCACGTCGAAATCCAGGTGCTCGGCGACAAGCACGGCAACGTCATTCATCTTGGCGAACGCGAGTGCTCCATCCAGCGGCGCAACCAAAAGGTCATCGAGGAGGCGCCAAGCCCGCTTCTCGATGCTGCGACTCGCGCCGCGATGGGGGCGCAGGCGGTCGCGCTCGCCAAGGCGGTCGGCTATGATTCCGCCGGCACCGTCGAGTTCGTGGCCGGCCAGGACCGCTCCTTTTTCTTTCTCGAGATGAACACGAGGCTTCAGGTCGAGCACGCCGTGACCGAGATGGTCACGGGCATCGATCTCGTCGAGGAGATGATCCGCGTGGCGGCGGGCGAGAAGCTTCGACTTCGACAGGATGATGTGAAGCTCGAGGGGTGGGCCATCGAATCGCGCATCTATGCGGAGGATCCGACGCGTAACTTCCTCCCATCGATCGGCCGGCTCACAGTTTACCAGCCACCACGAGAAGGAAAGCTCGGCGCCGGAAGCGTGCGCAACGATACGGGCGTGCGCGAGGGCGGCGAAATTTCGATCTACTACGACCCGATGATCGCCAAGCTCGTCACGCATGCGCCGACGCGCGCCGCGGCGATCGAGACGCAGGCGCTGGCGCTCGATGCCTTCGCGCTCGAGGGCATTCGCCACAATATTCCGTTTCTTTCCGCCGTGGTGCGCCGCCCGCGCTGGCAGGCCGGGCAATTGTCGACGGGCTTCATCGCCGAGGAATTTCCAAAAGGCTTCATGCTGGCCCCGCCGCGCGGTGAAACGGCGCGCCGCGTCGCCGCAGTCGCCTTCGCGCTCGACCATCTCTCGAACGCGCGCAAACGCAAGATCGCAGGGCAGATGCCGGGATGGCGCGTTGCCGAATTCGCAACGGAGCGCGTGGTGAAGATCGGGGAGGAGGAATACGCGGCGAGGGTGCATCAGGAGAATGGAGAGACCCTCGTCGCTTTTTCGGCGCCCATTGCCTCGCAACTGAGATTGAGCACGAGCTGGCGCGCGGGTGAGCCGAGCTTCATCGGCGTGCTCGACGGTGAGGCCGTCGCAATGCAGATTCGCCCCATGCTCAACGGGTTGTCCATAAGTTATGCCGGCACGCAGGTCGAGGCCCGCGTCTATGCGCGCCGCGAGGCCGAGCTCGCCACCATGATGCCGAAGAAGCAATCGGCTGGTTTGGGCACGGCGTTGCGCTGCCCGATGCCGGGGCTGGTCAAGGCCATCGCGGTGAAACCCGGCCAAGAGGTGAAGGCCGGCGAGACGCTTTGCATCGTGGAAGCGATGAAGATGGAGAACGTGCTGCGCGCCGAGCGTGACGCGGTGGTGAAGCAGCTTCGCGTCAAGGAAGGCGACACGCTCGCGGTCGACGCCATCATCATGGAATTTGCCTGAATCTGGAGCCGCTGTATGCGCCTGTATTTCGCCTTCGGTGCCAATATGGATGTTGCAGGCATGGCTCGGCGCTGTCCCACCGCGGAGCCGGTGGGCGCGGCGCGTCTCGACAATCACCGCTTCGCGATCGTGCAGCCGGGCTTTGCGACGGTGATCGAGACGCCCGGCGCCATGGTTCATGGTGTTCTCTGGCGGCTCGGAAGCCGCGACATCAATGTGCTCGACGCCTACGAGAACATCTCTTCCGGACTTTATGGTCGCGCCGAGAAGCCGGTGCGCCACGGCACCCGCACATTGCGTGCCTTGACCTATTTCGTCGTCCAGCCGAAGCCCGGTCGCCCGAAGCCGGGTTACCTCGAAGATTGCGTGCTCCCCGCGGCTCGCCATTGGAAATTGCCGCGAGACTATATTCGCGTGCTGGAGGGCTTCGTCGTCTCCGCGGGCGCCCGAACCCCTTGGAGCGTGACCAAACCCGTGTGACCGGAAAAAACAGTTTTACTTGGAGGAGAGCTTGCCGAACTCTTTCGCCATCAGGCCCGTCAAGTCAGGAGACCGCAAGCGATGGGAGCCCCTTTGGCGCGGATATCAGACCTTCTACAAGGTCGAACTTCCCGCCGAGGTGACAGAGACGACCTGGCGGCGCTTCTTCGACGGGCTCGAGCCGATGCATGCGCTCGTCGCCGAGGAGGGGACGGAGCTTGTCGGCATGGTGCACTATCTTTTCCATCGTTCGACCTGGATGGTCGGGCCGACCTGTTATCTCCAGGATCTGTTCACCGCCGAGGCAGCGCGCGGCAAGGGAGTCGGCAAGGCGCTGATCGAGGAAGTCTATTCGCGCGCCACGAAAGCGGGGGCGAGCCGGGTTTATTGGCACACCCATGAAACGAACGTGACGGCGCGCTCGCTCTACGACCGGGTCGCGGTCCTCTCGGGCTTTGTCCAGTATCGCAAGGAAAAGTGACGCGGTTTGCCCGGCGCTCGCGACTGTGGAAACATGGTCGCAACAAACGCGCACGGCCTCGAGTCGGCGCGTGGCGTCGCACGTAGGGGAGAGAAAAATGGCGCGATTCGCATCATTTCTCGGGCTTGCTCTCGCAACCGCGCTCGCGCACGCCTCGCTTGGCGCGGCAGCCGAGATCAAGCCTGCCATCGTCTACGATCTCGGCGGCAAATTCGACAAATCCTTCAACGAAGGCGTGGCGAATGGCGCCATGAAGTTCAAGCAGGACACAGGCATCGACTTTCGCGATTTCGAGATACAGAACGATGCGCAACGCGAGCAGGCGCTACGCCGCTTCGCCCATGACGGCTATTCCCCGATCGTCGCGGTCGGCTTCACCCAGGCGAGCGCGCTCGAGAAGGTGGCTGCTGAGTTCCCTGAAACCAAATTCGCCATCATCGATGCCGTCGTCGACAAGCCGAATGTGCGCTCCATCGTCTTCAAGGAGCAGGAAGGTTCGTTCTTGGTCGGATTGATGGCGGCTCTTGCTTCAAAATCCGGAAAGATCGGCTTTGTGGGCGGCATGGACATTCCGTTCATCCGCAGGTTCGCCTGCGGATATGTCGAAGGGGCCAAATACGCAAAGCCCGACATCGAGATCATGCAGAACATGACGGGCACGACAGGCGCGGCCTGGAACGACCCGGTCAAGGGGGGCGAGCTTGCGAAGTCGCAGATGGATCGTGGCGCCGACGTGATCTATCACGCGGCGGGAGGCACCGGGCTTGGCGTCCTGCGCGCTGCCGCCGATGCCGGCAAACTCGGCATCGGCGTCGATTCGAACCAGGATGGGCTGTTCCCGGGCCATGTGCTGACCTCGATGCTCAAGCGTGTCGACGTCGCGACCTACAACACCTTCAGCGACGCCAAGAACGGCCAGTTCTCGCCCGGCGTCTATGTGCTCGGCCTGAAGGAGAACGGCATCGCTTATGCGCTCGACGACAACAACAAGGCCCTCGTGACGGCGCAAATCAAGTCCGCGGCCGACAAGGCGTCAGCCGATATCGTCGCAGGCACCATCAAGGTCCATGATTACATGGCCGATCAGAAGTGCCCCGATTGAGAGCGCAGGTGAGGCATTGCGAATACGCGAGGAAGCCCGCATTCCGACTTCGACCAAGGCCGTGAACTCGAGGAAATCTCGTCGCAAAGGCGCCTTCGGCGCCTTGACCTTGATTCTCGCGCTCGCCCTCGTCCACCCGCCGACGTCGTCCGCCGAGCCGCTTCGTCCCGCGATCCTCTACAACCTCGTCAAATTCGACGCGTCGTTCAACGAGGGTGCGTATCGGGGAATCGAGCGATTCAAATCCGAGACCGGGACGGGTTATCGGGAGTTCGAGGTGAAAACCGATGTCGAGCGCGTAGCCGTGCTGCGCCGCTTCGCGTCGCGCGGCGACGATCCGATCATCGCCATCGGCTTTCCCTTCGCCTCGGCGGTTGAGAAGGTCGCGGGAGACTTTCCGAATGCGCGCTTCGTCATCGTCGACGCGGTGGTCGACAAGCCGAACGTGCTCTCCGTCGTATTCAAGGAGCAGGAAGGCGGCTTCCTCGTCGGGGTGCTGGCCGCCATGGCCTCGAAGACCGGCAAGGTCGGAATGGTCGGCGGCATGGACCTGCCGATCATTCGCCGCCTCGCTTGCGGTTACGAAAAAGGTGCGAAAGCCGCGAGCCCCGGCATTGTCGTGCTTCAGGCCTATGCGGGCGACACACCCGCCGCTTTTACCGATCCTGCACGCGGCGCTGAGCTCGCGCGTTCCGAGATCGGTCAAGGTGCCGATGTGGTGCTCCAGGCGGCCGGCGCGACCGGGCTTGGCGTGTTGCGCGCGGCCGCGGACGCCAAGGTGCTCGGCATCGGCTCGGATTCGAATCAAAACGGGCTTTTTCCAGGTTTTGTGCTCACGAGTCTCCTGAAGCGCACCGACAACGCCGTCTATCTCTCGTTGAAAGATGCGGCTTCCGGAAATTGGCGCGCGGGAACGCGGCTTCTGGGCGTCGCGGAAGGGGGAATCGACGTCGCGATCGATGATGCCAATAAAGCGCTGGTGACGGATAAAATGCGCAGCGCGCTCGGAAAAACGAAGGATGCGATCACGTCGGGGGAGCTCGTCGTGCCGGATTGGCTGAAGACGCGTTCCTGCCCGCCATGAACGAGGCCCCGTCCCCGCCGCTGGCGGTCGAGCTCATCGGCATCGACAAGAGCTTCGGCCCGGTGCGCGCGAATCGGAATGTCACGCTCGCGATCGCCAAGGGATCGATCCATGGCATCGTCGGTGAGAATGGCGCGGGCAAATCGACGCTCATGTCGATCCTCTACGGTTTCTACCAAGCGGATGCCGGCGAGATCAGGATCGACGGCGAGCGCCTGCGCATCGCGAATTCGCAAATTGCCATCAGGGCGGGAATCGGCATGGTGTTCCAGCATTTCATGCTGGTCGATGAGCTCAGCGTCATCGAGAACGTCATGTTGGGGGCCGAAGGGGGCGCGTGGCTCGCAACGGGCGCTGCAAAGGCGCGCGCCGCGCTCAAGGGCTTCGCGCGCGATTACGGTCTCGACGTCGATCCCGATGCCCGAATCGGGGATCTGTCGGTCGGCCAACATCAGCGTGTCGAGATCATCAAGGCGCTCTATCGCGGCGCCAATGTGCTGGTGCTCGACGAACCGACCGCTGTCCTGACCCCGCCGGAGGCGAGGGCGCTTTTCAAGCTTCTCGCCGCCTTGAAAGGGCAGGGCAAGACCATCATTCTCATCACGCACAAGCTGCAGGAGATCATGGCGGTCACCGATCGCGTCAGCGTCATGCGGCGCGGCGAGATCGTTGCCACCACGGACACCGCGTCGACCTCGCCGCGCGAGCTTGCCTCGCTCATGGTGGGCCGCGAAGTGTTGCTGCGCGTCGAGAAGGAGCCCCGCGAAGCGGGGGAGCCCATCCTCGAGGTCGAGGGGTTGCGTGTCGTCGACGAGCGCGGCGTGGCGCGACTCGACGACATTTCCTTCACGCTGCGCCAGGGCGAAATCATCGGCGTCGCCGGCGTCGCGGGGAACGGCCAGAGCGAATTGCTCGGGGCGCTTTCGGGGATTACGCCGATGCGCGCGGGAAGAATCTCGCTCGCCGGTGTGTCGCTTACCAAGAGGGCGATGAACCCGCGCGCACTTCGGCGCGCCGGCCTCCTGCATGTCCCCGAGGATCGGCTCCGCATGGGCCTCGTCCCGCCTTTCGCGGCTTTCGAGAGTGCGGCGCTGGGCTTCATCGACGAGGCGCGCTACGGGCGGGGCCTCGTGCTCGACCAGGACGCCATGGCCGCGGATCTCTCGTGGCGCATGGACGATTACGATGTGCGCCCGCGCGATCCTTACCTCAAGACCGCCAAATTTTCGGGCGGCAATCAGCAGAAGATCGTGCTGGCGCGCGAGATCGAGCGCTCGCCCAAGGTGCTGCTCGTCGGACAGCCGACACGCGGCGTCGACATCGGTGCGATCGAGTTCATCCATCGCCGCCTCCTCGCTCTACGCGACGCAGGTGTCGCGATCCTCCTCGTCTCGGTCGAGCTCGAGGAGATCATGGCTTTGAGCGATCGCATCCTCGTCCTTTGCGGTGGGCGCATCACGGGCGAGCGGCGCCCTGAGAGCACGGACCTGAGCGAGCTCGGGCTCTTGATGGCGGGCGTCGAGGAGATGGCGGCGTGAGCGCGCCCATCGAACTGCCGCGATGGGCAGATGTCGCCCTGGTTCCCGCCGTCGCGACCGTCGCAGCCTTCCTGGTCGCCGGTCTCGTCGTGGCGGGGATCGGCGAAAATCCGCTCGAGGCCACACGCATCTTGATCGCGGGAAGCCTCGGCTCCCCGGAAGGCGTCGGCTTCACGCTCTATTATGCGACGAACTTCATTTTTTCGGGGCTTGCGGTCGCGGTCGCCTTTCAAGCCGGGCTCTTCAATATCGGCGTGGAGGGTCAAGCGACGCTCGCCGGCATCGGCGCGACGCTCGTCTGCCTCGGTTTCGACGATCAACCGGCCGTGATCGTGCTGCCGCTTGCGATCGGCGCAGCCATCGGGGCGAGCGCGCTCTTCGCCTTCATCCCCGGCTATCTTCAGGCGCGGCGGGGCAGCCATGTCGTGATCACCACGATCATGTTCAACTTCCTCGCCGCCATTCTTCTCGTCTATCTCCTCGTGAACAAGATCGGCAACCCGAACTCGATGGCGCCCGAGACGCGTGCCTTTGGTCCGAACGCGCACCTCGCCTTCATCCACGACCTTCTTCGCGCGCTCGGTTTCCACATGCCAACGACGCCATTGAACCTGTCATTCCCCCTCGCACTTCTCGCCGCATTCGGAACCTGGTTTGTCATCCATCGCTCCCGATTTGGAAATGCGATCCGCACTGTCGGGGCAAGCCCCGCGGCTGCGGTCTATGCAGGCATTTCGCCAGGGCGCATCACCATGCTGACGATGGCGCTCTCGGGTGCGCTCGCGGCCGGGCTTGCGGTCAACGAAGTGGTCGGCGTGCAGCAGCGCCTGCTTCCGGAGTTCACCTCGGGCTATGGTTTCGTCGGCATCGCGGTCGCCCTCATGGGCCGCGCCCATCCCTTGGGTGTCGTGCTCGCCGCGCTTCTGTTCGGAATGCTTTATCAAGGAGGTGCTGAGCTCTCCTTCGACCATCCCACGATCACGCGCGACATGGTGACGGTGATCGGGGGCGTGCTGATCCTTTTCGCTGGTGCGTTCGACGGGCTGTTCCGCCGGGGCGTCGCTGGCTTGATGCCTCGTCGCGCCGCGATATGAAGAGCCAATCCCCTCGGCGCGGCGTTTCGAAAAGCCTCTCGGCCGCGGTCGCCCGATGAATGCGCTCGCCGAGTATTCGACGCTCGTTACGGTGGTGCTCGCCTCCGCGTTGCGGCTTTCCGTGCCTCTGATTGCCGCTTGCCTTGCGGGGCTCTGGTCCGAGCGGTCCGGGATCGTCGACATCGGGCTCGAGGGCAAGATGCTGCTCGCCGCCTTCGCTTCGGCCACCGCGGCCTTTGCGTTCCAATCCGCCTGGGTCGGACTTGCGGCCGGTATTCTCGCATCCGTCGCCTTTGCCTTGCTGCACGGCTTCGCCTCGATCACTCAGCGCGCCAATCAGATCGTCTCGGGCGTCGCCATAAACCTCTTGGCCGCTGGGTTGACCGCGGTCATCGGCAATGCCTGGTTCGGCGAAGGTGGGCGGACCCCCCCGCTTGAAGGGCCGGCCCGTTTCCCGGATCTCGTCTTACCGGGCGTCTTCGCCATCAAGTCGGTTCCGTTCCTCGGGCCGCTTTATGCAAACGTGCTGTCTGGGCATCCTGCACCCGTCTATCTCGCCCTGCTTGCGGTCCCGCTCACGAGCTTGGTATTCGCGCGCGCGCGCTTCGGGCTTCGCCTTCGCGCGGTTGGCAACGACCCCGGCGCCGTCGATACCGCAGGCATTTCCGTTTCCTCCTTGCGCTATCGCGCGGTGATCATCAGCGGCGTACTCTGCGGCGTCGGCGGAACCTACCTCTCGGTTTCGCAAGCGGCCGGCTTCTTGCCGCTGATGACGGCCGGCAAGGGTTTCATTGCGTTGACGGCCCTCATCTTCGCGCATTGGCGCGCTTGGCCGGCGCTCGGCGCCTGTCTGCTTTTCGGGCTGCTCGATGCGATCTCGATCAGGCTCCAGGGTGCGGTGCTGCCCGGAGGAATCAGCGTGCCGGTGCAGGCGATCCAGGCGCTTCCCTATCTCGCGACGGTGGTCCTCCTCGCCGGCTTCGTCGGCCGTGCCACCCCGCCGCGGGCATCTGGAATTCCTTACGTGAAGGAACGATAGAGCGCCGGAAGGGTGCGCCATGCGTGTAAGGGTCGAGCCTTTTTGCCCATTACGCCCGCAGAGTCGGTGCGGTCACCACGCCTTCACCGCCGCCGCCGAGGGATTGGTGAGGGCCGTTATGCGCGCGCCTCACTGTGCCGCTTCGCTCGCCTCGAGCCATTCGGTTTCGACCTGGGCGAGAGCCGCTTCGAGCTCGGTGCGCTGCTTGGCGAGAAGCTTTGCGCGCTTGGGCTCGGTGGTGAAGGCTGTGCCGTCGGCGAGCGCGGCGTCGATCCTGGCGATAAGGCCCGAGAGCTTCTCCATCCGCTCCTCGACCGAGGCGAGCTGCTTTTTCGCCAGAGTCTGGGGGCGAGGCGAGGCAGGCGCGGGAGCTTTGTGCCCTGAGCTCCCGTCATAAGTTCCCGTCGCGTAACCGCGCGAAGGCGTGCCCTTCACCTTGCGCGCGCCGCGCCTTGACGGGCCGCCAGAAAGTACGAGGCGCCGATAATCGTCGACATCGCCGTCGTAGGGGGCGACGCGCCCGTCCCCGACGAGCCAAAGCCGATCGGCGCATGCGTCGAGAAGGAAACGGTCGTGCGTGATCAGCACCACGGCGCCCCCGTACTCGTTGAGTGCTTCGGCAAGCGCGGCGCGTGCGTCGATGTCGAGATGGTTTGTGGGTTCATCGAGCACAAGCAGATGAGGCGTCTCGAGCGTTGCGAGCCCGAGCAGAAGGCGCGCCTTCTCGCCACCCGATAAAGCGGTGATCGGCTTTTCCGAGGTGTCTCCCGAGAACCCCATGCGGGCAACCGCGGCGCGGCGCTTGCTCTCGAAAGCGTCCGGCATGCGCGCCGCCACATGCGAGAGCGGGGTGCCTTTCACGTCGAGCTCGTCGAGCTGATGCTGCGCGAAATAGGCGACCTTGAGTTTCGAGGAGCGCTTGATTTCTCCCGAGAGCGGTTCGAGGCGTCCGGTGAGAAGCTTCCCGAAAGTCGATTTGCCGTTTCCGTTGGCGCCGAGGAGCGCGATGCGGTCGTCAGGCAGGAGCGTCGCGTCGATTCGAGAAAGAACGATGTGCTCGCCATATCCGCCCTTCACCCCTTCGAACGACATGAGCGGTGGTGCCAGCGCGCGTTCGGGTGTCGGAAGGTTGAAAGGCAGCACGACCTCCTCGGCGACCGCGGCAATGGGTTCCATCTTCTCGAGGCGCTTAACGCGCGATTGCGCCTGGCGCGCCTTCGTGGCTTTGGCGCGGAAGCGGTCGACGAACGCTTGCAGATGCTTGCGCTCGGCGAGCTGCTTTTCCCGGGCCTTCATCTGCAAGGCGGCCTGCTCGCGCCGGCGCCGCTCGAAGGCGTCATAGCCGCCTTTGTAAAGGGTGAGCTTGCGCTCGCTCAGATGCAGGATGTGGTCGACGGCCTCGTTCAACAACTCGCGATCATGTGAGATGATGAGCGCGGTTCGGGGATAGCGCGACAGGTAATCGTAAAGCCAGAGCGTTCCTTCGAGATCGAGATAGTTGGTCGGCTCGTCGAGAAGCAGCAAATCGGGCTCGGCGAAGAGTACGGCTGCAAGCGCGACGCGCATGCGCCAGCCGCCCGAGAACTCCGCGCAAGGACGGCGCTGCGCTTCGGAAGAGAAGCCGAGCCCGTGCAGGATG
>Ga0213876_10001404_pt1 | contig 15011 bp, 13 predicted proteins | sample BarmaccomBMRX_R9_FD_160113 | JGI IMG/M metagenome (GOLD analysis project Ga0213876, IMG submission 160113) | Root-associated microbial communities from Barbacenia macrantha in rupestrian grasslands, the National Park of Serra do Cipo, Brazil - RX_R9 | ecosystem: Host-associated > Plants > Roots...
TCGCCGATATCGCGCGCGCGGGAGCATTCGAATTCGTGGAGGCGGATATCGCCGATCTCGAGCGGATGAAGGCGCTCTTCGCGAAGCATTCCGACGCAACCCACATCGTCCATCTCGCGGCGCAAGCGGGGGTGCGCTACTCGCTCGATCGCCCCGAGCTCTACGTGCACGCCAATGTGATGGGCCAGGTCGCGATCTTCGAGGCGGCACGAAAGCTCAACCGGTGCCTCCACCTCGTCTATGCGTCGACCTCCTCGGTCTATGGCGCGAACCGGGAGCTGCCCTTCTCGGTGGATCAACGCGTCGAGACGCCCGTCTCGCTCTATAGCGCGACGAAGCTCGCGGGCGAGCATATCGCCTACACTTACGGGCACCTGCACGGCTTGCCCGCGACCGGCTTTCGCTTCTTCACCGTCTATGGCCCCTGGGGCCGTCCGGACATGTCCTATTACAAATTCGCGACCGCGATCACGGCCGACGAGCCCATCCTCGTGCATGGCTTCGGCAAGATGTCCCGCGACTTCACCTATGTGGAGGACGTCGTCTCGTGCCTGGTTTCGGCACTCGAGCGCCCGCCCGCGCCCGATACGACCGGCGTGCGTCACAAGATCTACAACATCGGCAACAACCACCCGACCCCGCTTCTCGACTTCATCGGCTTCGTGGAACGGGCCCTCGGGCGCAAGGCGAAGCGGACGCTGGTTCCGGTCCAGCCCGGCGAGATGATCAGCACCTATGCGGATATCAGCGATACCCAGCGCGACTTTGGCTTTGCGCCCTCGACGCCGGTGGAGCTCGGCATCGAGGAATTCGCCCGCTGGTTCAAGTCGTATCATCAGGTGAATTGAGCGAGGCGGGACAATTCCGCTCATCTACGCGATGGAAAATTCCGGACCTCGGGACGGCCTCACCCGAATGAGATTGCCGCGCTGAGGCAAGACCCGTCACGCTTGACGAGGCGTGGCTGCCGGGCAAGATCAGGAACGAGGCCGGAGCGTTTCTGCCCATGAGCGTCTATGATCGCGACAACATCTTCGCCAAGATTCTGCGCGGCGAGGTGCCGAGCCATAAGGTCCATGAGGACGAGCACACGCTTGCCTTCCTGGACATCATGCCGCGCACCCTTGGGCACACGCTCGTGATTCCGAAGGCGCCCGCCCGGAACCTCCTCGACGCACCTCCGGACGCTCTTTCGCGCACCATCCTCGCAGTGCAGCGCATCGCCAAAGCGGCGAAGATCGCATTTGCGGCGGACGGGATCACCTTGTCGCAATTCTCCGAGCAGGCCGGTGGCCAAGTCGTCTTCCACCTGCATTTCCATATCCTGCCTCGCTATGACGGCGTGCCGCTCCTCCCCGCGCACACCAATGTGGAATCAAACGAGACGCTCGCGCCGAAGGCGGCAAAGCTGCGCGCCGCGATTGCCGATCTAGACACCTGACCGCGACCCTTCCGCCTTGCTCCGATTTTCCCTCTTGCTCGCCGCTGCCGAACGCCCAGATTATGATCGGGGCCGGTGCGTGGCTTTTTCGCTGGCCGACCGAAGCCCGCCGCCGCCCGCCGCGAGTGCAACATGATTTTCCTCATTCTCGTCCTCGCGACCTTGATCGTTATCTGGAGCGCGGGTCGCGGCTTGATCCAAATTCGCCCGGGTTCCTTGACGCGCCTCACGCGCGTCGCAGCCATCGCCGCCTGCCTGGCGATCGCCGTTCTTTTTGCCCTGCGCGGACATTTCGAGATTTCGCTCGTCGCACTCGGCGCCATCTGGCTGATGGAAGGCTCGCTCAACTTGCCGCGACTTCGGTTTGGATCGCGTCGACCGGCCGGCTCGGGCGCGGGAGCGGTTTCGACCTTCCGCACCGCGATGATCGAGATGCGCGTCGATCATGGGACGGGCGCGATGCGCGGCACAGTGCTTGCCGGCGCCTTTGCCGGCCGCGAGCTCGAGCTTCTCACCGAGACGCAGCTCGGCATGCTTGCGCTCGAATGCGCCAAATTCGACGCCGAAGGCGCGAGACTTCTAGAGGCTTATCTGGACCGCCGCTTCGCCGGACGGCGTGAAAACGCATATGCTCACGCGGACTCGGGCCCTCCCCGTCGCCGATCGGGCGCGATGACCGCGGAAGAGGCCTATGAGGTTCTCGGCCTTGCGCCGGGCGCCCCCGACGACGCGGTCCGTCGAGCCTACCGTGACCTCATGAAGAAGCTCCATCCCGACCAGGGCGGGTCGACCTATCTCGCCGCCCGCGTCAATCAGGCCCGTGACGTTTTGCTGAACCGACATCGCTGAAACTCCACGCGCGATGGGCTTTTAGGTCTCTTCGTCCATCAGCTCCGCGTCGCGAAACACGCGAAGCCGTTCTTCTTAAGCACCTTGCACGCAGTTTGAGCTGCATCTTCGTCGAAACCGGCAAAACGAGCTCGGAAGAGTGTCGTGCCGTCTTTCGTCACCTTCTCGGTGAACGACTCAGCTCTCGACAAGACGTGGCCGCTGCTGCTCTTTGCCCGCTGGATCAGCTCGCTCGCCTTGCCCTCCTCGGGCACGGCGCCGAGCTGGATCATCCATTCTTGCCCCGGCGCCGTTCTGAGGTGAATCACCGGCGCGCTCATCGGTTCGCCATTGAGTGAAGCAAGGGTCTTCCCTTGCGGCTTCCCCAGGTCGGCTTCGCCGCGCGGCGATGCTTCCTTGTTCGTCGCTCCCGGCTTCGATGGTTCGAGCCGCACGAGGATGGCCTTTGAAGCTTCCGTCCTCGCCATGCTCGAGGTTTCCGCGACGCCGACTGTCGTTCGCGCCGGCACACGATCGGTGAAGAGCTTCGCGCCAGGTGTTGAGGCCGTCGCCTCGGTCCGTTCCGCCGCGCTCCCCTCCTCACGCTCCGCCGAAGCTTGAATGAGCTTGCCCGCGACGCTCCAGCGCGGCGCGGAGGGCGTCGTCGTCGAAGTATAGGCCTGGATCGCCACCGGGAGATGAGCATCCTCACCGCCGATCGCGGCCGTGATCGTTAGCGGTTTCATGGGCGGGCGCGCCGGCACTGAAGCGTCAGCGACGACTGCAGGCTTCGCGTGCGGTGATGCGTCGGCGAGCACCGGGGCCATATGCTCTCCGGTCGATGCTTCCCGCATATGATCCTGAATCATGTTCGCCATGATGTGATCGCGTCCCGCTGCCGAGGTGCCCCCCATCACCACCGCGACGATCTGGCGTCCGTCGCGCCGCACATTTGTCATGAGGTTGAATCCGGACGCGCGGGTATACCCCGTCTTGATGCCGTCGAGCCCCTCAATCCGTCCCAAAAGGTGGTTGTGGTTCGCCATGGCCATGCCGTCGTAATAGAAGCTGCGGGTGGCGAAGACCGGATAATAGCGCGGAAAGCGCTCCTGGATGGCGCGGGCCAAGATGGCGAGATCGGAGGCGGTGGTGATCTGGTCGTCGTCGGGCAGGCCTGAAGCGTTCACGAAATTCGTGTCGTTCATGCCAAGCGCGTGGGCCTCCCGCGTCATCATCTCGGCGAAGCCCTCCTCGGTCCCGCCGATTGCTTCGGCGATGGCGACCGCCATGTCGTTCGCCGATTTCGTGACCACGGCCTTGATCGCATCCGACACGGCGATCGTGTCGCCGGGCTCGAGACCGAGCTTCGTCGGTGCCATCGAGGCGGCATGGGCCGAGACATGAAGGCGCGAATCCATGCTGATCGCGCCGCGCTCGAGCTGTTCGAACAACAGATAAAGCGTCATCACCTTGGTGAGCGAAGCCGGGTGGCGTGGCTCCCTGGCGTCCGCGGCATAAAGGACCTTGCCGGATTTGGCATCGACCACGATTGCCGAAAAAGGCGGATGATATCCGCCGCCTCCGCCTGAAAGACGATGCCAATGATGAAGATGTCGGTGGTGGCGCGCTTCGGCGGGCGCCGAGAACAGCCCGATGCTCACCATTGCCGCCAGGCACGCCAACACGCCCATGCCGCACCGGCGGCGTGCTCTTACGCCAGACAAAACCATACTCGACACCCCACTCTGAATGGCTCCCCGCCGGAGACCGCAACGTGTCCCACGCGTCACATTCGAAGTTTTATGACGGACGAAGTTACGCGGGGGTTAAGGGACAGAAAAAAGAAAATTTGTGCGACGCACAAAAACGATCTTGACATTATTGTGCGGCGCAACTAAATCCCGGTCATGGCGCTGATAGATGACGCCACACAATCTTGATCAATCTCGCAGGATCAATCCCACTTGGGGTGGGCAAGGAAAGGATCGAACAATGTTTGCGCAATACGACGACTTCCAGAAGTTCGGCAAGCAAGGCATGGACGTTGCCCTCAAGAACTTCGGCACGATGTCGAAGGGCTTCCAGGCGATCGCTGTCGAGGTTGCCGATTTCTCGAAGAAGCAGTTCGAGGCGAGCACCGCCGCGTTCGAGAAGCTCGTTGGCGTGAAGACGCTCGACAAGGCCGTCGAGGTTCAGGCCGATTACGCGAAGCAGTCCTTCGAGGGCTTGGTTGCTCATTCGACCAAGGTCGGCCAGCTCGTCAGCAATTTTGCGAAGGAAGTCGCAAAGCCGGTCGAGACCACGATCGCGAAGTCCAGCCGCTGATCTGTCTTCTTCTGAAACGATGCGACCAAGAGCCCGGCCCCGCGCCGGGCTTTTTCGTATGACGTCCTGCTCGACGAGGTAGCAATTGCCGGGCGTCATCCCATATTTCCGGAAAGGCGGCGGGGAGCCTATGAGCGAATGGCGCTCGGCCCTTCCAACTTGAATCTCGGTCAGCCCCATTCCCGTCTTTTTCCCATGGCTCACTCTTGCCAACTCATGGCTCACTCTTTGCAATAAGCATGTTGCAGTGAGCATGGCTCGCTTGTTGCAATGAGCATGGCTCACTCGTTGCAATGAGAAATGCGATGAGAAGCTTTGGGACTGGCGAAACGATTCACGCTGTCTTAAGTTCTCAACAAGCGGCTCTGTCGGCACGCCGCCGGTGCGCGCTATACTAAGGGTTCCATCCGCAGGGAGCGGGGCACGTCGACGATGCTTTCAACCTTCCACCCGGCGGCCGACATGCGAAGGCCCTTGCAGGCCGCGAACGGCGCCTCGAGAGGCAACGGGGAAGGAAGCGGTGGCTCCGGCACAGCCGTGGTCACCAAGACGAAGCCGCGGGTCAAGCGGCCGAACATGTACCGCGTTCTTCTGCTCAACGACGACTACACGCCGATGGAATTCGTCGTGCATGTGCTCATCCGCTTCTTCAACAAGAGCCAGGAGGACGCGACCCGCATCATGCTGCATGTGCATCAAAACGGTGTCGGCGAGTGCGGCGTCTACACGTACGAGATTGCCGAGACCAAGGTGACGCAGGTGATGGATTTCGCTCGCAAGCATCAGCATCCGCTACAATGTGTCATGGAAAAGAAATAGTCGTTCACGGAGCCGCAATTGCCCTCATTTTCCCGCAATCTCGAACAAGCCCTGCATCGCGCCTTGGCGCTTGCCAATGAGCGGCGCCACGAATACGCGACGCTCGAGCATCTCCTGCTCGCGCTCGTCGACGACCAGGACGCAGCGGCCGTCATGCGGGCCTGCAATGTCGACCTCGAGCAGCTCAAGGCCAATCTGACCGACTACATCGACACGGAACTGAAGAATCTCGCAGGTTCCGGCCGCGAGGAATCGAAGCCGACGGCCGGCTTCCAGCGTGTTATCCAACGCGCCATGATTCATGTTCAGTCCTCCGGTCGCGAGGAAGTGACGGGAGCCAATGTGCTGGTCGCGATCTTCGCCGAGCGCGAGAGTCATGCCGCCTACTTCCTGCAAGAACAGGACATGACGCGCTACGATGCGGTGAATTACATCAGCCATGGGATCGCAAAACGTGCCGGCGCGAGCGACTCGCGGCCCCCAAAAGGCGCCGATCCGGATCGCGAAGACCGCGGCGACGCCAGTGGCGGCGGCAGCGAGGCGAAGGAGGGCCGTTCGAAGAAGAACGAAGCGCTCCAGGCTTACTGCGTCAACCTCAACAAGAAGGCGGCCGACGGCAAGATCGACCCGTTGATCGGCCGTGAGCTCGAGGTGCAGCGCACCATTCAGGTCTTGTGCCGGAGGCAAAAGAACAATCCCCTGCTCGTCGGCGACCCCGGGGTCGGCAAGACCGCGATCGCCGAAGGATTGGCGCGAAAAATCGTGCGCGGCGAAGTGCCCGAGGTGCTGCGCGACGCGACCGTCTTCTCGCTCGACATGGGAACGCTGCTTGCCGGAACGCGGTACCGCGGCGATTTCGAGGAACGCTTGAAGCAGGTGATCAAGGAGATCGAGGCCCATCCCAAGGCCATCATGTTCATCGACGAGATCCACACCGTGATCGGCGCGGGCGCGACTTCCGGCGGGGCGATGGATGCGTCGAATCTGCTGAAGCCTGCGCTTGCGGCGGGTACGCTTCGCTGCATCGGCTCGACCACCTATAAGGAGTACCGCCAATATTTCGAGAAGGACCGTGCTCTCGTTCGCCGGTTCCAGAAGATCGATGTGAACGAGCCGTCAGTGCCGGACACGATCGAGATCTTGCGCGGCCTCAAGCCCTATTTCGAGGAGTTCCACAGGCTGCGCTACACGAATGACGCCGTGAAGGCCGCCGTCGAGCTTTCGGCGAAATACATCCATGACCGCAAGCTTCCCGACAAGGCGATCGATGTGATCGACGAGACGGGGGCGTCGCAAATGCTTGTTGCCGAGAACCGGCGCAAGAAGACCATCGGCGTGAAGGAAATCGAGCGGACGATCGCGACCATGGCGCGCATCCCGCCGAAGACCGTCTCCAAAGATGACGCCGAAGTGCTCCGCAATCTCTCCGAGACGCTGGAACGCGTCGTCTACGGCCAGGACAGTGCCATCACAGCGCTTTCCTCATCGATCAAGCTTGCGCGCGCCGGGCTGCGGGACCCCGAAAAGCCGATCGGCGCCTATCTGTTCGCCGGGCCGACGGGCGTGGGGAAGACCGAGGTCGCACGCCAGCTTGCGGCGAGCCTCGGCGTCGAGCTCATCCGTTTCGACATGTCGGAATACATGGAGCGCCACACGGTGTCGCGCCTGATCGGCGCTCCGCCCGGCTATGTGGGCTTTGACCAGGGCGGGCTCCTCACCGACGGCGTCGACCAGCATCCCCATTGCGTGCTGCTGCTCGACGAGATCGAGAAGGCTCATCCCGATCTCTTCAACATTCTCTTGCAGATCATGGATCACGGGAAGCTCACCGACCATAACGGCAAGCAAATCGATTTCCGTAACGTGATCCTGATCATGACCACGAATGCGGGCGCCGCCGATCTCGCCAAACAGGCCTTCGGCTTCACCCGCACCAAGCGCGAGGGGGATGACCAGGAAGCCATCAACCGCCTATTCGCGCCGGAATTCCGCAATCGCCTCGATGCCGTCATCTCCTTCGGTCATCTTCCCAAGGAGGTCGTCGCAAAGGTCGTCGACAAATTCGTGCTTCAGCTCGAGGCGCAGCTGGCCGATCGTAACGTCACGATCGAGCTCTCGGACGAGGCGCGCTCCTGGCTCGTCGAGCATGGCTATGACGAGACGATGGGAGCAAGGCCGATGGCCCGCCTCATCCAATCCACCATCAAGACGCCGCTTGCGGACGAGGTTCTGTTCGGCAAGCTCAAGGGCGGCGGCGCGGTCCGTGTCGTTGTCATCAAGGATGAGGAGGCGTCGAAAGAGGGCTGGACGAAGGAGAAGCTTGGCTTCGAGTTCCCGGAAGGGCCGGTGGCGCCCAAGCCCGAAAAGGAGATCGAGCAGGCGGCGAAGCGCGCAAGGCGTAAAACGCGTTCAGGTGGCGGCGGGTCGGGAGGAACTCGGAGTTCCTCTCCTCGCAGGCGAGGCAAGCTCAAGGGCTTGTTCGAAGGGGCGGATGGCGACGTGGATGAGCTCGTGAAGCCGGTGGTGCGCACCGTGCCGAAAGTACCGCTCATCAAGGAATGAGCGACAAGTGAAAAGTGAAGAGCAGCCTGCTCTCTTCCCTGCCCTGTCGTCCTTCTCGGCGCTCGCCCCTTGATTCACAACGGAATGTTGTCGTGCTTCTTGCGTGGGCGCTCGACGCGCTTGGTCCGCAGCATGGCAAGCGCGCGAGCGATGCGGCGGCGGGTCGAATGCGGCATGATCACCTCGTCGATATAGCCGCGCTCGGCGGCGACGAAGGGTGAGAGGAAGCGCTCCTCATATTCCTTGGTTCGCTTGGCGATTTTTTCCGGATCTCCGATATCGGCGCGAAAGATGATCTCGACTGCGCCTTTGGCGCCCATCACGGCGATTTGGGCGGTCGGCCAAGCGTAATTGATGTCCGCTCCGATGTGCTTCGATGCCATCACGTCATAGGCACCGCCAAAGGCTTTGCGCGTGATCACGGTGACGAGCGGCACCGTGGCTTGCGAATAGGCGAAGAGAAGCTTCGCGCCATGTTTGATGAGGCCGCCATATTCCTGGGCGGTGCCCGGAAGGAACCCGGGCACATCGACGAAGGTGACGATCGGGATCTCGAAGGCGTCGCAAAAGCGCACGAACCTTGCGGCCTTGCGCGAGGCATCGGCGTCGAGGACACCGGCGAGCACCATCGGCTGATTGGCGATGAACCCCGTGCTGCGCCCCGCGATTCGGCCAAATCCCGTGATGATGTTCTTGGCGAAGCTTTCCTGGATCTCGAAGAAATCCCCTTCGTCCACGACTTTGAGGATGAGCTCCTTGATGTCGTAGGGTTTGTTGGGATTTTCAGGCACGAGCGTGTCGAGCGCGGCCTCGGTCCTTTCGAGCGGATCGCTCGCCGGCCACTCGGGCGGGCCCTCCGCATTATTGGCGGGGAGAAAATCGAGAAGCCGCCGGACCTGCAGAATTGCCTCGACATCATTGTCGTAAGCGCCATCGGCAATCGAGGATCGCGTCGTATGCACCTGCGCGCCACCGAGCTCGTCGGCCGTGACCACCTCGTTGGTGACGGTCTTCACCACGTCAGGGCCGGTGACGAACATGTAGCTCGTGTCGCGTACCATGAAGATGAAGTCGGTCATGGCCGGCGAATACACGTCACCGCCCGCGCAGGGCCCCATGATGACCGAGACCTGCGGAATGACCCCCGACGCGATCACGTTCCTTTTGAAGACTTCGGCATAACCTCCGAGAGATGCGACACCTTCCTGAATTCTCGCCCCACCCGAATCGTAAAGCCCGATGATCGGGGCGCGCATCTCCAGCGCCATATCCTGGACCTTCATGATCTTTCCGGCATGGGCCTCCGAAAGCGAGCCGCCGAAGACCGTGAAATCCTTCGCGAAGAGGAAGATTTTTCGGCCATTGACGGTGCCCCATCCCGTCACGACACCGTCGCCGGGCACCTTGGTCTTCTCCATTCCAAAATCGGCGCAGCGATGTTCGACGAACATGTCGAATTCCTCGAAGCTCTCCGAATCGAGAAGGAGTTCGATGCGCTCGCGCGCCGTGAGCTTGCCGCGTTTATGCTGGGCCAGGATGCGCTTTTCGCCTCCGCCGAGACGCGCCTCCGCTCTGCGGGCTTCGAGTTTGTCGAGAACGGGTTTCATCGATCTTCGGCTCCGGACATCGAGCAGCTTTGAATTTCTGGCTTAGAGCATGATCTCGAAAACTGGGAATCTCCGTTCGAGACCGCACCCGCCGATGAATGACGAGCATGATCGCAGCAAATTGAAAGTTTTTGCAAAATGGAACCCCCACCGCATCCGTGCGGCACGGCATCGGCGCGTGCCTTTGCCGACGGCCACGAGAAGCGTCCAAACCTTGACTTCGGCGCGCCGATCCACCATCGAAGAGCCTACAAGGTCGCGAGTTGCGGCCCCTTCATTCTCAATCGGCGGGTCAGGGTCGGCTTCGGACGGGCCCGCTTTCTGCGACAGGGTGCAAAATGGCAAAGTCCATCACGGCCAAGATCAAGCTCGTCTCGACCGCCGATACAGGCTATTTCTATGTGACGAAGAAGAACACGCGCACCATGACCGAGAAGATGTCGATCCGGAAATATGATCCGGTGGCGCGCAAGCACGTCGAGTTCAAGGAAGCCAAGATCAAGTGAGATTTCTCCGGCGAAAGGCCGGAGCCCGGCTTCACGCAGCGTCGAGAACGACGCGATTGCGACCTTCGTGCTTGGCGCGATAGAGCGCTTCGTCCGCCCTTTTGAACAAATCCTGGCGGCTTTCCGGCACGTTGCGCATCACGGCCACGCCCAGCGAGATCGTCACCGTCACGTTGCACGCGCCATGCGCGATCAGAAAGGGCGTTCCGTGCACGGCTTGCCGAATGCGCTCGGCGACCCCCTGGGCGCCCAAATGCCCCGTTTCGGGTAGGATCGCGATAAGCTCCTCTCCCCCGTAGCGCACGAGAAGATCGCGCGTGCGCAAACAATCGCGGGCACGATGGGCAAGCTCGCGGAGAACCTCGTCGCCGCAATCATGTCCATAGGTGTCGTTGATCGCCTTGAAGAGATCGACGTCCATCATGATGAGCGAGAGCGGGCGTGATCGGCGGAGCGCGTCCTTGAGCAGCCCATCCATATTGGCGTCGAGAAAGCGACGATTGTGCAACCCGGTGAGAGGGTCGATGAGCGCGAGTTCCATCGACTGCTGCACGGAGTTCCGCAAGCTTGCGGCATAGCGCTGGTTGCGCACCTGCGTCCGAACCCGTGCCAGGAGCTCGTTGCGATCGACTGGTCGAACCAGGAAGTCGTCGGCCCCGATATCGAGCCCGCGCAGGAGACGCGCCTTGTCCCCGGCCTCCGCCACCATGAGAAGGCTCATGTTCCGGGTGCGCTCGAGTGAGCGAAGCTGGGCGCAGATGCGCAGCCCATCATGTCCGGCGAGCGTGAGGCTGACGATGGTCAAATCGTAATTCTGCTCGGCCGCACGGAACACGGCATTCTCCGCCGCATCCTCCACCTCGACACGGTGAAAGGCGGACAAGGATTTGAACATGCGCTCCGAGACGCTCGCGCGGTCTTCGACGAGAAGAATGCGGCCGTTGAGCCCGCTTTCCGCCGCAGCGAGCGCCAAAGGGTCGCCCATCCCCATATCCTTCGAGCGAAGCGCCCGGGCGCGCAATTCGTCGCGCACGCTTTTGAGCCTGACGAGGCTGCGCACTCGCGAGACAAGCGCAACTTCGTCGATCGGCTTCGTCAGGAAGTCATCGGCACCCGCCTCGAGCCCGGCGACCCGATCGGCCGGTTGATCGAGCGCCGTCACCATCACGACCGGAATATGGGCTGTGAGGGGATCACATTTGATGCGCCGACAAACCTCGAAACCGTCCATCTGAGGCATCATCACGTCGAGGAGCACGATGTCGCATTCGTCAGCCTGCAGCAGGGCAAGGCCTTGAGCACCACTCATCGCGGTCTTGACGTTGAAATATTCGGCGGAAAGCTGGGTTTCGAGAACTTTGAGATTTGCCGGCGTGTCATCGACGACGAGAACGCGTGCGGTCATGGCGATGCTTGAGCTCTTCAGACCGAAGCGGCAGTTCGGTCACCCCGCATAAGCCTTCACGGTTTCCAGGAATTTGGCGACCGAGATCGGTTTTGACAGATAGGCTTCGCACCCGCCCTCGCGAATGCGCTCTTCGTCGCCCTTCATGGCAAAGGCCGTGACGGCGACGATCGGAATGGAGGACAGCTGGCTGTCATCCTTGAGCCAGCGCGTCACCTCGAGGCCGGAAACTTCCGGAAGCTGGATGTCCATCAAGATCAGGTCGGGGCGATGCGTACGCGCCAGCTCCACCGCTTCGACGCCGTTGCCGGTCTTCAACGTGATATAGCCATGTGCTTCGAGGAGATCGTTGAAGAGCTTCATGTTGAGCTCATTGTCCTCGACGATCAAAACCGTTTTACTCATAGTGTCACCCCGTCCCCTGAAGGGTTTTCGTGATTTTTCGGCCAGGCCTCTCCCCGTCGCCAATCCTCATATCAACCCCGCATTTCCGAAGCTGAAAGTGAACAGCAAAAACTTTAGCAAATCGAGTCGCTCGGCCCTCACCGCGTCGTTCGAAAACGCAAAAGCGTTCGCCCTCGACGCCCTCATGTATCTCGCCGAGAATGAGGAGGAGATGGCTCGTTTTCTCACGGAAACCGGATTTGATCCCGCCGATCTGCGCCGCATGACAAACGATCCGGGGTTCGTCGCGGCAATGCTTGATTATCTATGTTCTCATGAATCGCTGCTCGTCGCGTTCGGTCGCGCGCACGCCATCGATCCCGTCGCCGTCGAGAGTGCGCGGCAGTTTCTGGCACAGCATCCCTCGCATGATCTCTAAGCGCTATGAAGCGGAGAGGTGGGACTCGAGCCCAGTGGGGGCCTAAATCTTTTTCGCCGAAAGCGCTAAGCTCGGCGACAAAGCATATCCGAATCGAACAATGAAGCCTCGGCGCGATGACGATTGCGGCCTCTTCGATCTGCCGTGACTGCCGCAAGATTTTCGGCGAGCCGAGGCCGCGTTGCCCGCATTGCGGCAGCCCGCGCCTTTTTACCCACCCCGAATGGGAGAAGCTCGCCATCGCTCATGTCGATTGCGATGCTTTCTATGCCACGATCGAGAAGCGAGACGACCCGTCGCTGGCGGCGAAGCCGGTCATCGTGGGCGGCGGCCGCCGTGGGGTGGTTTCGACCGCCTGTTACATCGCGCGCATTCACGGCGTACGCTCGGCGATGCCCATGTTCAAGGCGCTCGCCGCCTGTCCGAACGCCGTGGTCATCAAGCCGAACATGGAAAAATATGCCCGAGTGAGCCGTGAGGTGCGCCGCCTGATGCTCGAGCTCACACCTCTCGTCGAGCCGGTCTCGATCGATGAAGCTTTCCTCGACCTATCCGGCACGCAAACGCTTCATGGGACCGCTCCGGCGATTACGCTGATGGTCTTCTCGGAGCGGGTCGAGCGAGACATCGGCGTCACCGTCTCGATCGGATTGTCCTTCAACAAGTTCCTCGCGAAGATTGCCTCCGACCTCGACAAGCCGCGCGGCTTTTCAGCGATCGGCGAAAAGGAGGCTTTCGATTTCCTGGGCCCGAAGCCGGTCACCATATTGCCGGGCGTGGGAAAGGCCGCAGCGGAACGTTTCGCCAAGGAGGGGGTCGCCACGGTTCTCGATCTGCGCACGCTCGACCCGCGTCGCATGCTCAAGCTTCTCGGCAACGACGGCTCGCGGCTGATCCGTCTCGCCAATGCCCGGGACGACCGCCGCGTGACGCCGGAGCATGAGACGAAAAGCGTTTCAGCCGAGACGACCTTCAATACCGATACGCGCGATCCTGAGGTGCTCCTGCCCATCCTCATGCGCCTGTCGGAAAAAGTATCGGCGCGGATGAAAGCCAAAAATCTCGGCGGCTCGACAGTGACCTTGAAGCTGAAGACCAGCAATTTCCGGCTCATCACACGAGCGCGCTCGATCGCCTCTCCGACAAATCTCGCCGGCCGCATCTACCAGACCGCCCGCGCCTTGCTCGAACCGGAGCTCGTGCGAGGCCCTTACCGTCTCCTGGGGGTGGGCGTCTCCGAACTCGTGCCGGCGCACGAGGCCGATCGTGGCGATCTCGCCGATCAATCGGTTCGGCGCGAAGCCGGGATGGAACGCGCGGTCGATGCGCTCCGCGCGCGCTTCGGTGATGACGCGATCACACGTGGCCTCGTCTTCGGCGCGCGCACCCCAGCCGAGAAGCAGCGCCGGTCTTAAAGGCGTCGGCGATCACTTGTCGCAGCTTGGCGAGTTCAGGAACTCGATACTTTTCAACTCACCCTTGAGCGAGAAATCCCCATAATTCAGCGTCAGCGCCCGGCTCACCCCGTTGTCGTAAAGCACGAAGCTCATCACGTACGCCGGCTCGCGCTCGCCGGCGCCCGGCTCGAAATAGCTCAAGGTGACGGGCCAGGAGGCATGCCCCTTCAGTTGCTCGGCATTTGCCGCGGTCTCCGCATGCTGGGCCGCATCCGCGGAGACCGGCGCACCGATCACGGCCAGCGTGTCATAGACCTTGTTTCCCGTATCCGATCCGTCGAAAATCTTGGCCGAGAAAAGCTTGCTTCCGTTGAGCGCCTCCTCGACGAGGCGCTTGATGTGCGCGTTCGGAAACAGGGTCTCGGAAGGGGCCGTGAGACTTGAAGGTTCGGGCTTCTGGACGGTGATCTCGACCCCATCGGGCCTTGCTTGCGCCTTGCCTTCCGTGTGGTCCGTCCTGTCGCCCCGCACTGCATCATTGGTGAAGCGCAACAAGCTTCCATCTCCGGCTTCAAAGGAAGTCGAGCGAACATCGAAGCTGCGATCCTGGCTGCTTTCCGAGCCGCTCAACTGCGTCACCTGACGAAAATTCGTCGCATATCCGTCGCACGCCGTTCCCGTGATCTCGAAGACGAGGCGCCCGCGCGCCTCGTCGACACTGTTCACGCCTTTGCTCGACAAGAGCGAGAGCTCGTAGACGGCGCGATGCGGCACGAGCACGATCTTGGGCGTAGCGAAGGCCTCGCCGCAAAGACCGATGCCGATCAGCGACGCGAAGGCGATCTGACGAAGGATGCGATTTTTTCTGGGCACGGGCCGGCTCCTGAACTCGCCACAAGGGCGTGCCGCAACGGGAATGTTCCTGAGCCATAGCACACAAGATGGCGAAGTTTTGGAACGCTGCGTGAAGGCGCCCACCGGTGGGCGACGCGCAGCGCCACGTCTTTAAAAAGGCGATGAGGGAAATGGTCGGAGCGGCGAGATTTGAACTCGCGACCCCTAGTCCCCCAGACTAGTGCGCTAACCGGGCTGCGCCACGCTCCGACAAGGCCGGGTATATATCCACCGCGGAAGGGCGGCAAGCATGGCAAATACTCCCGCCGTAGCACATGAGTTGTCCGGCTTTTGTGGAAGCAACGCGTCGTGGGTCCGAGCTTACAGCCAGAAAACGCCGAAGGCGATACTGAGCGCGGTGAGCGGCGCTCCTACCTTGAAATAATTCCAAAAGCCGATCTCAA
>Ga0213876_10001405_pt1 | contig 15004 bp, 16 predicted proteins | sample BarmaccomBMRX_R9_FD_160113 | JGI IMG/M metagenome (GOLD analysis project Ga0213876, IMG submission 160113) | Root-associated microbial communities from Barbacenia macrantha in rupestrian grasslands, the National Park of Serra do Cipo, Brazil - RX_R9 | ecosystem: Host-associated > Plants > Roots...
CACGCCGGCGCCCGACCTGCTGCTGTCGGGGACCGCGGCGCTCGGCACCTCACTGCCGGTCTACGTCACCGGGCTGCTGCTGGTGCTGGTCTTCGGTGTCACCTTGCGCTGGCTGCCGACGCAGGGCTACGTCGAGTTCACCGACGATCCGAGGGACCACCTGCTGCACCTGCTCCTGCCAGCCGTGGTGCTGGCCTTCGGCCTGGCGGCCACGGTCACGCGCATGACGCGCTCGTCGCTGCTCGAAGTCCTCACGGTGGACTACGTGCGCACCGCCCGCGCCAAGGGTCTGCATGAGCGGCGGGTCGTCTACGGACATGCGCTGCGCAACGCGCTGGTACCCGTGGTGACGATGGTCGGCATCCAGATCGGCTCACTGATCGGCGGCGCGGTGCTGGTCGAATACATCTTCAACTGGCCGGGCCTGAGCACGCTCCTGATCACCGCCATCGGTCGCCGCGACTACCCGACGGTGCAGGGGGTCGTCGTCGTCGCCTCTGGCTTCCTGATCCTCGTCAACCTGGGGGTCGACCTGCTGTATGGTGTCCTCGATCCACGAATCCGTCGCGCCTAGACAGACGATGCCGAGGAACGCGGCAGGCGGCTTCAACGTGTCAGGCGGTCTTCTCCGCCGCGCTCCTCGGCCGGCCGGCGGCGTCGATGCCGCGCTCCCGCGCCGCCCGGGTGTGCCGGTCCGGCTGGGCCGGAGTCGGCGCTTGCGCGCTGGAGCGGCGGTGTTCCTGCTGGTGCTGGCCGCGGCCGTGATCGGGCCGGCCGTTGCGCCCCACGATCCGCTCGAGATCAACCCCCGCCTGACGCTGCGCGCGTTCGCGCCCGGCTAGTGCTCGGCACCGACGAGTTCGGCCGCGATATCCTCAGCCGCATCATCTACGGCGCCCGTCCAACGCTCACCGTGGCCGTCGGCGCGAGCAGTCTGGCGCTCGTGCTGGGGAGCCTGGCCGGCCTGGTCGCCGGCTTCTACCGCGGACTGCTCGATCAGGTGCTCATGCGCAGCCTCGACACGCTGCTCAGCTTCCCACCCATCCTGCTGGCGATGCTGGTGGTCGGCTTCCTCGGCCCCGGCGTGCGCAACTTGGTCCTGGTCATCGGCATCCTCTTCGTCCCGACGTTCGCCCGGCTGGCCTACGCCGAGACCCTGCGGGTCAAGGAGTTGGAGTACGTCGCCGCCGCGGGCGCGCTGGGCGCCACGAGCCAGCGTCTGCTCGTCCAGCACATCCTGCCGAACATCACCGCGCCCTTGATCGTACAGTTCAGTCTGGCCATGGCGGCGGCCATCCTGCTCGAGTCCGGCCTGAGCTTCCTCGGCCTGGGCGTGGTGCCGCCCGAGTCGTCCTGGGGGCTGATGATCGCGGGCGCCCGCGGCTACATGGCGCAAGCGCCCAACTCCATGCTGTGGCCGGCGCTGGTCATCGCCACGACCATCCTGGCCATCAACGTGGCCGGCGACGCCCTGCGCGACGTCCTCGATCCGCGTCTCAGGTCCTAACTGCCAACATGGAGAATGGGGCTGCACCATGAACGGCATCCTCTGGCTCACGGGTGCGGTCAAGCGGGAGCCGGCGATCGACGCCTGGCTGGACGAGCAAGCGCCTGGGCTCGGCGCCATCGCGCGGACGTGGTTCAGTCGGATGCGCACCTGTGGTGAGGATGTCCGCGAGCTCATGCACGATGGATGTCCCGTTGCGTGTGTGGCGGATGCGCCGTTCGGCTACGTCAACGCCTTTCGCGCGCACGTGAACGTGGGGTTCTTCTTTGGCGCAGCACTGGACGATCCCATGGGTCTCTGGCAGGGAACGGGTAGGCAGATGCGCCATGTGAAGATCAGGCCCGGCGCTGCCCTCGACGTCGTGGCGCTGGGCGCCCTGATCGACGCCGCCTACGCCGACATCACGTCGCGGCTGGTGCGTGCATGATCCATGCGTTCCCACGGCGCGGCCAACAAGAGCTGTCCGACTACCTGGCGGCCCTCGGCGGGCTGCAGGCAGGTGACGTCGACGCCGTGAGCGCAACTCGCTCGCCGACGGTGCCGTGCGGCCGGAGCGCTACGGCGGCAGCCCTGCCGCCTCGAGGACGGTAGCACCGCGTGCTACCATGCGCTCCATGCGCCAGCCGCTGAGCCTGCGACTCCCCGATGCCACCCTCGAGCGCCTCGGCGCGCGCGCCCGTCACCGGCGGATCGCGCCCCGCACGCTGGCCCAACGCTACGTCGAGGAAGGGCTGCGGATGGACGAGCAGCCACTCGTGCGCTTCGTCGACGGCGCCGCCGGCCGGGACGCCGGCTTGGTCGGAACGCGCCTGCGCGTGTGGCAGGTGATCGACGTGGTGCGGGACAACGGCGGCCATGTCGCCGCCGCCGCGGACTACCTCGAGCTGCCGCTGGGTCTCGTCCAAGCGGCTGTGACCTACTACGGTGCCTACCCCGAGGAGATCGACGCGGCGATCGAGTCCAATCAGCGTGAGCGCGAAGCGGCATACGCTGCGTGGCAGGCGGGCCAGGCGGCGCTCAAGCGTTGAGGCTGCTGCTGGACGAAATGTTCTCCCCGGCGATCGCACGCGCGCTGCGCGCACGCGGCCACGACGTCGAGGCTATCAAAGAGCACCCGGACTGGATCGGCCTCTCCGACCGAGACGTCATGGCCCTGGCACGTCGTGAGCAGCGGGCGATCGTGACCGACAACCTGCGCCACTTCCGACCGCTTCATGCGGAGCTGATCGCACCTGGCGGTGAGGGCCATGCGGGTGTGGTGTTCGTCCCCACGACCCAGCGCCGGACGAAAGCTGACGTTGGCCGCCTGGTTGCCGCGCTCGAAGCGACGCTCGCCGAGTTCCCCGGCGAAGCCGACCTCGCCAGCGGCGCGACCTGGCTGTAGCGGGCGTTCGCGCCCCAGCCGGTCGCTTGGGCGTTGAACCAATCGATCACGCGCCGCTGGAGGCGATTGGGTGGCGTTAGCGTTCGAGTGGTCTCAGCTGGATCTGCTTGGCGAGCGCGTACGCGGTCGGCAGATCGCTGTCGTTGGCCACGAATACGCGGCCGATCACGAGCACGGCGGTGTTGGGCGAGGGTATCTGTTTCATACCGCTCGGCAGCTGTCCGTTCCACCCGCGCCCGGTAATGAGATAGTCGCTCGCCTTCGTGCCGGTGGTGCGTTTGCCGACGTAGGCGAAATTGGTGTTCTTGGACGGATCAGTGAATTGCACGCTGTAGTAGCGGCCTGCCATGTCCGGGACGCGCAAGACCAATGGCCCGTTGCTCAAGTCGAGCCAGCCGCAGACGTAGAGCGTGTCGCGGTTCGTGCCGCGATTCATCAAATCGGAGCTTCCAGGCGGCAGTGGCGTGTGGATGGGATCTGCAAAGAGTGCTTGGGGTTGCGTATACAGCGTATTGATCGGGACGGGTCCGTCGCCGAAGCCCTTCACAAGGAGCGCTCGCTTGTACACGTACAGCAGCAGGCGCGGCCAAACGTAGATGAACAGCAGCCACGTCGCGACACACACTCCGCCGAAGAGCAGCACGTGTTCGTAGTACGCCATGGCCATCACGTCACGTCGACGACCGGCGGCACCGCATACGTGCCGTCGAGAATAGCTGCGTCAGGTATGTACACGCGTAGCCAAAGGATAAAATTGCCCGCGGGCGCGGGCAGCCAGTTTGACTCATGCCCGACCGGAGCGGCACGTTGAATGTACACATCGACGGAGCCATCGGCGTTCGGCACGAGCCCGGAGCGGTCGCCGACGTTGTATCGATTGATCGGATTCGGTACATACGCGTTCTTTGCATTGCCCATGGTGAGCGACCAGAACGCATCGTTGGGCGGAAGACCGTCGGCCGGAAAGTGCAGCATGTAGTCGTGCGCTCCGGACAGCGTGTGGCCCGCGCCATCCGCGTTCGCCCACCAATACATCGCCTCTTGCGGCACCGTTACCGGGCCAGGAAAATACTGCGCATGCGCGGCTCGCAGCAGCATGCTGTTGCCCGGCAGGCCTAATCCGAACATGGTAGTCCAGCCGTTGACCTTCGTGGCCTTGATTCTCGCGTACGCTTGAGCCGAGGCAAACGCCAGACCGAAGCCAATGAGGACGCCCTGCACCACGTCGCCACGTATCGTTCGTTCGTGCTCAAATAGGAGCAGGTAGATAATGAATAGAATGCATATCGTGCCGATGAATGCCGCGAAATAGACAGTATATGTTCTGCTCATATCGTTCTCTCTATCACTCTTGACCTGGCGGCAACATGGGCCATGGCCCGCGGTCCTGCTCCATTCCAGTTGGGGCCGCTGATGAGGTGGTCGCTCGCGTTGGTGTCGTCGGACGGTCAGTGAACGGCCCGCGCGGGCCTAGCCGAGGCCCGCGAGCGCCGCTCATGACCGTCCGTTCGGGAGGCAACTTTGCATCACTCTCTCTAATGCGCGAGAGCTCGCCGACGTTTCGCAGCCGACTCCTGATGGCTCGCCCTTCGGCGGCGGACGGCATCATCGGTCGCGCGGTGTCGCGCCGGCTGGTGAGGCCGCTAGTCCGGCGCCGGCTGCCACCAGTCGTAGGCGCGATCCCAGCGCAGATGGCCGTAGAAGCCGTTCCAGGCCGCATCGGCAGCGGCCGGTGCGCCAGTGAGCGCCTGCACGTCGAGGTCGTCGGCCACCAGCCGCGGGTCGGCGCCGTCGGCGCGCATGCGCCAGAGCTGCGGCCGCTCTCCGTTGGCCACGCGACTGAACGCGAGCAGCTGACCATCGGCCGACCAGCGCGGTCGCTCATCCTGGGCAGCGGGCACGCTGGGCAACAGACGACGGTCGGTGCCATCTGGATGCATGACCGCGATGCGGCGCCGGCTGCTGGCGGCCTTCGCCTCGTTACCGCCCTCGGTCTGGACGGCCGGCTGCTGGCGAGCGTGAGCGCGAGTCGGGCGGGCGACGGACCAACCTGGATCGACGCCGACGCGCGCCGACTCTACCGACTGCTGGTCGGCCAGCAGCCGCTGCACGGCGAGACTGGCCCGTGGCCGGAGGTGCTCGAAGCCTATGACCTCGCCAGTGGTCGAGCGCTTGGCGAGCTCGTGCTACCGGACGTGCTGGGCGGCGTCTGGGAGACCGATCGGCGTGTCATGCTGTTCCCGGTCATGCGCCAGCTGCAGCCGGGCGCAGCGCTCTCGCCCGACGGCCGGCACGTGGCCGTCATCCACGCCGACGCCGAGGCGCTGACCATTGTCGACACCCAGCACCTCGTGATCGAACGCAGCGCGGCGCTCAGCCGGCCGTCCGGGCTCCAGACATTGCTGACGCTGTTCGGGTCGGCGCCTGGAACTGCGTGGGCCAAGGCGCTGGAGGGGACGGTTCGCGCTGCCGCGTTTGCCTGCGACGGGCGGCACCTCTACGTCTGGGGGTCGTCGGTCTCGCTCGACGAGCACGATACGGTCCACACGCACGGGCGGGGGCTGCGGCGGATCGACACGGACGCAGCAACCGTCGAGGCTGAGGGTCTGGGCACCGCCTCGGCCGACGTGGTTCGGCCGAGCCCGGACGGCAGCGCCCTTTACGTCCTCGGCTACCAGGAGCCGCCGCCAGATGCTGCGCCGGGTGCCCCGCCAGCCGTTAGCCTGTGGCGGCTCGACGGGGCGACGCTGGCGATCCTGGCCCAGCGGGCGCTGCCAGGCTTTCGCCAGCTCCTCGTCACAGGTGGTCCATGACGCGGCCGGGAACCTCTCGGCCACTCGACGGGTATTAACCACAGAAGCGACGCGCGGGACGCGCGCAGACGAGACAGCACCCTGCGCATAGCCCGTGCGGCTGTCTGTCCCGGACCAGTTGGAGGCCATCGTGGTCAACCCCCTTGCTGCACTTGAGGCTGCCGTGCGCTTCGCGCTGACGGGCGCGTCCGCCCGCCTGCGCCGCCGGCGCCGCCGGCACGGGGTCGCGTCCACCGTCGATGCCGGGCTCGACGCTTGGCTCGAGCGGGTCTTCGCCGAGGTCAAGCGCGGTCCGGTGGTGCAGACCGAGCGTGACTTCATCGGCGGCGTGCGCCGACACACCATCACATCGTCTGTCGATGCAAAGGAGCATGCGATGAGCACATCGTCGTACTCGGAGATCCATGAGGGCATGGACGTCCTCGACCGTGACGGAGACAAGATCGGCAAAGCCGGCGAGACCGTGGGACAGTTCTTCAACGTCGACGCCGGCTTCCTTGGCGGCAAGGAGTACTACGTCCCGTTCGATGCCGTCATGGAGGTGCGGGACAATGCCATCTACCTGAACGCCGACAAGGACGAAGTCGACGCCATGGGCTGGGAGCGGCGGCCGGAGGACTGGACGACCGCACGATCAACGACGGCTGTCACCGGTGAGGCCGGCGAGCGCCTGGAGCTGCGCGAGGAAGAGCTCCAGGCGCGCAAGACGCCCGTCGAGACGGGTCGGGTGAGCCTGAGCAAGGAGGTCGTCGAGGAGCAGCGTACCCTGGAGGTGCCCGTCTCGCGCGAAGAGGTGACCATCGAGCGGCACGCGGTCGAGCGGCGCCCGTCGGACCGACCGATCGACGCCAGCGAGAGCGAGACGATCCGCGTGCCGGTGCGCGAGGAGCGCGTCGAGGTCGACAAGCAGCCGGTCGTCTATGAGGAAGTCGGCGTCGGCAAGCGCCAGGTGACCGAGACCCAGCAGGTCTCCGAGACCGTCCGCCGCGAGGAGCTGCGCACCGACAAGCACGGCGACCCCGAGATTCGCACTGAAGAGCAGCCCTAGCCAAGCGACACACGGCCCGGCGGCGCGGCCGCCGCGCGAGAGCATCACGAGAGGAGCGCGTCCCATGCGCTCCTCTCTTTTCATCGAACGAAAGATGCGGGTGCCATTTTCGATGGTACTGGATCTTTCTGTCTTGTCTGTTAGCAAAGCGATTTGACGACGACGTTTTCTCACCGTTGGTGGCATGGTTAGTGCAAGAAGTTTTTCTCGACTCTGTAGCGATCTGTTCCCATCTCGAGAGTCATCGAGGAGACACACCAGCATGACTGAGACGACTTCGCGTTCGACCGTCGTCGGCGTCTTCCGCGACCGCGCGCGGGCCGAGGAGGCCGTGGATGCGCTCCACCGGGCCGGCTTCCGCGACGATCAGATCGGCTTCGCCACGCATGGCGGTGAGACACCCGAAGGCAGCGAGCGGATCGGTGAAGGCAGCGGGGCCGGCGAGGCTGGCGAGGGGGCGGCTAAGGGTCTGGTCGGCGGCGGCCTCATCGGCGCCGTCCTGGGCGCCCTGGCCACCGGCCTGATCCCCGGCATCGGCCCGGTCATCGCTGGCGGCCTACTGGCCGGCATCCTGGGCGGGGCGGCCCTCGGCGCGGCCGGTGGCGGCCTGCTGGGCGCGCTGGCCGGCAGCATGGGCGTGCCGGAGGAGGAAGCGCACTATTACGACCAGGAGTTCCGCGCTGGTCGCACGCTGGTGACCGTCAAGGCCGGTGGGCGCTACGACGAGGCGCAGCGCCTGCTGCGCGAGTACGACGCCTACGACGTCGCCAGTCAGCCCGGCGCCACCACCACGGGCGCCACGCTGCCCACGCGTGCCGAGACGACAACGACGACGACACCCACGGCGACAACACCCATGACGACGCCGCCGACGGCGGCCGAGCAGGGCCGGCTGCAGTTGCGGGAGGAGGAACTCCAGGCGCGGACGCAGGCGGTCGAGACGGGCCAGGTCACCCTCGGCAAGGAGGTCGTCGAACAGCCGCGCACGCTGGAGGTGCCGGTCAACCGCGAGGAGGTGTACGTCGAGCGACACGCGGTCGAGCGGCGGCCGTCCGATCAGCCGGTTGGCGAGGCTGCCGAGCAGACCATCGACGTGCCGGTCCGTGAGGAGCGGGTGGACGTCGAGAAGCGGCCGGTGGTCTACGAAGAGGTCGGCGTGGCCAAGCAACAGGTGACCACCAGTCAGCCGGTGTCGGAGACGGTGCGGCGCGAGGAGTTGCGCCTCGAGCGTGAGGGCGACGTGCGGCTGAGCGGGGCCGAGGCGACGACGACTCCGACGACGACCGGCACCACCACGACGTGGGCGCAGGCCATGCCTGGCTACCGCCAGCGGTGGCAGCAGCGCTACGGCGCCAGCGGCGGGCGCTGGGAGGAGTCCGAGCCGGCCTACCGCTACGGCTGGGAGCTGCACAGCCGACCGGCGTACCGTGGTCGGGCCTGGAGTGACGTCGAGGACCAGGCGCGGCGCGACTGGGCCGTCCAGCACGCCGAGACGCCGTGGGATCGCGTCCGCGACAACGTCCGCGAGGCCTGGGAGCACGCCACCGACTGATGCGGAGCCGACCTGGCGGCTCGATCCGAGCGGTGGTGCTGCTCACCGCGCTGGCGGCCATCACCGGCTGCGGTGGTAGCAACACCAGTCAGACGACGCAGGCGGCCGGCGCACACGTCGCAGGAGCACGAGAGGAGGACGCGTCACGACCGCAGCTCGACCAATGACTCGCACGCGGCCGGCCAGCCAGGCCGCCGCCCCGGCCGAGCCGGGGCGGCGTGTCCAGCACACGCTGGAGCAGCAGCTCCGGCACGTCAGCTCGCCGAGACTGGCCGCCGCGGTCGTGCAGCAGGTCCACGACGCGGCGCACGGGACCAGCGAAGCGGAGCAGGTCCAGCGGGCCAGCCAGGTGCCCGGCGGGGGCCTTCAGCGCATCGAGCGCGCCACCCAGGGCCGCTCGGCCTCCGCCCGACTGGCGGCCGTCTTGGTCGAGGTCGCCACCCAGGCGCTCGGCTCGACCCCGGACGCGTCCACCGTGGCCGAGGCCGCCCACGCGGTCTTCGGCGCCGGCCGCCAGCCCACGCCGGCCACCGCCCATAGGGGCCAGATGCTGCTCCGTCGGGCCGCCCGCGCGCATGCCGCGCGGTCCAGCCGCGCCGAGGCGCTGGAGGCCCAGGTCTTCCTCGGGCTCACGGCGCTGCCCCATCCGGGCTGGCTGCGGATGCTCGCCGAGGCAGTTAGCGCGGTGGCCACCGGCGGCTGGGGGTGGCTCGTGGGCACCCTGCTCGCCTACCTGCTCCACGTCGAGGAGAGCGACCGCGCGCTCAAGCTCGTCACGCCGATCGTGGCCGGCGTTGGCTTCGTCGCGGAAGGGCCGGCCAAGAGGTTGTGCGCGCCGCGCCGGCCGTTCGCCCATCAGGTGCGGATGATGCTCCTGGGCCGCAAGCTGCGCGGTCGATCGTTCCCCAGCGGCCACGCCGCAACGTCGTTCGCGGCCGCATGCGTGCTCGGGTCGGTGTGGCCTCAGCGTCGGCCGCACTTCTTCACCCTGGCCACGCTGGTGAGCCTGACCCGCGTGTACCTGGGTGCGCATGAGCCGGCCGACATCGTCGCCGGCGCGGCGTTGGGCATCGCCCTGGCCGCGCCGCTGTGCCGTCCAGCCGAGCGGGTGCTCGGGCCAATCGAGCTGCCCAGCTGGCAGCCGAGGTGAACACCGTGGACACAGCGAGCGGCAGCCGGTAGCATCCGCCACCGCCGACGTCGGTGCCGTTCCCGCTGTCGGACAGCGGTGGGCTGGAGGCGGCAGAATGTGCCGTTGGTATTCGACGAGCTCTGCGCCGACATCCCGGCGCTCATGGACCACGCCCACGTGCCGGGCCTCTCGCTGGCCCTCATCGAAGCCAAGGGGCTCACCCACCGCGCCGTCTTCGGCGTCGAGCACCGCGCTAGGGGCGTGCCGGTCACGAGCAGCACCGTCTTTCAGGCGGCCTCGCTGAGCAAACCCGTCTTTGCGGTCATCGTGGCGCGGCTGGTCGAGCTCGGCGCGCTCGGGCTCGACGTCCCGTTGGCCAGCTACCTGCCGGCGCCGTACGTGGCCGACGATGACCTGCTGGAGCACGTCACCGCCCGCCACGTGCTGGCCCACACGACGGGGTGGCCGAACTGGCGTCCGGCCGGCCAGCCGCTGCGGCGGGAGGCCGCCCCCGGCGAGCGCTACGGCTACTCCGGCGAAGGCTACGTCTACCTCCAGACGGTGGTCGAGCAGCTGACCGGTGAGCGTCTGGAAGCGCTGGCCGGCCGGCACGTCTTCGACCCGCTGGCGATGCGGCACAGCAGCTTTGTGTGGGCGCCGCCCGGCCACCCGGGGCTGGCCGCCGGCCACGACCGGGACGGGGCGCCGACGGCCGTCCACGTCGGTGAGCGGGCGGGTGCGGCCTCGAGCCTGCACACCACGCCCGGCGACTACGCGCGTTTCCTCGAGGCGGTGCTCGACCCATCGCACGCGGCCTGGTCGGTCAGCCCGGCCAGCGTGGCCGAGCTGCTGCAGCCGCAGGTGACAGTCAACGCGCGGGTCAGCTGGGGGCTTGGCTGGGGCCTCGAGGAGCACCCGCAAGGCGCGGCGGTGTGGCACTGGGGCGACAACCCGGGCTACAAGAGCTTCGTCATCGGCCTGCCACAGGCGGGCAGTGGTGTGGTCGTGATGACCAACGGCGACGCGGGCCGGGCGCTGTGCGGCCAGGTCGTGCAGCGCGTGCTGGGCACCGATCACCCCGCCCTGGCCTGGCTGGCCAGCCGCTACCCCGATCCGCCCCCGCGCGCCGAGCGCCAGTAGGAGCGACACGGGCACGCATCCAGCGGGTCGGCCGCGGCGTACTTCCAGTACGAGCACCACATGACACCGTCGCGGCCGTGTAACGGATTGGGGGACGCGTCACACCAACATGGGTATGCAGGCAGCAACACCGACTTCTTCAACTGATGCCACTGTCCAGGCGGTCGAGGCGGCGGCCGCGTATCGCCGTCTCGCGCTGGTCATCCTGCGTCTGGATGTGCCGACGCTGACAGCCGACCTGCGCGCCAACCACGCGGGACAGGTCCGGCCCACGGCGCTGGCCAGACCGGCGACCTGCTGCGCCGCCTGAGGCGGAGCCATGATGACGACCGCCAAACTGGTCCCCCTCGGCAGGCACGGGGTCTACCGCCTGGAGCAACCACGGCGCCGACCCGGGCTCCTACGGCACCTCCTCAGGCTCTGGCGGCACCGCGGCCACTAATCATGGGTCGAGCTGACACACATTGATCAGCCACTCGGGCGTCTCACGGACGGTGACAAATCCCTGGCTGAGCCAGAACGCACGTGCGCGTGTGTTGAAGCGCAGGGTCCCTGCCTCCAATGCACGGTACCGGCCATCGCTGCGACAGAAGTGCTTCAGCGCCGACACCGCCGCTGACCCGACCCCGTTGCGCCGGTAGCCTGGCACCACGTAGAACTCGGCAACCTGCCACTGCTCACCGCTATCTCGAAGCAGGCAGAAGCCGACAAGGTCGTCGTCGTACCAGATGCCGAAGGGGAACCGCTCGGCTTCCAACCAGTATTGATCGAAGTACCGGTATGGCACGTGACCGTCGGCATCACGAGCGGGTTCTCGTCCCTCCATGGCGGCAAACTCGACGAGGTACTCCGTCAGCAACTGCCGCAGCACTGACTTCATGTGGATCGGAACCAGCCTGAGCGCCACTGCTGGGCCGTGAGGCATGCACCATCGTACCGCCGCATCAACCGGCTCCCGCCGATCCATCTGCTGGTCGCGGTATGGTAGCCGCATGGCCGACGTGGGCGGGATGACCGACGCGGAACTGTTCGCGGTGGTGGTCGAGGAGGCGCGGCGGAAGGGTGTCGTCGTCGCCGATCCGACGCCGCCCGCCAGTCGGACGTGCGTCGTCAACGGGCTCCGTCTGCATCTCCTCGACTGGCAGGGTGAGGGACGGCCGCCCATGCTCCTGCTGCACGGCGCGTTGCTGAACGCACACGTGTGGGATGACTTCAGCCTGGACATGCGCCAGCACTTCCACATCCACGCGTGGCTGCATGCGCTGCCCAATGTGCGCCTGATAGTGGTGCCCGAGACGGGGCACAACGTGATGAGCGATGATCCGCTCGCCTTCAGACGCGCGGTCGGGGACTTCCTCTCGAGCCCGCTGAAGCCGCTGCGCTAGCCTTCCGCACGCGACGCGACGGTTGGATCGGGGCGCTCCATGAACCACTCGGTGAACTCGCGACAGCGACCGCTGGCGTCGAATCGCATGACGAAGCAGTTGTCGAACACCCTGGTGGGTGGTGCGCCGGGTGCCGAGCTGTAGTGCGTGGTGCCGGTCGCGACGGCCACGTCACCATCGACGGCGACCGCCCGGTAGCGCGCGTCATAGGTGCCGGGCTCGTCGCGTGTCGAGGCGCCAGCGTCCTGGCCTTGCCCAAGCCAGGCGGCCAGGACGGCGTCGCGGCCGCGCACTGGCGCATCGTAGGGGTGGTAACGGTAGCTCACGTCCTCGGCGAACAGGGCGGCGATGCGCTCGGGGTCGTAGGTCTGCCACGCCTCGACGTACGCGCTGAGCCAGCGATCGACGTCCTCTGTGTGCATCGTGGGTGCCTCTTGACAGGGGACGAGCGTACCACCCGGTCGGCGGCGGTAGCCGATCGGGGCCGGGGGCCGTATGCTGCGCGCATCGTGGGCGCAGAGAAACCGCAGGCGCGAGCAGTCGACTCGGGTGTCCGCCTGGCCGAGCTGATGGCGGCCCTGTCGATCGCCACGGACCTCGGCATGGGCCAGCCGCTGGAGTCGGCGTTGTGCGCGTGTGTGGTGGCGATGCGGCTGGGCGAGCTGCTCGGGTTCGACGGTACCGTGCTGCACGACACCTACTACCAGGCACTGCTGCGCTACATCGGTTGTAACGCTGACACCCACGTCCTGGCGGCGCTCTTCGGCGACGAGCTGGCGCTGCGGCGGGACTTCGCGGCGATCGATCCCGGGCATGTGCCGGAGGTGCTGGACCTGGCCGCGCGCTTGCTCAGGCACGCGCACGCGGGCGAGCCGCCGGAGCGCCTGGCGGCACTGGTCGAGGGCGCCCTGCACAGCCTGCCGCAGCTGATGCGGGAGACCTTTGCCGGCCACTGCGAGGTGGCCCAGCGGCTGGCCGAGCGGCTGGGCCTGCCCCCCTCCCTCATCGTCTGCCTGGGCCAGATCTACGAACGCTGGGATGGCCACGGCTTGCCGCGGGGGCTTGCCGGCGAGGAGGTGGCGCCGGCTGTGCAATTGGTGACGCTGGCCCAGGACGCCGTCGTCTGGAACCGCATCGGCGGACCGCAGGCGGCGGTCACGACGGTCCGCGCGCGCAGTGGCGGCGCCTACCATCCGGCGCTCGCGGAGCGCTTCTGTGAACACGCGCCGAGCATCCTGTCGGGGTTGGACGAGGAGCCGAGCTGGGAGTCGATCCTGGCCATGGAGCCGGGCGGGCAGCGCCATCTATCAGACCAGGAGTTCGACCGTGCCTGCGAGGCGCTGGCGGATTTCGCCGACATCAAATCACCGTACCTGCTCGGCCACTCGGCGGGTGTCGCGGCGCTGGCGGCCGGGGCTGGGCGGCGCTGCGGGCTGGTCGAGGCGGACGTGACGGCGCTGCGCCGGGCCGGCCTGCTGCACGACCTGGGACGCGTGGGCGTCTCGGCCGGGATCTGGGGCAAGGCCGGGGCGCTCACGGAGCGGGAGCGGGAGCGGGTTCGTCTGCACGCCTACTACACGGAGCGGGTGTTGGCCCGACCGGAGCCGCTGCGCCGCCTCGGGGACCTGGCATCGCGGCACCACGAGCGGCTCGACGGCTCGGGCTACCACCGCGCCAGCCCCGGCGGGAGCCTGTCGCCGGCTGCCCGCATCCTGGCCGCCGCCGACGCCTACCAGGCCATGACCGAGCCGCGGCCGCACCGCCCGCCGCGCGGGCCGGAAGCCGCCGCCGAGGAGCTGCGCCGCGAAGCGCGGGCTGGCCGGCTGGACGGTGACGCGGTCGGCGGTGTGCTGGCCGAGGCGGGGCACCGCGTGCCGCGGGCGCGTCGGGAGCGCCCGGCCGGCCTCAGCCAGCGGGAGATCGAGGTGCTGCGGCTGCTGGCGCGCGGTCAGTCCAACCGCGAGATGGCCGGACAGCTGAGCATCTCGCAGGACACGGTCAAGCACCACATCCAGCACATCTACGACAAGATCGGGGTCTCGACGCGGGCCGGCGCGACGCTGTTCGCCATGGAGCGCGCTCTGTTCTGAACGCGCGGAAAATGGCCCGATCGGGCCATGCTAGCGTGGCCACATTGGCGCACGCTGTGTCCGTCGCCGGGAGCGTCCGGCGGACACGAGCACAAACGAGGAGGGGACGCCGATGACGGCAGCCGACAACGCGGCTACCTACCGCCGCTGGTTCGACGAGGGTTGCAGCCAGGGGAACGTCGACCTGGCCGACGAGTTGTACGCGCCCGAATACACGAGCCACTCGCTGGGGCCGGACTTCCCGCCGACCGTGGAGGGGCTCAAGACCTTCATTCGGGCGCTGCGGCAGGGGCTGCCCGACCTGCAGTGTCCGATGGCGCAGGTGGTCGCGGAGGGCGACCGCGCGGCTGGCCAGTTCTGCCTGCAAGGCACCCATGCTGGGACGTTGCTGGGCATCCCGGCCACCGGCAAGCGGGTCGCAGTGGGCGCGATGGTCATCGCCCGCTTCGATGCGCATGGCAAGTGGGTCGAAGACTGGGCGGTGTGGGACCGGCTCGGCCTGTTGCAGCAGCTCGGCGCGATGCCCGCGCCGGCCACGGCCTGAGACGGGAGCACCACGCACCACGACCTGCAAGAGCCTGAGACGCGCGCCCGCGGCCGTCTGCATGGCGAGCTCGCGGGCAGCGTCATCAAGGCGCAGATGCGACCCACTGTGCTGGCGGGCGATGGTGGCGACACGCGCGCATACGTCAGCCGGCACGCGCACGGCGAGGCATGCGTGGTACCGTCGACAACGACAACCGCCAGCGAGGGAGTACGTTCGCATGCTGTCGACCGAGGAAAATGAGCTGCTGTGTCGCGTTGGTCCAGGCACGCCGATGGGTACGCTCATGCGCCAGTACTGGCTCCCAGGCCTGTTGTCCAGGGAGCTGCCCGCGCCCGAGAGCGACCCGCGCCGCATCATGCTGCTCGGCGAGCGGCTCATCGCCTTCCGCGATACCAACGGCACGGTC
>Ga0213876_10001406_pt1 | contig 14999 bp, 14 predicted proteins | sample BarmaccomBMRX_R9_FD_160113 | JGI IMG/M metagenome (GOLD analysis project Ga0213876, IMG submission 160113) | Root-associated microbial communities from Barbacenia macrantha in rupestrian grasslands, the National Park of Serra do Cipo, Brazil - RX_R9 | ecosystem: Host-associated > Plants > Roots...
CGGCGAGCCATCGGCTGTTGCGCATGGCGCCCAGCACGTTGCGTGGCGTGTGGCATTCCCCGCAATGACCGAGCGCAGTCACGAGATAGGCGCCACGATTCATCTCCGTCCCGGCATGCGGATCCCCGTTGAAGGGGCCCTTCGTGAAGAAGAGCAGCTTCCAGCCCCTCTGCAGGAACCGCCAGGAGAAGGGGAACGAAACCTCATGCGGCCGGTTCGGCTGATGCACGGGCTCAAGCGAGAATAGGTAAGCCTTGATGGCGATCGCGTCTTCATTTGAGATGCCGGTGAAGCTCGGATAAGGGAACACCGGAAAATAGCTCGCCCCGTCCGGACGAATTCCCTTGCGCAGAGCGCGAACGAAATCGGCATCGGTCCATTTGCCGATCCCGGTTTCCCGATCGGGCGTGATGTTAGGGCTGTAAAAGATGCCGAAGGGGGTGGCGAGCGCCCGCCCGCCCGCAAAAGGCGTGGACCCCGGCACGGTGTGACAGGAAAAGCACTCGCCCGCCCGCACCAGATATTCGCCACGCGCGACGAGGTCCTGAGCCTGGGCGCAGGCTGGGTCGGCGGCCGCCGCGAACACAAGAGCGACAAGAGCAAGAAGTGCACAATCGATGCGCATTCGATCGCGGTCTCTGGGCGGCGCCTTTCCCGCTCGCCTGGTCATGGGGCCAAAGCCGCCGCTTGCTTCACTGCTGGGGCGGGTAGGGCTTGCGGTAAGCGTTGTGGCACTCCTGACAAGCATCATCCACCGTCTTGAAGATGGCGGCGATCTTGTCCTTGTCGCCGGTCTTCACCTCGTCGACGAGGCTCACGGCGCTCTTTTGCACTTTCTCGACAAGCTCCTTCACCTTGGAGGGATCGGTCGTCAGGCCCGGTTTCAAATGGCTTTCGGGCACGTCCGAGCCGATCGGAAAGAGCGCCACCATATTGGGAATGAGACGCACGGTGTTCTCGGCTGCAGCGACCGTGTCCTGGCTGTAAGGCGCCTTTCCCTGCGTCACCCAGCCGATGCCGACGTAAAAGCTGCGCCCGATCTCTTTCATCGCGTTGTCGCGGCGAACATAGGCGGCGTGGTTTTCCTTGGGCGTTGCCGCAATCGCCACCGCGGCGGACAGGCAGGCGAGACTCGCCGCGGCGGCCAGGGCGGAAACCACATGTCGCATGTCATTCTCCTTGCAGAGCGCGGCACATAAGGGCGCTTGAGCAATAGATTGTCCGAGAGGCCGGATTATTCCCGATCGGCGGGATCGATTGCATCGCAAGAAGCGAGGTGTTCGCGGGCGAGATCGGCGCCAAATTGCGGTCTCGCGCAAACCGTAAGGGAGGCCATGATGGGCTTCAGGATCTCTGCACTTTCAGCTTCCGACTTCACCCCGCTCTTCGCCCTGTCGGACCGGGAGCTCGCCGCGCGTGGAGCGATGCGGCTCGTGGTCGACAAATCTCCGGGATTTCCGTGTCGTGTAAGCCTTGCGGACGCGAAGGTCGGAGAAGCCGTCTTGTTGATGAACTACGAGCATCAGCCGGCACGCTCACCCTACCGGGCATCGCACGCGATCTTCGTCCGCGAGAATGTGCCGCAAGCCCATCCGGACGTCGGCGAAGTTCCCCTCGCCTTGCGCGCGCGGTTGCTTTCCGTGCGCGCCTTCGATGAAGCCGGGATGATGATCGATGCCGAAGTGGTGGATGGCGGCGAGGTCGAACCCGTGATCGAGCGGATGCTCGCGAATTCGAGCACGGCCTATTTGCATCTGCACAATGCGAAGCCGGGCTGCTACGCGGCGCGAGTAGATCGCGCCTGACCTCCCAAAAGCGCGAAGCCGGCTTGGGGAAAGCCGGCTTCGCCGCGTACCCGGTCTTTTGGGGACGGGGAGGGTGGGGACGACCGAGTCCGCGTCTCTGAAGAGCCACCGACGCCGGCAGCTCGATGTCTTGGGCAGTGGCCATCACCCTGGCGCATCACGAGTTGAAGCGAATTCAAGAATTTCCTCACAAGTTGAAGCAATTCTTGCAGTTGTCGATCGATGCTTTTCCGCTCGCGCGCGAAAAGCATCGTCGAAGAGCATACAAGCTTCTTGACCGCCATCACGAGCTCGACTTTCCAGTCGCACGGTCTCGCTCAACGATATGACCGCGTTCCCGGGCGTCTCGCAGATCCGTATCGCGAAAGGCTCCGGGTCAAGCGCGCTTGGAAGTCCCGGCCCGCTTTCCGGGTGGACGTGCGGGGCGGCGAGAGCGCAGCATGCAGGCCACTTGCGCCGCTCGCGCCTTGCCGCTTCAAGGCGCCCTGCCGAAGCTTTTTAGGAGAGCACACCATGCCGAATGCGCGTGAACCCGTCCTTGTCCCTGTTCCCATTTTGGAGCTGCGACCAACCCAGATCACGGTCGGCATGCGGGAGGTTCGCGCGAAACGCCGCCATTGGCGCCAGATCGAAGGCGAAAAGGAGGGTGCCTTTCTCGGCAAGCACATGATACCCGTAATTCTTGGACCCAAACGCCGTGCCTATGTGATCGATCACCACCATCTTGCCCGCGCGCTTCACGACGAGGGTGTCGAGCACGTCCTCGTCACGGTCATTGCAAATCTCAGCAAGCTCGAAAAAGACGCGTTTTGGGTAGTGCTCGACAATCGCAGCTGGATGCACCCTTACGATGAGAACGGCCGCCGGCGCGATTACGGCGAAATTCCCAAATCCGTCGTCGGGCTCCTCGACGACCCTTTCCGCAGTCTTGCGGGGGAGCTGCGGCGTGCCGGCGGCTACGCCAAGGACACGACGCCGTTCAGCGAATTTCTCTGGGCCGATTTTCTGCGCCGCCGCCTGAAGCGCAAGGACGTGGAGCAGGACTTCGATGCGGCATTGAAGAACGCCGTTGAGCTCGCAAAGAGCATGGACGCCAACTACCTGCCCGGCTGGTGCGGTCCCGTATCGGATGATTAGGTTTCGTCCGCGGAAAGGCCGGCCTGTCGTCGATCTTCATCACGTCGCGACCGGACTAAGGTCCGCTCATTCACGCTCGGTCTAAGCACCATTACGGCGCAGCTGCGCACCAAGCTCGCGCCTTATGATCTTTTCGGAAAAGTGACTTCCTGAAAATGCTCAGAGCTCGAAATCGCGATTGAAGCGCTCGCCGCTGATCGGTTGAACGAACTCGACCGCGATGCCACCCTCGAAATGTCGGACGACGCGCGCCTCGCGGTGTCCGATCGTCACGTCCGTCCCGAGGGGGACCATCTCTCCACAGTCGAGCGCCGCACCCGATATCGAGCAGTCGACGATGATGGCCTGGAGGCGCCGTCCGTCCCTGAATGATATGATGCTGTTCATATTGGCGAGCTCGATGCGCTCATGGCGACGATCTTCGGGAAGGCCGAATGCCTGCCGGTTCACCAGCCAGGTGATCTGGGCGGCAAGCTTGTCCTGTTTTCGCTGCGGAGCGGCGATCGTCATGGCGAAGCCGTTCTCGAGCTCGCGCACGACCATTCCCTCGATACGGCCCAGATGTTCGAGATAGACGATCACGCGCGACGCGATCGCGCCGAGCACGGGAGCGATGAGACCCACGCCGCCGGGGCTGATGTCGATCGTCTGACACGGAAATTCGCGCCGATCCTCGAGCATGTAACGGCCGAGCACCGAAAGCCTCACGCGGCGAAAGCGCCTGCGCTCTTGCGGAAGAGGAGTGACCTCGTTGACGGGTTCGACGCTGTACATGAACGGACCCGGGCCCACTTACAAAATTCACAAAACGGCGCGAATAATTTTATGGGTCCTTGATGAACAAAAGATTGAAAGAATGGGTCAGATGGCGACAGACGATGTCTTCTCCACGCCTTTTCAGCGAAGAGCTTGGGGGTAGCATCGCGAACCCATACGCCACTCGCCACTCGCTATTCATCCCGCTCAGCTTTTGCCGCCAGGCAGAACGATGAGATGCTCGCCGGGTCTCGACCTGGGCTCCGGCGCGGGCGTGAAGCGTCCAAAACTCGACTGGACGCGCGGCCTTCGCTCGATCATGCGAATGGTCCTCGTGCTCAAGGCGGTGATGGCGTCGACGCCGAACCAAGAGGGAAGGGCGACCGCAGCGAAAGAGCCGATGGCACCGCATTGCGAGCTGGCGTTCGGGCGCACGGGCAGAAGAAGCATCTCGAGGTCGAGTTCTCGTCCTTGACCGGTTTCTCCCGTGAGGCTGGCGACAAGACCGTGCATCCCGCCGGTCACGGCGCCGACCAGGCGGGAAACTTCCGCCCGCTCGCTCTCGAACCAGAGCTCAGGCAGGCGCTGCCCCTTGAGCTCGTGTCCGAAGAGCGCGCAGATGCGCGTGCCCGCGAGCCTGATGCGGCCCTCCTGCCATGGCTTGGCATCGAGCATGAAGACATCGGCCAGGAAATTGCGCAAATGGGCAGGATCGATATCCCCGCGGACCGGAGCCGCCCGCTCGCCACGCAGGCGATCCCAATGAGAAAAGAGCAACCTCGTTGTTGCGAGTCTCACTTTATCCGTCCCTCGCCTTTCGGTCGGCGTATCGTTTACGTTTCGTTAAGGGACGGCTCCGTGCCCTCGCGGTACGCTGGCCGGCTGCCCGTCCCTCCCCAGGCTTTTCGGAGCAGGCGCCGTGCCAGTAACCCTAACGGCTTATGGCCGGCGCACGCGGAGGCGGGGCTCAGGCGAGCGACGAAAGCCTGCCGGACTGGCTCTTTTTTTGAACGGAGAGGCTTGCTATGGGTCGGCCCGACAGATGGTTCCCATTCGTCGGAGACGGTCTGGCCGTCAGCCCACATATTCCGGCTAATGAGGAACCATCCGCCAAAATCGGTCCACCATTGGGCCACGGCCGAACGCGGTCGAAGGAGCTTCCGTGAGACGCGCGCGCGAGCCGATCTTCAATATTCCGGCCGTCGTGCTGGCGATAGCGATGGTACTTTCCGCCATTCAGATCGGGCGTGGATTTCTTTCCGACGACACCGATTTTCGCTGGCTGATCGACTTGGCCTTTATTCCCGTCCGCGAACTATCATGGATCGCGCCTTCGCTCCTCAGCGGAATCGTCGAGCGCGGCCCGCAAGGGGTCGATCAAAACTCGATCGAGCAATATCAGCTTGCCCGTTATCTTCTCGCCGAGAGCGGCCCTCGACCATGGACCTTCCTGACTTATGCGCTGCTGCACGAGGGCTGGCTGCATCTCGGCTTGAACGTCGTCGTCCTTTCGGCGCTCGGCACGCCGGTGGCCCGACGGTTCGGCGCTGCCCGCTTCCTGGCGCTCTTCGCCTGCGGGGCGATCGCCGGCGCGCTGATGCATCTCGTCGTGCATCCCACAGGCGTGGCGCCGCTCATCGGCGCCTCCGCCGCGGTTTCCGCCTGCATGGGGGCGGCGGCGCGCTTCGTTTTCGACCCGCTCGCGCGCAGCGGCCTTCAGGCGCCCAGGCTCCATCACGCCCTTCGAAATCGCACCGTGATCGCTTTTACGCTTGGCTGGTTCATCGCCAACGCCATGTCGGGCCTCGGAGCCAATCCGAGCGTACTCGCGAACGCCTCAATCGCCTGGGAAGCCCATATCGGAGGGTTTCTCTTGGGATTTTTGGCCTTCGTCCTTTTCGATCGCCCACCCGTCCCCTTCGCCAACGGAGAAGAAGAAGCCTTGAAAAGCGAGGCGGATGAAGAAGGATAGAGGGCAATTGGGCTCATGGAGTTTGGCCGCACGGTAAACGTCGCCTTTTTCTCAAGAACGTCGACACTCGCAGAGAACCATCCGAGAAAATCTCGAGATGGAACGCCTCGAATACGTCCCTTTTCGCTTGGCGCACCACTGCCGAATGCATTGCCAAATGCATGACCTTGGCTCACACTCAATCCATCACTTGAGATTGCGGCCTCGGCATCTTTCGTGAGCGATGAGGCCGAGAAGGATTGCGTGGAGCGGGAACGGAGGTCGAAAGAAGCCAACTCGACGGTGCAAGGGAGGCTTGATCATGCATGTTTCGAGCATTCTGAGCGACAAGGGCAGGGAAGTCATCACCATGGGCCCGCGCTCGACCGTGAAAGAAGCCATCGCGTTGATGGGCCAGAGGCGAATCGGCGCCGTGGTGATCATCGGCGTGGAAAATTCGGTTCTGGGGATATTTTCGGAGCGGGATGTCGTGCGCCTCCTGGCGCAAAAAGGTCCCGAAGCCTTGGGGGACGACGTGGCCCGTCACATGACATCGCCCGTTTTCACCTGCACGCCGCAGACCCTGATCGACGAGATCATGCATCTCATGACGAGCAAAAAATTTCGCCACGTGCCCGTGCTCGAGAACGGGGCGCTCAGCGGGCTCGTATCGATCGGCGACGTCGTCAAGTCTCGTCTCGCGGAGATCGAGACAGAGCACAAAGCGATGCGCGACTATATCGCAAGCGCTTGATCGCAACTGCGACCGGGCGCTCGACGCCGGTCAGATCCGGGGCCCTATATTCGCGCGTCGACCTTCAGGCTCGAGGCGCATCGTCAATCGCGGGATTGCCTCAAGTCCGCACGCTTGTGCGGATCAGGCATTCATCGACCCGACACGGACTGAGCCGCGCTCACGCAGTGCGCTGGCGGGCGAGGAAGCTCCTTTCGGCGAGCTCCCTGACCTCATGAATTTGCGGCAGTGCGCGCAACACCGATTCGCGTCCGGCCGCGATCGCGGTCGCGGCGCGGTGGAATTCGAAGAGGCCGATCTCCGTGAGCTGAGGGGAGGCGATGACGTCGGGTGGGTCGCCGGCGAGCCTCGCGCGCGTGATGCGGTCTTGCGTGATGTTGAACGCATCGATCATGACTTGCGCAAAGCCGGGCGTTCCTCGACGGCGCCGGAAAAGATCGCGCATGCGCGAAGCCGCCTCCCGCACCGGTGACAGGAGCCCGCGCTCCTGCTCGGCTGTGACCACCTCGGCAAGCGCGCCGAGTTCCGCCTCGCCGCCGAAGTCTTGGATGACGGTGCCCCGGCCATAGCCTGCACCGCTCAGATTGATGGCGACGACGATCTCGGCGCCGAGCGCGCGCGCCGCGGTCACTGGCACGGGATTGACGAGGGCCCCGTCCATCAGCCAGCGCCCTCCGATCCGGCGAGGATCGAAAATGCCCGGCAAGGCATAAGAGGCGCGCAGCGCATCGACGAGCGACCCGCGCGTAAGCCAGATCTCATGACCGGTGTTGAACTCGGTCGCAATCGCCGCAAAGCGCGTCGGCAGCTTCTCGATGATGAAACCCTCGAGATTCCGAGTGAGGCGTCTCCCGAGACGATCCCCCGATATGATTCCGGAGCCGACATGGACGTCGAGGAGTGCAAGAACGCGCGCCGGCGTCAGGCTCAGCGCAAACTCGGTGACTTCTTCGAGGCGGCCCGCCGCGTAGCAGCCGCCGACCACGGCGCCGATCGACGTGCCGGCGATGATGTCGGGCCGAATGCCGGCTTCGTCGAGCGCTTGCAGAACGCCAATATGTGCCCAACCGCGCGCTGCGCCACCACCGAGCGCCAGGCCAAGCCGGACACCCGGCTTTTGACGGGCCCGCTGATCCGGCGAGGGCGGCTCGACATGCTGGGGCGGATCAGCGACGAGAGAAGTCGCGTCATTCTCGCCTGCGAGGCCAACTTCCCGGCTCTCGGAAGATAAGCTCGTCGACACTTCAAGCTCCCGAGCTTCGCCGGTCGTGGCGGGCGGCACGTCTTGCGATGACTGCCTGATCCTACGCGCCACGGCTTAATCGTTCATGCTCAAAGCCGGCGCGACAGCCGATACCTGGTCGAGCGCCACTCTACGATAAAAGCAGGAACGGTGCCCCGTATGGCAGGCTCCTCCATCCCCGCCGACCTCGACCTTGAGGAGCAAGGCATCCTGATCGCAATCAACGTGCATCTCGACGATCCGTTGCGTCTGGCCGCTCGTCGCCCCCTTGCGCCAAAGTTCACGCCGCGACCGTGACCAGTACCAGGCCTCGCGGGTCTCGATCGAGCGCCGCAATGCCTCCTCGTTCATATAGGCGAGCATGAGAACCTCGCCTGTCGCTGCATCGACGGTGACGCAGGCGAGGAGGCCGGAAGCATCGAAGGTTGGTGTCAGGGTCAAGCTTTGCTCGACCGCCTTGAGCGCACCCATCACACCCTCGTCATCAGGCGACCAGGGCTTTTCGCGTGCGGGACGCGGACTCGGCCTCCGCATCGACGGAGATGATCTTCGGCTCTCCGTTCTCGAGCGCGACAGCGACGCGTCCTGCGATGGCGGTGCGCGCCAGATTGCCGAAAATCTCGTCCCGCCATCCGGTGAGCGCGGCCTGCCCATCGCCGCCCTCGGCCAGAGCTTCGAGGTCGTCGACAGTTGCAATGATTTTTGCTGCGACTCCAGTCTTTTGGGAGACAATCTTCAAAAGAAGCTTGAGAAACTCGACGGTGGAATCACGGCGTGAAGCGCGACCGCGCCGCCCCAGATTGGGCAAGGTCTTGGGATCGATCGCCGCACCGCGATTGACCGCGGCAACGAGAGCCTGCCCGGCGCGCGAGCGCTCGAGTCCTTGGCTCACCGCGCGCAGACGGCCGAGCGCTTCGACGCTCTGAGGTCTCGCCTGAACCACTTCGATCAAGGCGTCGTCGCGCAACACCCTTTGGCGTGGGATGTCGCGTTTTTGCGCCTCTTTCTCACGCCACGCCGCGACCTCGACCAGCACACCGAGATCACGCTGCTTCTTGAGGCGGCCTGCAAGGCGTTGCCATGCGTCCTCCGGCTTGGTCTCGTAGGTCCCCGGGGCCTCGAGCACCGCCATATCCTCGGTGAGCCAGGATTTGCGGCCGCTCGCCGCGAGCTTGGCGGCGAGCGCCTCGTAGACGGCGCGCAGATGCGTGACATCGGCTTGGGCGTAGCTCAGCTGGGCTTCGCTGAGCGGACGGCGCGACCAATCGGTGAAGCGCTGCGTCTTGTCGATTCGTGCATTGCCGAGATCATTGGCGAGCTGCTCATAGCTCACTTGGTCGCCATAACCGCAGACCATGGCGGCGATCTGGGTATCAAAAAGCGGCTTTGGGATGGTTCTCGCCATGTGCCAGAAGATTTCGATGTCCTGGCGGGCCGCGTGGAAGACCTTGACCACTCTCTCATCGCGAAGAAGGGAAAAAAATGCATCCAATTCAATGTTTTGTGACAAAGGATCGATGAGCAGGACCTCCTCTGCCGAGGCCACCTGGATGAGGCAAAGCTTCGGGTAATAGGTCGTTTCCCGCATGAATTCGGTGTCGACCGTGACATAGGGGTGCCGCGCCAAGCGCTCGCAAGCGGCGGCGAGCTCGGCGCTGGAAGTGATGACGTTCATGAGCCGTGCACTGTCCGAAGGGCGGTTCTTGTCGCGGCAAGCAATGGCCGCATTATGGCCGTGAGTTGTGAAGAAGTGAGGAGTGAGGGGCGATTAGACCCCCTTTTGCCCTCGACGCCTCGCTCTTGACGCCGCGTAACTCGTTGTTCGCTCGTCTTTGCTTCTCCCCACCCGATTGCGAGATCAACCGCGCAGTGGCAGAAGGCGCGCTTCGCGTTATTCGCGGTTGCCCCTTCCTCGTTTGGATTTTCCGATGCACCGTTACCGCTCCCATGACTGCGGCGCTCTTCGCAAGGAGCATGCCGGAAATTCCGTTCGCCTTTCGGGGTGGTGCCACAGGATTCGCGACCATGGCGGCCTCCTGTTCATCGATTTGCGCGATCACTACGGGCTCACGCAGGTGGTGGTCGATCCTGATTCACCCGCCTTCAAGACGGCCGAGACGCTTCGTTCCGAGTGGGTCGTGCGCGTCGATGGGCGCGTGCGCGAGCGTCCCGAAGGCACGCTCAATCCCGAGCTGCCGACCGGGGCGGTCGAGGTCTTCGCCACCGATATCGAAGTGCTCGGCCCCGCCGCGGAGCTGCCGCTACCGGTGTTCGGCGAGGCCGAATATCCCGAGGAGATCCGGCTCAAATACCGCTTTCTCGATCTGCGGCGCGAGAAGCTCCACCGCAACATCATGAAGCGCATCGAAATCATCGATTCGATCCGGCGGCGCATGAAGGCATCCGGCTTCAACGAGTTTCAGACGCCGATCCTCACCGCCTCGAGCCCCGAGGGCGCGCGCGATTATCTCGTTCCCTCGCGCATCCATCCCGGCAAGTTCTACGCGCTCCCGCAAGCGCCGCAGCAATACAAGCAGCTCCTCATGATGGCGGGCTTCGATCGGTATTTCCAGATCGCGCCGTGTTTTCGCGACGAGGATCCGCGCGCCGATCGTCTGCCCGGAGAGTTCTACCAGCTCGATGTCGAGATGAGCTTCGTCACGCAAGAGGATGTGTTCGCCACGCTCGAGCCTGTAATCCGCGGCGTCTTCGAGGAGTTCGGCGACGGAAAGAAAGTCACCCAGAGCTTCCCGCGCATTCCGCACGCCGAGGCGATCCGCAAATACGGCACCGACAAGCCCGATCTCAGGAACCCGATCGAGATGCAGGACGTGTCGGATGTCTTCCGCGGCTCGGGCTTCAAGCTCTTCGCCCGCATCCTCGAGAGCGACCCGAAGGCGCAGATCTGGGCGCTCCCTGCGCCGACAGGCGGCTCACGCGCCTTTTGTGACCGCATGAACTCCTGGGCGCAAGGCGAGGGTCAGCCGGGCCTCGGCTACATTTTCTGGCGCGAAGGCGTCGGCTCGGGGCCGATCGCCAACAATATCGGCCCCGAGCTGACCGCGAGCTTGCGTCAGAGGCTCGAGCTTGCGGACGGCGACGCCGCCTTTTTCGTCGCGGGCGATCCCGCGAAATTCGCGCGCTTCGCCGGGCTTGCGCGCTTGCGCCTCGGCACCGAACTGAAGCTCGTCGACGAGAGCCGGTTCGCTCTCGCCTGGATCGTCGACTTCCCGATGTACGAATGGGATGAGGAGGCAAAGAAAATCGAGTTCTCCCACAACCCATTCTCAATGCCGCAAGGCGGGCTCGAGGCGTTGCTCAAAGAAGAGCCGCTTTCGATCAAGGCGTTCCAATACGACATAACCTGCAATGGTTATGAGATCGCGTCGGGCGGCATCCGAAATCACCGCCCTGAAGCGATGGTGAAGGCCTTCGAGATCGCCGGCTACACCGAGAGCACTGTGATCGAGCGTTTCGGGGGCATGTATCGCGCCTTCCAATATGGCGCGCCACCACATGGCGGCATGGCGGCCGGCATCGATCGCATCGTGATGCTGCTGTGCGGCGAGCATAATTTGCGCGAGGTCGCGCTCTTTCCGATGAATCAGCGCGCCGAGGACTTGCTCATGGGCGCTCCGTCCGAAGCAACGCCGCAGCAATTGCGCGAGCTCCATTTGCGGTTGAACCTGCCGCAAAAGTGACGCTTCGGGGCGCAAGGCAGCGGTAGGATCGCGACGTCGGAAGGACCGCCAAGCGAGAGAAAGCGGCAGGCAAAATGGAGAACGGCCTCGTCGATGCCACCCTTACGCGTCACGTTCACGGGGCCTGAGATCGCGGCCGGTGCGCCGGCGCGCGGTGGGGCGCTCGCGACCGGCATCGTCGCCATCGTCGTCGTGCGCGATAGCGCGGCGGTCCTACCATCCTGTCTCGCGGCACTGGCGCGCGAAGGCCTCGCGACGATCGTCGTCGACAACGCCAGCACCGATGCCTCCGCGGCGATTGCGGAAGGGGCGGGCGCGCGCGTCATCCGCAACGCGGTGAACCAAGGCTATGGCCGGGCCATGAACATCGGAATGCGCGCGGCGCGCCATTCGACCTGTCTTCTTCTCAATCCCGATCTCGTGCTCGCGCCGGGCAGCCTCGACGGGTTGAGCGAAGCGATGACGCGCTACCCCGATGCGGGGCTCCTGGCGCCGCGCCTTGTCGAGCCCAATGGGCGCTTGTTCTTCCAGCCGCGCTCGATGCTCTCGCCCTATCTCGCGAATGAGGCCGGGTTGCCTTGCGAGCCCGAAGGTGATTGTTGCACGCCTTTCCTCTCGGGCGCTTGTCTCCTCGCCGATCGCGAACTGGTCTTGTCGCTCGGGGGTTTCGACGAAGAGATCTTCCTTTTTTACGAGGATGACGATCTTTGCCGGCGTGTGTGCGAGACGGGGCGCTCGCTCGTTCACGTGCACGCAGCCCAGGCGGCGCATCTGCGCGGCGGCTCGAGCCAGATGCGGCCCGGGAGCGTCTACAAGGCGCGCTGGCATCGCGCCTGGTCGGCCGGCTATGTGGCGCGCAAATACGCTTTGCGAAACCCTTGCTGGGGAATTCTCCTCGTGAACGCGCTGAAATGGAGTGTCGCGGCGATCGCGTTTCGTGGGCAACTGCGGGAGCGTTATGGCGGCTCGGCGGCGGGTGCCTTCGCCTGGCTCACCGGCAGGCGTGCGCTTTCCCATGAGGGTCTCTCATGACGCGCCGCTATTTCGCGACGGCGCGACGCGAGATCCTGCCGTTTTTGCCGGAAAACGTCGCCCGTCTTCTTGACCTCGGCTGCGGCACCGGCTCGACGATTGCGCTCGTCAGGAAGGAGAGGGCAGTCACCTGGGCCGGCGGGGTCGAGCTCGATGCCGCAGCGGCCGAGGAGGCCCGCGCTCATTGCGAGAAGCTTTTCGTCGGGGACGCCGCGACGGTGTGCTTCGAGGATGAGATGGCGCCGTCCTCGCTCGATCTCGTGCTTTGCCTCGACATCCTCGAGCACCTTGCCGATCCATGGACGATGGTGCGGCGCTTGTCTCCGCTCCTCGCGCCACGAGGCCGATTGATCGTCAGCGTCCCGAATATCCGCAATTGGAAGCTCCTTTGGCGGCTCGCCGCGAAAGGGGATTTCCACTACCGGGACGCGGGAGCTCTCGACCGGACGCATCTGCGATTCTTCGTGCGCGACACGGCGATCGAGCTCGCGACCTGCGGCGGCCTGGCGTTCGTGGCAGCCGTCAACGCGCACCCTTTCTTTTTTCCCGACGCTCGATTTCTCCTGAGCCGTGCGAGCGGAGGAAAGCTCGAGGCGCTCCTTGCCAAACAATGGCTCGTCGTCGCTGAGCGGACCGCTGCCGGCGCAACGGCGTAAATCTCCGGGGACCTTTCGGCATCGCCCTGTTGACACGAGCGGGCGAATACAAGGAAGCTCGATTCGGTCGCCTGCAGGCTCGAGGGGAGTTCCAGCCTCATCTCGGCACCGGATCCCCTCCCCGAACGGCGAAAAATCGGGCTGATCGGGCGATGTCGAACGCGCCAAGGAGGGGAGAGTGAACCGCAATTTCTACTATGTGATGGCGGGCTTGGTGCTCGGCATCGTGCTTGGCACGGCGTCCTATTATTCCTTTCCGGACAAAGCGACCGCGGCCGAAGTCGCGAAATACATGTCGCTCGTGAGCACCATTTTCCTGAAGCTCATCAAGATGATCATCGGGCCGCTCGTGCTTTCCACTCTCGTGGTCGGCATCGGTCACATGGGCGATGCGGCGACCGTCGGCCGCGTCGGTGCGAAGACGATGGCTTGGTTCGTCTGCGCGTCGATCTTTTCGCTGCTTCTCGGCCTCTTCATGGTCGATTTGCTTGCCCCGGGCGTCGGAGCCGTTGTCGACCAGGGGGCGAACAGCTCCAACCTGACGACGCAGGCCTTCAGCATTGAAGGGTTTGTCGACCACCTCGTGCCGACCTCGATCTTCAAATCTCTCGCGGACGGGGAGATCCTGCAGATCGTCGTGTTCTCGATCTTCGCCGGTGTGGCGCTCATGGCGCTTGGCGAACGGGGCAAGCCCTTGCTCGAGCTCGCCGACGGCGTTGCGCATATGATGCTGACGATCACGGGTTATGTAATGCGGATGGCGCCCGTCGCGGTTTGCGCGTCGGTCGCGTCGGTGATCACCAAATCAGGCCCGATGATCCTTCTGAATTTCGCCAAGTTTCTCGGCGGCTTCTATCTCACCTTGCTCATCTTGTGGGTCGTCCTCATCGCGGTCGGCTATCTGACGCTCGGATCGCGCATGTTCGATCTCGTGAGGCGGATGTATGAGCCGTTCCTGCTCGCCTTCTCGACAGCAAGCTCGGAAGCCTCCTATCCGAAGATTCTCGATCAGCTCCAGCGCTTCGGTGTCTCGAGGCGGATCGCGAGCTTCGTACTGCCGCTCGGCTATTCCTTCAACCTCGACGGGACGATGGCTTACACGACCTTCGCGACGCTGTTCATCGCGCAAGCCTATGGGATGAGCATACCCGTGGGGACGCAACTGCTCATGGCGGCCGTACTGATGATCACCTCGAAGGGCGTCGCGGGCGTGCCGCGCGCCTCGCTCGTGGTGATCCTCGCGACCCTCAAGCAGTTCGGCATCCCGGAGGCCGGCCTTTTCTTGATCCTGGGCATCGATCAATTCCTGGACATGGGACGAAGCGCGACGAATGTGATCGGCAATTCGCTTGCGGCGGCAGCCGTCGCGAAGTTCGAGGGCGATCTCGGCGAAGCCAAAGACGAGCTGCCGGAGACCGCGGTTCCGGTTGCAGTGAGCGCCTGAGGTCTTGGTCGATAGCTGATCGGAGATGAGGGTTCCCCGCCTCGACGGAAACGAGCGGAGTTTGGAAGACGCGCTCATGCCCGCGAAGGCGAGCGAGCTTCTCGGAACCCACTTCGTCGGTTGGGCTCACCTTCGGAACGCGGGCCAGTAGAGGAGGCACGTGCATGAAGAGGTTCGCACTTGCCGCCGCTGTGTTGGCTTTCGCGAGCGGGCCGATATTTGCCGAGGATTTGATCGGAGCCGACACGACGGCGCCCCCCGTGGCGAGCGAGGAGAACACACCGGCCGTTCTCTCCGGCACATTGCAAAAGATACACGACAGCGGCGTCGTCACGATCGGCTATCGCCAAGCCTCCTTTCCCTTCTCCTATGCGAGGCCGCCATCACCCGAGCCTCTCGGCTATTCCATCGATCTGTGCCTCGGCATTGTCGATGAGCTGAGGCGCGAGCTCAGCGGCGCCCCGCTGCGTGTGGCCTATGCGCCCGTGACTGCGGACACCCGCATGGATGCGGTACGCTC
>Ga0213876_10001407_pt1 | contig 14996 bp, 12 predicted proteins | sample BarmaccomBMRX_R9_FD_160113 | JGI IMG/M metagenome (GOLD analysis project Ga0213876, IMG submission 160113) | Root-associated microbial communities from Barbacenia macrantha in rupestrian grasslands, the National Park of Serra do Cipo, Brazil - RX_R9 | ecosystem: Host-associated > Plants > Roots...
GTCGGCCCCCCGAGGCGGGAGGTTGTGTCACCGTTTAGGTGGTGCGCTTCGCGGTCTCGGCTCTCCAGTACGCGGATCACGACGGATTCGATGCTGGCGCCTTTCGCGCGCACCTCGAGCGGGCCGAGGAGCTTGGATTCCATAGCGCCTGGACGCAGGAGCAGGTGCTCGGTGCGGCTGGTTCTCTCAGCCCGCTCGAGACGCTGACCTACGCAGCCGCCTGCACGGACCGGATCCGGCTCGGCTGCGCGGTGTTCGTCACGCCGCTGCACAGCCCGGTACATCTGGCCAAGAGCATCGCCAGCCTCGATCGACTCAGTGGCGGACGGCTCGAGGTGGGCGTTGCAGCCGGCGGTCGGGGCCGCCAATTTGCCGCCTTCGGCGTTGATCCGGAATCGTTCGTGGCCCGCTTCAACGAGGGGCTCCGGTTGATGAAGGCCTGCTGGACCGAGTCCGAAATCAGCTTCTCGGGGCGCTTCTGGCAGCTCGAGTTGAGCCGGATGGAACCGAAGCCGCTCCAGTCTCCCCATCCGCCCGTGTGGATCGGCGGCAGCCATCCTGCCGCTCTTCGGCGTGCCATCCGGCATGGCGATGGCTTCTTCGGCGCCGGCTCGCAGTCGAGCGCGCAGTTTGCCGAGCAGGTGCAGGTCCTGCGCGCCGAGCTCGACCGGCAAGGGCGCGAACCCGCGGGCTTTGGGATCGCCAAGCGCGTGTACATCCATGTCGATGACGACCCCGCCCGGGCACACGAGCAGATCGAAGCCGCGCTCGCACACCATTACGGGCGGCCGGTACCTGGGGTGGCGGTCGCGGGACCCCCTGCAGCGTGCGCAGCGGGGGTGAGCGAGATCGCGGCTGCGGGCGCCGAGTTGATCCTGCTGAATCCATTGACCGACGACGCACGGCAGCTCGAGCGCCTCGCGCTCGAAGTCATCCCGAAGGTCGAGCAACTCGAAGGCGAAGATTGGAGCAGATGAATGGCTGACATCCCAACCCTGTTCGTGTGCCACGGCGATGACGGTGGCCCGCGCGGGCACCCGTGCCGGCGGGTTCAGGAGGCCCTGCGGGACGCGGGGATCGAATACGACAAGGTGATCGCCGGCCACGGGCACCCGATCCCGTTCCTGCGCAAGGGGTCGCGCGAGGAGCTGCGGCAGGCCACCGGCGAGACGAAGTTGCCGGCGCTCAAGCTGCCCGACGGGACCGTCATCACGCATTCCCGCGCGATCCTCGAATGGATCTCGCGTACGCGCTGAGGCTGGTTAGCGGGGTCCGCGCGGAGGGCGAGTCGGCGCTGGCGGCTCGGCCCGATGATGGTTCACGATCTCGACGTTGTTGCCGTCGGGGTCGAACACGTAGGCGGCGTAGTAGCCGGGGTGATACTGCGGGCGCTCTCCAGGGACACCGTTGCTGCGATAGCCGCGTTCGAGTGCGCGGCGGTGGAACTCGCGCACGTCCTCATCGTCGTCGGTGCCGAAGGCCAGGTGGAGGTTCTCGGTGGGCGCTCCGTGCACCAGCGAAAAGGACCCGGTGGCGCCGGCGAACTGGACGCGGTCAGGTGTCTGCGCGCCCGGCTGTAGTCGCGCTTGCGGAGCGATCGCCCCATAGAAGCGGCCAGACGCCGACAGATCGCGGACCCGGATCCACAGGTGGTCGATCACCCCGTCGCGACGTAACGCTCCGTGGTGCACGGCCTCGACGCTGTTGCCGTCGGGGTCGAGCAGGAACGCGCCGTAGTAGTCCTCCCGGTACTGCGGCCTGGGACCCGGCGCGCCGTCACTGGCATAGCCGGCCGCCGTGCCGGCGCCCCAGAACTCGTCCACCTGCTCGCGCGTAGGCGCCACGAACGCGATGTGAGCGCGCCGGGTGACACCTTCGTCCCGTGCCGCGGCGGTGAGCGAGAAGTCCTGCCACTCGCAAAACGATCCGGTGCGATATGTCTCGTCGATCCCGAGCGGGCGCAACACCGTGTTGTAGAACCGCTCGGATGCCGCGCCGTCCGCCCCGCGGATCGTGACGTGATCGAACATCAGCGCGGCAGCCTAGTGTCCGACTAAGCCGAGCTCACTTCCAGCGCACGGTCCGCTTCAGCTCGCGCCCGCGGGCGCAACCGCAGCCTCGCCCTGCTGGGCCGCCTGCGCGTGCTCGCGGCTGTCGCGCGAGGAAATCAATACCGCGGCCAGCAGAGCGCCGGCAATCGCGAATCCCGCTCCGACGAGGAAGGCGCGATCGAAGCCCTTGGTCAGCGCCACCGACGAGTCATGGACGCCGGCATGGAACAGGCTCTGGGTGCGGCTGTTGGCGACCGTGGCGAGGATCGCGAGCCCGAGCGCGCCTCCTACTTGCTGCGCCGTGTTGATCAGCCCCGAGGCGAGCCCGGCCTCATGGGGTTGGGTTCCCGTGACGGCAGCGATCGTGACCGGCACGAACGCGAAGCCGAGGCCGACCGCGGCGAGCAGCGACGGTCCGAGAATGTGGGCCGCGAACGTACCGCCGTGGGCCGGGACCTGCGAGAACCAAAGCAGTCCGCCGGCGATCAGCAGCAGCCCGGCGATAAGCGGCGGCTTGAAGCCGAGGCGGGTGACCAGCTGGGAGGCTCCCCCCGCCGAGAGGATGATCCCCACCGCAAGGGGCAGATAAGCGAGGCCGGTCTGGATCGCGGAGTAGTGCAGGACGTTCTGGAGGTACAGCGAGATGAAGAAGAACATCGAGAACAGCGACATCCCGATCAGCAAGCCAACGATGTTCGCCCCTCGGAGCGTGCGCAGCCGGAAGATCGAGAAGGGCATCAGCGGGTGGCGCTGGCGCATCTCGATGACGACGAAGGCGGCGAGCAGCACGAGCGCACCCGCCAGGCGCAGGAGCGTGGTCGACGATCCCCAGCCGGCGTTGACGGCCTCGACGACCGCGTAGACGAGCAGCGCAAGCCCGGCGGTGACCGTCACCGCGCCCGGCAGGTCGAAGGTCTTCGTGTCGTCCTCGGCGCGGCTCTCAGGAAGCGTCCGCGGCGCCAGCGCAGCAGCCGCGATCCCGATCGGGACGTTGACGAAAAGCACCCAGCGCCAGTTCAGACCGCTCGTGAGGATCCCGCCGAGCAGGACGCCGGCAGCGCCTCCGGCGCCGGCGACCGCGCCCCAGATCCCGAGCGCGCGGTTGCGCTCGGCGCCCTCGGAGAACGTGGTCGTGATGATCGACAGCGCTGCTGGCGAGACGATTGCCGCACCGAGACCCTGCACGGCGCGAGCGACGATCAGCCATCCCTCGGACTGCGCGAGGCCGCCCGCCAGAGACGCGAGCGAGAACACGACGAGGCCGAGGATGAACATCCGACGTCGCCCCATCAGGTCGGCCAGCCGCCCGCCGAGGAGCAGGAAGCCGCCGAAAGTGAGCGTGTAGGCGTTCACCACCCAAGACAAATCGGCGCGGGCGAAGTGCAGAGCCGACCCGATCGACGGCAAGGCGACGTTTACGATCGCGGCGTCGATGACGATCACGAACTGCGTCATCGCGAGCAGGATCAGCGCCCGGTTCTTGGCCTGCGGGGTATCGAGGACTGGTACGCGAGAGCTTGAGAGCGACGTTGTCACGGAAGGGGACCTCCGGTTCCGTTTGCTTCCGGGACTATAGTGAACTATGATTCCGGTTGTCAAGAAGGCGCTGGTTAACCACTTGTGACCACGACCGAGACCGAGATCCCGCGGCCGCTGCGGGCGGACGCCCGCCGCAATCGTGAGCGCATCGTCGAAAGCGCGCGCGAGGTGTTCGCCGAAGCCGGGGCCGAGGCACAGATCGACGATGTCGCGCGCCGCGCCGGGGTTGGCGTCGGCACCGTGTACCGCCACTTCCCGACCAAGGAAGCTCTGCTCGGCGAGCTCGTGCGCCAAAGGTTCCGGATCTTCGCCTTGAACGCCGAGGAGGCGCTCGAGCGCAAAGGCGAGCCGTTCGCAGTATTCGCCGACCTGCTGCGTCGCAACGCCGAGGTGTGCGCCGCCGATTGCGCCATGCAGCATGCGCTGGCCGGGTTCGGCGAGCACGTCTCGGCGCATGCCGCATCCGAGTTCGCCGCCTTGAATTGCGCCGTCGGCAAGCTCATCGCTCGCGCGCAGCGTGCTGGCACGATGCGCCAAGACGTCAGCCGGCAGGACATCCCGATGCTGATGTGCGGTGTGTCGGCGACGATGGCTCAGACCGAGTTCGGCTTTGACTGGCATCGGCACCTCGAGCTGGTGATCGACATGCTGCGGGCCTGACAGTCCGCCGGCGGCGCCCGCCGCTTTCAGCTGGCTATGGAGGCGGCCAGCTTGCTCAGCACTTCGCCGTAGATCCGCCGCAGGCCGAGCGGGGCGAACAGTCTTTCGAAGATCCCGCCGACCCCGCCGGCTCCTCTCCATGAACCCTCGAGCGTCACTTCTGCTCCCGTGCCGCTTGGAGACACGGTCCACCGGGACACGAACGACGACAACTCATCGCGCTCGACCAGAGCCCCGGGCGACTCTTCGACCCGGAGCCGGTAGTCGCGTTCGCGCCCGCCCGCGGCGAAGTGATAGCCGATCACTGTGCCGGCGCCGCGTCCGCCCTGCTCAACGCGGTAGGCGCTGTAGTGGTCGGTGAGAATCCGCGGCCGCGACTCCCTGTAGTCGCGCAGAAAGTCCAGCACGCGCTCCGGCGTGGCTGTCACCTGGTTGCTCGCGCGCGCCATCACCTGCGCCATGCACGCCATTCTGACATCCAGGCTGACGTCTCAGAAGTCGCGCCGCCCGGCGAGGCGCATAGCGGCGTGTGGGCGGGTGAGCTCGTAGAGCGCCAGGCGCTGAGGGCCGGGATTCACGAGCTCGATCCCCGGGCCATGCGGGATCTCGAACCTGGCGCCAAAGCCGGCTCCTCGCGCTTGCAGCTCATCCATCGCCCGCTCGAGTTCGGCGACGCGGTACACGAGCACCGGCTGGTCGCCCGCCAGGTGTTCGGCGAGGAGCACGTCGGGACGGCCTGGGTGCAGGCGAAGCATCGCCACCCGGGTGCCGAATGCCTCGATCGCGAAGACGAGCTCACCGCCCAACCTCGCGCCGAAATGCTCGACATCGTGCGCCGCGTCGTGGCTTGGCATGTAGAGAAAGTCGAGGCGCTCGAACACGCGCACCAAGGCTACGCACGTCGGATCCAGGCGCGCGGGCCACAGCAGCGCGCGGGCGAGGCCGTGGTAGCGTCGAGCCGTGGCTCTGCATGAGGTGGAGGCCGCCGCCGCCGGCGGAGGGAAGGGCCGGCTGCAGGGTTCCCTCGATCGCCTCCTGGTCCGGTCCGAATCGCTCGAGGACAACCCGCTGGGCGACCCGGCCGAGCGACCGCTGTTCGTCTACCGACCGCCACAAGTAACTCAAGATGCGGCGAACGGGCTGCCGTCGGTGTACCTGCTGCAGGGGTTTGGCGGTTATCTAGATGAGTGGCTGATCCCGTGGGGTGGGCGGCCAGCTCCGATCGAGCGTTTGGACGAGCTCTTCTCGAGGCCCGATGTTCCGCCGGCGTTGCTCGTGTTCGTCGATGCCTCCACCCGCTGGGGTGGTTCGCAGTTCTTGAACTCCTCCGGCTGCGGGCGCTACCTCGACTACCTTTGCGATGAGGTCGTTCCGTTCGTCGATCAGCGCTATCCGTCGCTCGCCGCAGCCGGGCATCGCGGCGTTTGCGGCAAGTCCTCTGGCGGGTACGGCGCGATCGTCAGTTCGATGCTTCGCCCCGGAATCTTTGGAGCGCTGTCATCCCACGCCGGCGACGCATTGTTCGAATGCTGCTATCAGCCGTTGTTCGCCGTCGCAGCGCGCTCCGTGCGCATGCAGTACGGCGGATCGTGGGGCGCGTTCGAGGAACGCGCGGGCGCGCCGGGTTTCGACTGGCGAGAGTCCGCAGTGTTGTTCGCCGTGTACGGCACCGCCTGCGCGTACAGCCCGGACCCGACGCGTCAGCGCCCTTCGCATCGAGCACTCCTCCGAGCTCTTCGCAGGCGATCACGACGCCGCCGATCGGCGCCTAGTCGAGACCGTCGGCGAGCTGTAGCGCGTGCTCCAGTAGCGTAATCGTGCAGTCGTCCGGGTTCGGGCCCGGTGCGTAGGTCGAACGTCCTCCCGCGCGAGGCCAAGGTTCGCCTCAGGGACGGCTGTTAGATTGCGAGATCAAACAGCGGGAGGACGACGATTAGCGAAGTGACCGACCAGAGCCACCTGGCGCTCGACTCGGGTGACGAGCTGGAGAGCGGGCGCGAGAACCCGTCCATGGCCGTGCCGGCCGACACCGCGCCGGCCGGCACGGGGCCGCCCGGGACCGCGCCGGCAGACGCGCGCGCCGCGCTGGCGCAGGCGCGCGGCTACCTGCTGGGGCTCCAGAGCCCAGGGGGCTGGTGGAAGGGCGAGCTCGAGACCAACGTCACTATGGACGCGGAGGATCTGCTGCTCCGGGAATTCCTCGGCATCCGCGAACCCGCCGCCACGGAACGCTCGGCGGCGTGGATCCGTTCGCAGCAGCGTGCCGATGGATCGTGGAGCAACTTCGCGGGGGGCCCCGGGAACCTCTCGACCACAGTCGAGGCGTACGTCGCGCTGCGACTCGCGGGGGACGCAGCCGAAGCCGACCACATGCGAGCGGCAAGCTCCTTCACGCGTCAGGCCGGCGGACTCGAGAAGGCAAGGGTGTTCACGCACATCTGGCTGGCGTTGTTCGGCGCATGGAGCTGGGAACGAATACCGGCGCTCCTGCCGGAGCAGGTGCTGCTGCCGCCGTGGTTCCCGCTCAACGTCTATGACTTCGCCTGCTGGGCGCGCCAGACGATCGTGGCGCTGTCGGTGGTCCTCGCCTACCGACCGCAGCGCGCGCTGCCGTTCACGCTCGAGGAGCTCGGCGGCCCCGACGGCTGGTCGCCGCCGCAGCCGTCGTCGCTGCGAGCGCGCGGGCTGCTCGCGCTCGACCGGCTGTTGCGCGGCTACCAGGAGCGTCCTCTCGGCCCGCTGCGCGAGCTCTCGCTGGAGCGCGCCGAGCAATGGATCGTTGATCGGCAGGAGGCTGATGGATCGTGGGGCGGAATCCAGCCGCCCTGGGTCTACTCGATGATCGCACTGCACCTTCGCGGCTACGCGCTCGATCATCCGGTGATGGCGCGGGGGCTCGAAGGGCTCGAGGCGTTCACGATCGAGGACGGGACCCGGCGCCTCGAGGCGTGTCAATCCCCCGTCTGGGACACTGCGCTTGCCCTCATCGCGCTCTCCGACGCGCGGGTCCCCGCTGACGACGAAGCTGTCATCCGCGCCGCCAACTGGCTTCTGCAGGAACAGATCCTCGCGCGAGGAGATTGGGCCGTCCGCCGTCCGGATCTCGAGCCGGGTGGATGGGCGTTCGAGTTCGCGAATGCCAACTACCCTGACATCGACGACACGGCCGAAGTCGTAATCGCGCTGCACAAGGTGGGGCATCCGGCAGCCGTGCGCACGCAGGAGGCGATCGAGCGCGGAGTGCGCTGGGTCGAGGGAATGCAGAGCTCAGACGGCGGCTGGGGAGCATTCGACGCGGACAACTGGCGGGCGTTGGTGCGCGACCTGCCCTTCTGTGACTTCGGCGAGGTCATCGACCCCCCTAGCGCCGACGTCACCGCGCACGTGGTCGAGATGCTGGCTGAGGTCGGCCGCGCGGAGGACCCTGCGGTGACGCGCGGGCTCGAGTGGCTGCTGGCGACGCAAGAGCACGATGGCTCGTGGTTCGGGCGCTGGGGCGTCAACCACGTCTACGGCACGGGTGCGGTGGTTCCGGCGCTGGTCGCAGCCGGCGTCTCGCCACAGCACGAGAGCGTTCGCCGGGCCGTCCGCTGGCTCGAGGCGCATCAGAACGGAGACGGCGGCTGGGGGGAGGATCCACGCTCCTACGACGATCCGGCGTGGATTGGGCGAGGCCAGAGCACCGCATCGCAAACGGCGTGGGCGCTGCTGGCGCTCGACGCCGCCGGTGAGCGCTCGCCGGCCGTCCGGCGCGGAGTGCAGTGGCTGGTCGATACGCAGCGCTCCGATGGAGGGTGGGATGAGCCGCAGTTCACCGGAACCGGGTTCCCATCCGACTTCTACATCAACTACCACCTCTACCGGCTGGTGTTCCCGATCATGGCTCTTGGGCGCTGCACGCGATGAGCGCGGTCACACTCAGCACCGAGGGCCTGCCTTCGCAGGCGGAGGTAATGGCCCAGGCGAGCCGGGAGAACTTTCCCGTGGCAAGCGTCCTTCTCGGGCCGCGGAGGCGGCACCTGTTGGCCATTTACGGCTACGCCCGCCTGGTCGACGATGTCGGCGACGAGGTGCCCGCGCATCGCGTCGAGCTGCTGGCCCACCTAAACGAGGAGCTCGACGCGATCTACGAGGACCGACAGCCCGAGCATCCTGTGATGACGACCTTGGCTGACACCATCCGCGCCTGCCGGCTCCCGCCGGCGCCGTTCAAGCGCCTGATCGAAGCCAACCGCCGCGACCAGTCGATCACTCGATATGAAACTTTCGGGGAGCTTCTCGATTACTGCCAGCTCTCCGCGGCGCCGGTGGGCGAGCTCGTGCTCCACGTATTCGACGCCGCGACGCCGAAGCGAATCGCGTTGTCTGACCGCATCTGCGCCGCTTTGCAGGTGATCGAGCACCTCCAGGACATCGGCGAGGACTTCTCCCGCGGGCGCGTCTATCTCCCCCAGGAGGATCTGACGCGATTCGGCTGCGACGAGGCGACGCTGACAGCACCGCTTGCCAGCCCCTCGGGGCGTGCCCTGGTCGCGTTCGAAGCGCGGCGCGCCCGCAGGCTACTCGCGGAGGGAGCAGCGCTCGCCGGCACGCTGAGACTCGCGCCCCGACTCGCCGTGGCCGGATTCGTCGCCGGTGGCCGCACCGCGCTGCGAGGGCTCGAGCGTGCCGCACAGCAGGCACGCAAGCCGAGCCGGATCGAGCGCCGCATGTGGCTCATCGCCCACCTACCACGGGCCGCATCAGGACGATGACGCTCCCGGCGCTAGAGGTCGAGCGCGCGTACCAGCGCTGCGAGCAAATCACGCGGCACGAAGCGGCGAACTTCTACTACGGCATCCGCTTGCTGCCACGCCCCAAGCGCCAGGCGATGAGCGCGGTGTACGCGTTCGCCCGCCGAGTCGACGACATCGGCGACGACGGCGGAGAGCCTTCGGCGCAGCTGGCGGCACTCGGGCACCTGCGCGAGATGCTGCTCGAATTCGAGGACGAGGCGCGGCTCGAGGATCCGGTGATGATCGCGCTCGCCCACGCCCACCGGCAGTTCAGCCTCCCGGCGGACGCGCTCGAGCTGCTCATCGACGGCGTTGAGATGGACGTGCTCGGGACGCGGTATAGAACCTTCGATGAGCTGGTCGGTTACTGCCGGCGCGTGGCCGGCTCGGTCGGCCGCCTGTGCCTGGCCATCTTCTGCGACGGCGGCGCGGCGGTGCGCAACGGCGCTCACGCGCTCGCCGACGACCTCGGCGTCGCCATGCAGCTCACGAACATCCTGCGCGACGTGCGCGAGGATCGGGAGCGCGGGCGGGTCTACCTTCCCGCCGAGGATCTGGAGCGCTTCGGCTGCGATGAGCTGATCAGCGGCCGCTCAGCGCAGACGGCCGCCTTGATTCGCTTCGAGGCGGCGCGGGCGACGGAGTGGTTCGATCGCGGCATGCAGCTGATCGACCTGCTCGACCCGCGGAGCGCGGCCTGCGTGCTCGCCATGACCGGCATCTACCGCTCGATCCTCGAGCGAATCTCGCGCGAGCCGGCCGAGGTGCTCGAGCGGCGGATCTCACTCCCGGCCTGGGAGAAGACGTGGGTCGCGGTGCGGAGCCTGGCCGCAGCGCGACCAACCGGAGTCCTTGGATGAACGGCCGCGCCGATTCGGGAATCCGCGCATGAACGGCCACACCGTCACCGTCGTGGGGGGCGGGCTAGCCGGGATTACGTCGGCGCTCGACTGCGCCCGTGCCGGTGCCGGCGTGACGCTACTCGAGTCGCGGGGAAGGCTGGGCGGGGCCGCCTATTCGTTCACGCGACACGGCATCCACGCCGACAACGGCCAGCACGTGTTCCTCCGTTGTTGCACGGCCTACCGCGCGTTGCTCGAGGAGCTCGAGGCGACGGCCTCAGTGGCGATGCAACCACGCCTGGACATCGTCGTCCTCGGCCCCGGCGGCCGGCGCTCGCGCCTGCGGCGATCCGGGCTCCCGGCGCCGCTGCACCTCGCCGGCGCGCTCGCGAGCTACCGCTTCCTCAGCCTGCGGGAACGCGTCACGATGGCGCGGGCGATGCTGAGCCTGCGCAACGTCGATCCGGACGACGGCGCCACCGATCAACGTTCGTTCGGCTCCTGGCTTCGCGAGCACGGGCAACGCACGCCGAATCTGGAGGCCGCGTGGAACTTGATCTCTCGCCCGACCTTGAACCTCGAACTCGACGATGCCTCCCTAGCGCAGGCGGCGCAGGTCTTCCGGCTCGGTCTCTTGCAGGAGTCCTCGGCCGGCGACATCGGCTATGCGCGCGTACCGCTATCGGACATCCACGATGCGGCGGCGCGGAACGCGCTGATCGAGGCCGGCGTCGACGTGCAGCTGCGACGTGCCGCGTCGAAGATCACGCTCGCGGGGAGCGGCTTTCAGGTCGAGTGCAGCGGGGCTCCGAGCCTGCGCTGCGACGCCGTGATTCTCGCGGTCCCGCCCGATCGCGCTGCGCAGCTCCTCCCGGCGCAGGCCGGCCTCGACGCCCGCCGGTTCACTGAACTTGGAACCTCGCCGATCGTCAACCTCCACGTCGTCTACGATCGACGCGTGCTGGACGTTCCGTTCGCGGGGGGTGTGCATACGCCCGTGCAGTATCTGTTCGATCGAACGCAGAGCGCCCGTCTGGCCGACGGCCAGTACGTGGCGGTGTCGCTCTCGGCCGCGGACGAGGAGCTTCCGGCGACGATCGAGTCGCTGCGCAATCGCTACCTCGAGGCGCTGGCGGAACTGCTACCTGCGGCGCGCAACGCCACCGTGAAAACGTTCTTCGTGACTCGTGAGCACGCGGCGACGTTCCGCGCCAGTCCCGGCGCACGCAGCTTCCGCCCCGCGCCGCGAACCTCACTCCCCGGCCTCGTCCTGGCGGGAGCCTGGACGGACACCGGCTGGCCCGCGACCATGGAAGGCGCGGTTCGCAGCGGGCATTCTGCCGCCGAGGAGGTGCTGAGCGCGCTGCGACGCGCGGCCACGCGGACCGAGTCGAGTTCTGATCCGACCTTGCCTCCGGTTGGCGAGGTGCAGCTGGCAGGCGAACGAACATGAGCGTGACGGCGACCATCGAGCCGGCCGCGAGCGGCGAGATCGTCGTGCTCGCGCCGCTTTCGGTCGAGGCGCGTGCGGTGCGATCGGGCGCGCCCTGGGCACGGGTACATCAGATCGGCATGGGTCCACGCCGCGCAGCGCGCTCGGCGCAGCTCGCGAACGGAAGCGTGGGCCGAGCCGTCCTGATCGCAGGCTTCTGCGGCGCGCTGGATCCTGATCTCGAGCCGGGTGACGTGGTGCTGGCAAGCGAGCTACGCGGCCCGACCGGAACAACTCCCTGCGACGATCCCGCGATCCTCGCCGGCGTCCTGCGGCGCGGCGGCCTCCGGGTCCGGATCGCGCCGGTCGCCTCGAGCCAGCGACTGGTCCTTGGCGAGCGGCGGCGGATGCTGCACCGCACGGGCGCGGTCGCCGTTGACATGGAATCGGCTTGGGTGGCGCCGGCCGCGCGCGCGCGGCCGCTCGTCACGCTGCGCGTCGTCCTCGACACCTACCGTCGCGAGTTGCACCGGCCGCTGCGCACGGTCGCAGGCGCGGCGATCGCCTACCGCACGCTGCGCCGCGCCTGCGCGCTGGCCGAGGAGTGGGCGCACGCGCTGGGTTCGCGGGAGGTCGTGCTGGCCTCGCCACGTGCCTCGTGTGCGGGCGTCGTGCGGGCGGTTGAGATCGTCGAGCGCGCGCTCGAGCAACGTGGAGCGCCGATCTACGTGCGCAAGCAGATCGTTCACAATGCCCACGTGGTCGCCTCGCTCGAGCAGCGTGGGGCGGTATTCGTCGATGAGCTCGACGACGTGCCGCCCGGATCCACGGTGGTGTTCTCAGCCCACGGTGTCTCGCCTGAGGTTCGAGCTCATGCCGCCGACCGCGAACTCGACGTCATCGACGCCACTTGCCCGCTCGTGGCCAAGGTTCACGCCGAAGCGCGACGTTTCTCGGCCGCGGGGTTCGACATCGTCCTCGTCGGCCATGAGGGCCATGAAGAGGTGGACGGCACTTACGGCGAGGCGCCCGAGCGCACGCACATCATCCACCGTCCCGACGAGGTCTCCGCGCTTCCGGTCGAGGACCCACAACGGGTTGCTTACCTCACGCAGACCACGTTGGCCGTCGACGACACGACCGAGGTGGTGGATGCTCTGCGCGCGCGTTTTCCGGCCATCGTCGGTCCACGCTCCAGCGACATCTGCTACGCGACCCAGAATCGCCAGGACGCCGTCCGGGCGCTGGCGCAGGAATGTGATCTGATCCTCGTCGTGGGGTCCGGCAACTCGTCCAACTCGCGCCGCCTGGTCGAGGTTGCCGAGCGCGCGGGCTGTCGCGCGCTCCTCGTCGAAGGGGCCGGTGACATCCCTCCGGAGGCGTTGCTGGGCGCGCGCCGCGTCGGCCTGACGGCCGGTGCCTCGGCGCCTGAATCGCTCGTCGAAGGCGTGATCCGGGCGCTCGACGGCCTCGGAGGCGCGAGCCTGAGCGAGCGAACGGTGGCAAGCGAGGACGTCTACTTCAAGCTCCCCCCCGAAGTGAGGCCAAAGGCCTGAGACGATGTCGGTCCCACTCAGACAATCCGCGCGCGTGGGGGCGTATCTGCTCGAGCAGAAACTGCGCCGGCGCGAGAAGTTCCCGCTGCTCGTGGAGCTCGAGCCCTTGTTCCAGTGCAATCTGGAGTGCGCCGGGTGCGGCAAGATCCAGCATGCCGATCACGTTCTCCGCCGCCGGATGCCGGTCGAGCAGGCGGTGGGAGCCATCGAGGAGTGCGGCGCACCGATGGTCTCGATCGCGGGTGGCGAACCGCTGATCCACCCCGAGATCGACGAGATCGTCCGCCAGCTCCTCGCGCGCAAGAAGTTCGTCTACCTATGCACGAACGCTCTGCTGATGGAACGCAAGATGGAACGATTCACGCCCTCACCGTACTTCGCGTGGGCCGTGCATCTCGACGGCCTGCGGGAACGCCACGATGCGTCGGTGTGTCGCGACGGCGTCTTCGACAAAGCCGTGGCCGCCATCCACGCCGCCAAGCAGCGCGGTTTTCGGGTCACCACCAACACGACCTTCTTCACCCACGACTCGCCTGACACCGTCCGCCGCGTCCTCGATTTCCTCAACGACGAGCTCGAGGTCGATCAGATGATGATCTCGCCCGCGTACGCATACGAGAAGGCGCCCGATCAGGAGCACTTCCTCGGCGTGCGCCAGACGCGCGAGCTGTTCCGCGCGGCGTTCGCCGACGGCCGGCGCCAACGCTGGCGGCTCAACCATTCTCCGTTGTTCCTCGATTTCCTCGAGGGCAAGGTCGATCTGCAATGCACCGCCTGGGGAATCCCGAGCTACTCCTTGTTCGGCTGGCAGCGGCCGTGCTACCTAATGGCCGATGGGTACGCGAAGACGTACCGGGAGCTGATTGACACCACCGACTGGGAGGCGTACGGGCGCGGTCGCGATCCTCGCTGCGACAACTGCATGGCGCACTGTGGCTACGAGCCGACTGCCGTGCTGGCCACGACGCGGTCGGTCAAGCAGTCGCTGCGCGCTGTCCTGCAGCGATGAGAGCGCCCTGACCTTCGCCGCCGGACGGCCCAGCTGATGCCGATGGGCGATGAAAAGGTGAACGGGCTGCCGACGATCGGCGAGCTGCTGGTCGCGCGCGCGGGTGAGGAGATGGCGCTCAACGACCGCTACCTCAACCCGCAGATGAGCAGGATCTTGCGCACCATCGGGTTCGACCAGTCGTGGGTGAGCGGAGATGCCACCCACCTGATCGCAGCCGACGGCCAGCGCTATCTAGACCTGATCTCCGGATACGGCGTTTTCGCCCTGGGACGCAACCACCCTGACGTGGTTGCGGCGATGCACGACGTTCTGGCGGCCAAGACTGCGAACCTGCCGCAGCTCGGGGTAACGCTGCTGAACGGCCTGCTGGCCGAGCAGCTGCTCGCGCGGGCTCCAAACAGCGTGGCCGCCATGGTGCCGGCGAACACCGGTACCGAGGCGGTCGAGGCGGCGATGAAGATCGCGCGCGCGACCACTGGCCGCCCGCGCCTGCTCTACCTCGACCACGCGTTCCACGGACTCACGCTCGGGTCGCTGTCGCTGAACGGCAACGCGGAGTTCCGCGATGGGTTCGGGCCGTTTCTGCCTGGCTGCGATCGGGTGGCCCTCGGAGACCTCGACGCGCTCGAACGTGAGCTTGACCGCGGTGACGTCGCGGCCTTGTTCGTCGAGCCGGTCCAGGGCAAAGGCGTGAACCTGCCACCGGAGGGATACCTGCGTGCGGCGCAGACACTGTGCCGACAGGCTGGGACGCTGTTCGTCTGCGACGAGGTGCAGACCGGGATCGGGCGCACGGGACGCTTTCTCGCCCTGGAGCACTGGGATCTCGCTCCGGACATGATCTGCTTGGCCAAGGCGCTGAGCGGAGGGTTCGTGCCGATCGGCGCCGTGCTGGTCTCGAGGTCTGCGTTCGATCGCGTGTTCGACGGCATGGAGCGCGCCGTGCGTCACGGCTCCACGTTCGGCACCAATGACCTGGCCGCGGCCGCCGCCCTGGCCACGCTGCGCGTCATCGAGCGCGACGGGGTGGTGGCGCACGCCGATCGGATGGGAAGGCTGCTGCTCGAGCTCACGCGGCCGCTGGCCCAGCGTCACGAGGTGGTCCGGGACGTCCGCGGCCTCGGCCTGA
>Ga0213876_10001408_pt1 | contig 14984 bp, 8 predicted proteins | sample BarmaccomBMRX_R9_FD_160113 | JGI IMG/M metagenome (GOLD analysis project Ga0213876, IMG submission 160113) | Root-associated microbial communities from Barbacenia macrantha in rupestrian grasslands, the National Park of Serra do Cipo, Brazil - RX_R9 | ecosystem: Host-associated > Plants > Roots...
AACGCGGGCGAGCCCCCCGTGCTTTTAAGAAACGACGGCGGGAACCGCAACAACTGGCTCGGCCTCAAACTCGTCGGCTCGAAGAGCAACCGCGACGCCGTGGGCGCGCGGGTGACGATCAAGGTCGGCGCCGCCCGCCACGTGAAGCAGGTGCTCGGCGGCACGAGCTACCTTTCGGCCTCGGACGCGCGCCTGCTCTGGGGCCTCGGCGCCGCGACGAAGGTTGACGAGGTCGAAGTCCGTTGGCCTTCGGGGACGTTGACGAAGTTGAAGGACGTGGCCGCCAATCGTTATCTAGTCGTCCGCGAGGAAGAGTCCGCGCCGGCCAAACGCTAATCATCAAGAGAGGATTGTCATGAGAATACTCGCCCCCGTTTTAATCGTGGCCGTCGCCGTGACCTCGGCCTTCCCGCGCGCGTGGCAGGAGCCGCGGCAAGACCCTGGGCAGGACGAGGAGACGGTGGTCGTCGGCACCACGGAGGTGCTGATGGACGCCGTCGTCAAGGACAAGAAGGGCGCGCTGGTGAAAGACCTCCAGGCGTCCGACTTCGAGGTCTACGAGGACGGCGTCAAGCAGGAGATACGCTCGTTCCGCCTCGTCGCGCGCGACCGGCGCGCCGAGGAGAGGGAGAAGCCGGCGGCGCCCGGCGGCGAGGCGACCCCGGCGCAGCCAGCGGTCACGCGCAGGCCGCCGCCGCCCGCGAGCGCGCGGCCGCTGGGCGCCGTCGCGCTCGTCTTCGACCGACTCTCGCCGGAGGCGCGCATCCGCGCGCGCGACGCGGCGCTCAGCTACGTCGGCGCCGAGACGCGCCCCGACGACTTCGTCGGCGTCTTCAGCATCGACCTCGCGCTCCACTCCCTTCAATCCTTCACCAGCGACGGGCGGCTCGTCCGCCAGGCCATTGAGCGCTTCGCCGCGTCCGGCTCCGCGACCCACGGGCAGACGGCCGAGCAGATGGGCAGCGTCAACCAGCAACTGGTCGCCAACGCCGGCCAGACGGCCACTAGCGGCGCGGGGCTGGCGAGCACGGGGGAGGCGACGGGCGGCAACATCGGAGGTGACGCGGGCGCGTCCGCGGCCGACCAGCAGTTCGCCGAGATGACGCGACGCGCCATCGAGGGCTTCGAGGTGTTGGAACGCGGGCAGCAGGGGTTCGCGACGACCGACGGGCTGCTCGCCGTCATCAACGCGATGTCGCGCCTGCCCCGCCGCAAGGCGCTCATCTTCTTCTCGGAGGGCGTCGCCATCCCCACGGTCGTCCAGGCGCACTTCCGCAGCGTCATCAGCGCGGCCAACCGCGCCAACGTCAGCATCTACACGGTGGACGCGGCGGGCCTGCGCGCGCTGAGCGCGAACGCCGACGCCGCGAAACAGTTGGCCGCGCTCGGCGCACGGCGCATCGCCACCGCGGGCAGCCCCTTCGACGGCTCCGGCCCGATGACGCGCGACATGGAGCGCAACGAAGACCTGATGAACCTCAACCCGGAGGGCGGCCTGGGCGAGCTGGCGAACGGGACGGGCGGCCTCTTCATCAGCAGCACGAACAACCCGGGCGTGCGCCTCAAGCAGGTGGACGACGACCTGCACACCTACTACCTTCTGAGCTACAGCCCGAAGAACCAGAACTTCGACGGCCAGTTCCGGCAGATCAGCGTGAAGGTCAACCGGCCGGGCGTCGAGGTGCAGGCGCGCAAAGGCTACTACGGGCTCGACAGCACCTACGACACGCCCGTGCTCCACTACGAGGCGCCGGCGCTCGCGCTCCTCGGCTCGAAGTCGGCGCCGCCGCCGAACGACTTCAAGTCGCGCGTCGCCGCCTACAGCTTCAACGCGCCGGGCAAGGCGGGGCTCGTGCCCGTGATGGTCGAGGTGCCCGCCGGCTCGATCAACTTCGTCGTCAGCAAGGAGAAGAAGCAGTACGCCACTAACTTCTCGGTCGTCGTCCTCGTCCGCGACGAGGCGCGGCGCGTGGTGCGGAAGCTGAGCAACCAGTACATCCTCGGCGGCCCGCTCGACAAGCTCGAAGCGGCGAAGCGCGGCTCCGTCCTCTTCTACCGCGAGACGCAACTCGCCCCCGGCCGCTACACCGTCTCCTCCATCGTCTACGACGCGACCAACGGGCGCGCCAGCACCAACGAGGGCACGCTCGAAGTCCCGGCCGCGGACGACGCGCGGCTGCGCCTGAGCAGCATCGTCCTCATCAAGAACGCCGAGCAGACGCCCGCCGGCAATTACACGGCGACCCCTTTCAACTTCGGCGAGGTGCTCATCTACCCGAACATGGGCGAGCCGGTGCGCAAGTCCGCGGGGGGCAAGCTCGCCTTCTTCGTCACCGCCTACCCGCCGCGCGGCGCCTCCCCTTCGGCGACGAAGCTCAAAATCGAGATCACGCAGAAGGGGCGCACGCTCGGCCAGTCCACCAACGACCTGCCCGCCCCCGACGCAGACGGCCGCATCCAGTACGCCAGCGCCCTCCCCCTCGACAAGTACGCCCCCGGCGACTACGAGCTGAAAGTCACCGTTCAGGACGGCCGCGACACCGTCACCCGCGCCTTGAAGTTCACCATCGCCCCATAAGCGTGAACCGTGAACCGTGACAAGAGAGATGCAAGCCCTTCTGGTCACGGTTCACGGTTTACGGTTCACGCTCTTAATTCGGGTACGGCTCGCCTTCCCTGACGATGCGGATGCGGTGGTCTGTGAACTGTGTGTGGGAGCCGGGCAGCTCGACCTTGGGCATGTGGCAGGAGCCGCAGGACTTCGCGGCGACCGGGCAGGGTTTGGCGTCGCGGCCGTCTTCGGCCTCCGATTTGGCTAACTCTGCCGACTTGAGGCTCTCGCCGGAGCGGTGGCAGGCGAAGCACTTCGAGTCGTAGAACGCCTCGTCGTGCTTCGGGTTCTCGTGCGCGTTGTGGCAGACGGTGCAGCTCAGCCGCTCGTCGAAGGGGTCGTGGCCGCGGCTGGTGAAGAGGCGGTAGGGCTGGAAGCGCACGTTGTTCATGTTGTGCATCTTGCTGTTGGCCGAGACCGCTTCGGCCGAGCGGTGGCACGAGCCGCAGAACTCCTGCGACAGCTCGTCCGGGCTCATCCGGCCGGGGTTGAAGATGCGCTTGTTCTTTAAGTCCTTCGCCTCCATCGCCGCGATGTGCTCGGCGCCGGGGCCGTGGCACGCCTCGCACGTGACGCCGGGCATCATCCTGTCCAACTGCAACTGATTGCCCGAGACGCCGCCCGTCGTGTGGCAGCCGAAGCAGCTGCGCGCCTCGTCGGTGCTCACGGTGCGCCCGACCGCCTCTTCCAGAGTCGGCGGCGCGGCCCGCTCGTAGCCGATAGTCCAGTCGAGCCCTTTAATCTGCTTGTAGAAGCTGACGCGGCTCTCCTGAAACGTGCCGTTGCGCTGGAAGAGGTAGGTCTGCCCGGCCTTGCCCTGCCCGAAGGCGTAGAGGATGGGGGCCGAGACGGTCTGCTTGCCGTCGGTGACGGTGTAGACGCTCTGCTCGCCGCTGCGCTTGATGGTGTAGGTGTAGGGGCCTGCGCGGAAGGAGAGGTCGGGGTTGCTGCGCAGGATGTCGCTCGTCGCCACGGGCTCCAGCGCGCGCCCCATCGCCGTCGCGTGCTGCGTGTGCGCCTCGTCCTGGTGGCACTTCGCACAAGCCTCGGGGCCGACGTACTTCGCGTTCGTGCCGCCCTGCCAGGTGTGAGTTTGTGAAGGAGCGCCAGCGCTCATCGCGGGGCCTTGCCCGCGCGAGACGCGCGCGGCGCCCGACCACACGAGCGCGGCGCAGAGGAAGGCGAAGAGGACGGCGGCCTGAAGCTTTTTGCCGGTTGAGTACATCGGGCGTGCGGCGTTTGTCTTTCCGGAAATCCTGAAGGGCTCGCCGAGTCGCGGGAGACTGCCTACCCTTTGAGACCCGGCGCGCCGGAGTATAGCACCCGCTTTTCCCGCCCAACAAACGGGGGCTTTTTCGCCCCGGCGGTTTCGCGCCCGCGCCGTTTTTGGTAAATTCACAACTCTCTTTGGATAGCTATCTCGCGCCTTTTGCAAAGATGAAAACGTTCGTCAAAAGCTCTCTCCTGACACTCGCCCTGCTCCTCTTCTGCGCCTGGCAGGCCCGCCCGGTGACGCAGGAGAAGACCGCCGCGGAGGGCAGGGACTCAACGCAGGCCCCGGCGGTTTTCAAGGAGAAGTGCGCGCGCTGCCACGGCGAGGACGGGCGCGGCCAGACGGTCGTCGGCCAGATGGTCGGCGCGCCCAACTTCAAGGACAAGAACTGGTGGGACGAGGAGAAGGACGAGCGCCGCTTCGTCCGCTCCATCACCGAAGGCAAGGGCGAGATGCCCGCCTTCGGCAAGAAGCTTACGCGCCCGGAGATCAGGGCGCTCGCCGCCTACGTCAAGACCTTTCGCAAGACCGAACCCTAATTTTCCCGTGCGAGGTGCGCGCTTGAAGACGAGAAGACTGACCCTTGCGTTCCTGCCCCTCCTCCTGCTCGCGGCGCAGCTCGCCCGGGCGCAGACGACGGGCAAGACGGTCATCGGCCTGGACTCCGGCTGGACGTTCCGCCAGGCCGGCAAAGAGGAGTGGCACAAGGCCACGGTGCCCGGCTCCGTCCACACAGACCTCCTGGCGAACAGGCTGATCGAAGACCCCTTCTACCGCGACAACGAGCCGAAGCTGCAATGGATCGGCAAGACCGACTGGGAGTACCGCACGACCTTCGACGTGCCGGCCGCCGTGCTCGCGCGGCGCAACGTCGAGCTGGTCTTCGAGGGGCTCGACACCTACGCCACCGTCTTCCTCAACGAACGGCAGGTGCTCGAAGCCGACAACATGTTCCGCACCTGGCGCGTGGACGCGAAGTCGAATTTGAAGGTCGGCGCGAACACTCTGCGCGTCGTCTTCCGCTCGCCGATTAACGAGGTGCTGCCGCGGATGAAGACGCTCGGGTACGAACTCCCCGCCTCCAACGACCAGGGCGAGAAGACTTCGCCGCACACGCGCAAGGCTCCGTATCAATACGGCTGGGACTGGGGGCCGCGCTTCGTCACCTGCGGCCTCTGGAAACCCGCCCGGCTCGAAGCCTGGGACGACGCGCGGCTCGACGGTCTGCACGTCTTACAGAACAGCCTGGGTAAAGACGCGGCGCAGTTGACCGCCGAGGTCGAGGTCGAATCCGCGGGTTCGTCCGACGCCGTCGTCGTCGTCGAAGACAGTTCGGACAGGCGGGTCTCGGCGCGGCAGACCGTGAAACTCTCCCCGGGCGCGAACCGCTTCGCGCTCAAGCTCTCCATCCCGAACCCGCAGCTCTGGTGGCCCGCGGGGCTCGGCCCGCAGAAGCTCTACACGCTGCGCGCGCGGCTCCTCTCCGGCGCCAGAGTCTTTGACGAACTCTCGACGCGCGTCGGCCTTCGCACCCTGGAGCTGAGACAGCAGCCGGACGCCGACGGCAAGAGTTTCACCTTCGTCGTCAACGGCGTCCCCGTCTTCGCCAAGGGCGCGAACTGGATTCCGGCCGACAGTTTTCCCGAGCGCGTGACCGTAAACCGCTACCGACATCTCTTAGAGTCGGCGCGCGACGCGAACATGAACATGCTGCGCGTGTGGGGCGGCGGCTACTACGAGTCGGATGAGTTCTACGAGCTGTGCGACGAACTCGGAATCATGGTCTGGCAGGACTTCATGTTCGCGTGCAGCATGTACCCGGGCGACGAGAAGTTTCTGGAGAGCGTGCGGGCCGAGGCGACCGACAACGTCCGCCGCCTGCGCAACCACCCGAGCGTCGTCATCTGGGTCGGCAACAACGAGGTCGAGACCGCCTGGCAGCACTGGGGCTGGAAGCAGAATCTGCCCGCGAAGCTCTGGGACGACTACAAGAAAATCTTCCACGGTGTCCTGCCCGAGGTCATCGCCAAAGAAGACCCTTCGCGCCCCTACTGGCCCAGCTCGCCGAGTTCTAATCTTGAAGAGGACTCCGACTCGCAGCGGATGGGCGACGTGCACTACTGGGAGGTCTGGCACGCCGCGAAGCCGTTCGACTACTACGAGCGGCAGCACCCGCGCTTCATGAGCGAGTACGGCTTCCAGTCCTTCCCCAACATCGAGACGGTCAACGCCTACACCCTGCCCGCCGACCACGACATCCAGTCGCCGGTCATGCTCGCGCACCAGAAGCACCCGCGCGGCAACCAGCTCATCCGCGAGTACATGCTGCGCGACTTCCCCGCGCCGAAGGACTTCGAGTCGTTCCTCTACGCGAGTCAGGTCTTGCAGGCCGAGGGCATTAAGGTCGGGGCCGAGCACCTGCGCCGCATCATGCCGCACAACATGGGCTCGCTCTTCTGGCAGCTCGACGACTGCTGGCCGGTCGCCTCCTGGTCGAGCGTGGACTACTTCGGCCGCTGGAAGGCTTTGCAATACTACGCGCGCCGCTTCTACAGCCCCGTCCTCCTGAGCCCACACGTCGAGGAAGGGCAGGTCAGACTCTACGTCGTCAGCGACCGCACGGAGCCCTTGCGCGCCCAACTGCACGTCCGGCTGCTCGACTTCGACGGCCGCGTCATCTCCGACATCACCAACCCCGTCGAAGTCTCGCCCTTGACGAGCAAGACGTATCAGACGCTACCCGTCAACGCCCTGCTCGAAGGCCAAGACCCCGCGCGCATCTTCCTCCACTGCGAGCTGCTCGCGGACGGCAAAGTCGTCTCCTCGAACGCGCTCTTCTTCCGCCCCTTTAAAGACCTCTCGCTCGCCGCGCCGAAAGTCACCACACAGATTTCACGCACACGCGGCGCGACCCTCGTCACGCTCTCGACGGACAGGCTGGCGCGCGGCGTCTACCTCTCCGCCGACGGCCTCGAAGGCTCCTTCGCCGACAACTTCTTCGACCTCCTCCCCGGTCAGAAGGTCACGGTCGCCTTCCGCGGCGCCCGCCCCTTCACCGCCGAAGACCTGCGCCGCCGCCTCCGCGTCCGCACACTCTCCGACGCTTTTAAATGATGAGCGATGAATGATGAATGATGAATGGAAGGCAACGGGCTTTTCATTCATCATTCATCGCTCATCATTCACCACTTCCCACTGTCCCGACTCGGCCGAGCGGAAGAGGGCGTCGATGACGGCCATGTTGCCCACCGCGTCCTCCAAAGGTATCGGCTGCCCGGTGCCTTCGCGGACGGCGCGCGAGAAGAGGTCGCCTTGGATTGTGTACTGGTCGCAGGGCGGGAACTCTATCGTCTCTGCGTTCGCCCCGCCGAGGGCCGAGCCGTCGTCCACGAAGATGCGCGTCGGGCGGTCGGGCGGCGCGTTGAAGGGGACTTCGATCTCGACGCGTCCGCGCGTCCCGATCAGCTCGACGCGCTGGTGCGGGACGAGCTGCGTCGAGCAGGTGAAGGCCGCGCGGCCGGTTTCGAATTCGAGGACGGCGGAGGTCAGGCGGTCGGTCTTCATCTCGGGGTCGCGCTCGACGAAGCCGAGGACGCGGCGCGGCTCCGCGCCGTAGACGAAGCGCGAGATTTGGACGGGGTAACAACCGATGTCCATCAGCGCGCCGCCGCCCGCCGCAGGGATGTTGCGGATGTTCGAGGGGTCGCGGTTGAAGTAGCTGAAGAAGGCTTCGACGCAGCGCAGCTCGCCCACGCGCCCCGCGCGCACAAGCTCGCGCGCGGCCGCCCACTGCGGGTGCGTGCGCACCATGAACGCCTCCTGAATCTTCACGCCCGTCCGGTCGCGCGCGTCTATCAGGAGCCGCGCCTCCGCGGCCGACATCGCAATCGGCTTCTCGCAGAGGACGTGCTTGCCCGCCTCGGCCGCCTTCAAAGTCCAGGGCACGTGCAGGTGGTTCGGCAGGGGGTTGTAGACGGCCTCGATCTCCGGGTCGGCCAGCAGCTCTTTGTAAGAGCCGTACGACTTCGCAATCCCCAGCCCGCGCGTGACGCGCGCGGCCGTCCCGGCGTCGCGCGAAGCGAGCCCGACGACCTCCGACCACTCGCCCTTTTGCATCGCCGGGATGACCTTCTCGACGGCGATCTTCGCCGCGCCCAAAACGCCCCAACGCACCTTCTCGCTCAAGACTTGTGCCCCCTTCGAACAAGACTGTTGTCAAACCCCGCGCGAGCCAGCATACTCAGGACTCTTCTCTAAGTGAAGACCCGCGAACCCAGATGAACAGATTAGCACTCGTCCTGAAGTCCGCCGCGCTCGCCGCCGTCGTCCTCGCGCCGCTCGCCTTCAATGCGTCTGCACACAAGACGACTGCGGCCGGCTACGACCACCCTTTCCAGAACCCAGACCTGCCGGCCGAGCAGCGAATCGACAACCTCCTCTCGCTCATGACGCTCGACGAGAAGGTCGAGTGCCTCGGCACGAACCCAAGCGTGCCGCGCCTCGGCGTCAAGGGCTCGCCGCACTCCGAAGGTTTGCACGGGCTCGCGCAGGGCGGCCCTTCGGACTGGGGGCGTCGGAACCCCACGACGACCACCATCTTCCCGCAGGCCATCGGCCTCGCCGAGACGTGGGACGAAGACCTCGTCCGCCGCGTCGCCGCGGTCGAAGGCTTCGAGGCGCGCTACATCTTTCAGAAGTACGGCCGCGCAGGGCTAGTCGTCCGCGCGCCCAACGCAGACCTCGGCCGCGACCCGCGCTGGGGGCGCACCGAGGAGTGTTACGGCGAAGACCCCTTCTTCAACGGCACGATGGCCTCCGCCTTCGTCCGCGGGCTGCAAGGCGACGACCCGCGTTACTGGCAGGCGGCCTCGCTCCTCAAACACTTCCTCGCCAACAGCAACGAGAACGGGCGCGGCCACACCTCCTCCGACTTCGACGAGCGACTGTTTAGAGAGTATTACTCCGTCCCCTTCCGCATGGGGATTGAAGAGGGCGGCGCGCGCGCCTTCATGGCCTCCTACAACGAGGTCAACGGCGTGCCGATGCACGTCAACAAGGAGGTGCTCGACGTGACGCGCAACGAGTGGGGGCAGGACGGCATCATCTGCACCGACGGCGGCGGCATGCGCCAGCTCGTCACCGACCACAAGCGCTTCCAGACCTTCGAGGAGGCGGCGGCCGCGGTCGTCAAGACCGGCATCGGCCAGTTCCTCGACAACTACCGCGAGCCCACCCGCGCCGCGCTCGCCAAAGGTCTTTTGCACGAGGCGGACTTGGACAAAGTCCTGCGCCGAACCTTCCGCGTCATGCTCCGCCTCGGCCTGCTCGACCCGCCCGAGCGCGTGCCGTATTCAAAGATCGGGGAAGGCCCGGAGCCCTGGACGACCGAAGAGCATAGGTCGCTCGCGCGCCTCGCCACGCAAAAATCCGTCGTCCTGTTGAAGAACTCGAAGAACCTGCTCCCGCTCGACCGCACGAAGCTCAAGTCGATTGCCGTCATCGGCCCGCGCGCCGACGAGGTTTTGCTCGACTGGTACAGCGGCACGCCGCCGTACACGGTCACGCCGCTCGCCGGCATCCGCGAGCAGGCCGGGCCGCAGGTGCGCGTCGAATACGCGAAGGGCGACGACGGCGGCGCGGTCTCCGCAGCAGCGCGCGCCTGCGAAGTGGCCGTGGTCGTCGTCGGCAACCACCCGACGTGCGACGCGGGCTGGGAGCAGTGCCCCGTCCCGAGCGACGGCAAGGAGGCCGTTGACCGCCGCTCCATCACGCTCGAACAGGAGGAGCTGGTGCAGAGGGTCTACGCCGCCAACCCGAACACCGTCGTCGTGCTCAAGTCGAGCTTCCCCTTCGCCGTCAACTGGACGCAGGCGAACGTCCCGGCCGTCCTCCACCTCACGCACAGTAGCCAGGAGGAGGGGCGCGCGCTCGCCGACGCGCTCTTCGGCGACTACGACCCCGCGGGGCGCCTCGTGCAGACGTGGCCGTCTTCGATTGAACAACTGCCGCCGATGATGGACTACGACATCCGCCACGGCCGCACCTACATGTACTTCAAAGGCGCGCCGCTCTACCCCTTTGGCTACGGGCTCTCGTATACGACCTTCGCCTATTCGAACCTGCGCACGAGTTCCCGCGTGATTCCCGCCGCCGGCGCTGTCAATCTTACCTTCGACCTCAAGAACACCGGCCGCCGCGCGGGCGAAGAGGTCGTCCAGCTCTACGTCACACACCTCAACTCCAAGGTGGAGAGGCCGCTCAAAGAGCTGAAAGGCTTCGCCCGCGTGGCCCTCCAACCGGGCGAGACGAAGCGTGTCACGCTCACGCTCCCGGCCGAACGGCTCGCCTACTGGGACGTGAAGTCGAGGCGTTTCGCGGTGGAGCCCGACCGGATTCGCCTCATGGTCGGCGGCTCGTCCGCGGACGTAAGGCTCAGCCGAGAGTTGAACGTAGCTCGCTGATTTCGCCGGGAGCGCGGGCATCCCTGCCCGCCATGAGCGCGTGAGCGCGAATGCGAAGAAGCGCCGTCACTCAACGCTTGGGTGACAGCGCTTCTCGGCTAAGCGTGCTGGCGCACGCTTTGGCGGGCAGGATGCCCGCGCTCCCGGCAATAGCCTAGAACGTCAACCCGAACCCGTACGGGAAGAGCGGGTCGTAGTCGCGGTCGCCGACGTTGATGGGAATCTGCTCGTTCGTGCGCGGCCAGGTCAGAGAGAGTTTCCCCGTCGGGCGGTAGTCGCCGAAGAGCACGTCGGCCACGCCCTGCCCCTCCGTCCCGGGCAGCCACGCCGCGACGAACGCGTCCGCCTTCGCCAGCGCGTCATTCACGATTAGAGGCCGGCCCGAGATCAGCACGACGACGACGGGGATGCCGGCCTCCTTCATCCGTTCAATCGTCGCCGCGTCCTCCGCGTCGAGCGAGAGGTCGTCGCGGTCGCCGACGCCCTCCGCGTAGGGCGTCTCGCCGACGACGACCACGCCCACGTCCGCGCCCTTCGCCCCCGACCCGTCCTTCGAGAACGTCACCTTCGTCCGGCGCGAGGCGGTGTCGCGCATCGCTTGCAGAATCGTCGTCCCGCCCGTCGTCACGTTGCCGCTCTTGCCCTGCCAGTCGATAGTCCAGCCGCCGCACTGGTTGCCGATGTCGTCGGCCGACTTGCCGGCGACGTGGATGCGCGCGGCCGTCTTGCGCAGCGGGAGCGTCCGGCGCTCGTTCTTCAAAAGCACGAGCGACTGGCGGACGCACTCGCGCGCCACCGCCCGGTGCGCGGCCGAGCCGAAGGTGGCGTGCAGGCGCCGGTCGGCGAGCACGTTGCGCCCGCGCTCGGTCAGGCCCATCGCGACCTTGACGCGCAGGATGCGTAAGACCGCGTCGTCGATGCGCGACTGCGGGACGCGCCCCTCGCGGACGAGCTGGACGAGCAGCGTGAAGAACTCGCGGTACTTCGTCGGCACCATCACCATGTCCATCCCGGCGTTGATGGAGGTCTCGATGGCCTGCTTGTAGTCCTTCGTGATCTGGTCGATGGCGTTGTAGTCGGAGATGAGGAAGCCTTCGAACTTCAGCTCGCCCTTGAGCACGTCCGTCATGAGGTACTTGTGCGCCGACATCTTCGTCCCGTTCCAACTGCTGTAGGACGGCATGATGGTGCCGACGCCCGCGCGCACCGTGGAGACGTAGCCCTGCATGTGTATGCGGCGCAGCTCCGCCTCGCTCACGCGCGTGTCGCCCTGGTCGAGGTAGTGCTTGTGCGTCTGGGGCTGCTCGAACGAGGCGGTGCCCATCGACGTGCCGCCGTCGCCGACGTAGTGCTTGGCGCAGGCGAGGATGCTCAGAGGGTTACTCAAATCATCTCCCTGGAAGCCGCGGACGGCCGCCTCGCCTAAATCACGGGCGAGGTCGGGCGACTCGCCGAAGCCCTCGTAGGTGCGCCCCCAGCGCTCGTCGCGGGGGACGGTGACGCAGGGCGCGAACGTCCAGTTGATGCCGGTGGCGCGCACCTCCTCGGCCGTGACGCGCGCCGCGCGCTCGACGAGCCCCGGGTTGCGCGTGCACCCCAATCCGACGTTGTGTGGGAAGACGGTCGCGCCGAGCACGTTGCTGTGGCCGTGCACGGCGTCGATGCCGTAGAGGATGGGGATGGCGAGGCGCGACTTGAGCGAGAGCGACTGCACGCGGTCGTAAAGGTCAGTCCACGCCTGCAAACCGTTGCCGGCCTTCGGGTCGGAGCTGCCGCCGCTCAGGAGGGAGCCGAGGAAGTAGTTGGAAACGTCCGCGGGCTCTTTCAAGGCGTCCTGCTCGGCCTGCGTCATCTGCCCGACCTTCTCTTCGAGCGTCATCTGGTTGAGCAGCTCGCGCGCCTGCGCGTCGTAAGAGGTGAGCGGGCGCGGGCCGCCGCGCGCGCCCTGGCCGCGTCCGCCGCCGCCCCGCCGCTGCCCGCGCCGCTGCGCGGCCTCGGCCCACTCGGGCACGACGAGCGCCGCCGCCGCTCCTGCTGCCGCCGACTTGATGAAGTCGCGGCGGTCGAACTTTTTCGTCATGTCGAAGACTCCTTCTTCGGATTGAAATGAGACCCTAACGCTGCCTCCAGACGAGCACGTCCGCCGGCTTGAGCTGTCGCGCGCCGTAGAGAATCTCGGCGCCGGCGGGCACGTCGATGTCGGCCGGCTTCGAGGAGTAGTTAACCGCGACCCAGAAGCCGTCGCGCCAGTCCACGTAGACGCCGGGCGGGTAGTCGGCCACGGGGATGCCCGCGCGCCTGTAGACCTCGCGCACGACCTCCTTCTCCAAACGCCCGTCCTTCGTGTGGACGCCGACGTAGGTGACGCTCCCCTTCCCGAGACGCCTGTACGTGACCGCGGCCGAGCCGGCATAGAACTGATTCGAATAGCGGGCCAGCGTCTCCGTCCCCTCGTAAGGCTTGAGCACGTCGCCCCAGGCATTCCAGGGGTAGGTCGCGCCGTTCATCGAAACCTCGCCGTTGCCGTTCTCCATCAGCAGGTCGAAGAAGGAGACCTCGGCGCCGATGAGCGGGCGGATGGGCGCGGCCCAAGGGCCTTCCCAGAGCCAGCCGTTGCGCCGCTTCTGACCCGTGCGTGCGGTCAGAACGAGGTGCCCGCCGCCTTCGACGTAGCGCGTCCACTTGCGCACGAGCCCTTCGTCTAAAAGTTGATAGGCCGGCGCGACGATGACCTTGTACGAGTCGAAGTCCGCCGCCTCGTCGATGACTTCGAGCGGCGCGCCGGCCGACTTGATGGCTTCGAGGTAGCGGAACGTGTGGCCCCACGTATCCCACAGCGCCGTCTGCCGCTGGTAGTCGATGTTCCAGAGGTTCTCGTGGTTCCACAGGATCGCCGTCCGCCGCGCGAGGTAGTCGGCCGGGGGCTTCGCATTCGGGTCGTACTTCGCGCGCAGCTCCCTCATCTCGCGCGCGACCTGCGAGTATTGCAAGCCGCCGGGCGAGGGCGTGACGCCGTCCGTGTTGACGATGCCGTAGTGATAAAGCTCGCTGCCGTAGAGCGGCTGGCGGTAGCGGTAGTTGCACGCGAACGAGAGGCCGCCCGCGAAGGCGTGCCAGAGCCACATGCGGATGACGCCCGGAGCGGGCTGCGGGTTGATGCGCGCCCAGTTGACCTGGCCGGGCTGCAACTCCATCACGCCCGTCACGCCCTTGATCGGTTTATAGAACGCGTTCGCCCAGGCGATGCCGTCAACCCAGCCCAGGCGGAAGCCGTCTTCACCCAGGCCCGACCCGCCGCCCACGGGGTACATCGTGTAGGAGATGAAATCCAGTTCGTTCGAGCGGCGCGGGTCGGAGCTGCCGATGGTCGAGATGAAGTTGCTCGTGATGAACTGCGCGGGCGACGTGTTGCGGCGCAGCACCGACGCCTGCCAGTTGAGGAACTTCGCCGTCTGGTCGGCGGTGAAGCGGCGGAAGTCGAGCATCGCCTGCGGGCTCACGCCGTACAGAAAGGAAGGGTTCGGTGGCCTGACCTGTCCGAAGTCGTTGTACTTCAGACTCCAGAAGGCCGTGCCCCACTCCTGATTCAGCACTTCGACCGTCTTGTACTTCGCGCGCAGCCATTCGCGGAAGGCCGCCTGCGCGGAGGGGCCGTAGTCGGGCGGCGAGTTCGGCTCGTTGTCCAACTGCCAGCCCCAGACCGCGGGGTTCTTGCCGTAGCGCCGGCCGAGTTCGTTGACCACGCGCTCGGTCAGGCGCAGGTAGTCGGCGTCCGCGAGCGCGTTGTTGCCGCGCGAGCCGTGCTCGCGGCGGCGCCCGTCCTCGCCGACGAGAAAGGAGTTCGGATACTTCTCGGCCAGCCAGGCGGGCGGCGTCGGCGTCGGCGTGCAGAGGATGACTTTAAGATTGTGCTTCGCCGCGAGCGCGACCGCGCGGTCGAGCCAGGCGAAGTCGAACTTCCCTTCCTCCGGCTCCATGAACGCCCAGGCGAACTCGCCCATGTGGACGAACTCGAACCCGAGCTTCTCCATGTTGGCGAAGTCCCTGTCCCACTGCGCCTCGGGCCAGTGCTCCGGGTAGTAGTAGACGCCGATTCTCATCAAGTCCTGCTTCGGGAAGAAGCGCGCCGCGGGCGGCTGCGGCAGCGCCGGGACGTGCGAAGCGAGAACGATGAGAACGATGAAGAATGAGCGGAAGACTTTTCTCATAGGCTAAAAGTTCTTCGGCAGGAAGCGCGTGACCTCCCACTTGACCTGTCCGCGCAAAGGGTCGGCTTGCAGCACGTAAGTCCCGGCCGGGGCCGTGAGCTTGAGCGTCTGCACGGCGCCCTGCGGCAGCGCGAAGAGCCCCGTGGCCGTCGCCGAGTTGTCCTTGCTGAAGACGCGCAGCTCGACGTTCTTCCAGTCGATGTCGTCCGTGCTCTGCGCGACCTTCACGTGCGGGATGACGGCGTTGTTCCTGACGAGCAGCACGACGGGAATCTGCCCCGCCTCGATCTGCTGCCAGCGCTCGCCCGCGTACGTCTTGCCCGTCTGGTAGTCGATCCAGTCGCCCGGCGGCAGGTACACACGCCTCGCGTTCGCGCTCTCCAAAAGGGGCGCGACCAGAAGGTCTGAGCCGAACATGTACTCGTCGTCAA
>Ga0213876_10001409_pt1 | contig 14979 bp, 12 predicted proteins | sample BarmaccomBMRX_R9_FD_160113 | JGI IMG/M metagenome (GOLD analysis project Ga0213876, IMG submission 160113) | Root-associated microbial communities from Barbacenia macrantha in rupestrian grasslands, the National Park of Serra do Cipo, Brazil - RX_R9 | ecosystem: Host-associated > Plants > Roots...
GCGGTCGCCACGGGGGTCGGGGTGATCGAGGAGCTGGTGACCGCGACTGGCGTCAGAGAGATGGTGACCGTCTGCGATGGCGGCGTCGGCGTCGGCGGCACGACGACGTTGCCGGGGCCGAAGCTATTCGGGTCGATGGTGATCAGCGGCGCTGGTGTCGGGGTCGCGGTCACCGCGGGCGCCGACTGGGCGGCGGCCGGCTGCACCAGGGGGCCCAGGCCGACCGCCAGGGCCAGGCTGATGGCGAGGGCTCGCGAGAGATGGTGGCGATGCCGCCAGCCGACGAGCGGGCGCCGCGGCGCCAGTGGTATGCGCGGAACGACGAACCGCGGCGGAGAACCAAACATGGGCGTGCTTCCTTCCCTGGATCTGAGCGGTCGAGACCCGTGCGGCCTCGCTGGCCAGCTTCCCAGCGAACGGGCCGGCTGCCCAGGCACACCTGCCCCCGTTTCGCCCCCATTTGCCCCCGGTTGTGCGCGCCGGGGGTGGTGCTAGACTGCCGCCGTGCTGGCCGGGAACGGCCGCGGACCGGGCGCGTTCGGGGCCCAGCTGCGGCGGCTACGCGAACGGGCCGGGCTGAGCCAGGCGGCGCTGGCCGAGCACGCCGGGCTGGGGGTCAACACGCTGGCCGCCCTGGAGCTAGAGCGGCGGCGTCCCCACCCGCGCACCCTGGCGGCGCTGGTCAGCGCCCTGGGGCTGACGCCAGCTGAGCGGGATCGCCTGCACGAGTTGGCCGAGCACCTCGGCGGGCGGCGACCGCCGTCGGCCACAGCCGCCACGGCGCTGCGCGATGGCTCTCGGCCACGGGTGTCGCTGCCCAGCCCGCTGACCCCGCTCATCGGCCGCGAGAGCGAGGTCAACCAGGCCAGCGCCCTGCTCGACCCAGCCCGTGGTGCCTGCCGCCTGCTGACGCTGCTCGGGCCCGGCGGCGTGGGCAAGACCCGCCTGGCCATCGCCGTGGCGTCCGCCCTGGTGGGCCGCTTCGCGGCGGGCGTCGTGTTCGTCGACCTGGCGCCGCTGCACGATGCCCGTCTGGTGGCGGCGACCATCGCCCGCGCCCTCGGGCTCCGCGAGGCGGCGGGCCGGAGTGCGCGCGAGCTGCTGCTGGACGACCTGCACGACCGCCAGGTGCTGCTGGTGCTGGACAACCTCGAGCACCTGCTCGGCGCAGCACCACTGCTCGCCGAGCTGCTGCGCGCCTGCCCACGGCTTGTCCTGCTGGTGACCAGTCGAACGGCCGTGCGGCTGCGCGGGGAGCGCCGCTTCGTCGTGGCGCCGTTGGCCGCCGCCAATCCGGCGCAGTCGCTGGACGCCATCGCCACCGCGCCGGCGGTCCAACTGTTCGTCGAACGGGCGCAGGCGGTGGTGCCCGCGTTCGCGCTGAGCGAGGCGAACGCGGGTGACCTGGCGCGGATCTGTGGCGATGTGGATGGGCTGCCGCTGGCCATCGAGTTGGCCGCGGCGCGGGTGGGCCTGCTGCCGCCGGCGGCGTTACTGCGGCGGCTGGAGCACCGGCTGCCGCTGCTGACCGGCGGGACCGTCGACCTGCCGCCGCGCCAGCAGACGCTGCGCCAGACGCTGGCCTGGAGCTACGAGCTCCTCGGCGACCCCGATCGCGCACTGTTCCGGCGCCTGGCCGTCTTCGCCGGTGGGTGGACCCTCGACGCGGCCGAGGCCGTGTGTACGGATGCGCAGGTGCCGGCCACGGCCGTGCTCGACCGGCTGCAAGTGCTGGTCGACAGCAGTTTAGTCCAGGTGCGGCGGCTGGACGACGTCGCCGCCGAGCCGCGCTTCGGGATGCTAGAGACGATCCGCGAGTTTGCCCAGGAGGCGCTGCACGCGAGCGGCGAGGCAGCCGCCATCGGCATGGCCCATGCCGGCTGGATGGTCGCGCTGGCCGAGGCGGTCGAACCGCAGCTCTCGGGACCGGACCAGGCGCATGGGCTGGCCCGCTTGGCCGTCGAGCAGGACAACTGCCGGGCGGCGTTGCGCTGGGTGCTCGAGGCCGGGGACTTGGAGGCGGCGGGGCGCCTGGTGTGGCACCTGTATCGCGCCTGGTGGGTGCGCGGGCAGCTCGTGGAGGCGCGCCAGTGGGCGGACGAGATCCTGGTCCGGGAGGCGCCGCCCTTGGCGCGGGCGCGGGCGACGCTGGTCGCCAGCCTGGCTCCCGTGTTGCAGGGCGACGCGGCCACCGCAGCCGCGCTCCTCGAAGCGGCGCGGGTGCTCGCCCAGGCCGTGGGGGACCGCGCGGTCGAGGGCACCAGCCTGTACCTGCTGGGGTGCCTGGCGCCGGCCGGCGGCGACATCGCGGCGGGCATTGCCCTGGTGCGGCAGGGGCAAGCGCTGCTGCAAGCCAGCGGTGCCGAGTGGGCCGTCGGCTTCTGCCTGGACGGCCTGACATCGCTGTACCTGCTCCAGGGGGGGCTGGACGAGGCGGAGCGCTGCGCCGAGCAGTACGTGGCGCTGGCCCAGCGGCTTGGCAACCGCCTCAGCCAGGCGCGGGCCTTCGAGTCCCGCGCGACGGTGGCGCTGCTGCGCCAGGACGTCGACCAGGCGGCCAGTCTGCTCCGCGCCGCGCTCGCCATCGCGCTGGAGGTCGGCCCACTGGAGGTCCTGGCGTACGGCCTGCTGGGCCTGGCGGTGGTCGCCGCCCGCGAGGACCCGGTGCGCGCCGCGCGCCAGTTCGGCGCCGCCGACGTGCTGCGGGCGGCCGCCAGCGGCGCGATGTGGCCCGCCCGGCGCCGGCTGTACGAGCCTGTCCTGGCGCACGTGCGCGCCACCCTCGGCGCGGCGGCCTTCGACGCCGCCTGGGCCGAGGGGCGGGCGATGACGCGGGAGCAGGCGGTCGCGGACGCGCTGGAGGCGGCTCCCTCAGGCACCTCGACCAGCGGCCAGGACGGCCCCCACCGACGCACCGGTCGGGACGCTGGCACCCACCCGCTGGCGCGACGGAGCTGACCCGGTCCGGTCGCACCGGTGTCGTTGCGTGCCGCCAGCGCCAGCCACCGGGCAACGCTCGGATGGTGCGAGCTCGTCCAGTCGCCGCCCCTGGGCTCGGCCTCCTCCGTCGCGCCGCGGTGCAGGACCAGGCCCGGTAGTGAGGTTCGTGGCACCAGCCGCAACGTAGCTGTGGCGCGTGAGCTGCTGAGACAGGGCAGCACCCCGGGCTGAGACCGGGCAGCCCTGTGCGCCGTCGTACGATGCGGTCGGCCCGGATGGTCCGTGCCGCCCGGAGTGCGCAAGGCGAGGCCCATCAGCTCACTAGAGAGCTGAACGGCAGAACATGCCCTCGCGCCGAGTGGGCAAAGCCTGCCGCTCATTGGTAGTTGGACTGGACAAGGTCGGCCCACCTCTGTTCAATCTGGGCGCTGGCACCGGTTGGCGGCGGAGCGCGGTTGCGGCGCGTTGGGGAGAGAGAAGTCCTGCGTGGGGTCGACGAGGCCGGGTTCGTTTCAGGTCGCTGAACTTGGCGACCGCCAGTCCATACTCGGCTGGCTCAGCGGACAGCTCTCGCGAGCCGAGACCGGCGTCGGGGGCAGGGTCTGTCTGGCTGGCGATCCGGGCGTTGGCAAGACATGGCTCCTGGACCGCCTGGCCGAGCACGCCGAGGCACGCGCGATGACGGTGCTGCGCGGCGGTGCGCGCGAGGCCGAGGGCATGCCGCCATACCTGCCGTTCCTGGAAGCGCTGGGCGCCTACATACGCGACTCGCAACCCGAGGTGCTGCAAGGCCAGCTTGGGGTGGGCGCGCGTCTGCTGGCCGGCCTGCTGCCGGAGATCGAGCCGAAGCTCCAGCGGCTCCCGCTGGGTCCGAACCTGGCGCCTGAGCAGGCGCGGCTGCGCCTCTTCGATGCGGTGGGCGATTTCCTGCGAGCCATCGCCGATCCTCGACCGGCGGTCCTGCTCCTGGACGACCTGCACTGGGCCGACACCGCCACGCTGGACCTGCTCGTCCACATCGCGCGCCGCAGTCGGTCGGCCCGTCTCCTGATTGTCGGCGCCTATCGGCCAGGCGACGCTGCGGTCAATCCGGCGCTCCAGCGAGCGCTGGCCGAGCTCGGCCGCTTGCGATTGCTCATCGCGACGCTGGATATTCCGCCCCTATCGGAGACTGAGACCCGCGAGTTGGGCGAGGGCTACCTTCGAGGTCGAGTGCACGACCAGCTCGCGGTGGACCTGTGGCGGCACAGCGAGGGCAACCCGTTCGTCGCCGAGGAGCTCTTGCGCGGCTGGCTCGATGCCAGCCACTTGCGGAACGACGCCGGCGTCTGGGCGCTCGGCACGCACGCACCGAGCGCGCTGCCCAAAGGGATCACCGCGGCCGTGGCTCAACGGGTCGCTCGCCTCGATCCGAGCATTATCGACACGCTCCGCGTGGCGGCGGTGCTGGGCAGGGCGTTCGACCTGCGCCTGCTGGCGCGGGTGCTCGAAGAGGATGCCGAACGGGTCGAGGAACGCTTGCTCAGGGCGGCCGAGCGAGCGCTCATCCATTCGTCCGCCCCAGGCACGTTCCGCTTCGCTCACGACACGATTCGCGAGTTTCTGTACGCCCGCCTGCCTTCGACAACGCGCCAGCGCTTGCACGAGGCCGCCGGCCTAGCGCTCGAACAAGCGATGGAACGGTCCAGGTCCCGTCAGCTGGCCGAACTGGCGTTTCATTTCGCACGCAGTCCCGACAGCCGGCGTGCGCTCCAGTATGCGCGGCAGGCCGGCGACCGAGCGATGGACGACTACGCGTTCCACGACGCAGTCGACCAGTACCAACTAGCGGCTACCCTGGCGGACTCGAGCAACCCGGAACGCGGTGAGATTCTGCTTCGGCTCGGCCGTGCGGCGCTGGCAGCTGGCGTCGGGGAGATCGCGGAATCGGCATTCTGCGATGCGCAGGCGCTGTTCGAGGCGGGCGGTGATCGGTTTCGGGCCGGCCTCGCGGCCTATGGCCTGGGCTCGGTCCTGTGGCGACAAGAGGCGCTGGCGCAGGCGGAGCAGGCGCTTGAGCAGGCCGTCGCGCTGACCTCGGGCCAGACCAGCGCGGAACGTGTCCGCATTCTGCTCGACCTGGCCGAGCTGCGCGGGTCGTCGCTGTACCAGCACCAATCTGGGCTTGCCGTCGCTGCGGCGGCCCAGGCACAAGCGATCCAGCTCGGGGGTCGCCGTTTGCAGGCGACGGCGGGACGCACGCTCGGTCGGTTGCACGTCATCAGCAATGATCTGACCACCGGGCTGCCGCTGCTCGAAACCGCGCTCGAGACTGCGCTGGCTGAGCACGACACCGTCGAAGCAGCTGAAACGTACGCCTGCCTGGCGAACGCCTACCGCTGGGCAGGCCAGGTACGTCGCTCGTTCGAGCTGACCGACCGCCGCGTGGAGCTCGCCCGCGAAGCGCACGACGAGTACCAACTGCGCCACGTGTTCTCGTGGGCTGGCTTCATGGCTAGCTGTCTGGCCGATTGGTCCGCAGCCGACGCGATGTTCGATCGCCAGGGGCCGATCGTCGAGCATCTGCCGGGCCAGGAGCCGCTGGCATTTCTGCACGTCAATCGCAGCTTCTCGCTGTACGTCCGAGGCGACGCAAGCAGCGCGCGGTCCTGGCTCGATCGTGGCCTGTCGATCTACCGCGGCTTCGGGACGTCCTCGCTCGCCTGGCACCTTGGCCTGAGCGGTTTGTGCGACCTGGCGCTGGGTGACCGCCGCGCCGCTCGCGCCAACCTTGACGAGCAAGAGAAGCTGGTTGAAGCCCTGCCCGCGGACAGCTTTCAGCGTGGCTGCGCGCTCGCGACGATGGCCCGCGCCGCGGCCGAGCTCGCGGACGGGACGCGAGCTGCGGCGTACTACCCGCAGCTGCTGCCGTTCGCCGGGCTGTACTTCTGGTTCCAGGTTGACCTGTCGCTGGGGCTGCTGGCGTTGTGCCTCGGTCAGTACGCCGCCGCCGCGGAGCATCTGGAGAGGGGCCGCGCGAGCGCCGCCGAAAGCACGCTCCTGCCGGAGCTGGGCGACTGCCTGGTGGCACAGGCGGAGCTGATGCAGCATCGTGGCGGCAGAGGCAGCTCACTCGCCGCGCGCGAGCTGCTTGGGCAGGCGGCGGCGGTTTTCACTGAGCTGGGAATCGGCCCACGGTTGAATCGTGTCCGGGCGCTGCTCCGCGGTCTGCCGACCCAGCCTGGGCCGACAGGCAGCTCGGCCCCAGCTGGATTGACCTCGCGCGAGCTCGCAGTGTTGCGTGGCGTGGCGGCCGGGCGGAGTAACCGCGACATCGCCGCCGCACTGGCGCTCAGTGAGAAGACCGTGGCGAATCACCTGACGTCGATCCTGAACAAGATTGGCGCCGATAATCGGGCCGCCGCGGCCGCCTTCGCCGTTCGACACAACCTGGGTTAGGTTGGGGAAACGTTCCTAACTTTCGTCGCGGCCCGCCACCTCGGCCGCGTAGCCGCACGCAAAACCCGGGAAGTTCTCCCCATGTCGGCCGCACGCCTGCGTTGGAAACTCGAGCACGCGGCGGCAAGACCGGTGCACGGGTCCACGCCCACGGCGCCGCCATCACACAGGGGAGGTGGTCACGAACGACAACCGAGCTAGCGCACGCGGAGACCGAGACGCAGGCCCAGGCCATTCGAGCGTTGCGCGCAACGTCGGCGGCGGCTGCACGTCGGGGGATGTCGACCACGCCACCCACGCGTTCGGGCTGGCGGTGCCGTTCGGCATCGTCTCGAGCACCGGCGTGGGCGGCCTGACACTCGGTGGCGGCACGGGCTATCTCACCCGCATGCACCTGTACCCGATCGACGGGGCTGTCCACGGCGTGCCGAAGGATGCGACCGCGTGGAACGTGCGCGACGCGATGTTCTCGATGGTCATCGCCGGCATCGATCCCGACCCGAACAAGGCCGACGCCTTGAAGCGGTGGGGCCGCGCCTATTGGAGGGCCGTCCACCCGTTCAACCTCGAAGGCGGCTATGTCAACTTCATGTTCGACGACGAGGTCCAGGGGCGTCTTCAGGCAACGTACGGGGACAACTACAGGCGGCTTGCTTCGGTGAAGGCGAAGGACGACCCGCAGAACCTGTTCCGGGTGAACCACAACATCCAACCGGCAGCTGCGTAACAGTATTCGCTTAGCTCGCCGTCTGCCACGCTGCCTACTACCTATGCTGAGTTCGACGGGCGAGTGCACCGGCTCGCCAGACTGAAGGGAGAACTGAAGTGACGACCACCAAGGCGACGACTGGTGAGCTGTATCGGCGAGCGATGGCCATGACGCAGCGGATCATCGACGGGGTTCCCGTTGACCGCTGGGACGCCTCGACGCCATGCACGGAGTGGGACGCGCGACAGGTCGCCAACCCCATCATTGGCGAGAATCTGTGGGCGGCCGAGCTGTTCGCCGGCAAGACGATTGAGCAAGTTGGCAACGCGCTCGACGGCGACCTGACAGGCGACGATCCGGCGACCGCCTATCGCCGCTCAGTGCAGGTCGCCCAGGATGCCGTCGAGGCGCCACGCGCGATGCAGTCGATGTGCCACCTGTCGTTCGGCGATTACTCGGGCGCCGACTACGCCGCCCAGCTGTTCATGGATACGCTCATCCACGGCTGGGACATCGCCAAGGGCACTGGCCAGACCACGCGGCTCGATCCCGAGCTGGTGGCAGCGTGTGAGCCGATCGCCCAGGAGCTGACGCGCCAGTTCCGCCAGGCGGGCGTGGTTGGCGAAGACCTGCCCGCAGACGCTGACGCCGATCCTCAGACGCGGCTGCTGGCGCTGCTCGGGCGCAGCGCGTAGTGGGACGTGTGGTGTCTGGCCAGCATCTCCGCGTCGCAGCCGTCCAGGCAGAGCCGGTGTTCCTCGAGCGTGAGGCGACAGTCAACAAGGCCCTGGAATTGATCGAGGCGGCAGCCGTCAACGGGGCCGAGCTGATCGTCTTCCCCGAAGCGTTCGTGCCGGGCTATCCCGTCTGGCTCTGGGCCGAGCGGGCGGACGTGGAGCCCGATGCGTACGTCCGCCTGCACGCCAATGCAGTCCAGGTGCCGGACGCGACCACGGCCTGCCTGGCTGAGGCGGCAACTCGGGCAGGTGTCGGCCTGGCCATCGGGGTGACCGAGCGCGACGCCGCCTACGGCCGCGCCACGCTCTACAACACCCTGCTGCTGTTCGATCACAATGGCACGTTGATTCTGCACCGGCGCAAGCTGATGCCGACCTACAAGGAGCGGACCGTTTGGGGCCAGGGCGACGCCAGCTCACTGGTCGCCGCCGAGGTACACGGGGTCCGCGTTGGGGGCCTGATCTGCTGGGAGAACTTGATGCCGCTCGCCCGCCAGGCGATGTATGCCCAGGGCGAACAGCTGCACCTCGCGCCAACCGCCGACACCGGCTTGGCGTGGCAGGCGACTCTGCGCCACATCGCCTATGAGGGCCGCATCTTCGTCGTCAGCTGCTGTCAAGTGCTGCGTCGCACCGATGATCCCGCCTTGAGCGGATTCCCCCCGGACGCCGAATGGCTGATGAGCGGCGGTACGGCCATTGTCTCGCCTACCGGCGACTGCGACTACCTGGCTGGGCCGCTGTATGAGCAAGAAGCCATTCTGTATGCCGACCTGGATCTGGCAGACGTCATCCGGGCCAAGCACAGTTTCGACGTGGCAGGCCACTACGCCCGAGCGGACGTCCTGCAACTGCACGTCGATCGCAATGCGTACGCGCCCCTGTGGGAGGCACGGCGATGATGCAGACGCGCTTCACGCGGCTGGTTGGCTGCGAGCTACCGATCCAGATGGCGGGCATGGGCGGAATCGCGATTCCGCCGCTGGTGGTGGCAGTCTGCCGCGCCGGCGGGCTTGGCATGCTGGCAGGAACGGGCTCCTCACCAGAGACAATGCAACGATTGTTGGACGACGTGCGCGCTGGTACCGACCGGCCGTTTGGCGTCAATTTCCTGATGCCGTACCTGCGCGAGACCGCGTGCGTCGATGCCGCCGCCGCCGTAGCGCGAGTGGTCGAGTTCTTCTACGGCGCTCCTGACGCACACCTGGTGGAGCGCGTGCACGCGGCTGGTGCGCTGGCTTGCTGGCAGGTTGGGTCCGCCGACGAGGCGCAGGCCGCCGAGCGGACTGGCTGCGATCTGATCGTGGCCCAGGGTGTTGAGGCCGGCGGTCACATCCGCGGCCAGATCGGACTGCTGACCCTGCTCGACCAGGTGCTGCGCCGCGTGAGGGTGCCGGTCATCGCCGCCGGTGGCGTCGGCAGCGGTCGCGCGATGGCCACTGCACTGGCAGGTGGCGCGGCCGCGGTGCGCGTGGGCACGCGCTTCGTGGCAGCGCTGGAGTCGCCGGCTCATCCGCTGTATGTTGAACACCTGGTGGAGGCTCGCGCGCAAGACACCGAGGTCACGCACGCGTTCGACCTTGGCTGGCCGGATGCGCCGCACCGCGTGTTGCGGTCCTCGCTCGATGCGGCTCGCGGCGTCGCCGACGATGTGATCGGCGCGGATCACGACTACTTCGACCCGCGCCGCCGCAGTCCAATACGGCGCTGGCAGGTGCTCACGCCAACGGTGCTCACCACTGGCACGATCGCCGCCATGCCGCTGTGGGCTGGCGAGTCGGTGGACTTCGTTACGCGCCGCCAGTCGGCGGCGGACATCGTGCGCGAACTGGTCGATGAAGCCGCGCAGCTTCTGCGCGAGCACAGGATGGCCGGGTCAGCCGTGGTCATCCAGGGAGGCTCCCTTCACGACGCCGCGGCTGCGGGCATGCGTGTCGGGAGGGCGAGTCATCCAGCCCACCCCCCCGACGCCAGTAGCACGGTCGCCGTTACACGCTCGGCTTGGTGCTCCACTTGACAGTGCCGGAGCCATCCACGACCGCCAGCGTGCCATCGTCGCGGAGCACGACCTCTTCACCCACGCCGTAGCCGTAGCCGTAGGCGCCCCACGCCTGCAAGCACCAGCACGCGCTGTTCGACGCCCAGTACGCCTTGCCGCTGTCATCTTCGACGAGGAAATTGCCGTCGCCCTGGAAGATGCGTGGGTGGCTACCCCGTTGGCGCCGGTGGACCACACGGCCGCATTGTCGACCTGTCGGTACTCCACCAGGTTGCCGTCGTATTGCAGCAAGAGCGAGTACGTTGCAGCAGGCGACACGAGCGGCTGGCCACGGACTAGCACGCCGCTGCTTTGCAGCGCCGCTGGCCATGCGCGCCGCCGCGGATGTCCGAACCGCCGCCACCGCCGCCGCCATTCCCGATGTCCTCGCCGCCCAGCCCACCGCCGTTGAACCCACCGGCGCCCCTCGGACATGGCCAGCAATGCGGACCATTGACCCCGGCGCCACCGACGTTCACCTGCAACGTCTGGCCCGGGTTGACGGGCAGCGTCGCCAGGGTCTCGCCGCCCAGCCCCCGCGGACGTCTCGGCCGCCAGGCCCACGCGCGACTGGACACGGCGGTGCTGGAGACCTATCGCCTGTGTGGCATCACCGCCGATCCGGTCACCCACGACTGGCCACCACCCACCCTCGGCAGCCTGCAGGCGGTCCTGGACCTCGATGCGGAGGTCGGCGACGACGTCGCCCGGGCCCTGGCGGACCTGGTGCGGCCATACACCGAGGGCAGCCTGGCCGGCGGCCTGCTGCGTGGCGAGACCACCATCCGCCTCGACCGGCGCCTCGTCGTCTTCGGGCTGCTCGACCTGGCCGAGGCGGCCTGGCTGGTGGCCATGCATCTGCTCGCCAGCTGGGTGTGGACGCAGGTGCGCCGGCAGCCCGATCGTCAGCGCCTGCTGGTCGTCGACGAGGTCTGGCGGCTCCTGCGCCACCCGGCCGGGGCGGCCTTTCTGGAGAACCTGGCACGCCTGGCCCGCGCCGCCGGCCTCGGCCTGGTGGCCATCGGCCAGGACGTGCGCGTGGTCCTCGACGACGAGCACGGCCGCACGATCGCCGAGAACGCCGCCACGGTGCTGCTGCTCGGTCAGAGCCCAGAGACGCTGCGACCCCTGGCCGACGCTTACGGGCTGTCGGCGTCGGAACAGGCCGACCTGCTGGCCAGCGGCGCCGGGCGCGATCCGGGTGGCACGGCCGCGGATGGAGCGGCCGACCGGCGTGGCGAGGGGCTGCTGCTGGTGGCCGGCCAGCGGATCTGACTCAAGCCCCTGGCCAGCCCGGGTGAGCACCGGCCGGCCACCACGGCCTTCCGCGAGGTGACCGGCGTGCGACCACCAGGAGACGCGGCATGACCCCAATCACCTGGCGCGAGCAGCTAGATGACGCCAAGCAACGCTACGCGCTGCCCGATGTCATCGCAGCCAGCGGCGTGGCGCTCCGCCGCGGCGGAGCGGACACGTTCTGGGGGTGCTGGCGGCCCAGCTCGGCCTGCCGCTCGGCGCGGCAGTGCGCCACCACGGGCTGGCTGGTGGTGGCCCGGGCGCTCCGCTCGGTCCGCGCGCTGCCCCGCCTGGCGCACTTGCCGCACACACTTGGCACGGACGCGGTCTTTGCCGACCTGGCCCGCGCAGCGCGGGCGCATCCAGCCGGCGGGGCATTGCTCGAGTGGCGGAGCGCCGCGGCCTGTACGCACGGTCGCCTGCGGCCCGACGGGTACGGGCTGCTGCGGCTCGGACCCGAGCAGCACGGCTTCTTTCTGGAGTTCGACCGCGGCAGCATGCGTCCGGGCCGGCTCAGGTCCAAGTTCGCCGCCTACGTGCGGTATCGGGCGAGCGGTCATGCGGCGCGGACGTACGACGGGTTCCCTGTGCTCCTGGTGGTGAGAAACGGGCCCGGAGCCGAGCAGCGCCTGGTGCGTGTGCTCCGCGCCGCCGAGGTTGGTCAGTCGACACCGTTGCCGGCCCTGTTGACGACCACGGCCCTGCTCGAGGCGGTGGGGGGCGGCCCGCTCGGCTGTGTCTGGCGGACAGTTGCAATCCCAGCTCGACGGAAGGCATGGGAGTAGACTACATGCGTCGCCAGGCAGAAGCTCGAGCTGCTGGGCGGGCACACCGACGCACGGATCTGGCTGCACGCGCATGCGACGCTAACCGAAGGACTCGAGACGCACGGCGACGTCATACGACACGAGCGCCGCCTTGGCCACGAGCGGCGCGCCCATGACCGCAGAGGACCGCGAACTCACCCAGCCCGACTGGCAGCCTGCGCGGCCCCTGTTGCTCACACGCGCCCAGGCCGCGCAGCTGTGCCAGGTGAGCGAGGAGATCCTCGACCAGTGGTCCTACGAGCCCGGCTTCCCAGTGATCCGTCGCAACGGCGGCCACTTCGTGCGCATCCACCGCTCAGCGTTGGAGCGATGGCTCGAGCAGTTCGCCCGGGGGACGAACCCGCGACCGCTGTACAGCGACGAGCCGCCGCCGGCACCCGTGCGCCGCCCAGCTCGGCACTGAGATCGCTCCGGTGAGTTGAACCGCACCACTGCGGCCTCACCGTCACCAGTCCAAGAAACCGGGGAGTTCTATCTTGTGCTGGGTCTGACCCGGACTGGTGGACATTCCCGATGAGGAGGCAATCCCAGGAGAATGTCTATGATGACTGCCCGACGGCTACCTCAGCCTGGAGAACGCCCCAGGTTCACTGACGTGGCGTCTCAGGGTTCCGCGTCGGCGCCGCCAGACTGCTCGCGTGCAACGACACGTACGGCGAGATGCACGGCGGCGACGAGCACATGTGTATCACGAGCCAACACGAACGCTGATTTCGGGTGAGCCGAACGCTCGTTTCGGCAGGCCCAGGCGGCGCAGTGGGACGATCCGCGGGTCCGAGCACCGTGCCGCGGCTCGGTAGCGCGCTGGCCTGCACACCGCCCAGCCGCTCGGCCGCGCATGAAGACGCCGCCTGCCGCCGGTGTGCTGGCCCCTTTTCCAGCGCGACGCGGCCACCGACCGGGCACTCCATCTGAAGGACCAGGGACGATCGCCTGGGTCCAGTTCCCCGTCAGGAGCAATGCACCATGATGACCTTCATCGGTCGGATGCTGCGGGCGGCACGGCTCGATCCGCGCATGTACCACGCCGTCGGCGGCGACCCAACTGTCACGACTCAGGCACTGGCTGTGGTCGCCATCGCGGCCCTGTCCAATGGTGCTGGCGTCGGCCTGGCGGCCGTGCTGGGCGGCTCGCCGCGGTGGGGCCTGGTCGCGGTGCGGGGCGTCCTGGGTGAGCTGCTGACGTGGGGCGCGTGGTGGCTCGTCACCTACCTGGTGGGCGCGCATCTGCTGGCCAGCCGCGCCACCCCCGGCATGGTGCTTCGCGCGCTCGGCTTCGCCCAGTCTCCCGGCGCCCTGCTCGTCCTCCGCTTCATCCCGGCGCTCGGCACGACGCTCAACCTGTTCGTCGACGGCTGGCGCATCGCGGCCGGCTTCGTCGCGGTGCGCTCGGCGCTCCGCCTGGACACCGCCCGCGCGGTGGTCGCGCTCGTCATCGGTGTGCTCGCCGGGATCCTCGCGCTCCTGGTGTGGCTGGCCGCGACTGCCCCGCTGACCTAGGGCTCCCAGTCCGTCGCCCACCACGTACGGCACGCTCGGCACGCATGCGCCCAACTGAGCCAGCAACGCCCATCTGGTGCACCAGGCGTTCGCCACACAGGCGCACGATGGCCGCCTGCCGGCTGAGCAGGGGTAGGTACCGATCTCGCGCGCCGCGCCATGGCCTGCTCGCAGCGGCCGGGTCAATCCAGGACTGTGATCGTGACGTCGAGGCGACGCTAGGTCTTGATGGCTCGCCGGTCGCGCCGTAGCAAGGTCAACCGATGCTGGGCGGCCGTCGCACCGACGCCAGGCACGGGTACGGATGCTAGCGCAGGTTGTACTGGCTGCGCAGGGCGTCCTCAGACGGGAGGCGACGATTGACACGCTGCTCGTACTCACCTAGCCGGCGCAGCAGGTCGCCTTCGCGGTTCGTCCGTTCGCCGGCGGCGAGTGCGCTCCAGGCGGCAATGAGCTTGTCGCGCTCGGTGCGCAGCGCCCCCTCGTTCTTCCCGGCCAGCGCGGTGGCGAAGGCCCGTACGGCCTGCGTATGCGCTTGGCGAGTGCGGTCGCTGGCCTCGGCCTGGCCGAACGCCAGCGCGTCGGCAGGCGTGAGGGGCCGTGGATTGGGCATGGTGCTTGTCAGCACCTCGGCGCAGCGGCTGCCCCCCAGCACCGCCTCGGCGGGCGGCGCGCCGGTGTCGGTCAGCGACTGGAACGCCGACACCTGGGTCCGGCTGCCGGCCTCATCCCCGTAGTCGACGGTCCACGACCAGCCGCCCAGGAAGCGCGCCTGCTGGGTCGCCGGATGCCACAGGATGATCCACGTCCCGAAGCGATCGGTCCCCGTGCGCTGCATGCCGTCGGCGGTGCCCCGCGGACCGAAGTTCAACTCCTCGCCGGGCTTGTCGTGCAGCGTGATGGCATGCCTGCCGGGCGCTGCGCCCAGATCGACGTGGCTGTTGTACCAGGGCGGCGCGCTGCCCGCGTTGCGGTCGTTGGCCGGCGCGCCAAGCTGGGTCGTCGACTCCTGCACCCAGGTGCTGCCGGCCGCCACGACGCGGAAGGCGAACCGACGGTCGACATGGAGCACGGTCTGCGTCAAGCCGACCTGCCAACCGTTCAGCGCCGCCGCCGAGCCTTGCACGCCCACCACGGCCTCGAAGGTGATGTCGGGCGCATGGAGGTCGACGGCGCTGCTGGGCAGCCGGGTGCGTGGCCGCAGTCCAGTGGTGTTGGCCGTTGCGACGAGCACGACGGCCTTCACGCCAGGCAGCACGGGCGTGGCGTCGAGGACCATGCGGCGGTCGAAGAGCCGCTGGCGCGCGGTGCGGAAGACCTCCTCGGCCACCGAGGCAACGGTCCGCGGCGTGGCGTCGGTCAGGTAGCCCTGGGTGACGTCCTCGATCACCCGATCGGTCAGGGTAGGCAGCACAGTTTGGAAGTTGGGGAACCTGTCCGGCTGGACATCTGCGTACTGTGTCCAGTACCCGCGCACCCGGGCCACGAGGTCCC
>Ga0213876_10001410_pt1 | contig 14976 bp, 12 predicted proteins | sample BarmaccomBMRX_R9_FD_160113 | JGI IMG/M metagenome (GOLD analysis project Ga0213876, IMG submission 160113) | Root-associated microbial communities from Barbacenia macrantha in rupestrian grasslands, the National Park of Serra do Cipo, Brazil - RX_R9 | ecosystem: Host-associated > Plants > Roots...
TCTGCCACCCGGTCTGAAAATCGTACAGCACAAGATTCGCCCGGCAGAATTCTGCACATCCACTGTTAGAGCACGCATGTTCTTACACTTACCTCAAAAGTTTGTTAGGTACTATACAAACTAATAGTACTAAGGTAAGTATAATTGCGGTGCCTAGGAAAATCCAGAGTTAATTGAGTAAATTTCCTATTAATTCTGATTTCAAACGAAAATTCGTCTTTTTATAAATATTTATTAACGCCAGATTACGATGTCATGGGGTTTAGCTGTACTAAATATTTGGACAGATTTTCCCTTGTTCGATTATATAGAATTGCTGGCTCTTTCAGATGTTTCAAAACCGCGATTTCATCACAATTCTGAAATTTAGGGCATCGTAAACAATCCTTCCAAGCCTTTAAAGGCAGTTCGCCGCGCTCTACTTCGGCGAAACCAAGTTTTTGGAAAAATTGCGGCACGTAGGTAAAGGCGAATATGGATTGGAGGTCATTATCACGTGCATCCTGCTCCAAAGCGTCTACAATGGCTCGCCCAATTCCATGCTGCTTCATTTGGGGAAGAACAGCCAAAGACCGCACTTCGGCGCTGGTTGGGGTGTAGAAGTGCAGAGCTCCGCAACCTGCCAGGATTTCACCGTCATATGCCACTGAAAAATCGCGAATGTTCTCGGACATCTCAAATTCCGTGCGAGGCAGCATGATCCCCTTTGCCGCATACGAATTAATCAGCGCCAGAATATTGGGAATGTCCCGCATACTAGCTTTGCGGGTTTGAAGAGCTAGGGATGTCATCACGATTGCACTCCTGCGATGGTCGCTTTTCTGGAGTAAAGATGCGTGCCGGTGGAATCGCCCGCCAGAATACGCACGCACACGTCCGGCTCGGTTCCGGAAGCAATGACCACTTCCAGCCCGGCATCCAGCGCAGTATCCGCTGCTTGCAGTTTCGCCTGCATGCCTCCATGCGCAACGCCGGATTCGATCATCTGCGCCATTCCTTCGCGTGACAGTTGGCGCAGCACGATCCCATCCTTGTCCTTAACCCCTGGCACATCAGTAATGAAGAGCAGTTTGGACGCCCCCCAATCGACCGCGCAGGAGACTGCCATACCATCGGCATTGACATTGTAGATATTCCCATCCGCATCGCCCGCCAAGCACGCAATAACCGGCAAATAATCGGCATTCACTAAAAGATCCAGCAGCTTGCGGTCTGTTTTCACCGGTTTACCAACGAACTGTAAGTCCGCGTCGAGCACGACGGCGCGAGTCAGGGAGCCATCGACGCCAGACAAACCCACCGCCGGTCTCCCGGCAGCGATAATGGCCGAAACAAGTTGTTTGTTTACGCTTCCGGCAATTACTTTCGTGACCGCATCGATCACCGTTGCATCTGAAATTCGCAGCCCGTTTTTAAAGCTGCTGGCAACTCCGCGCTCTTCCAGAAACCGGGTTACCTGCTTACCGCCGCCATGAACAACAATTAATTGATGTTGAGTGGACAACTCCGCCAATTGCTTTGCAAGGGCTTTCAGGCTTTCGGGCTTGTCCAGGAGAGTGCCGCCCAGTTTGATTAAAATTTTCAAAGAAGCGCCTCCGTTTCCGGAAAACCCAGCATGAGATTCATATTCTGAACCGCTTGCCCAGCCGCTCCCTTGACGAGATTATCTTCTGCAACCACCACTGTGGCGCGCTGGCTCTCGCCATCAAATTGAAACCCGATATCGCAGAAATTTGTGCCTTGCACCGCACGTAAATCGGGCACTTTACCCGGCGCATAAAGCCGGATAAACGGCTCGTCGGCGTAATGATCCTCGTAAACGGAAAGCAGATCAACAGCCGACTTCACGCCCTGAGTACGGAGATAAATGCTTTCGAGAATGCCGCGATGGAGTGGCAGAAGGTGCGCCGTAAAAGTGAACTCGCGCTCCCCTAGACCCGAGTTCTGCAGAACCTCCGGCACATGCCGGTGATCGTTGAAGCCGTAGGCGCTAAAATTTTCCGTGACCTCGCAAAAGCTAGTTTTAAGGGATGGTTTACGACCCGCTCCGCTCACTCCTGATTTGGCGTCACAGATAATGCCGCGTGTTCGATCTACAACTTGAGCGCTTACCAATGGTCGAAGGGCTAGATTCGCGGCAGTCGGATAACAGCCTGGGTTCGCCACTAACCGAGCGCTGCGGATTCTGTCACGGTAAAACTCCGGCAATCCATAAACAGCCTCATCGAACAGCGCGGGAGCGGTATGTCGCTCGCGGTACCAACGGGAGTAGGTTTCAGCATCACCTAAGCGGAATGCGCCGCTTAGATCCACAACTTTAGCTCCTGCCGCCAGGATCGGGGGCGCAAGGTCAATTGACACTTCAGCCGGAGTCGCTAAAAAGACCAGATCGAGTTTCTCCGCTTGAATCGCTTCGGCTGTTGCGGGTACTTCTTTGGGTATTTTGCGTCCGAGCGGACCGGTGCGCGGTTCGGAATCCGCCCGATGTTCCAGCAGAACCGTTTCGACGTAGGGATGGCGAGAGAGAATGCGAACCAGTTCAGCGCCGCTATAGCCGCGAAAGCCCACAACCCCGACCGAGCAAGTTGAGTAATTATTCACTACAATGAATAATTATACTAAAGTTGTTCCGTTGTGGAGCGTGCAGCCAGATCACCTATTACCGGCAGACGAACCTGCTCCTGGTGAGCTGCTTTCACCAGGAGGTAAATCCAGCAAATAAAAATAGCAAATTTGAGAAGCGTCAGTAAGGAGCGCTCCACTCCAAAGCCAGGAACGCCGCCAAAGAATAAAACTGGCACGGCTGATGACACAATCAGCCACGCAACAAAGAGATAAAGAGATTGAAACCCGTCAAAACGGACGCGCGTATTCCCTCGGAATTTCCGAGAAGCCAGAAAAACAATGGCCGGAATAACGCCAAAAACCGGAATATAGCAAAGAATGGCAGCAGTCCGGTCGGTAATGCCGTCCAGAAAATCAGCCGTCTGAGCAGCGCCACCATATGGTTTCGATTTACCTGCCCAAGGATTAGGGCCAGCCTGAGCGCCGCGCCCAGGCTGAGGTGTACCGCAGCGTGAGCAGTAAAAGGCCTGTCCACCGACGCTGGCTCCGCAATTTGTACAGAATGGCACTGGTTCTCCTGATCTCATCGTGTATTGAAAGCTACGTTTCCATACACGAAATTGTTCCGTTTACTCCATTCACTTTTCCTTTGCGAGCCTCAACTCATCTTCTAATTCATAGATGCGGTCTTCTACCGTTTTTATTGGTTTTCCCGCTGTTTGCAAATCAGTAAGTTTTTTCTTCTGCCCATCGATCTTCTTCTGGATGGCGGCAACTCTCCCATCGCTTGGCGCAGTGGAAGGGGCAGCCGTTGTCGTCCCCGCCGGTTTCTTCTTCGGTTTCGACGGCACTGATACCTTTTCGCCAAAATCTTCCAATAGTTCTCGCTGGATGCTGAGCAGTTCATTGGCTAATTCGTTAAATCGGGCAATCAGCTCCTTTTTAGCCTGATTGCGGAGCTTTAAGTAATCAGCTTTGGCCGCCCGATACTGGTCTAAACTTGTGGACATTCCTATATGTAATTTATACAAAGAGTCATCAACGGAAGCCGGTACTGGACGCGAAGTTTGCTGGAAGTTTCTATAATAGGGCGCATGTGCTCTAGGCTTCTCTCTGCATTTTGCTCCTTGCTCTTTGCGGTATGTCTTTCGGCGGCGGACAAGCCGCTCCAAATTTATTTTGTGGATGTAGAAGGCGGACAGGCGACGCTTTTCGTTACGCCGGCAGGGCAATCTTTGCTCGTCGATACCGGCTGGCCTTACAATGCCTATCGGGATGCTAATCGGATTGTCGCTGCCGCTAAGATGGCGAAAATCAATAAAATTGATTACGTGCTCATTACGCACTATCACGATGATCATGTGGGCGGTGCGGCGCAACTGGTAGCGAAGATACCGGTAGGAACGTTTATCGATCATGGTCCTGACCGGGAAACTTCCAATGCGGCCAACCACTTATACAGCGATTACCAGAAAGCTTCTGCTTCCGCCGAGCACATTACGGGAGCACCGGGACAGCATTTACCATTAAAGGACGTGGACGCAATGATTGTGAGCGGAGATGGGAAATCTATCGATCAGCCGCTAGGCGGCGCGGGGCAGCCCAACGCGGCTTGTAATGGTGTGCCGCAAAAAGAAACAGATCCGTCAGAGAATGCGCGCTCACTGGGGTTTGTGATGACATTCGGGCAGTTCAAGGTTGTTGATTTGGGTGATCTGACCTGGAATAAAGAGCTGGAGTTAATGTGCCCGAATAACAAGCTGGGACAGACAAGTTTACTGATTGTGTCGCACCATGGGTCGGATCTGAGCAGCAGTCCGGCGCTGGTGCATGCACTACGGCCGAAAGTCGCCATTATTGACAATGGGGCCAAGAAGGGCGGATCGGCGTCGGCGTGGGACGTTGTAAAGTCGTCGCCGGGGCTTCAGGATATTTGGCAGTTGCACTTTGCGGACGCGGCAGGAGCCGAGCATAATGCGCAAGATCCGTTCATTGCGAATGTCAATGAGGCCGACACAGGGCGCTATCTGAAAGTGACAGCGTATTCGGACGGCACATTCGAAGTATTCAATCCACGCAATAAATTTACGCGGAAGTACTAGCTAATAATCCGCGTCAGTATTGGGTTTATCCAAGTTTGCCGAATCCGGCTGCTTAAATTGGCAGTTCACATCATCTAAAAATCTAAGTCACTGATAAATCAATTACTTGGCGATTTGTTGGATTGTTGCTGTATCAGTCACAAGCTCTACGATCAGGTAGCCGAAAAGCACAACAGACCATGACGACAGGTAATACTTTTTATGATTAAGCAAATACAAGTCCAGGAGAGGCTATGTCTCATTTGCCGAAGGCCGTTTTTATCGCGCCGTTTGCGCAAGGGAGGCCTATGGACAGAACGCTGTTCTGATAAACAATGCCGGCCAGCACCTAAGCTTCAAGCTGACATGCGCCTAACAGGTAGTGATCGGGTTCATTGGGCACGTAAACGGGAGTACGCAATCATCCGATCTCTCCAAAAGCAGGGACTGTTAGGGTTGTATTAAATGTCGACGCAGAACATCAGGAGTTTAGTTTAACTGGGGCAAGAACATTCTGTATAGAGGAAAATTCTTCAAAAAAACTTTAATTGGGTAGGGTGGTTTTGTACCAATGAAGTTTTTCCTTTTCATAATGCTGTTAGTCGGAGATGCACTAATACTGCGGTCACAAACAGTAGCAAATTTTGTGAGCCTCACACCTTGTCGTGTGGTTGACACTCGTGAAAGTGCTCGTGGAAGCCTAGGTGCACCAATGATGGCGGCCCAGGAACAACGTATTCTTCCGATAATGCAGAGTTCCTGTGGTATTCCAGCTAACGCCTTAGCTTACGCACTTAATATAACGGTGATCCCGCATGGATCACTCCCTTGGTTAACAGTTTGGCCAACTGGGCAGGAACAACCAGTTGTCTCCACATTGAATTCTTATCAAGGGACGGTAGTTGCGAATGCGGCAATCGTACCAAGCGGCACCAATGGCTCTATTTCCGTGTATGCAGAAGGAAGTACCGAGCTCATCATTGATATAACGGGCTATTTTACCCAACAATCCACATCGGCAGTTGATCAGATAAATCAAGATATCGGACAAATCAATCAGCAGATCACTCAAGTAAATCAGCAGATCAGCCAGCAGGGCAGTCAATTGACGCAACAGATTAGTCAGCAAGGCAGCCAATTGGTTCAGCAGATTAGCCAAATCAGCCAACAAGCTGCACTGGTAAATCAGCATACTACTCAGATTGGACAAATTAACCAGCAGATCAACGGTTTTACACAACAAATTAACCAAGTTAATCAACAAGCTACGCAGATTGGCCAACAGGCCACGCAAATTACCCAACAAATCAATCACCTTAATCAGCAGTTTGCAAATGTCGGTCAAGCCCTTACCGATTTCCATAGCGATGGAACAAAACAAAATATAGCGGTCGGCTATAACTCATTACAAGCAAATAGTAGTGGCAACGGAAACACGGTAGCTGGCTCTGGGGCGCTGTCGGCAAACATTAGCGGCAGCAACAATGTTGGAGTAGGGGCGGGAGTGTTATCAGGCAATTTATCCGGCAACTCGAATATTGCAATTGGTTACCAGGCTGGAAGCGGCTTGGCGGACACGAGCAACGCTATTGCAATCGGCAACCTCGGGCAACCGAACGACACAGGCATTATTCGTATTGGAACACCAAACATCCATACAAGCACGTTCATTGCGGGGATTACAGGAGCGACTGTGGGCGATGTTGGGCAACCAGTTATGATTGATGAATTTGGGCAATTGGGCACTTTGCAGTCTTCCATCAGATATAAGGAGGATATTCGGGACATTGGTGAGGCGAGCGATGCCTTAATGAGTTTACGTCCTGTTCAGTTTCGATATAGGCACCCAGCCGCAAATGGGAACAAGCCCTTGCAATACGGGCTCATTGCTGAGGAAGTGGCCGGAGTTTTTCCGGACTTAGTTGTTCATAATCAGCAAGGAGAGATTGAAACAGTAAAGTATTATGAATTGCCAGCGCTGTTATTGAACGAGTTGCAGAAGGAGCATCGAATCATTGAGCAACAAAAAGAGGAAATTCAAAGCCAGCACGAAGAGATGCGCAATCTTTTAATTCGTTTGGCGGCGCTGGAAGCATCACAAAACCGATAACGTTAATAAAGCGTTAAGTATTATAGGTCACTTTAGTAAACAATTTTAAAGGCCTTGGTGCATACCAAGGCCTTTTTCTTTTTCTCCTTTTCGTTTGCAAGGAGAAAGAATTTAATTTACTTCGTAAAGGAAAACAATGTTAAAGATCGTAACACTATTTGTAGCTGTAGCGATAACGGCCACAGCCACACAAAGAATCAGCGAGATACCATCAGGAACAATCGACGGAGTCAATACAGCTTTTGTACTGGGCTACCTACCCTATCCTGATACTGTGAGGCTATACCGGAATGGCATTCGTTTATCGGTAAGCACCGATTTCACAATTAATGGGCAAACTCTAACGCTGCTCTCCGTTCCAACAGCCGGTGATTCCCTTGTTGTGGACTATCAAGTTCTGATTCCTAGTGGGTCCCACATGCTGATAAACAAAGCAACGGGCACTTGCATCATGCCATCCAGTACAAACAAAATACTTTCCACCTCCTGTAGTGGTGCGGATGCTCAAAAAATCAGCGCAGCACCTATCTCGGGCGGTTATATATTGACAATTAAAAGTAGCAACCAGCAAATAGATTTACTTAACGCAGGAACAGCAGACGGTACCCAAGTGATACAGAACGCTTATTCAGGAGCAAGAAACCAGGTATGGCAGCCAGCTTCTCTAGACAATGACAATTACTTCCAACTGTCGAATGCTCTCACCAATTCAAACTCCTGCTTGACACTCTCAGGGGGATCAGCTGTTCTTCAAGCATGCTCAGGGCTCGATACCCAGAAATGGCAGTGGCAATAAACCCCAATTTGCCGCAAAGCGCAACCCTTAGAGCCCATGTACTGTGGGCTCTAAGGGCTCTTTCTGGCATGAAATCTGCCAAATCTCCACAATACAAAATTACTCATTTGTTAACTGCCGCAGTGCTACAGCGAGCTTTGGATCTTTTTCCATCTCTTGTATTTTTCGGTACAGAGTAGTTCGACCAATTTCGAGCAGGTCAGCAGCACGCGTACGGTCACCGTTCGTTTCCCGCAATGCACGGAGAATGGCTAAGAACTCCAGTTTTTGCAATGACAGCAGGGGAATTTCCGCAAGTGATTCTAGCTTCGTGCCTGACAAATGGGCAGGTGCGAACGGCTCTCCTGAGCAGGCTGGCTCCGGGGAGCTTGGAATTTCACGATTAGTGCTTCTGATAGCAGTCGCCATCCTTGCTAACTGCGGCATTTGTTCAGCAGTATCCACGCACACAGTTGCTGGCACATGGGAGGGCGAAAGCCGGTTTCCATAACTTTTGGCAACCATACGACGAATACAGTTTTCTAGCTCCCGAACATTACCTGGCCAGTTATAACGGAGAAATACTTGTACAACTTCTGGAGGGGCTTCGAGATTGGTGTATTTAAGGAAGTGCTGAACGAGAAAAGGAATATCTTCTTTACGTTCGCGTAAAGCAGGAATTCTGATTTTGGCCACGTTTAGTCGATAGTAAAGGTCCTGCCGGAACCGCCCCGATTGCGCGTCCTTTTTCAGATCTCGATTAGTGGCTGCAATAATTCGGAACTCGGAGCGCTGTTCACAGCTAGAACCTACCCGGCGGTACGTTTTTTGCTGCAGCAGGCGTAGCAATTTGGCCTGCACATCCAAAGAGAGTTCCCCTACCTCATCAAAAAAGGCGGTCCCTCCATTCGCTGCATCAATCAAGCCACTTCGTTCGGAGTCTGCACTAGTATAAGCGCCACGTGTGTGCCCAAACAGCTCGCTTTCGACGAGTTGCGAGGTCAGGTGAGTACAATCAATCACAACGAATGGCCCTCTTCCCCCATGAACAGAGCGAGCAACCAGTTCTTTTCCGGTTCCGGTTTCACCCTGGATCAACACAGGACAATCGTCTGAAGACAGCCGTTGAGCTTCCACCAGAACACCTGTCATTAAGCCTGAAACAGCAACGATAAGCGGAGGACTGTTGTTCAGGTTGGGTTCAAAACTGGAAGCCTTTACGCGCCATGACATATGTTAAATAAGTTGCCAGTAGTTCCTGTCTATCTTTCGCAACTGTGATCTCCTAACCTCAGAAAAATGTGGCAGTCGTGTCAGAGAAATCCGGCATGAAATTCACTTGGGAAACACGGATAAATTAGCTACAGTATGCTTGCCGAGGAGATTATCAAATCAATCGAGAAATCGGTAAGATTTATATTTTCTTCGAGTAAAAAATCTTTATTCAAGGAGAAATCGTATGACCCCCGTTATTATAAATCCCGAGCTTCTGGCAGCTCTGATCGAGTTTCTACGGCACCTTTTCAGATAATCTCCCTCCTCGGCTCGGCGCAATGAGCTTTCGGAGTTTCCCGAGATGAACAACCATTTGTCTCTAACAGACGCTATAGCCTGTCTCGGCACAGGTGAATCAAACCAAGTCTTCCAGAGTTTGCCGCTTTGGAACGACGAACGGTTTTCACTTGTAAGAGAGATCGGCGTAGGCGGGTTAGGGTGTATTTATAAAGCCTGGGACGAGGTACTCGGCAAGTATGTTGCTCTAAAGATGGTGGCCTTTTCTGACCCCGCTGTCGAACTTCGGCTGCGGCGGGAGGCGGCAATTGCGCAAAGCTTGACCCATCCCTCCATTGTTCGAATACACGACGTGGTTACGGTTCAAGGGAAAGCTTGCATATCGATGGAATACGTGGAGGGCCCCGACTTAGCGGAGTACCTGTTACAGCGGGGCACCCTCAACGTTGCTACTGTTTCCAATCTCGCGCAACAGATTTGTTCCGGCTTGGAAGCTGCCCACTTGGCGGGCGTCGTCCATTGTGACCTTAAACCATCCAATCTCATGCTGGATGGAGACCGGGTGCGGATCGTTGATTTCGGCCTCGCCATTCAAACAGCCTCACCCAACGGGCCGCGATCGGGGGATGGTACACCCGCTTACATGTCTCCCGAGCAGAAACAACAGCTTCCCGTTGACCACCGGACTGATTTCTACTCTCTTGGCTTAATCCTATTCGAACTACTCTGTGGAAGGTGTCCCACAGTTGCCGAACTGGAGCAGGTGAGCGCCGAAAAATTGCGCAGACCACTCAGGCAGGTTCCTGGATGGATGAGAAAGGTTATTGCGAAGTGCCTTCAGTACCACCCTGATGATCGTTATACAAGAGCAAGCGATATTCTTCTAGATTTGCGCCGTTCTTGGCCGGTGTCACTCACCCAGTTAAAACCGGTGATCAAAACTAAACGGCTTGCCTTTCGCCTTGCCTGGAGTGCGCCAGTTATGTTTTGCCTTCTCGCTGCTTCTTACTGGAGTCACTTGTTTGCTGTGTCAGCAAACTACCAAAGACCAAGCTCCCCTGAATTCACCGATGTGGCTTTGCTCCCACTTCAGTCCCAAACTCCCTTGGAACCATTAGCAGATGGGATTGATGATTACCTCCGTACTGTTTTTCAACGGTTTTCTGGTGTGCGGGTCTGGATTCCAGCGCTAAAGAGCCGTCCTAGTATGGAGGTACTTTCTCACGCCAACATAATCATCACAGGCCAAATATCTCAGGTTGGCGACTACACCACAATCCATCTTTCTGCTGAGCAAGGGAAGTCCCACATTCCTTTGTTTTCTCTTACTGCGAGCGCGAAGACAGTTTTTGAATTAGAAGACCAATTATGGGATAAGTTGACGACCAATCATCAATTTTCCCGTTTCACCACAGGAGTGGCAAAACCGGCTGAATACTGCCAAAGACGCACTGAGACCAGCTCCTTTTACCTTAGGGCCAATAGTTTAATTCGCCGACGCCGAGGCACGGAGGATTTACGTGAGGCTGTGAACCTTCTCAATCACGCTATCGTTGAAGATCCCCGCTGCGCACTTTGTTACGCCCGGAAAGCGGCAGCTGAGTTGCGACTGTGTGACTTAAACCAAGATCCGTTGTGGCTGCAAAATGTTCTCTCGGACGTGCAGCAGGCTCAAGACATCAACGAGGATTCAGAACAGGTCATTATTTCGGCAGCGCAAGCTTATGCACGAACTGGTCGTCGAAAGGAGGCAATTCTTCTCCTGCGGAGAGCCCAAAAGGCCAAAGCAGCGGGATCATCTGGGATCTCACGCGTGCTTGGCGGCATTTTGGCCGATGAGGGACTTTATGCAGAGGCTATTACGGAACTGAAGCATGCCGCGCAGTTGAATCCTTTAGATGTTTGGAGCCTTAATACACTAGGAGCTACGGAGCTGATGGTACCCGATTATCCGGCGGCGATCGGTGCCTTTACCCAGATCTTAGCGACCGATCCGGAAAATCCGTATGCGCAAACGAATCTAGCCAGCGCTTATATGCGGGCAGGCCGATTTCGTGAAGCAGTTCTCGCTTTGGAAACGGCTATACAGAAGCAGCCCCTTGCGGCAAATTACAGCAACCTAGGAATGGCGCTCTTCTTTACAGGTCAAGGACATATGGGTTTACCGTTTTTTGAAAAAGCAGCAGCGCTCGAGCCAAACTCTGAGGTCTATGTCGGAAATCTCGCTCATGCCTACCGTTGGTCACAGGCCAGCGCCCAAGCCAGACCTGTCTATCAAAAGGCAATTCAGCTAGCCCTACGGGAAGCGAATACCTTGCGTAGCAGCCGCGTGCTGGCCGACTTAGGGCTATATTATGCCGCTCTGGGGAATGTTGGCAGTTTTCACACGTACTTTCAACAAGCACGGGCAGAAAGCCCGTCAGACTTGGATGTCCTTTACAAAGAGGCTGTAGCTGCATCAATCCTTGGCATCCCTGATCGCTCTTTCGCGCTGCTCAAAAAATTGTGCGAACGCGGCTATCCGATTGCTCTAGCGGAGAAAAATCCCGATCTGTCCGCCATCCGTCGGCTTCCCGAATATGCCTTACTAAAGCAACACAAGAATGAAGTTATTAGCGGCGTCGATTGATTCGGTTAGTTCAGTTAGGAGGAATTAAGTCAGCGGTCGATTTGCCGAATGGCTTACTTCGTCAGGTTATCAGATAAACATGGCCAATCATCCGGTGCACCTGGAAATTCTCGATTTTTTGCTCCAGGCACCACGCCGCTAGCGGTGATCGATTTTCAACAATCGCCCCAAGCGCAAGAGCGAGCACTTGAATTACTGGAGCTAGCCAAACAAGGCCATTTGAAACCCGAGCAAGAGTCCGAGTTGGATCATTTTACCGAATTGGAGCATATCCTACGAATGGCAAAGGCGCACCGGACAAATTCTCGCTGGTCAAGAGTGAGCTGGCCCGAAGCGCGGCGTCAATTACTAGAGACACGGGCTCGCGGCCGGTGCGAGTACTACCTTGTACGCAAGCTTTTTTAGCGCTTGTAGTATGCATTTGGGAGTGCCGCAGGAATAAGAGGATCGCGTTCGTTCCTGCCCTGTACCCAGTCACGCAGTTTTAGGCATGGGTTTTCGAGCAGGTGCCAGCTTAACCATGCTGCTGTAAAGGTAGCCAGAAAGGCAATGGGTAAAGCCACTACCGTGGGGAGAGCCGGAAGTTTGACTCGCAACAAGTCGAAGATAGCCGGATGAAATACGTACATGGCGTAGCTGCCCTTTGCAATGGCGCTGGCCGTTGAACTACCCAAAACACGGGCGGGAATACCTCCACGAGAAGCTGTTAAGGATAAGACGAGGACAGTTGCGCACACCAGAGCAAAGAGCGAGAACTTTACAACTTGGACGATAGGATTGGAAGCTCCTGTCAGCAAAGCATAAAATGGAACCAGCACCGCCAAAAACCACAAGGTGTATTTCTGCAACCAGTGACCAGCAACCTGGAGAAAGTTGCCTTGACGGGAAAGCACAGCCAGGAGCGCTCCAAGTGCTAGGGTGTCGATTCGGCAAAGAGTGAAGTAGTAGACAGGATAGCCTGCTGCTACCATGACAGCCCGGACTAATAACGCAAGCCCGATTAAACTCAGCAGCACATGCTTTAAATGCCGTAAAGGTAAGCGCAGAACAATGAAGGGCCATATCAGATAAAAGTGCTCTTCCACAGCGAGCGACCAAAAATGGCCGGGGCCAAACATTGTGAATTTTTCGAGGAACGTGTCCTGTATGTTCTGGCAATAGAACCAGAACCACCATTGATCGGTCCAGGCGACAGGAGTCGCCATATGGAGCGCAGGCAACAGAAGAAAGGCAACTATCAGGTAACTGTAGTAAAGCGGAAAGATTCGAAATGTGCGGCGCAGGTAAAAGGTTTTCAGGGCATGCTCTTTGTGACGGGTGTCCAGCAAAATACCTGTGATCAGAAACCCAGAAAGAACAAAGAACAGATCAACGCCCATCTGGCCCAGGGCAGAGGCTCTTCCTACAGCTTTTAGAACAGCGTTCGTTTGAACCGGTCCGTGCTGAAAGAAATGAAAGATCATTACCAGCAGAACGGCGATTGCCCGCACTCCGTCCAGAACAGGAATATGCTTTTGCCGAACTATCTTTACTCGGTGAATTGGACTAGGACTGATCTCAATTGGGGTGGCAATTTGCAAGCGTTTCTGGGCCTCCGAACTAATGTCAGAATGGCAGTACGAACCTCGTTTAATCAATTGCCCAGTTCGTTAAAGGAAGTAAGCAGTTTCCTTACTCTCAGCCGCATCTGAAGGTAGAACTGACGATCCAAGAAGGTTGAGAGGAGTCTCTATTATCCAGACACATTGCCGATAAGGAGTTGTGAGGATACAACGCGAGCAAGCCACGCACACACTGCTGGTATCGAGCCCTTCCGGCGCTTCAGCGAAAGGATTGTATGTGCAGTACGGCTGCGGGTGGTCTGCGCCGGAGGAGTGGACCAATTTTGATTCTTCGCTAACTCTCCGTTGGGAGCGACTTCCACTTCTAGGCCTGTTTACGAAGAATCCGCAACGCTTCCCAGCTAACGTTCAAGTGGGAGACATTGTCAACGGCCTTCCCATTCCGGATGGAGCTTGCCAAGGCGTTTATGCCAGTCACGTGCTGGAGCATCTCGCGCTGGAGGACTTTCATAAGGCTCTTCAGAACACTTACCGCATACTTCGCCCGGGAGGAACATTCCGGCTGATCGTTCCGGATCTCGAACGGTCCGCACGCGAATACATAGCGCGCCTGGATCGCGCTGAGCCAAGCCCTAACTTGTTCTTCCTTCGTGACACAATCCTCGGCTGCGAGCGCAAGGAATCTGGTTTTTGGGGATTTCTTAAGAGGTTCAGCAACACATCGGCGCACCTTTGGATGTGGGACGACATTTCACTACGGCAAGCGCTCGCCGACCACGGATTCTGTAACATTCGCATTTGCAAGTTCGGCGACTCGGGAGACGAAATGTTCTCACACGTTGAAAATGCGTGCCGATTCCATAATGCACTCGCAATGGAAGCAAAGAGACCAGCAGCTACTTTGGACTACTGATTTGGTCTCCTGCAATCTCCCTGCGCTCTTATTGCCCTCCAGTCGATGTGCGAACGGTTGGGTATTTAATGCCGAGTTGTTCCAGATAAGTGTTGTATTTGGCTGGATCGTAGTAGTAGGGCTTCATCTTGGGGCGATACTCCGCCATGGTTTTCTCGTTCAGCCAGATGGCGGGTTGGTCTTGCGGGCGAATTAGTGGCTTGTATTTGACTTCTTTAGTTTGCACGTTGTTGAAGTAGTCTTTGGCGGATTTCACCAGTTCCGGATTTGTCAAAATATCAAGAATCGTTAAAGCTTCCACTTTGGCTCCGGCGGTTGCTCCTTTATGGGCAATCGGAGTTGCCATAGAAATGGCATTGGCCCAACTGTGACCCGGCCCGGCTTGTATGTTAGACGGAAATCGCAAAACGACCGTGGGCACGGTCCAGGAGATGTCGCCGATGTCGTCGGAGCCGCCGCCCTGCGGCAAGGGGGTAAACTCATTATCATCCTCTTTCTTACTGGTCACGTCCACGTTTCTGGGCGGGGAGGGCTTTGTCCGCAGGCCGATTTCCTTTACTTTCAGTTCGTGCTGTAGGGCCTTGGCCAGGGTCTGATCCTCCTGGCTCCATTCCGGCATGCCCACTCTGTCGATATTGCTCTGCATGTCCTCAGCAATAGGCTTGTTGAAGTGCCCAGGCCAGGCTTCACCTAGAACACGCGAGGTATGGGTTGTATTTGTCATCAACGATGCGCCATCGGCAATTTTGTCGGCCTGGTCCCACATCTCTTTGATGTGTTCGTAGTCGGCTTCGCGGAAGTAGTACCAGACAGAGGCATTCGGCGGCAC
>Ga0213876_10001411_pt1 | contig 14973 bp, 14 predicted proteins | sample BarmaccomBMRX_R9_FD_160113 | JGI IMG/M metagenome (GOLD analysis project Ga0213876, IMG submission 160113) | Root-associated microbial communities from Barbacenia macrantha in rupestrian grasslands, the National Park of Serra do Cipo, Brazil - RX_R9 | ecosystem: Host-associated > Plants > Roots...
GGCGTCGTCTGCTGGCCCTCGCCCATGCTCTTCGGCGCGGGCTTCTGGCGATTCGAGTTGGAGCCCTGCTGGTTCTGGCTCTGGCCGCTGTCGCTCTGTTGTTGCTGCTGCTTCTGGATCTGCGCGATCTCGAGGTTCCGTTTGATGTTGAGGTCATGCGGCCGCAGCTTCAGCGCCTCGGTGTAATCGCGGATCGCGTAGTCGAACGACTTCGCCGCGAGCGCCGCATTGCCGCGGTTGTACAACGCGCCCGCTTTCAGCGACGGATCGGCCATCGCCTTGCCGAGCGTCGTCGCCCCCTCCTCCCGCCGCCCCGCCGCAATCTGCGTCGTCCCGAGATTGAACGCGTGTGCGGCAGACGGCTGCGTCTTCGCCGCCGTGCCGAACGACTGCTCCGCGTCGGCGAACTTCTTCTGCGCGTACTGTTTCACGCCGCGCGCGTTCGCCGCGTACGAGCTCGTCTCGCGCGTCGCGCGTTGCCACAGCTCCGAGAACGAGATGACCATCAGCAACGCGGCAATCATTCGGCACCTCGATGGGCGAGCGACCCGAGAAGGAACAACGCGAACGCGGCCGCGAGCGGCCACTGGTAACGATCGATCGGCACGCGCACCTGGCGCTCTTTGGCTTTGCCGAGGCCGCGACGGGCGACAAGCGGGTCGAGGCCGTGCTCGGCGAACGGATTCTCGAGGAACAAGCCGTTCGTCGTGCGCGCGATCGTCTGGAGCAGATCGCCGCGCGCGTACGTCGTGACGACCTGGCCGGAATCGTCGTGCAGGACGCCGTCCGGCGCCGGGATCGTCGCGCCGTTCGGCGAGCCGACGAGGATCGTGTGGACGGCGATCCCGCGTTCCTTCGCGTTCGCCATCGCCTCGCGCAGACGCGAGCCCTGGTCTTCTCCGTCGCTGATCAGCACGACGTCCGCCCGTTGGCCGGGATCGGAGGTCGTCACGCGCGCGGCGGCGTCGATGGCGGCACCGAGGTCGGAGCCGGGGCGGCCGACGTCACCGGGCTGGATCGTGTCGAGCAGCGCAATCACCGCCTCGGAGTCCGTCGTCAACGGCGAGATGACATCTGCGCCCGACTCGAACTCGATCAAGCCGACGCGTCCCGCATGGGCATCGATCAACCGCTTTGCCAACGCCTTCGCGCCGGCGAGCCGCGAAGTCCCGATGTCCTCCGCCGCCATGCTGTTCGAGACGTCGATCGCGATGACGCGATTCGACTCTCGCTCGGTGATCGGAACGTTCGTGAAGCCCGCCCGCGGGCCGGCGAATGCGATGAGCGCGGCGAGGATCGCGATGCCGAGAATCCACGGACGCGCCGGGCGCGCCGCGTTCGCGACGCCGCGCAACCGCTCGGAGACGAACCGCCGCGCAACGCGCCGCCGGTCGCGTTCGCGCACGACGAGAAACGCGAGCGCGAACGGCACGAGGATGAGGAGCCAGAGCAGCTCGGGCGCGCGGAAGCTGCCGAGGACATCGCCAGACGTCATCGCGCCCATCAAGGCCGGCGAGAACAGGAAGCCTCGCACAGGCTTGGCCAACAAGCGCTGCCGGCCGTGCCGGCTCATGCGGGCACCTTCTGCCAGAGCGTTTCTCCGCCGAGGAGCGAGAGTGCGACGAGCGCCAACCCGTAGGCGAGCGGCATCACGTACAGCTCGTCGATCTTCTCCGACTTCGGCGCGGTGAGCCGCGTCTTCTCCAGGCGATCGATGCGGCCGAGGACGTCGGACATGGCGCGGGCGTCGGTGGCGCGGAAGAACTCGCCGCCGGTCGATTGCGCGATCGTCGCCAGCGACTTCTCATCGAGCTCGCCGCGGATGCTCGTGTAGACCGTTTCGACTTCGCCCGTGAACGGATTCTGGCGCTTGATAGGCAACGGCACGGAGCCTTCGCTGCCCACGCCGATCGTGTAGATCTTGATCCCGTTGCGCGCCGCGAGCCGCGCGGCGACGATCGGATCGATCGAGCCGGAGTTGTTGACGCCGTCCGTCACGAGAATGATCACGCGACTGTGCGCCTTCGACGTGCGTACGCGATTCACCGCCGTCGCGATCGCATGCCCGATCGCCGTGCCATCGCCGTTCTCCCCCACCTCGGCCTTGTCGAGAATCGCCTCGGCGATCTCGCGGTCGTACGTGACCGGCACGCGCGTCGCTGCGCGCACGCCGAACGTGACGATGCCGATGCGATCGTCCGTACGGCGATGGATGAAGTCGCCGATCAGCTCCTTCGCCACCGTGAACCGGTTCTTCGGCCGAAAATCCTCGGCGGCCATGGATCCGGACGCGTCGAGGGCGATGACGATGTCGATGCCATACCGGTCGTTCGTCGCGAGGCGCTGCACGCGCTGCGGACGCGCGAGCGCGACGATCACGAGCAACAGGCCCAGCATCTCGAGAAGAAACGGAAGCCAGGCGGTCGCAACACGCCAGCCACCTTTCGCCGGCAACAGCGAGAACGAGGAGAACGCAAACGTGCCGAAGCGCGCGCGGCGATCGAAGATCAGCAAGACGATGCGCGCGACGACGAGCAACGCGAGGAGCAGAGCCCACGGCGTGGCGAACCGCGTCATGCCGCCTGCTCCTCCACCGTTGGCGGCTCGAACAGCGCGGGCAGTTCCAGCGCCTTCGCGCGCAACGTCTCGAAGTCGCCTTGCGGCGCGCCCCACGGCGAGAACTTCTCGTAGTCGCCCTGGCGCAGGATCTCCGCGACGATCTCCCGTCCCACGGTGACCCGTTGCAAGAGCTGCGTCGTCGTCAACTCGTCGCCCATCGCGAGATAGGCGCGCGTGGCGTCGGCGAGTTGCGCCCAAGGCATGGGCGACGTCGGCTGCAACGCGAGCACGCTGCGCCGGAATTGTTCGAGCGGCGTGAGCGGCGGCTCGGCCGCCTTCCTCGCGCGCCGTTTCGCCAGCAGCGCCACGAGCGTCCAGATCGCGGCTGCGACGAGGAGCGCGCCGCCGAGCCAGTACCAAGGCTCGCGCGGATACGGCACGGCATGCGGCGGCTCGAGCGGCGCCGGGTCGAGCTTGTCGTTCCCCTTGAGCACCGAATGAATCGGGATCAGGAGATCGCGGAACGGCGCGCCCTCGAGCGTGCCGTGGATCTCGATGGGTCGCGCGCGAAAGGTGCGCACGACGGCGCGGTTGCCTTGTTGCGAAACGATCTCGTACTGCGGCGACTCGTCGAGGCGCACTGCGCCGGGGAACTGGAGGGCGATCGGATCGCCGATCGTCGGCTTCGCCGGCTGGAACGTGACGGTGACGGCGGCGAGGAGAAGGACGGGGATCATCGGCGGAGAGCGCGCTCCCGGAAAAACCGCAACAGCTCGCGATCGTACGGCATTGCCGTCCAGACGCGCAGATGGTCGACGTTTGCCGCTCGGAAACGGCGTTCGAGCTGCTGATGGCGCGTGCGCGCGCGGCGCACGAGATCGACCTTGCGCAGATCGACGAGCCGCGCCTCGCCGGTCTCGGCGTCGACGAGCCGCGCCAGTCCGCGCGGCGGAAAGTGATCCTCGCGCGGATCGTCGATCTGGATCGCGATCACGTCGTGACGCCGATTCAACCGGCGCAACGTTTTCTCGAAATCGAGATCGAGGAAGTCGGACAGAACGATGACCACCGCGCGCTTCGCATTCACCCGTTCGAGAAATGCGGACGCGTACTCGAGGTCCGCGTTCCCGGAACAGCCCCGCATCGCGGCGTCGACCGCCGCGCGCACGATGACTTGCGCATGTCCTCGTCCGCGCCGCGGCGGCAGATAGCTGCGCACGTTGTTCGAGAAGAGCAAGAGCCCGACGCGGTCGGAGCTCTGCACCGCGGAAAACGCGAAGACGGCCGCGAGCTCGGCGGCGGTGTCGCACTTCCGCCAGTCGATCGAGCCGAACGCCATCGAGCCGGAGATGTCGACGGCGATCAGCACCGTCAGGTCGCGTTCTTCGATGAACTCCTTCACGTGCGGCACTCCGCTGCGCGCCGTGACGTTCCAGTCGATCGTGCGGATGTCGTCGCCCGGCTGGTACTCGCGCACCTGCGAGAACTCGATCCCACGCCCGTGGAATGCGGAGTGATAGTCGCCCGCGAAGCCGGCCCGGATGAGGCGCGCGCTCACGATCTCCAGATCGAGCACCCGCCGCGCGAGCGGCTCGCGGAGCTGCGGCTCCTTGCGCCGGAAAATCACGGGACGCGCACGGCTCCGAGCACGCCGTCGATCAGCCGATCCGCCGTCATCCCCTCGGCCGCCGCCTCGTAACTGAGCACGAGCCTGTGGCGCAAAACGTCGTGCGCGATCGCCTTGACGTCTTCCGGGATCACGAACGCGCGGCCCTGCAGGAACGCGTACGCCTTCGCGACGTGCGCCAACGCGAGCGTCGCGCGCGGCGACGCTCCGAACGAGACGTGCGGCGACGGCTTGCGCGTCGCGCCGACGAGCTCGACGACGTACTTGCCGATGCGCTCGTCGACGTGCACCTTCGCGGCGAGCTTCGCCACCGCGTGCACCTGATCGAGCTGCAACACGCGCCGGACCGTCGGCCGCTCCGACGTCGGATCGAGGTACATCGCGAGCATGCGCAGCTCTTCATCCGCCGTCGGGTAATCGACGCGCAGCTTCATCACGAACCGATCGACCTGCGCCTCGGGGAGCGCGTACGTCCCTTCGTGCTCGATCGGATTCTGCGTGGCGATCACGACGAACGGATCGGGCAAGACATACGACGTGTCGCCGATCGTCACCTGCCGCTCCTGCATCGCCTCGAGCAAGGCCGACTGCACTTTCGCCGGCGCGCGGTTGATCTCATCGGCGAGGACGAAGTTGGCGAAGATGGGTCCGAGGCGCGGGGTGAAGTTGCGGCCGGCGGGATCGAAGATGAGCGTGCCGGTGATGTCCGCCGGCAGAAGGTCGGGCGTGAACTGGATGCGCTTCGAGGAGCCGTCGATCGCGGAGGCCAGGGTCTTGACGAGGAGCGTCTTCGCCAGCCCCGGCAGCCCCTCGACGAGGACGTGCCCGCGCACGAGGAGCGCGATGAGGAGCCGGTCGACGACGACCGCCTGCCCGACGACCACGCGCCCGACTTCGGCGCGCAGCCGGGCCAGCGTCTCGTGCGCCTGCTCGGTCTGTTGGTTTGCGGTGGCCTGGTCCATGAGGTGGGCTAGTCTATCGTCGCCGATGCGCCCGAAAAAGAAGTGGGGTCAGAACTTTCTGCGAAATCGTGGGGCGGTCGACCGCATCGTTGCGGCGGTCGAGCCGGAGCCGGGCGAGCTCGTCCTCGAGGTCGGGCCGGGGGAAGGCGTGCTCACCGAGAAGCTCGTCGCTCTCGGCGGAGACTTTCTCGCGTGGGAGATCGACCCGGAGCTCGCGGCGCGATTGCGTGGGAAGTACGGCGAGGCGATCGTCAATGTCGACGCCGTCGAGGCGCCGTTGCCGGACCGGCCGTTTCGCGCCGTTGGAAACCTGCCGTACAACGTCGGGACGCCGATCCTGCGCCGGATCATCGCCGACCCGCACTGCCGCCGCGCGGTCTTCATGCTGCAGAAGGAAGTCGCCGACCGGCTCGTCGCGAAGCCGGGCGACGAGGCGTATGGCTATCTCACGCTCTTCGTGCAGCTCTACGCGAAAGCGCGCACGCTTCTGACGCTCGACCCCGGCTCGTTCTTTCCGCCGCCGAAAGTGCGCAGCGCGGTCGTCGTCCTCGATCCCGACCGCAAGCCCTTCGCGTCCGAGGAGTTGAACGCGTTGATCAGCGCTTCGTTCCGGATGCGGCGCAAGAAGTTGCTTAACAACCTCGTGAGCTATCGCAACGCGACGCGGGAGGATGTCTTGACCGCCATGCGCACTGCATCCATCGATGACAACGCGCGCGCCGAGGAGATGTCCCTCGAGGAGTTCGAACGACTTCGCGCTGCGGCGGCGTGGTGAGCGGGCGTCTCGCCCGCGGGCCGACGGGCGTCCCGCCCGACGGCTATCGACTGTACGTTAGCCACGTAGCCACGGCACGGGCCGCGGTGAGCGGGCGTCTCGCCCGCGGGCCGACGGGCGTCCCGCCCGACGGCTATCGACTGTACATTAGCCACGTAGCCGCCGCACGGGACGTGCCGCGGTGAGCGGGCGTCCCGCCCGCGGGCCGACGGGCGTCCCGCCCGGCGGCTATCGACGGTACGTTAGGCACGTAGCCACAGCACGGGACGGGCCGCGGTGAGCGGGCGTCTCGCCCGCGGGCCGACGGGCGTCCCGCCCGGCGGCTATCGACGGTACGTAGCCACGTAGCCGCGGCACGGGACGGGCCGTGCTGAGCGGGTGTCCCGCCCGCGGGCCGACGGGCGTCCCGCCCGGCGGCTATCGACCGTACGTAGCCACGTAGCCGCAGCACGGGACGGGCCGTGGTGAGCGGGCGTCTCGCCCGCGGGCCGACGGGCGTCCCGCCCGGCGGCTATCGACCGTACGTAGCCACGTAGCCGCGGCTATCGACGGTACGTAGCCACGTAGCCGCGGCTATCGACGGTACGTAGCCACGTAGCCGCGGCACGGGACGTGCCGCGGCCTGCGGGCGGGACGCCCGCTCACCAAGCCTTCGTCGCTCCCGCCTCGTAACGCCAGGCCGTCTGTCCCATCGATCCCTCCGCGAAGCGCGTATCGACGTAGTCCTCGAACGGGATGTAGTGATCGAGCACGCCGGTCTCGCGCATCAGGCTCACGACGAGCTCGAAGTCCTTCTTGCGCGGCGAGAGCGGCTCGTACATCACGCGGTCGGCGGGATTGAGCAGCGCCCAGCGCAAGAGGCGCGGATCCTGGCGGTAGTAATAGCGGCCGACGAAATCCGCCGCGTGCTCGCGATGTGCGCGGCGTCGGTTTCCGTCTTCGAGCCACAGGCCCGAACGGGCGACGCCGTCGACCAGCACCTGCACCGCGTCGGGACGTTTGTCGATGATGTCCTCACGCACCACCAACACGCAGCTCATGTAGTCCGGCCAGTATTGCCGCGCATGAAAGAGCACGCGGCCGTAGCCGTACATCTCGGTTTGCGATGGGAACGGCTCGCCCATCGAGAACCCGTCGATCGCCCCTGCGGCGAGCGCGCCCGCGACGTCGGGCGGCGCCATCTCGACGAGATGCACGTCCTTCATGTCGACGCCGTTGTCCTTCGCCGCCTTGAAGAGGATGAGGCGCTCGTCGGAGAAGCGGCTCGGAATCGCGACCGTTTTGCCGCGCAGGTCGGAGAACTTGTGCACCGGCCCTTTCTTCTGCACGACGACCGCGCTGCCGTAGCGATGGCCGAGGTAGACGATCTTGACCGGAACGCCCTGGGCCTTCAAGGCGACCGCCATCGGCGCGACCATGAAGGCGGCCTGCATCTTGTTCGCCATCAATGCTTCCTTGATTTCCGGGAAGCCCTGGAACATGCGCGGCACGAAGATCTGGCCGGACTCCGAGTAGGCTGAGATGTAGTCGGTGACCGGGCACGCGAGATGACACGTCACCGGGATGTAAGCGACGTTCAGCTTGCGCTTGCTCTCCGGCAAACGGTCGTTGAGGAGCACCGCCCAATTGACGTTGAGCGTCATGTGCGCGACGGTGATCACAGTCAACCAGACGATCGTGAAGGTGATGAGCTTCTTCATAAGGACCAGTTACTCGTTGCTGGTTACTGGTTGCTGGTAGAAACGAAAAAGCACGAGTAACCAGCAACCAGTAACCAGCAACTCACTCGCGGAATCCCCACTTCACCATCGGCAGCTTCTCCGTCCTCCGAATCAGCCAATCGAGCAACAGGCCGATCGTTCCGATGAGCAGCATGCCGCCGACCACGAGATCGTAGCGTTTCCCGGCGTTGCGCGCGTCGATGATGAGATAGCCAAGGCCGGAGTCGACGGCGATCATCTCGGCGGCGACGAGGACGAGCCAGGCGACGCCGAACGCGATCCGCAAGCCGACGAGCGTCGCCGGGAGAATCGCCGGCAACACCACGCGCGTCAGCAGGCGTGGCGTCGTGAGGCCGAAGTTGCGGCCGGCCTGGAGATACATCGGCGGCACGTTGCGCACGCCGTTCATCGTCGCCAGCACGACCGGGAAAAACGACGCGAGGAAGATGAGGAAGATCGGCGCGACGTTGCTCACGCCGAACCAGATCACCGCGAGCGGCATCCACGCGAGCGGCGAGATCGGGCGAAGCATTTGGATCAACGGATTCGTCGCCCGCGCCAGCGCTGACCACCAGCCGAGCGCGATGCCCGTGGGGACGCCGAGCAGGACGGCGATCAGATAACCGGTGAGCGCGCGGAACAGCGAGTCGCCGATGTAAGCCCAGAGCAGTTTCTTCTCCGCGAGCTTGCCCAGGCCGCGGACGACGTCCAGCGGCGAAGGGAAAATCTTCGTGTGCGTGTAGCGCACGGCGAGCCACCAGGCCGCGATGAGCGCCAACGCGGTGAGCAGCGGATAGACGTAGCGCCTCATACCTGATGCGCGAGGCCGATCTCGGCGAAGATCGAGTCGCGCAATTCGATGTAGCGGGCCGAGGAGAGATCGCGGGGATGCGGGATGTCGATCTCGACGACGCGCCGGATGCGCGCGGGCCGGGTGGACATCACCACGACGCGGTCGGCCAATTGCACCGACTCCTCGATGTCGTGCGTCACGAAGAGAATCGTCTTCTTCTCCGCCTGCCAGATGCGCAACAGCTCGCGGCGCATCTGCAGGCGCGTGATGGAGTCGAGCGCGCCGAACGGCTCGTCGAGATAGAGCACGTCGGGATCGACGGCGAGCGCGCGAGCGACTTCGAGGCGCTGCTTCATGCCGCCCGACAGCTCGCGCGGATACGACTTTTCGAAGCCGCGCAGGCCGACGAGATTCACGTAATGCGCGATCCGTTTCTGCTGCTCGGCCTCGCTCAGCTTGTGCAGGCCGAAGCCGATGTTGCCTTCGACGGTGAGCCACGGAAACACGCCGCGCTCCTGGAACACGAAGATGCGGCGCGGATCGGGACCGGTCACCGGCTCGCCGTCGATCGTCACCGAGCCGCTCGTCGGCTGGAGGAAACCGCCGACGATGTTCAGCAGCGTCGACTTGCCGCAGCCGGAGGGACCGAGGATGCAAACCAGCTCGCCTTCGCGGACGTCGAGATCGACGTCTTCCAGAACGCGCGTGCTGGCGAAGGACATGTTGACGTTGCGGAATTGAACTTTCATGCGGCGTCTGCGTAGCCCCAGCGTACGGCGTCGAGTTTTTCCAGGCGGCGCATGAGCGCGTCGAGTCCCACGCCGACGATGCCGATCAGCACCATGCCCGCCACGACGAGATCGTAGCGATTACCGGCGTTGCGCGCATCGACGATGAGAAAGCCGAGGCCGGAGTTGACGGCGATCATCTCGGCGGCGACGACGACCAGCCAGGCGATGCCGAGCGTGATGCGCATCCCGACGATCAGCTGCGGCAGGATCGCCGGCACGATCACGCTCTTCACCAGCTGCGCCTTCGACAGCCCGAAATTGAGGCCGGCGCTGAGATGCACGTTGTCGATGTTGTGCACCGCGTGCAGCGCCGTCACGGTGAGCGGCAACAGCGACGCGAGGAAAATCAGGAACATCGCCGAGACGTCGCCGACGCCGAACCAAAGGATTGCGATCGGGATCCAGGCCAGCGGCGAGATCGGCCGCAGCACCTGCAGGATCGGATTGATCGCCATCTCCCCGCGTCGGGAAAGCCCCAAGGCGATGCCGAGGGGGATGGCGATGGCGAGCGCTGCGAGATAGCCCCACGTCACGCGAAAGAGCGAGGCGACCACATAGCGCACCAGCAGCCCTTTCTCCGCGAGCTCGCCGATCCCTTTCGCGACCGCGAGCGGGCCGGGAATCAGCGTGTTCCGGGAGACCGCCACGCCGAGTTGCCACAATGCGATGAAGAGCACGACGCCGGTGAACGGCAGGAGCCGATTCCTCTGGGACAAAGTGCGCGGAGAGTACACCAGTACAATTTCCGTTGCCATGGCCCGCATCTATCGCCTGCTGCTGCTTTCTCTGCTCCTTCCCGTCACCGCCCGCGCCGCGTGCAATCTGCAGATCTCGATGTCCTGCAGCGGCTTCGATGGCAACGGAACGGCGAAGTGCTCGACGACGACGCTCAATGCCGGGAACATGTCGTGCGGCGGCGAGTTCATCGCCGGCGTGTTCGCCTCCGCGCCCACATCCCAAGTCCAGATCCACAACTTCCAAACGTCCCTCGGTTTGGACTTCTGTCTCGGCACCGGCGACGTTCCGAGCGGCGGCGAATCGGGGGCGTTCGGCATCTGCGCGGGCGAGGCGCTGCTGCCGGCCGGCGCGCAATTCTTCTCCAACTTCGACGTCACCATCGCCCAGGGCGCGGCGCAGACGTTGCCGCTCATCGGCCTCACCGGCGTTTACGACCTCGAGACCGGCGACGAGTTGGCGTTCGTCTATGCGTTCCAGAATGCCGAGGTGCCGACTTGCACGCCGACGATCTCGGCGCCGCCGGCGTCGCCGTCGAACGTCGGCTACTTCGTGAGCTGGAGCGAAGTCTCCCAGCCGAATGCGACGTACGAGATCCAGGAGTCGACGACTCCCGACTTCGCGAATCCCACGACCACGACCACGACCGAGCGAAGCGCGCGTTTCGTGCACGCCGTCGGCTCGACGACCACTTACTACTACCGCGTCCGGGCGACGAGTTGCGGCGGCTCGACGAACACAACGTTCTCCGCGACGGCGAGCACCGTCGTGCAGGCGCTCGAGACGTATTCGTCGAAGAGCCCCATCGACGTCGTCATCCCCGAGACGTCGTCCGCCGTTCTGAGCATCCCGGTGCACATCGATGCGCCGCAGGCGAAGACCGCGCTCGACGTCGCGTTCACGGCGTCGACGGACAAGCCGTTCCTTACCGTGACGCCCAGCTCCGGAACGATTCCGCCCGGCGGCACGACGGTGACGGTGTCGGCGAATCCCGTCGGTCTCCCGGCGGGAGCGAACACCGGCACGTTGAACGTCACGGCGAACGGCGCGTCGCTGGCGAAGACGCCGATCACGATCAGCCGCGTGACGCCGGTCGAGCCAAGCGGCAAGTCGATCCCGCCGGGCAACGCACTCATCATCCCGGTCGTGACGCACGTGCAGGGCGCGAGCGGTCCGTTCCAGTCGGATGTGCGCCTGACGAACGGCGGCGCGGCGGACATCCGCTACGCAATCACGTTCACGCCGTCGGGCAACGACGGCACGAAGGTCGGGCGGAAGACGGAGCTGAACGTCGCGCCGGGCCAGACGATCGCGCTCAACGACATCGTCAAAGACTTCTTCGGCTTCGGCGCGACCGGCCAGCCGAGCGACTCCGGTTTCGGCGTGCTGGAGATCCGCCCGCTGAACAACTCCTCGCCGCTCACGTTCGCCTCCAGCCGCACCTACGCGAGCACGCCGACCGGCACGTTCGGACAGTTCATCGCCGCGGTGCCGTTCAGCAAGTTCGCGTCGAACGCCGGCGGCCTCGTGCCCTTGCCGGGCGGCTCGGCCGGCGGCACGCCCGTCCTCTCCCTCCAGCAAATTGCCCAATCGTCGAAGTTCCGCACGAACCTCGGCATCGTCGAAGGCTCCGGCTCCCCGGCCAGCGGCGTGATCCGCGTCTTCGACGACCTCGGCACGTTGCTGAAGAGCGTCGATTTCAGTCTGCAGCCCGGCGAGCATCGGCAGATCAACTCGTTCCTCGCCGTGAACGGTATCCCGACGCTGGACGATGGCCGCATCGAGATCGCCGTCACCTCCGACACCGCGCGATCACCGCCTACGCGTCGGTCCTCGACAACCTGACGACCGATCCGCTCGCGGTGATGCCGGTGCAGGCGTCGACGGTGAGCGCGTCGCGTTACGTCCTTCCAGGCATGGCCGACCTCAATAATGGCGCGGCGAACTTCCACTCCGACATCCGCATCTTCAACGGCGGCGCGACGTCCGCGACCGTGAACCTGACGTACTACCCGCAAGGCAACACGGCCGGGGCGAAAACGGCGACGCCGATCACGATCCCCGCCGGCCAGGTGAAAGCGGTCGACAACGTGCTGCCGACGCTCTTTGGTACGACGGCGTCCGGCGGCTCGATCGTGATGACGACCGACGGCAACACGTCGCTCGTCGCGACCGGCCGGACCTACAGCATCGCGGCGAACAATGGGACGTTCGGACAATTCATCCCCGCCGTCTCCCCATCGGAAGGCGTCGGCCTGGGCGACCGCGCGCTGCAGGTGCTCCAGCTCGAGCAATCCCGCAGCTTCCGTTCAAACCTCGGCCTTGCCGAGCTCAGCGGCAATCCGGCGCGGGTGCGAATCATCGTCACTCTCCCCGACTCGAAAGTGTCACCCGTGCTCGAGACGGACCTGCCGGCGAACGGTTTCCTGCAGTTCACGAGCATCCTTTCCCAACTGCTGGGTCCGGGAACCGACACTTACAACGCCCGCGCTTCCGTCGAGGTCATCAGCGGAAGCGGACGCATTACCGCCTACGGATCGGTCATTGATGGAGACACGCAGGACCCGACTTATGTGCCATCGCAATAAGTCCATAGAAATCGTGTGATGGTGATCACGTCCACTGCTCGCTCCGGCACTGCGATTGCTGCTGGGACGGAGCGGACATGGCGGACAATGAAATCCCTGACAAACCCAGCCGAAGACGATCGGACGATGGCAGCGACCAAGGCCCGAAGGTTCGCATCCTCGCCGTCGACGACGACCATGCGTATCTGAAGTACCTGGCGATGATCCTCCACCGGGCGGGCTTCGACGTCACCGTCGCCTATGACGGTATGTCGGCCGTCGACGCAGTGCGGAACGATCGGGAGATCGAGATCCTGCTCGTCGACCTGGCGATGCCGCACATGGACGGCATCGAGCTGGTGCAACGCATCCAGCAGGAAGAGGCGGGCATCTACAGCATCATGCTGACGGCGAACGACGGCTTCGAGACGAAGCTGCGCGCGCTCAACGGCGGCTGCGACGATTTCCTGACGAAGACGATGCCGGAGTCGGAGATCGTGGCCAAGCTCCGTTCCGCGGCGCGCCGGCTCGACCTCGAACGGCGGCTGCACGTGGAGAACGAGGAGCTGGAACGCCTCGCCTACACCGACGAGCTGACCGGGATCGCGAACCGGCGCGCGCTGTTCCGCGCGGCCGAGGAAATCCTCAGCGCCGGCCGGAAGCTGAGCGTCGTGCTCTTCGACCTCGACGACTTCAAACGGATCAACGACACGCACGGCCATCTGATGGGCGACCGCCTGTTGGCCGACGTCGCCGGCTGTTTGAAACGCGAGACGCGCTACGGCGATCTCATCGCCCGCTACGGCGGCGACGAGTTCGTGCTCCTCCTCCCCGACACGGACGAGGAAGAGGCGTGGCGGATCGCGAACCGGCTGCACGAGAGCGTCGCCGCGATGCGCTGGACGACGACGCAGGGCGTGCTCCGCGCCACGGCGTCGATCGGCATCACGACCGCGACCGACGCCACGCGCGACGTCGGCGCGCTGGTCGCGGCGGCGGACAAGCGCCTGTACCGCGCGAAGGACCGGCGCAAGACGCAGGCCGGAATGACGCCGCTGCCAGACGTGAACCGCCTCGAACAACGGTGAGTGTGAAACCTGGGGACGGGCTTCAGCCCGTCCCGGGACCGGCTGAAGCCGGTCCCGAAGTACGTCGATGCCAGTACATCACGAGAAACGTAGGGGCGGGCTTTAGCCCGTCCGGGCCGGCTGAAGCCGGCCCCTACGTACCTCATTGCAAGACATCACGGAAAACGTGGGGACGGGCTTCAGCCCGTCCCGGGACCGGCTCAAGCCGGTCCCCACGTACGTTCTGGCGGAAAAATGTAGGGGCGGGCTTTTAGCCCGTCCGGGCCGGCTCAAGCCGGCCCCTACATACCTCATTGCAAGACATCACGGAACCTGGGGACGGGCTTCAGCCCGTCCCGGGACCGGCTGAAGCCGGTCCCCACGTACGTCGATGCCAGTACATCACGAGAAACGTAGGGGCGGGCTTTAGCCCGTCCGGGCCGGCTGAAGCCGGCCCCTACGTACGTCATTGCCAGAAGAAACGTAAGGCGGGCTTGAACCCGTTCGGGCCGGAACAGCGATAAAAGAATCGAAACGTAGGGCCGGCTCTCCAGCCGGCCCAGCATCGACATTGGGCCGGCTGGAGAGCCGGCCCTACGTTTTCTTTCCCTAGAACATCACCAGTTGGTCGAAGCCGATCTCGTCCCCGCTCACCACTTTCCACTTCGGCGTCTGCCGCACGGGCAGGCCGCGCATCGTCTCCTGCAGGAGCAGAGACGCGCGGTCGAACTGCGACCGTAGCGTCGCGCCGCGGCGTTCGTCGATCGCGCGTTTCATCATCGCCGTGAAGAACGACGCCTCGTCGCGGGCGGCGCCTTCGTAAGCCACGCCGTTGCTGTCGCAAGCGGCGAGCAGCAGCACGTCCGCGGGCACTTCGCGGCGGGGCAGCGCGGCGCCGGAATGGCAGCTGTCCGAGAGGAACACGATGCGCACCCCGGCCTGGAAGTTCGCCCAAAGCGCGCGCAGCTCCTCGGCGGTGATCATCCGGTCGTAGAGCCGCGGATAGATGGCCGCGTGACCGGAGAACGTCACGAAGAGAAGCCCGCCGTCGCGCAGCCACGTGCCGGCATCATCGATCGCTTTGCGCAACGCGCCGGTCGTCGCCGCGCGGTTCGGCAGCATCACCTGATGGTCGTAGCCCCCCGTCACGTTGCGCCACGCGGCGAGATCGGCGAGCGGGTCGACGCCGCCGACGCCGAGGTGGATGGCGAACGTGCGCGAGGCAAAAGAAGGTGTGGCGGCAATCATCGGCGTCGAGCCGCTGCCGAGCGCGGCGCGCGCGGTTTGGCCGGCGATCAATCCCGGAGGATCGCCGCCGCCGAACTGACCGCGCACGAGCGGGCAATTCGACGCGTGCGGCTCCTTTCCCACGATCA
>Ga0213876_10001412_pt1 | contig 14969 bp, 7 predicted proteins | sample BarmaccomBMRX_R9_FD_160113 | JGI IMG/M metagenome (GOLD analysis project Ga0213876, IMG submission 160113) | Root-associated microbial communities from Barbacenia macrantha in rupestrian grasslands, the National Park of Serra do Cipo, Brazil - RX_R9 | ecosystem: Host-associated > Plants > Roots...
TTTTCCCCAAAATGCCCACCGCCGCCCCGCCACCGCACGCCCTCGCCGACGACTGGCGCACGACGGATCGCGACGAGATCGAACGCCGCCGCCAGCGCGCCCGCGCTGAAGCGCCGCGGGTGGAAAATCGCGACGCGAGCGGGCGTTTTCCGATCTTTTCCAACTTCCTCGTTCACTCGCCCAGCGGTGTGACGTATCCGGTGGAAATCCGCGATCTCGCGCGCCGGCAATTCGCCTGCGGCTGCGTCGATTTCCGCGTCAACGGTCTCGGCACCTGCAAGCACATCGAGGCCGTGCTTGATGCGCTGGAAACGGCCGATCCGATCCAGTATCAAGCCGCGCACGACCGCGGCTCCGACCGCATCGATCTCGTCGTCGATCACGCCGCGCAAACCTTGCGCGTCGAACGCCACCTCGCGCAGCTCCCGCGCAACCTGCGCCGGTGGTTCGACGCCGACGGTCGGCTGGCGCCCGACGCGTTGCCGCCGATGGCACTGGAGCTTTGGGCAGCCGCCGCGCAGACGCAGCCAGCGTTGCGTATTTCCCAGGAAATCGCGCCCTGGCTGGAGTGCCGTCGGCGCGAGGCGGAAGGCGTCGCGCTGCGCCGCGCTTACGAAGGCAACGTGCAGAGCGGGCGCTGGCCCCCGCACGAGACGCGCCGGCCGCTCTATCCGTATCAGCGCGAAGGCATGTTGCACCTCGCGTGCGCGGAGCGCGCGCTGCTGGCGGACGAATTGGGTTTGGGAAAAACGGTGCAGGCCGTGGCGGCGTGCGCGCTCTTGCAACGGCTCGGCCGCGCGCGCCGCGCGCTGGTGGTGACGCCGGCTTCGCTGAAAGGGGAATGGTTCGACACCATCGGCGAATTCACCCACCTGCGCGCGCAAACTCTCACCGGCGATGCCGTCACGCGTTTGGCGACTTACGCCGGCATCGGCGCCGCCAGCACGGAGGACACAAATCTCCTCGCCACCGAAGCTCCATTTTTCCTCCTCGCGACCTACGAGCAGGCGGCGGCCGACGTGCTCGCGATCAACGAACGGCTGCGGCCTGATGTCGTCATCCTCGACGAAGCGCAACGCATCAAAAGTTGGAACGCCAAGACCGCGCTCGCCGTCAAACGGTTGCGCAGCCGCTACGCTTTCGTGCTCACCGGCACGCCGCTCGAATCCCGGCTCGACGAACTTTATTCGCTCGTCTCTTTTCTCGATCCGTCGATCTTCGGCCCGCTGTTTCGTTTCAACCGCGAGTTCCTCGATTTCGATTCCCGCGGCCGGCCGCGCGGCTACAAAAATCTCGACCGCCTGCGCGAGCGCCTGCGCCCGATCCTGCTGCGCCGGCGCAAGAGCGACGTGAGCACGCAGTTGCCGGGTCGCACCGACCGCACGTTTCTCGTGCCGCTCGGCGACGCGCAACGCGCCGCCTACCGCGCGCACGAGGGCGAGGCCGCGCGGTTGTGCGCGCTCGCCCGCAAGCGTCCGCTCGCGCCCGCGCAACGCGAGCGGCTGCTGCGCGCTCTGGCGCAGGCGCGGATGCTCTGCGACACGCCTTATATTCTCGAACACAACCGCGCCGCCGCTTGGCGCGACGCGCCGCCCGCGACGACGGCGGAAGCCGAAAAGCTCTGCCCGAAGCTCGGCGAACTCGCGCGGCTCCTGCGCGAGTGCGCGGCCAATCCGCAGGTGAAAGTGCTCGTCTTCAGCGAATGGGAACGGATGCTGGAACTCGTGCGCGGCGTGTGCCAGCGGCTGCGCATCGCGCACGCGTTTCACGCCGGCAGCGTCCCCGCCGGCCAGCGCCGCGCCGAGGTGCAACGATTTAAAACGGATCCGGCTTGCCGCGTTTTTCTGAGCACCGACACCGCCGGCGGCGCGAGCCTGAATTTGCCGCAAGCCAGCGTCGTCATCCATTGCGACCAGCCGTGGAATCCGGCGAGGCTGGAGACGCGGGTGGCCCGCGCGTGGCAGCCCGAGCAGACGCGCGCGGTGACGGTGTTGCACCTCGTCAGCGAAGGCACCATCGAGCAGCGGCTGATGCTCGCCCGCGCGGGTCAGCAGGCGTTGAGCGCGCGCGTGCTCGACGATCCGCGCGCGGGAAAAATGGAAACCAAGCTCGTCGCGTCCGCCGCGCCGTCCGAGGACGATTTGCTCGACCGTCTTCAAGCGTTGCTGGCCTCGACGGAAGCGGCGGAAAAACCGGCGGCAAAATTGCCCGCGCGTTCCGCGCAAGCCGAGGAGGAAATCCCGCCCGCCGAGCGCGCGCGGATTTTCGGCGAACGGGCGGCGGCGCTGCTCAAGGGCGGGCTGTTGTCCATCGACGAGCGCGCGACAAACGATGCATCCGACGCGGCTTCGTCAGCGGTTCGCAAGCTGTTGCTGGTCGTCGTCGAAAACGGCGAAGCCGAGCGGGCGCGCACGCTGCTGGAGCCGTTGCGCGCACGGTGTTTTCCGCCGCAACCCGGCGGGATTTTCGCTGAAACCGCCGTGGGTTTGGAAGTCATCGACCGGGCAACCGCGGACTTGTTGCACCGCTTGCGCGCGGCTGGCTTGGTCGGCGAAGCGGCGGGAGCAGTGCGCCGGATTTATCCGCCGGAAGGCAAAGGCGCGGAAGCCGACGGCGACCGGGCGGCGCGGCAATTTTTCACCGGCATCCGCGCGCAACTGGAACGCATCGGCGCCAGTTGACGGCAGCCGAAATTCGCGGCTGCTCACTGCCGGTTGCCATCGAGCGCAGCCTGGTGAACTTCGGTCCGCAACCTGCCAAGCAGCGCGGCGTCCGTGAGACGGCTGCCGTCGCCGTCGGTGAGATAAAAATTGTCGAAGGCCGCACCCTTGTCGGTGGCGATGCGCGAGAGCACGACGCTGACGTCGGCGCGGTTGATGGCGCCCAGCAGGTCGTAGAGCAACCCGAGCCGGTCGGCGGTCTGCACTTCGAGCAACGTGAACTGATTGGCGGGATCGTCGCGGGTGAGCACGCGCGTCGGCACGGAGACTTCCTCGCCGGGTGTGCGCGTGCGCCGGCCGTCGCGCTGATAGGCTGGCGGGCGGGCGGTCATGGCGCGGGTCAGCAGCGGGCCGAAGTCAAATTTTTCCACCGCCAGGGCAGCGCGCAGGTGGCGTTCCACGGCGAGGACATCGCGCGGATCGCTGACGGCTCGCAGCCAGGCGTCGCACACGCGGAAAATCTCCATCGCCAGACCGTCGGTGCGCGTGAAACTGTCGGCGCTCAGGATGTTCAAGCCGGCGGCGGAAAAGGAGCCGGCGATCTTCGTCAACAACGAGCGGCGTTTCCAGCCGGCGATGCGCACTTCGGTGTGGCCACGTTCGGGATGGGCGATCCATTCCACCGCGGGACCGAGCGGTTCGTGCGCCCGATTTTCTGCCGAGGGCGCCTCGAGCCGGCCGAAAAACTGGCGGAACAACACGATGTGTTCGGTGATCGCTTCGGCATCGAAGATGTCGAAATACCGCGCCGGCATGTGTTGATAGTGAGCCTCGATTTCCTCGGCGAAATTCTCCGGCAACCGCGCGGCGACCGCCCGTTGCTGCACCTCGCGCTGGCGTTGCTCGTGGCGATAGCTCGCGGCGCCCTCCGCCAGAAATGCCGAGGTGGCATGATAAAGCTGCCAGACGAGCGATTCCTTCCAATCGCTCCAGCCTTGGTCCGTCGTGCCCTGGCCGTCCGCGAACGTCACCAGCATCAGCGCGTCGAGGTTGTGGCGATTCTTCACGATGCCGGCGAACTCGGTGATGGTCGCCGGGTCGTCCAAATTTCGCGTCTGCGCGGTCATCGAGAGGGTGAGGTGATGATCGACGAGCAGGATCAGCGCGCGCCGGCGTTCGGAGGAGAGCTGCATCCGCGCGGCAACCTTTTGCGCAAAGAGCGCGCTGGCTTCCGCGTGATGCTGCGCGCCGGTGGCCTTGCCGGTGTCGTGCAGGAGCAGGCTGAGGTAAAGGATGAGCGGGTCTTTGAATTCTGCAAACAGCTTGCGATAACCCTTCACGTAGCTGCTCCTCGTGGGATAATTTTCACGTTCCTCCTCGGCGCCGGCATCCTGAGTTTCGTCGGCGAGCGCATCGAGCTTTTCCAGACAGACCAGCGTGTGCTCATCCGCGCTGTAGCGATGGACGAATTCGTGCTGCACGAGGCAGGTCAAGCCGCCGAATTCGGGCACGTAGCGGCCGAGCAGATCGACCTCGTGCATGGCGCGCAGGATCCGCGCGACTTGTCCGCGCCGCCCAAGCAGGCGCACGAAAAGTTCGCGCGCCACGCGCGCATACGTGTAGGTGCGATTGACCAGCCGCACTCGCCGGCGCAGGAGCAAGGCCAGTTCCGGGCTGAACTTCAACTGGCGTTCCTGCAAATACAGGAAGGCGCGCATGAGCCGGTAGGGGTCTTGCGTGAAAATGTCGCGCGACTCCGCCCAGAGCTGGCCGTCGCGGCTGTAAAAGCCATCGAAGTGCTCGGCCGGCGCCAGTGAGCGGGATGGCTGGTGCAAGGACGCCGGCAGGTCCTTCGCGGACTCAATCTGCAAGCGCTCGAACAGCGTGTCGGTCAGGAGATGCAGAGCGCGCGCGTGGCGGTAGTAATCCTTCATGAACGCCTCGCTGCGCCGCACGATGGTTTTTTGTGGATAACCAAAATTCGTCGCAACCTGGCCTTGGAAAAACAGGGTGAGCACGTCGCCCGCGCGTTGCGTCAGGAAGTGCAGATCGGTGCGCACTCGCAGCAGGAAATCGTAGCCGCGTTCCAGTTGCCGGCTTTCGCTGGGGGAGAGCAATTTCTTTTGCGCCAGCCCGCTCAGCGTCATCACGCCCACCTGGAAACGCGCGGTCCAAAGCAAATTGTGCAGGTCGCGCAAACCGCCGGGGCTGAATTTCACGTTCGGCTCCTGCATGAAAACGCTGTCGCCGTAGCGGGCCAGGCGCGCGGCCTGGTCTTCATTGCGCCAGAGCGTGAACTCGCGCTCGTGCCCCTGCACGCAATCCTCTTCAAAACGCCGCGCGAACTCCGCCGCCAGCGCGGCGTCGCCGGCCAGCAGGCGCGCCTGTAGCAGCGCCGTCTTCGACATCCCGTCGGCGTTGGCGTGCGCCAGGGCCGCGTCGATGGAACGCGTGGCGTGACCGACTTTGAAGCCGACATCCCAGAGCAGATACAGAACTTGTTTCACCAACCCATCCACGGCTTCCGGCGCCGTCTCGGACTCGCCGTCGTAGAGAAACAAAATGTCCACGTCGCTGAACGGATTCAGCTCGCCGCGGCCGTAGCCGCCGGTAGCGAGCAGCGCCAGCTTCGGGCCGGATGACTGCTGCTCGCCGTTTGCCGGCAGGCTGCGCTGCGTCTCCGTCCGCCAGGCGATCTCGTAGATGTGTTGCAAAAACATGTCGAGCAACTGGGCGCGCTCGTGGCAGATATTCAGGCCGCCGCCGCCCGCGCGGTGCTCCAGCCGCAGGCGGTGCTCCTCGATTTTCAAAAACCGTTTGAACATCGGCAGCATCTCGTGCAGCCGCTGTTCTCCGTCGCCCAACGACGCGAGCAGGCGCTGGGTGTGGGCGAGCAATTTGGCGCGATACGGCATGCGAAAGGGTGGAGCGGCACGTGGAGACGGCCGCGGGCAATCTATAGCCGCAAACCGCACGCGGACAAATCCGGAGGCACCCGAGCCGTCGGCGGTTGGAAAAGCGAGGCGAAGCGATTCAAAATTTCACCTGCTCTTCGATGCCCAGCCGCTTGAGTTTATTGTAGAGCGTTGGCCGGTGAATGCCGAGGATCTTGGCGGCGCGCAGCTTGTTGCCATTGGTTTGTGCCAAGGCTTGCAGGATCGCCTGCCGCTCCCGGTCCTCGAGGTTGAGACTGGCGGCGAGCGCGGCGGCGGCACTGCGCCGGTCCGAGCTTTCGCTGCCCGCCGGACCGGCCAGACCCACACTGGACGGCCCGTGATGGCCGAGGTAATCCCAAGCCGGCAACTGCCCGTCGTGCGTGTCGGCGGAGCGGAAAATTTCCCGCGGCAACTGCTCCTCAGTGATCACGTCATCCTTGCCCAGCACAAAGGCGTATTGCACGGCATTTTGCAGCTCGCGCACATTGCCCGGCCAAGGATAATCGTGCAGCCGCGCCAGCGTCTCCGCAGTCAAGCGCGGCAGCGTGGTGCGCCCGGCTTCGCTGGCGAAACGTCGCAGGAACAAATCGACCAGCGGCGCGATGTCATCCCGCCGGTCGCGCAACGGCGGCAGCTCGATCTGAAACGTGTTGAGCCGGTAATAAAGATCGGCGCGCAGCACGCCGTCGCGCACCGCCCGGGCGATGGGCTGGTTCGTCGCGGCGATGAGCCGGAAATCGGCGCGCAAGGTTTTCGTGGAACCGAGCGGCCGGAACTCGCGTTCCTGCAACACGCGTAGAAATCGCGTCTGCAAACTCGCTGGCATGTCGGCGATTTCGTCGAGAAAAAGCGTGCCTCCCTGCGCCGCCGCGATCATGCCCGGAAAGTCGTTGACCGCGCCGGTGAAGGCGCCTTTGACGTAGCCGAACAATTCGCCCTCGATCATCTGCTGCGGCAGCGCGGCGCAGTTGAGTTTGACCATCGGACCGTGCGACCGATGGCTTTTTGCGTGGATCAAATTGGCGGCGACTTCCTTGCCGGTGCCGCTCTCACCGGTGATGAGCACGTTGGCCTCGGAAGGCGCCACGCGGGCGATGAATTCCTCGATCTCGACCATGCGCCGGCTGCGCGAAACGTGCTGCGTCGGGCCGACCCGCGCCTCGGCGTCGCGCAGCAGCGCCTTCAGTTCGCGTGTTTCCTCGCGCAACGTCGCCGCCTCGCGCACGAGCGCCTGTTGCTCGCAGGCGCGCTTCATCAAACTCAGCAGCTCCTCGGGCGCGTAAGGTTTCGAGATGAAATGAAACGCTCCGAGCTTGATGGAGTCGATGGCGTTCGAGAGCGAGTCCTGCGCGGTCAACACGATGACCTGCACGTCGGCCGCCTGCTGTTTGATTTTGGTCAACACTTCCAGTCCGCTGGCGTCGGGCAAACCGATGTCGAGCAAAACGAGGTTGGGCCGGTTTTCGATCCGCGTCGCACACTTCAATCCCTCGGCAGCCGTGCGCGCCGCCTCGGCGAGGTAGCCGTGACGGCCGAGCAACGCTTCGAGCGTTAGCAGGATCGGCCGTTCGTCATCGACGATGAGCACGCGCTGGGTGGGGCGGGGAGACATGGATGGCGGGGAAGGAAAAATTTTTTGCTATACGCGCAAGGTCGCGGTCGGTGGCTGTGGATTTTTTTCTTTGGCCACTGGCTTTGCGGCCGGCAGCCAGATCGTGGAACGCAACACCTGCGGCGGCGCTGTGGTCCACTCCGCCTGCAACGTGCCGCCCTGCGCTTCGATGGCGCGGCGGGCGCGGAAAAGGCCGAGGCCGTAGCCGCCGCGGCGCGTGGTGAGCAAGGGAGCCTCGCCCCAGGCATCCAGCGCGAATTCCGGCGGAGGCGGCCCGGATTTTTCCTCGATCAGGCTCAGGCGCAAACCGGCGGGCTGCGCCTCGGCGGCAAAGGTCAACCGGGCATTCGGCGGATCGCGGAAACGCTGGGCGTTGTCGAGCAGGTGCAGGAGCGCGGCGATGAGCAGTTCGGGGTCGATCTCCAGCATTAAACGAGCGAGTTGCGCCGCAGGCGGCAGTTGCCAGCAGATGACACGGGCGGCGCGTTTTTCCTGCCGCGCGCGCAAATCATCGAGCAATTCGACGACCGGGTAGGGGAAGGCGTTGACCACGGCCGGTCCGGCGGCCACGCGCACGGCCTGGATGTCACGGCTCAGGTTGGCGAGCGTGCCGCGCAGGGTGCGGATATCTTCGGCCAGCGTGGCGTCCTGATTTATTTCTCCCAACAGTGTCAATTGCAGCTCCATCGCGTTCAGGCCATTGCGCAGATCGTGGGTGAACTGACCGATAAAATGATCCACCCGATCCCACGGCACTTGGAGCGGCGCCGGCTTGGAGGCAGAGGCGGAGGATGAATTCATAAGACGAAGCTCTCGGGCAGGCAGCGTGGCCGGCACGCGCAGACGGCTCCGCACCACGGTGGCTCGGAAGGGACATCCGAGACCGCGTCGGCGTTGAAAATTTTTCATCAGCAAGCGCCCGATGGCGCACGGCTCATCGCTGCCAATAGGTCTCCTCCCCCGGCCGGGCGGCGGCGCCTTGGTGCAGGGAAGAGGAATTGGCCGTGAGGTGAACGAGCAGATGATAAACGTCTTCCGTGTCGGCACCGAGGCCGGCGGCTAGGTCGCGCACCGTTTGCGGTCGCCCGCCGGCCGCTTGCAGGGCTGACTTCACTCGGGCCTGCAGATCGAGCACTTTGCCGGCTGCTTTCTTGCCAGCTTCGACGCCGGGTTGATGGTAAGCGTTGATGTTCACCAAGCTGCCGTAGAAGCCGACGGCACGTTCGTAGAGAGCGATCAGCGCACCGAGCGCTTGCGGCGTGACTTCCGGGATCGAGATGGTGATCGAATCCCGGTCGTTTTCGTAAAGCGCCGTGCGTGTCCCGCGCAGGAACCCTTGGAGATAATCGCCGCTGGTGACATTCGGCTCCACCTGCACATCTTGCGGCACGAGGTGCGCGCTCGCGCGGTCACGGTCCTGCCGCACCTCAATGAAGGTGGCAAAAAAATTCGCCACGCCGTCGCGGAGCTGCTGCACGTAGGCGTGCTGATCGGTGGAGCCTTTGTTCCCATAGACCGCGATGCCTTGGTGGACGGTGGCGCCGGCGAGGTCTTTCTCCTTGCCGAGGGATTCCATCACGAGCTGTTGCAAATACCTGCTGAGCAGCAACAGCCGATCCTTGTAAGGGAGGATGACCATGTCCTTGGTGCCGCGTCCGCCGCCCAGGTGATACCACATCAGCGCTAGGAGCATGGCCGCGTTGCGTCGTGGATCGCCCGGCAGCCGCGTGTGCGCGTCCATCGCCGCCGCGCCCGCGAGAAAGGCGTCGGTGTCAATTCCTTGCAACGCCGCGGGCACGAGGCCGACGGCGCTCATCACCGAAGTCCGGCCGCCGACCCAGTCATACATCGGAAAGCGCCGCAGCCAGCCCTCGGCGGCAGCTTGCTTGTCGAGATTGCTGCCTTCGCCCGTGATCGCCACGGCGTGTTTGGCAAACGGAATGCCCAGCGCCTCAAAACGGGCTTTGACTTCCAACATGCCGTTGCGCGGTTCAGGCGTGCCGCCGGATTTGGAAATCACCAAGACCAGCGCGCGCCGCAACTCCTCGGGCTGCCGCTGGGAAAAGAGCCGGTCAATGCCATCGGGATCGGTGTTGTCGATGAAATCGACGGCCATCAAATCCTTAGCCGAAGCCAGTGCATCCGCCACCAGCTCCGGCCCGAGCGCGGACCCGCCGATGCCGATGGAAATGACCCGGGTGAAATGCTCGCCGCCCGCCGACTTGATCTCGCCGCCATGAACGGCCGCCGCAAACGCGCGGATCCCCGCCCGGTCGCGCCCGATGGCTTCCTGCAAGGAGGGGTCAGGCGCCAACGTGGCGTCGCGCAGCCAGTAGTGGCCGACCATGCGTCCCTCGTCAGGATTCACGATGCCGCCGGCTTCCAAATCCTGCATCGCCGCGAACGCCTTCGTCACAGCCGGTGCCATATGCTCAAAAAAATCGTCGGGAAAACGCACCCGGCTCACGTCGAGGCTGAGTCCGGTTCGCTCCTCGCGCACGAGAAATTCTTGGTAACGTTGCCACAGCGCTTGTTTGTCCATACGCACGATCAAAGTCGAGAACTGGAGCTTTGGGAATCCTAAAATGCGAGAGATCGACAAGAAATTGCGTGGTTGACTGCCAAAAATTTGTCGGAAACCCCGGAAAATCAGTCGAGAATCGTATGGTATCAAAAATGCTTAAAACGGCGGTATTCCCTCACAAATTACTAGTCGCGCAGCAAGTTGATTCTCTTTTTTTGAAAAAAGTTCTTGTCATTTTCTCATTTCTGCTACAATCCGCGACGAACGCTGAGAAAACACTTATGCAAAACAAAACTTTGATTCCTCGAACAGTGCTTGTCAGCATGGGCTGTCTGAGCCTCTGCTGCCTATCCTACAGCGCGCTTGGCGCGGAAGCAGCCGCCAACAACCCGCAAAGCGCGCTCAACCGTGAAGCGACCCAACATCCGGTCAACCTAGCCCGCTCACAAAGAGGCATCCGGCTCAGCGTTTTCAACGCCCAAGGCCAGCCGACGGGCGGCAACGCGAGCGCCGCCACTGCGCTCTTGAGCGACAGCGACCCGCTCGGCTATGCGCTGGAGTCGGGACGGACAACGATGATCCTTGCCTTGTCGCAAACCGAGGAAGTGCATCTTTTTAACTTCTTGAACCTCAGTGCAGCCGGTCAGGTCAGCGTGTCGGTTTCCAATTCTCGGCTCGCCCCCGGAGCTCCGCAGTGGCGCTCGGTCGTCAACGCGCAGGAATTCAGCGCGCACGACGTGATTAATTGCGAACTGGGCAGTGCTGAAGCGCGCTACGTCAAGCTCGACTTCCAAGTGACGACGGCAGGTCGCATCGACACCTTTGGGCTTTACGGCAACCGCACCGTTTCCGCTTTCGGCTCTGCGTCGGATCAAGCGGCGGGCGACCGGTTCCTCGGCTATCAATTCATCGACTACGGCGGTGCAGCCGCGCCCGGCACCGTGGTGGCGGTCAGCCCCGGCGACGACCTCAACGCGGCGCAATCCATCGTCGATGGGAACTTGAAGACCAGCTACACGTTCAAAGCCACCGATGGCCGGCCCCTGGCAGTGATCGATCTCGGCACCGCGCGCACCATTCGGCGCGTGAGCATCGCCTACAAGGCAGGTCCGGGCCGGCTGGATTTCTATCTCGTCGTGGACCCGTCGCAGCAGCGCAATGGCTTCCTGCGCGCACGCAACACGAGCGCGGATACAGCCGCCGTTCAGCAAATCGTGGGAAGTAATTTCCCTGGCAGCCGCACGCCGATCGCCACCGTGCGCAGCACGGGAGAAAGCGGCCTGCAACGTGCCAATGTCAACGCCACCGGCGAAAACGGTCGCTACATGGTGATGATCTTCACTCCCGGCGGCGGCAGTGATGCGGGTGGTGGTGCTTCCAATGGCGGACCCAATCGGAGGAATCGTTTGGACGTTAAGGATTTCGACGCCAAAGACTTCAAAGATGTGGTCCCGCCCAGTGGCGCGAATGCTTCAGAGCCATTCGCCGTCTCGGAACTCAGCTTCATCGGGCCGCCCGGGTCGTCCACGGAAGTGGTTCCCCAGTTGCCGCCGGGTAGCACCGTTCCGCTCTTCCCGCCAGGTGGTGCAGTCACGCCCTGAGTGGCTGCCAGAATCTGGCATAAATAAGAAAACCCGTTTCGCCGGACTGGCGAAACGGGTTTTCTCGTTTTTACGAGGGGGAATTGGAAAAAGCTGCGCGAAGATTACGCCAACAGGCAGCCGTTCGTCAATCGTTGCCGCAGCGAAATCTGCGCATTTTTTCAAAAACAAGAAACGAAACCGTCGCGAGGCATCAGATTTTGCTCTTCAGGTCTTTGCCCGCCAGGAATTTGACCGCGCGCGATTTGCGAATTTTGATTCGTTCGCCGGTTTTGGGATTTACGCCGAGCCGCGCCTTGCGCTCGATCACCTTGAAGGTGCCGAAATCGACAATTTGCACGCTCTTATCCCGGCGCAGCCCCAGTTTCAGGGCTTCCACGACCCGGTCCACCGACCGCTTGGCGGCGGCGCGGCTCGTTTCCTTTCCGGTGAGCTTGTGCACGGCTTCGATCAATTCGGCTTTGTTCATGGCTTTGGGGGAGAAGGATATGTCCGATAGCGGGTGCGGACTTGATCCAAATGGATAAAGAAAAGCCTGCCCAACAGAAAGACAAAAAACGTCCCGCTGCCCACGAAAAAAGCCGTTGCCAGCAGGTGTGATCCAGCGATAGTTGCCGCCTGCCAAAATTGCCTCGTGGTGTAATGGTAGCACGAGAGATTCTGGATCTCTTTGTCAAGGTTCGAGTCCTTGCGAGGCAGCCATCCCGCCGCGCGGGAGCGAATCTTAATTAATGCCGTTCCCGTTGGCGCCAGCCGCGCGGATTTTGAGCGCAACCAGCGCGCTCCGGTCTAAGCAGGCTAGGCGATCACAAGTCTGCTCGGTGGCGGCTTCATGTTGTTATGCAAAGGCGTTTTTTCCTTACCTTCGCGCTGGCGCTGGGCATGGCTTGCCTGACGGGGCCAACGCTTGCACGCGCGCAGTTCACTTGGAAGTTGGTCAAGTTTGAAGGCCGCGACTACGTGCCGCTGGAGACCATCGCGCAATTTTACCAACTCCAAGGCGACCTGCGGCTCGTGGATCGGCGCTTCAGCCTGAGCAACCAGCGGGCGCGCGTGGAAATCGTGGACGGCGATCCGCGCCAGATATTGATCAATGGCGTGCGGCAGTGGTGCTCCTTCCCCGTCGTCATGCAGGGCAACCAAGCGTATGTCTCTCGCTTCGATCTGGCCAAAACGCTCGATCCTGCCATCCGCCCGACCGCCGTGCCCGAAGTGCGGCCTTTTCACACGATTGTGCTCGATGCGGGCCACGGCGGCGTGGACCGCGGCGCACGGAGTGTGACGGGCTTCGAGAAGGACTACACGCTCGACGTGATCCGTGACATCAAGAAGCAACTGGAGACCGCCGGTTTCCGCGTGCGGCTCACGCGCGAGGACGACACGTTCATCCCGCTCGAAGAACGCGCCGCCCGCGCCAACCAGGAAAACGACGCAATCTTCGTGAGCGTTCATTTCAATTTTTCCGACGGCAGCGGCGCGGTCACCGCCAATGGCTTGGAAGTCTATGCCATGACGCCGCGTGGCGCTGGCTCGACCGGCGATGCGGTGCCGATGCTCGACGTCTTAAAGGATTGCCCCGGCAACGCGGTCGATAACGCCAGCCTTGTGCTCGCCACCAGCGTGCAACACTCGCTGCTCGGTCACATCACGCAGGGCGATCGCGGCGTGAAACGGGCGCGCTTCGCCGTCTTGAAACTCTGCAAGCTCCCCGCCGTGCTGGTCGAGGGAGGCTTCCTTTCCAATCCGAACGAGAGCCAGCGCATCAACGACGCCGCCTGGCGCCACCAGTTGGCGGAATCCATCGTCGCCGGCGTGCAGAGCTATTCCCGCCTCGCGGAACAGCATGTGCCGCCACGTTTGCTGGCCGATTATCGTTTGGAACAACTCCCCACCGCGGGCCGGATGGTCAATCCGGACACCGTGGTTCCCGCCGGGCCGGCGACTCCGGCAGTGCTGCCGGCGAGCAACGAGTTCATCGCGCAACCGCCGCCCAACGCCCCGCCCCCGCCTCCTGCCGCCGCCTCGCCGGCGTCCGGTGCCGCGACGACGACGCGTCCAGAGTCGAGCGACATTCCGCTCGGCTAGCAAGCAGCCGGCGAACGGATAAAAACTACGCCGCGCATTGCGCCCGATTCTGGACGCACTCTCTCCGCGGGCGTATAAGTCCCGCTGCCGGCTCCGTTTTTTGCCGTTGATCCATGATTGCCACCAAAGAATCCATCGAACCGCACAGCAGCGACCAGCTTCCCAACAGCCGCAAGGTCTTTGTGACCGGGCGCATCCATCGCCACGTGCGCGTGCCCTTGCGCGAGATCAGTCTTTCGCCGACCCGGCAATCAGACGGCACCTTGCAGGAAAACGCGCCCGTGCGCGTGTATGACACCAGCGGACCGTGGAGCGATCCCGGCATGGCTTGCGACGTGCGCAAGGGTCTGCCGGCTTTGCGAGAAAAATGGATTCTCGGGCGCGGTGACGTGGAGCACTACGACGGTCGCGATGTGCGTCCCGAGGACAACGGCTACCTCACTCGCGGCCACGAGCAATACGCCAGCCGCGCCGAAAAAGTCCGCGGCCGGCTGGAACATTTCCCCGGCCTCGACCGCCGGCCGCTGCGTGCCAATCAGCAGCATCCGGTCACGCAGCTTTGGTATGCGCGCCAGGGCATCATCACGCCCGAGATGGAGTTCATCGCCATCCGCGAAAACCTCGGCCGGCAGGCTGCCTACGACGCGGTGGAAAACAAAGACGGCGCGCGCGACGTGCTCAACCAGCAGCATCCCGGCGAGAGCTTCGGCGCGGCCATGCCGAAATTCATTACGCCCGAGTTCGTGCGCAGCGAAGTCGCGCGCGGTCGCGCCATCATCCCGGCGAACATCAATCATCCCGAGCTGGAGCCGATGATTATCGGCCGCAATTTTTTGGTGAAGATCAACGCCAACATCGGCAACTCCGCCGTCGCGTCGAGCATCGAGGAGGAAGTCGAAAAAATGCGTTGGGCCACCAAGTGGGGCGCGGACACCGTGATGGATTTATCGACTGGCAAGAACATCCACGCCACGCGCGAATGGATCATCCGCAACTCGCCCGTGCCCATCGGCACCGTGCCGATCTATCAGGCGCTCGAAAAAGTCGGCGGTCGCGCCGAGGAGCTGACGTGGGAAATCTACCGCGACACGCTCATCGAGCAGGCGGAGCAAGGCGTCGATTATTTCACCGTCCACGCCGGCGTGCTCCTGCGCTACATCCCGCTCACCGCGCGCCGCGCCACGGGCATCGTCTCGCGCGGCGGTTCCATCATGGCCAAGTGGTGTCTCGCGCACCACAAGGAGAGCTTTCTTTACACCCATTGGGACGAGATTTGTGAGATCATGGCTGAGTATGACGTGAGCTTCTCCATCGGCGACGGCCTGCGTCCCGGTTCCATTGCCGACGCGAACGACGAAGCCCAATTCGGCGAACTCAAAACGCAAGGCGAACTCACCCGCCGCGCATGGGAATTCGGCGTGCAAGTGATGAACGAAGGCCCCGGTCACGTGCCCATGCACCTGATCAAAGAGAACATGGAAAAGCAGCTCGCCTGGTGCGGCGAGGCGCCCTTCTACACCCTCGGCCCCTTGACCACCGACATTGCGCCCG
>Ga0213876_10001413_pt1 | contig 14963 bp, 10 predicted proteins | sample BarmaccomBMRX_R9_FD_160113 | JGI IMG/M metagenome (GOLD analysis project Ga0213876, IMG submission 160113) | Root-associated microbial communities from Barbacenia macrantha in rupestrian grasslands, the National Park of Serra do Cipo, Brazil - RX_R9 | ecosystem: Host-associated > Plants > Roots...
GCCACCAGCCTTATATACGCCTCGGCAACAAGAGCCTGCCGGGCAGGTTTCTTACCGGTTATCTCGGCGATATAGTTTGGTGTTGCGCACTGATGCTTGTGCTGGTAATATTATCCGAGCGGGGGCTCTTGCATTTGACCGGAAGGATATTTATCTTGTTACTTCCTTTTGCTTCGGAATTCGCACAATCAGCTGGCATTATCAATGGCGTATTCGATTGGCTTGATATCGTTATCTATGGCGCAATAGAATCGGTGTCGGTTTTTCTTTTTCCCGGATTATTATCCCGGCTTTATGAAAAATAACAAGTCTGGTCTGGCCGCCTTTGTTGTTGCGGCTCTGTTCTTACTGATGGCGGCAGCCAGCGCCCCGCCCAGAAGATCGTATCAGTCTTACCAGCCGAAACCACTACCCTGTATCAAACACCGGCCGCTTAATTACAGTCCCGTGCTGATAAAACTAAACATCAGCGGATCCTATACCATGAAGGACCTGCCGGGTTACCAGGAAAGCGGTCCGTATCTGTACCTCGAAAAGTTAAACAACCTCAACCCGTACAAATACAAACTGGCAGACGGGGTATTGCCTAACCTTACGCTTGAGATCACTTTCAATACCGATAATTACGGACACTACGGCGCAACCATCAACGGTTCCGTATTCGATGGTGAATTCTATATCAACCTGCCGTCGAACTATATTACACACCAGAAATTACTGGACGATATCTGCTCAGCCGTAGATGCACGTATTACCAGGGGCTGGTGCCGTAATTGCCCCGGACCCTGTGTGATCGATTAAATAAGCCCCTCTTGGCCTGTCGGCCCAACACAGCTGCCGATATTTTTCCCGGCCATATTTTCGCCGGCATTTATTCAATAACTTCCCTTTCCCAAATACTGCTTTATGAAATGGCTGCTACTGCTTGTGATCACCGGCGCCCTCTTTTTTGCCGGCTGCAAACAACCTGAAACCTTATCGCTTAAAGATTATCACGCCGTTACCGACAGCGGCGTGCAGACCGGCGGTGTGAGGATGATACCCATTGAAACGCCGGTAGGGAAATTCAAAGTGTAGACCAAGCGTTTCGGCAATAATCCGCGCATCAAGGTGCTGTGCCTGCACGGCGGCCCGGGCGGCACGCATGAGTTCTTCGAATCTTTCGAAAGCTTTTTTCCGCAGGAGGGTTTCGAATTTTATGAATACGACCAGCTGGGGTCATTTTTCAGCGATCAACCCAAAGACAGCAGCCTGTGGACAACGGCGCGGTTCGTGGAGGAAGTGGAGCAGGTGCGCAAGGCGTTGGGGCTCGATAAAAACAATTTCTACCTGCTGGGACATAGCTGGGGTGGTATCCTGGCCATGGAATATGCGCTTAAATACCAGAATAATCTGAAAGGCCTTATCATCAGCAATATGATGAGCAGTTGCCCGGCCTATGGAAAATATGCGGAAGATGTATTGGGTAAACAGATGGATCCGAAAGTGCTGGACAGTATCAAATCACTTGAAGCCCGCGGTCAGTTCTCCAGCCCCAAATACATGGAGCTGCTTATGCCTAATTTCTATGCGAAGCATTTCTGCCGGCTCAGCCCCTGGCCCGAAATGTTCAACCGCGCGATGCCGCATCTGAACGGTGAGATCTATACCATGATGCAGGGACCCTCCGAATTCGGGATCTCGGGCCGGCTGGCCAACTGGGACAGGAGCAAGGACCTGCCGCAGATAAAAGTTCCTACCCTTACCATCGGCGGCATGCATGATACCATGGATCCAGAACATATGAAATGGATGGCCGGGCAGGTACAACAGGGGCGCAGCCTGGTCTGTCCTGATGGCAGCCACTGTTCCATGTGGGATGACCAGCCTCATTATTTCCCGGGCGTTATCAGTTTCATCCGGGATGTAGATGCCGGCAATTTCAAAAAATAGCGCTCACCCCGCAAAACAGCGCTTTTACCGGTAAATCGGTCTGAGGGTTTTTTCTGTACTGCGGTTTCAGTAGTTTTATCACTCTCCAAACTAACAACTCACTTATGAGAAAAATCAAGCTCCTGCTTTCCGGGTTGCTGTTTGCGTCGTTGCTGCAGGCCCAGGAAACTTTCCCGGTAAACGGGGTGGCGGACAAACGCGAGAAGTGCTACGCGTTTACCAATGCCACGATCGTTAAAGATGCACAGACTACGCTTACCAATGCTACCATGGTGATCCGCGATGGAAAGATCGTGGCACTCGGTACCGGCAGCATCGCCATCCCGAAAGATGCTACGGTGATCGACTGTAAAGACAAGTACATCTATCCTTCCTTTATCGATATGTACACCGATTATGGTGTGGCGCCCCAGCCCGCAGCGGGTGGGGCCGGCGGCGGCCGGGGCGGTGGCGGTGGTTTTAATTTCAACCAGCCTTCGCAGATCACTTCCAATACCAAGGGCGCTTACGGCTGGAACCAGGCTATCAAGCCCGAAGTAGCCGCCCATGCCATTTTCGCGGTGGACGATGCCAAAGCGAAAACCCTGCGCGACCTGGGCTTCGGCACCGTGGGCACCCATGTAAAGGATGGCATCGCCCGGGGAACCGGCGCCGTGGTTACCCTGAACAATGATAATGAGAACCTGGTGTTCGTTAAAGAAAAAGCCTCTGCGCATTATTCATTCAGCCGCGGCACTTCCACCCAGAGCTATCCGAGCAGCCTGATGGGAGTTATCGCTTTGCTGCGTCAAACTTATCTGGATGCGCAGTGGTATAAGAACAAACCCGCCAAAGAAGGATTGAACCTTTCGCTGCAGGCCTGGAATGAAAACCAGAACCTGCCACAGATCTTCGAGGCGGACGATAAATGGAACGATATCCGCGCCGACCGTGTAGGCGATGAATTCGGCGTACAATATATTATCAAGGGCGGCGGTAATGAATACCAGCGCATCAATGAAGTAGCCGCCACCAAGGCCAGCTATATTATTCCGCTGAACTATCCGCAGGCCATGGATGTGGAAGATCCCAATGATGCAAGGGCCGTATCCCTCAGCGATATGAAGCACTGGGAACTTGCTCCTTCCAATCCTGCGGCGCTCGAAAAAGCAAATATCAATTTTGCGCTGACGACGGCCGATCTCCGCGCTACCAATCAGTTCTTCACCAACCTGCGCAAGGCGTTCGATATGGGGCTCACAGAAAACAGGGCCCTGGATGCGCTTACGAAAGTGCCGGCACAGTTGCTGGGCGTTTATGATAAAGTGGGCAGCCTCGAAACCGGTAAGCTCGCCAATTTCATTATCACTTCCGGGCCCGTGTTCAGCGACAGAACCTCTTTCCTGCAGAACTGGGTACAGGGTACCAAATACGGCATCAAAGAAGACGCATGGACGGATATCAAGGGACTGTATAATCTTTCCATTAATACCCCATCGGGTCCTGTAAATTATACGCTGGATGTGAAAAGCGCTTCTGCCGCCAATGTGATCGGAAAAGACACGCTGACGGGCCGGTTCAGTTATGATGGCAAGATCGTAAAACTCGGATTTTCCACTACTCCTTCGCGCAGGCCCCAGGGGGGAGCCGGAGCTCCTGGTGGATTTGGCGGCGGTGGGTTCGGTAATCGTGGCGGCGGCGGTGCTGCCGGCGGCGTACAATATCGGCTGACAGGCGTTGTGAGCGGCAATACCTGGAACGGGTATGGCGAAGACACTGCCGGCAACAGGATCACCTGGGCAGCCAGCTTTGCATCCGCTTCAACCGCAAGCGCCGACTCTTCGAGAGGCGGACGCCGCGGTTTTCCGGGCCGGGTAGCCAAAGTGAGCTATCCTTTCGACGGGTATGGCTGGGAAGAAGCGCCGAAGCAGGAAGATCTGCTTATCAAGAATGCAACCGTATGGACCAATGAAAAAGACGGTAAACTGGAGAATGCGGATGTGCTGGTGAAGGGTGGCAAGATCGCCCGTGTGGGCAAGAACCTGAGCGACGCAAGTGCAAGGGTGATAGATGCAACCGGCAAACATGTAACGGCGGGCATCATCGATGAGCACTCGCATATTGCCGTGCAGTCGATCAACGAAGGCGGTCAATCCGTAACCTCGGAAGTTCGTATCGCAGATAACCTCAATCCCGAAGATATCAGCATTTACAGGCAGCTGAGCGGCGGCGTTACATCGTCGCATATCCTGCATGGTTCTGCCAATACCATCGGAGGACAGACACAGCTGATCAAACTGCGCTGGGGTGCGGATGATGAGGGACTGAAGTTCAAGAACTGGGATCCATTTATCAAATTCGCTCTGGGTGAAAACGTGAAGCGTACCACTTCCAGCAATAATAACCGCTTCCCCGATACCCGGATGGGTGTGGAAGAAGTATTGAACGATGCATTTGCCCGCGCCAGAGATTATGAAGCGGCGATGAAAGCCGACCCAAAAACAAGGAGAGACCTGGAACTGGATGCGCTTGTTGAGATCATGAACAGAAAACGATTCATTACCTGTCACTCTTATGTTCAAAGTGAGATCACCGCGGCAATGCGGGTAGGTGATAAATACGGATTCAAGTTCAACACCTTTACCCATATCCTCGAGGGTTATAAGGTAGCAGACAAAATGAAGGCACATGGTTCAAGCGCTTCAACCTTTGCCGACTGGTGGTATTACAAGGTGGAAGTGACCGATGCCATGGCTTATAATGCGGCCATCATGTATAAGATGGGATTGAATGTTTGTATCAATTCCGATGATGCGGAAATGGCGCGTCGCCTTAACCAGGAAGCGGGCAAGACCGTTCGTTATGGCGGCGTTCCGGAAGAAGACGCCCTGAAGATGGTAACACTGAACCCGGCCAAAGCCCTGCATGTGGATGACAGGGTGGGCAGTATCAAAGCCGGTAAGGATGCCGACCTGGTGATCTGGACCGACAATCCACTGAGCATTTACGCCAAATCCGATAAGACGATTGTTGACGGTATCGTCTACTTCGATCGTGATAAGGATGCGGAGCAGCGCAAGAAGATCGCTGCCGAGCGTTTCCGCCTTACGCAGAAACTGATCGCTGAAAAAAGAACGGCTGGTCCCGGTGGCGTACGCGCTGCGGAACCCAGCTGGCAGTTCCTGCTGAGCTGCGGCGATCATGATCATCATGATGGATTGTTTACCATCGACCTGCAGGAAGACGAAACCATCAACAAATAAACTACCAACCATGAAAAAAATATATAGTACGATACTCGCCTTATCTGTTGCGGTTGGTCTGATCCAGGCGCAGGATGTGGTGTATCCCACCAACCATTTTAACGGCCGGCTTTTTATAACCGGCGGCACGGTGCATGTTGGCAACGGGCAGGTACTGGAGAACGCTACGATCGAAGTGAACAATGGCAAGATCGTGAACATCGGCTCCGGTATCAATGCAGCCGGCGGCGCCAAAGTAATCGATGCTAAAGGCAAACAGGTATATCCCGGGCTGATACTGCCGTCCACCGATCTGGGTCTGAAAGAGATCGCCAATGGGGTGCGCGGCAGCAATGACTACTCCGAACTGGGCGACTACAATACCAGTGTACGGTCCATCACCGCATACAATACCGATTCGAAAGTGATCAATGTATTGCGCGGTAACGGTATCCTGCTGGCAAGCATTACTCCGGAAGGAGGTACCATCAGCGGATCTTCTTCCGTGGTGCAGCTCGATGCCTGGAATTGGGAAGATGCGGCATATAAAATGGATGCGGGCATTCATTTGAACCTGCCGAGTTTCATCAACCGCTTCGGACGCAGGGGCGGCGGCGGATTTCCGGGCGGATTCCCGGGCCTGGGTGGCGGTCAGCAGACTGATCCTACCAAACTGGCACTGGACAGGGTGGAGGAGATCAAATCATTCTTCCGCCAGGCCAAAGCCTATCTGGCCGAAGGCACCCATGCCAATACCAACCTGAAACTCGAGGCGGTGAAAGGTCTGTTCGACAGGAAGCAAAAGCTGTTCGTTCACGGCGACCAGGTAAAACAGATGCTGGTAGCGATAGACCTCGCCAAGGAATTCGGCTTCGATGTGGTGGTGGTTGGCGGCAGCGAAAGCTACCAGATCGCCGATCTCCTGAAAGCCAATAATGTTGCAGTGATCCTGAAAGAGGAGCACTCATTGCCGGCTGCGGAAGACGACGATGTGGATCAGCCCTATAAAACACCTGCCATGCTGCAAAAAGCGGGCGTGCTGTTTGCGCTGAACGATACACATGATGAATCGCGTTACCGCAATCTTTCATACAATGCAGGTACGGCTGCCACTTATGGTCTTACCAAAGAGCAGGCGCTGCAGGCGATCACGCTGAATGCCGCCAAAATACTCGGCGTTGATGACAGAACCGGTTCACTGGAAGTTGGTAAAGACGCCAATATCGTGATCAGCGACGGCGATCTGCTGGATATGCGCACCAGTAATGTTTCGCATGCCATCATTCAGGGCAGGGAGATCAGCCTCGACAACAAACAGAAAGAATTGTATGAGCGCTATAAATTCAAGTATGGCATCAAATAAAAAATAAAATTCTTTTAAACGACCCCGGCCTGTGCCGGGGTTTTTTTTTGCCCCCTATCGACAACCCTCTTAACATTTGCTTCACACTTATATCGTGGATTCTTGCCGCTCGTCCGGTTCCTCTTCCGCTTATGTGAAGGTTGCGGACTTAACATTTCAGGCCTGGTAACCTTTTTAGCTTTATGGCGTTTACATCATGCCGCAATACCGGCGGACCCCTAAACGCGTTAACCAACCGACCGTATGAGATCACTGCTGTTTACAATGGGCATACTATTGTTCGCTGCGACTGTTTTTGCGCAGGACAAAGAGAAGACCGTGAAAAAACTGCCCGCCGTGCGCACTACGCAGAAAATTGTGATCGATGGAGATCTGAAAGACTCCGCCTGGCTTTCGGCGCCGGTGGCTTCGGGACTGGTAGAATGGAGGCCCTCTTTCGGCAGAAAAGAAGCGGATAACGCCGGCACCGAGATCCGCATTCTTTACGATAACAGCGCCATCTATGTTTCAGGGTATTGCCATATGCCCAAGGACAGCATCTCGTCTGAACTCGTGGGCCGCGATAAAGTGGGCGCCAACGATTATGTAGGCATTCTATTCGATACTTATAACGACAAGATCAATGGCTTCGGCTATTATGTAACCCCGCTGGGCGAACAATACGATGCAAAGTATTCTGCCCGTGGTGAGGACGACAGCTGGAACAGCGTGTATGAGACCCAGTCAAAGATCGTAGCCGATGGCTGGACATTTGAAATGCGCATCCCGTATTCGGCCATCCGTTTCAGTACGAAGAATATCCAGGACTGGGGATTGAATATCACCCGCCGCAACCGCAAAACAGACCGGCAGTACATGTGGAGCCCGACGGACCCTACTATCGGCGGTAACTTTTTTGCGCAGTTCGGTCTGTGGACGGGCGTCGAGAACATCAAACCGCCGGTGCGGCTTTCTTTTTCGCCTTATCTGTCGGCCTATGCAAACCATTATCCCTACAACGATCCGGCAAAAAAGAATTTCGGCACTACGGTGAACGGCGGTATGGATCTGAAATACGGCATCAGCCAGTCGTTTACGCTTGACATGACCCTAATCCCCGATTTCGGACAGGTGCAGAGCGATAACCAGGTACTGAACCTGACGCCTTTTGAAGTGAAGTATAATGAGAACAGGAGCTTTTTCACGGAAGGCACCGAACTGTTCAGCAAGGGAAACCTGTTCTATAGCCGCCGCATCGGCGGTGAGCCCCTGCATTATGGCGATGTGGCCAGCCAGCTGCTTCCCGGCGAAACGCTGATCAGGAATCCGTCGGAAACAAGGCTGCTGAATGCGACCAAAGTAAGCGGAAGAACATCTTCCGGTTTAGGCATCGGCATTTTCAATGCCGTTACCAAAGCCCAGTATGCGACGGCAGAATCTGCCAATGGCAAGGACACCCGCCAGATAGAGACCGATCCGCTGACGAATTATAATATCGTTGTGTTCGATCAGTCGCTGAAACGCAATTCGAGCGTATCGCTGATCAATACGAATGTTACGCGGAACGGAACCGACTACGATGCCAATGTAACCGCATTCCTGTGGGACCTGTATGACAAGAAGAACAACTGGAATCTCTTCGGAAAACTGGGCGAGAGCCAGCTGATCGGTTACCTGCCCGGCGGTAAGACCCAGAGCGGTTATACCCACCAGATCGGGCTCGGCAAAACAGGTGGAAGACTCAATATGAATTTTCAGCAGGAGCTGGCCGATGACAAATACAGCAGTAACGATATGGGATATTTCACGAACAACAATTTCGTGGACCATTACCTGTGGGTCGGTTACAAATGGATCAAACCCAAGGCCTGGTATAACCGTCTTAACCTGAACTTCAACGGCTATTACTCCCGTCGTTTCAAACCCTGGGATTACCAGATGGCGCGTGTAAATGTGAATTTCAACGGGCAGTTGAAAACACAGGATTTCTTCGGCATTTTCGTGACCAGCAAGCCGGCGGCCAACGATTTCTATGAGCCGCGCGTGGCCGGCAAGGTGTTCAAACGCCCGGGCAGTGTTACCTATGGCGGCTGGTTCGAGAAGAACTATGCGAGGAAAATTTATTATGGCGGCGAACTTGATCTTACCCGTTCGGAACAGTATAATTCCAACGGTTATGAGCTATTCACTTTTTCCAATTACCGGTTCAACAAGAAGTTTTCGCTTGGCCTGAATGCCAATGTTTCCATCTTTACCAACAACCTCGGTTTTGCTGCGACCTCTCCCGCTGCAGACAGCGTGTACTTTGCGCTGAGAAAGCGGAATACGGTGGAAACCATATTCAATGTGAAATACAATTTCACCAACAAAATGGGGCTTACTTTCCGCGCCCGTCATTACTGGAGCGCGGTGAACAACAGGCAGTTCTTCAGCCTGCAGCAGGATGGGGCTTTGACACGGGTAGCGGCCATTAACCAGAATGTCGATTATAACGTGAACTATTTCAACATCGACATGGTCTATACCTGGCAGTTTGCGCTGGGCAGCTTCCTGAACATTGTGTGGAAGAATTCAATCAATACATTTGACCAGAACCTTGCAGAAGGCTATTTCAAAAACGCCGGGAATACCCTCCAGTCGCCGCAGTTGAATAGTCTTTCGATACGGGTGATCTACTTTTTGGACTACCTGTCTTTGAAGAAAGTCAGATAGCGGTATAGCGGGCTTTGTTACACAGTTTCAGGGCCTGGCCAAACACATTTTTTATTCCTTCGGGTGAGAGGGCTTTCAGTTCCGGAAATTCCTTGTTAAGCTCCTGCATATAGTCTCTGCTTTTCCGGAGGCTGGCGCGCATCGATTCCGACATCGGCATGATCCTATTCATGGAATCCTTCTTTTCAGCACTATTCATTCGCGGGTTATTCATCACCGCGTCGAGCTCGGCCCTGGCTTCCGGAATACGTTTATAGCTGCCTTTATGCTGCAGTAAGGCTATTTTATTTTCCTTATCGAAATCCGATAGCGCCTTATTCCACTTGATGAAATTGGATGAGCGGGATATTTTTATCGCCAGACTGCCCGCGGGCTCCTGCCAGGCAATTAATAAACAGGACGCCCCTAAGACAACAGCCATTGATCTGAGGCCCGGAAAAAGGATTCTCATAACAAAAATTTTAATCATGGACAGTGCCGGGGGAAGGGGGCAAGGGGAAAAGGTGCCGCAGAATTCCAAATTACAAAGACCTACGGCAAAAGCAACCACTCCTCTCCGTTTTATTTTTCTAGCGGTGGCTGCTCCCTCGCATCTGTATCGCGGTTACGCTGCCGGGTTCAGCACAACGCCTGCATTTATATTGTCAATAACAAGTAGGAATGTCCCGGGTCGGCTGCTTTTATTACCTTAGCTGCATGGGTAAAAAACTTTTCCTGCTGGACGCGTTTGCACTGATCTACCGCGCCTATTATGCGCTTATCCGCAGCCCGCGCATCACTTCCAAGGGGCGCAATACAAATGCCCAGTTCGGGTTTACCAATACCCTGTTCGACCTGATCAATAAAGAAAAGCCGACGCACCTGGCCGTTTGTTTCGATACTTATGCTCCTACTGAACGGCATTCGGATTTTACCGATTACAAGGCCAATAGGCAGGAGGCGCCCGAAGACCTGCTGGATTCTATTCCCGATATCAAGCGCATCATCAGCGGGTTCAATATCCCCGTTGTTGAAGTAGATGGCTACGAAGCCGATGATGTGATCGGTACCGTTGCATGGCAGGCCGCCGAAAAGGGATACGAGGTATATATGGTAACGCCGGATAAGGACTATGGCCAGTTACTGACCCGCCCGAATGTGTACATCTACAAGCCGCCGGCCTATGGCAATGCGGAGGAGATCGTTACCGCAGAAAAGATCTGCGAAAAATGGGGCATCTGTCGCGTAGACCAGGTGATCGATATGCTCGGTCTGATGGGCGATGCGGTGGACAATATTCCCGGCATCGCCGGCGTAGGCGAGAAGACCGCCGCCAAACTGCTGAAAGAATACGATACGCTGGAAAATATTTTAGCCAATGCAGACAATATAAAAGGCGCTTTGGGCGAGAAGATCCGCAACGGAAAGGAGATGGCCATTATCAGTAAAAAACTCGCTACCATCATCACCAATGTGCCGGTTGAATTTCATGAGGAAGATTATGGACTGAAAGATTGGAATAAGGAGGCGCTGGTTGATGTATTCACCGAGCTCGAATTCAAGACCCTGGGCAAAAGGATATTGGGAGATGAATTCAATGCCTTCCACGCCAACCCCCAGAGTGTACAGACCGATCTTTTCGGCAATGCGGTGAGCGCAAAACCCGATACCCGCGCCGCAAAAAAAGAAGAAGAGCTGCCCAAAGAAAGCGGCGGCCTGCTGGCAGAGAAGAATATCCACAACACCCCGCACGATTACAAACTCGTACAAAGCGATGAAGATATCGAGGCCCTGGTAAAACTGCTGATGCAGCAGAAAGAGATCTGCTTCGATACCGAAACGACCAGCCTGGATGCCAATGAAGCGGAACTGGTAGGAATGAGCTTTTCCTTCAAACAGGGCGAAGGCTATTATATCGATTGCCCGGCAGATAAGGACTGTACCAAAAAGATCCTCGATGCGGTAACACCCCTATTCAATAATCCCAACATAACCTGGGTGGGGCAGAACCTGAAATACGATATGCTGATGCTGAAATGGCATGGGCTTGAATTGAAAGGTCCAGCCTTCGATACCATGCTGGCGCATTACCTGATAGACCCGGAGGGAAGACGAAGCATGGACATGCTCAGTGCGCAGTATCTCGGCTATGAGCCGGTGCATATTGACGAGCTGATCGGCAAAAAAGGAAAAACCCAGGGCAATATGCGCGATGTGGAACTGGAGAAGATCAAGGAGTATGCTGCGGAAGATGCGGATATCACCCTACAACTTAAGCATGTATTCGTGCCGCTGCTGAAACAGAAAGAAGTGCAGCGCGTTTTTGAAGAAGTAGAGAACCCCCTGGTGCGCGTACTCACCGACATGGAATTCGAAGGCGTGAAGATCGATGTGGGATTTCTGAACGATTACAGTAAGCTGCTGGAGAAAGACGCGAAACAATACGAAGAGAATGTGTATGCCCAGGCCGGAGTGCGGTTTAACCTGGCATCTCCAAGGCAGCTGGGTGAAGTATTGTTCGAAAAATTAAAGATCGATCCGAAAGCGAAGAAAACGAAGACGGGACAATATGCTACCGGCGAAGATGTGCTGCTGAAATTGTCGCATAATAACCCGATCGTATCCGATATTCTCGGCTTCCGCGAACTCACAAAACTCAAAAGCACCTATGTTGATTCGCTGCCGCAGATCATCAACAGCAGAACAGGCCGCGTGCATACATCGTACGCCCAGGCTGTGGCTGTAACAGGCCGGCTGAGCAGCAATAATCCGAACCTGCAGAATATTCCTATCCGCACCGAGCGGGGCAAGGAGATCAGGAAAGCATTTATTCCGCGCGACAATAGCAGGGTGCTTGTAAGCGCCGACTACTCGCAGATCGAACTGCGGATCGTAGCGGCGATCAGCGGGGATCCGAATATGTGCGAGGCTTTCCGGCTCGGCAAGGATATTCATACGGCTACTGCCGCAAAAGTTTACAATGTGCCGGAATCGGAGGTAACCAAAGAAATGCGTTACAAGGCCAAGAGCGTGAACTTCGGCATCATTTACGGGCAGGGCGCATTCGGTCTTGCAGACAACCTGGGTATTTCAAGAACAGAAGCCAAAGAGATCATTGATAATTACAAACGCGAATTTGCGGGTATCAGTTCCTATATGGACAATACCATCAATTTTGCGAAAGAGAACGGATACGTGCAAACCCTGATGGGCCGCAAGCGATGGCTGAAGGATATTAACTCGGTGAACTTTACCGTGCGCGGGTATGCAGAACGCAACGCCATCAACTCGCCGATACAGGGCACCGCCGCGGATATGATCAAGCTGGCGATGATCGGCATCCATCAGAAGATCAAAGATGCGAAACTGCAGTCGCGGATGATACTGCAGGTGCACGATGAATTGGTGTTCGACGCGATCCCGGAAGAGCTGGACGTGTTGCGTCCGCTCATACTCGAGGGAATGAAAAATGCATTGCCGCTGCCGAATGGTGTGCCGGTAGATGCGGAACTGGGTGTTGGGGAGAATTGGTTGGTGGCGCATTAACCCCACCCCCCGGCCCCCTGAAGGGGGAGTTAGGAAAATAAATACTCCGCAAGGTTATGACGAATGAAGAAACGATAAACCGGTTTTATGCTGCGTTTCAGCGCCTGGATTATGCGACCATGCAGTCCTGCTACCACGAGGAGGCGGTATTCAGCGATCCGGTGTTTGGATTGCTGGATGGGACCGAAGTGCGGGCAATGTGGGAAATGTTGTGTAAGCGCGCCAAAGATTTTTCGCTGGAGTATGGGAATATCCGGCTGCTGGACGAAGAATATACTACCTGCGACTGGACGGCGAAATACCTGTTTGCCAAAACCAATCGGCGGGTGGTGAATAAGATCAAGGCGCATATGCGCTTCAGGGACGGGTTGATCATCGAGCATACGGATGCTTTCGACTTTTACAAATGGGCCCGGCAGACGCTGGGCATTGTCGGATTCCTTTTTGGCTGGACCAATTTTCTGCACCGGCGGATACAGATGCAGGCCCGGGTGGGACTTCAGAAATTTATGGAAGCATAGTTATCTTTTGCAGGGCATCTGCCTATCCGGGGTGGTTTCAATAGAAGAGCAACGAAGAGAAAAAGAAAAGAAGATGCCCGTCATGCCTGGTAAGCCCATGCGTTCCGCAACCCAACATTTTTGTAGCGTATTCTTTTTCTCTTCGTTGTTCTTTTATTGACTCATTCGGGGTGATCGGTAATTGGATGGCTATCAATTCTGAATAATCCATTAAACGATCCTTAAATTGCAGTGCTGAGATCGCCTGAAAACCTTTGCCGGTGCGGCGTTCGTTAAATTTGTCTTATGAACTGGAACCTCTATTACCGGGTGATCTACGAGGTGGGCAGCCGTTATATGCTGGCTGCCGCGATCGCCTTTGTGTTGTTCTATTTCATACTGTACAGAAGGGTAGGTTACCAGAAGATCCAGCCAAAAAAGCCCCGCAATGCAGACCTTGCCCGGGAGATCGGATTTTCTGCCATGACCGTTGTTATCGCCGGGTTTATCATTGTCTTTCTGCATCATCCTGCCATTGCGCCGTACACCACCAGGTATAAGGATATTTCAGAACACGGACTGGCCTATTATTTCCTGTTGTTCCCCGTGCTGTTTATCATGCACGATACCTATTTCTATTTTTCGCACCGGCTGATGCACCATCCCCGGATCTTCAGGTGGTTTCACCTGGTGCATCATCGTTCAACCAATCCCTCGCCCTGGGCCGCATATGCATTTCATCCGCTGGAGGCCCTGGTGGAACAGTTCATCGCCGTTATCTTTTATTTTACCATACCCATTCATGTAACCCATCTCGGTATTTTCTTTTTGATGTCGATCATCTACAATGTATATGGCCATCTGGGATATGAATTGTACCCGCGCGGTTTCAGCAGAACCTGGGTAGGAAGATGGATCAATACCTCCATCAGCCATAACCAGCACCACCAGTATTTTAAAGGGAATTACGGCCTGTATTTTCTTTTCTGGGACCGGGTATTCGGCACGATCCGGGAGGATTACGATGATCGGTTTGAAGAAGTTAAGGCACGGACCGCAGCATGATATTTTTACCTCAGCGCGCGGAGTTTAGCGCTTTTTGAAGATGGGCACCGTGCTGCAGGGCTCGCCGTACATAATGCTTTTGGCGAAAGGACGGAGTTTGTTGGTGATCTCTACATACGCCGATTCGGGTATCGATACTTCGCCGCAGCCTTTTACGACCACCCGCTTATCGGTGTATTCTTCGCCTTTCAGTGCCTCCAGGTTTTTCAGCAGTATGGTATCGATCAGCTTTTTTTCATCGCCGAATACCACGCCGGCCGCAACGGGCTGCAGGTAACTGGCCACCAGCATATAGGCCCACATGGGAATGATTGCATCGGCAGAGCAGGTGATGGCCACATTCGCATCGCGGTATTGTTCCCAATCGGTAGTCTGCAGGGCGGCGCGGAAATCTTTTTCTTTCAGGATCAGGCCCATGAACAGGTACTCCTTCAGATCGAACAGTTTGACCGGCTGTTTGGGATAGTATTCCTCCAGGTCCAGGCTGATCAGCCCGCTTTCCGCCACCTTGTTCACAAATGCATCTGCCATGATGATACAAAGGTAAGAAGACTTTGGGGGCTGGTATTTTCGGATTACGTAAAACATCCAATGCAAAAGGCCCCTGAGCGGGGCCTTTGCTGTTAGTTTGGTTGCGATCCTAGAAAAACTTGGAGCGGTAGTCCA
>Ga0213876_10001414_pt1 | contig 14960 bp, 12 predicted proteins | sample BarmaccomBMRX_R9_FD_160113 | JGI IMG/M metagenome (GOLD analysis project Ga0213876, IMG submission 160113) | Root-associated microbial communities from Barbacenia macrantha in rupestrian grasslands, the National Park of Serra do Cipo, Brazil - RX_R9 | ecosystem: Host-associated > Plants > Roots...
GCGCTGAACCGGGGTCAGGCGATCCCGCAGGATCATGACACCGGCGCCACCCTGGTAACGGCCGAGCTACTTAGGTGAACGCAGCGGTAAACGCCGCGAATCAAGAGCCATGAGCATAAAGAATCCACCTTCAATCGGCACTACCACTGACCTGCCGGCCACGGCAGACACGCCGAAGACCGACCGCCCCAGCCCCGGAGGTATGGTTAAAGCACTCTTCCGCTGGGAAGCGAGTGGGGTATTGCTGGCCCTGGTTGTGCTATGCGTGCTGCTCAGCATTGCTTCACCGAATTTCCTATCCTCTTACAACCTGACGGTGGTCATACGCGAGGCGTCCTTTGTGGGGCTTGTCGCTCTGGGACAAACGTTAGTGCTGCTGTTGGGCGGCATTGACCTTTCGGTGGGCGCCGCTGCCGCCCTTTCCGCCATCGTGGGATGCCTCCTCTTAAAAGCGATGGGACTGCCTCCCTGGCTCGTCATTCCCGCCACGGCCGTGTTTGGTCTTTTGCTCGGTTCAATCAACGGGTTTTTTGTTTCCGTCGTCAAATTGAACCCGTTTATCGTGACTCTGGCCACCTGGGAAATCTTTGCGGGCATGACGCTCGTCATCACCAAGGGTTATCCGATCCGGCCGTTGGGCCCGGCCTTTACCATTTATGGCCAGGGCCAGATCTTCGGCATTCCCGGGCCGGTCTTACTCTTCTTCGTCGCCGCCGCGATCCTCGTGTGGGTGCTTAGCATGACCCGGTTCGGACGCAACCTTTACGCCATCGGCGGCAACCGGGATGCGGCTACCCTGGTTGGAATTCCGGTGTTACGGAACGAACTCCTCGTCTATGCGCTGGCGGGAATGTTCGCGGCGCTCGCCGGGATTATGTACGCGAGCCGGATGGACGCCGGTCAGCCGTCTGTCGGTGAAGGCTGGCTGATGAAAGCCATTACGGCGGCGATCCTCGGCGGCACGTCGCTAAAGGGAGGGCAAGGAACGATCCTCGGAACGGTCTTCGGCACTCTCCTGACCGCGGTTCTCGCCAACGGGTTATCGCTTATGAACGTTTCGGCTTACTGGGCGCGGGTCGTCGTCGGTGCGATCGTCCTGATCGCCATCCTCGGGGACCTCTTGCGTCAGCGAGGGAAAGGCTGAGGGTGATTTGCCGGGCAATCGTCTGAGAATGCTGAGCGCCTCGAGAGCCGTTTTATGCGGGAACGCATGGTAGGTAAGAACGAAATCTCACCTCGACGAAATCCGGCACCCGAATAAGGGTGTGCGTTTTTGGTTCATCACATGGTTTGACAACATGGCAAGCAACATAGCACCTGCATTTACTTCACAAGTAGCGGCCAAGCCAAGCGCGTTTTCAATGCCCGAGAAGGGCAAAGCGCTCGGTCTGTATGAATCGATGGTCCTCATCCGCAAGTATGAAGAGCGGATCTACTTTCTCTTTTTGGAGGGCCGCATCTCTGGCAGCATTCATCAATCGCACGGGCAGGAGGCCTGCGCCGCTGGCATGTTGTACGACACGCGGCCAACGGATTACATGGCCTCGACCCATCGGCCGGCAAGTCACGATCTGGCCAAAGGCGTCTCGCTCGATTCGATGATGTGCGAGATGTTTGCGAAGAGCAACGGCTGCTGCCGTGGGAAGGGTGGCGCCATGCACACCGGCGACATTTCCGTGGGCGCCATTCCGGCGAATGCGCTGGTGGGCAGCAACATCCCGATCGCCACCGGCATGGGCTTTTCCTGCAAAATGCGCAAGACCGACAACGTCGTCATCTGCTTCTTTGGGGATGGCGCCAGCAACGAAGGCGCGTTTCACGAAGGCATCAACGGCGCGGCCATCTGGAACCTGCCGGTAATTTTCGTTTGCGAAAACAACCTCTATGGTGCTTCGACGAGCGTCAAGGCGACGATGAAGATCGAGACCATCGCCCAGCGCGCGGCTTCTTACGGTATTCCCGGTGAGCGCATCGACGGCAACGACGTCCTTGCCGTCAATGATGCGGCCACCAGGGCAATCGCGCGTGCGCGTCGGGGTGAAGGCCCGACGCTGCTTGAGCTCATGACCTACCGCATCGCCGGTCACTCGCGCAGCGATGCGTGCGCGTATCGCCCGGACGAGGAGGAAGCGTACTGGTTCGCGCGCGACCCCATCAAACTGTTCCGCAACCTGCTGCTTGAGACCAAAACGGCAACCGAAGCCGAGTTAGATGGAATTGATGCCGGCATCGAAGAACGCGTCGACAGGTCAGTCGAGCTGGCCGAATCCTCCCCTGACCCGCGTCCCGAAGACGCTTTGGAAAATGTTTACTGGAATTCCGGAGACCGATAATGGCGAAGATCTCTATTGTTGAAGCATTGAATCAGGCCCTCATGGAAGAGATGGAACGCGACGAGCGCGTCTTCTGTCTTGGTGAGGACATCAGCGACGCCGACGGTGGTTACGGCGGCGCGTTTGCGGTGACGCGGGGCCTACACGCCAAGTTTGGTTATGATCGGGTGTTGAATACCCCGATTTCCGAGATCCTGATCGGGGGGATGGCGGTAGGCGCCGCCATGACGGGGATGCGTCCCGTCGCCGACCTCCAGTACGGTGACTTTCTCTTCTGCTGCATGGACCAGTTGGTCAACCAGGCCGCAAAGATGTGCTACATGTCGGGCGGCAGGGTCAAAGTTCCCATGGTGATGCGCGCACCGGTGGGCGCTACCGGCCGAGGAGCGCAGCACGGTCAGAGTCTAGAGGGCTTCTTTACCCACGTCCCGGGGATGAAAGTCGTCTCCCCGGCGACGGCCTACGACGCAAAGGGCCTGCTCAAGAGTGCGATTCGTGATGACAATCCCGTTCTGGTGTTCGAGCACAAGCTGCTTTACGGGGGCAAACGCAAAGAGAAGGAAGCGCTCTCCACAGCCGGCGAGGTCCCTGACGGCGAGTACACCGTTCCGTTCGGCGAGGCCGCCGTCCGCCGCGAAGGGAAGGACATCACCATCGTTGCCAATCTCTTGATGATGTACTTCGCCATGGACGCCGCCGCTGCGCTCGATCAGGAAGGCATCAGCTGCGAGGTCATCGATCCGCGTACCCTGGTGCCGTTCGATTACAAGACCGTGGTGAATTCTTTGCGGAAAACCGGGCGTCTGCTGATCGTGCACGAGGATAACTACCACAACGGTTGGGGTGCCCAACTTTCCGCTTACATCGCAGAGAAGGAGATCTATTTGCTCGACGCGCCTATCAAACGTGTCGCTACCTACGATGTGCCGATCCCGTGCGCGCCCATCATGGAGAAATTTGTGATCCCATCTCCGGAACGCATCATCGAAGCGGCGCGTTCGCTGATGAAAGAATAACGTGTCCAAGCAAAAGGAGAAAGGTCCGCCCAATGTCATTGATTCGATGTATTGACCTGCTTCGGCACGCCCACGAAAATTCCTACGCCGTCGGCTACTTTGAGGCGTGGGACCTGGAGTCGCTGCTCGCGGTCGTTCGTGCTGCCGAGGTCGCACGCTCGCCGGTCATGGTCGGATTCTGCGGTGAGTACCTCGCCAACCCGCAGCGCAAATTTAAGGAAGACATCAACCTCTACGGCGCGCTGGCACGGCAGGTCGCGCAAAGCGCTTCCGTTCCGGTAGCGACGCTCTTGAACGAGTCGACCGACATGAACGTGGCCTACCAGGGAGTGAAAGCCGGCTTCGATATGGTGATGTTCGTCGATGAAGGAATGCCGATTGATCGACTCACCGCGGTGACGCATAAGCTCGTCGAGTTTGCTCATGCGTGCGACGTGGCGGTCGAAGGCGAAGTTGGTTCGCTGGGGGTGGCCGATCAGTCCACCGGGCAACAGCAGGCGGGTCATCGGACTGATCCGAAGATCGCGGCAAAGTTTGTCGCTGAGACGGGCGTCGACGCGCTGGCAGTGTCCATCGGAAACATACACTTTCTTGAAGGGCGCAAAGTCGAACTGGACTTCGAACTGCTGGAGCAACTTCACGAACGAGTCTCGGTTCCGTTGGTTCTGCATGGCGGGACGGGAGTGGATAAGGCCGATTTTCGGCCAAGCATTGAGCGCGGCATCGCCAAGGTGAACGTGGGCGCTGGCTTAAAGCGCGTCGTGATCGAGAGCGACCGCCGGTACTTGGCCGAGAGCGACCCCAGTCGCATGAATCCCAATGACGTGCTTGGGCGCGGCGGTAGGCTGGACATAAACGTGCGTGGCCAGGCAGCCTTAATGGACGAAGTGATTGGATTCATCAAGGCTTTCGGCGGCGAGGCCAAGGCGAGCTAAGGAGAAGAGATGCTCACCAAAATAACGATGCCGTCCGGCGGAACCAACACCGACCAACTTCGGGTGGTCTCGTGGAAGAAGCAGGAGGGCGATGCCGTCAAACGCGGCGACATTCTGCTCGAGGTTGAGACCGACAAAGCCGTCCTCGAAGTTGAGAGCTTTGCGCAGGGCACGCTCCTTAAGCGCCTGGTGGAAGAGGGCAGCTACGGAACGGTCGGGGACGTGATCGCTTATATCGGAAAGCCCGAAGACCTGAAAGCGCTCGAAGCCGAGCCCGCGTCGAGCGCACCCGTCGCGGGTGACCGGAGCGAGTCCACGCCGATTGTGCCGGCCACGGTGCCATCAGCAGTGGAGACCGCTTCCGCCGTAGCGGAGACCGCCCCCACGGTACTGGCCGACTCTTCAAATCGAAAAGCGAAAGCGACGCCCGCCGCGAAAAAAGAAGCCCGCGATCGCAGCCTCGATCTGGCGGAGGTTTATCGCGCTGTGGGCAAAGATGTTCTGCGGCGCAGCGATGTGGCGCAATTCGTCACGGCAAACGCGGGATCCTCAAAAGCAACCCAGGCTATCGGAGATGTAACCGGAGATGTAACAGGCTTTACCCTCGTCCCGCTGACGCCCATGCGGCGAATCATTGCCGAACGCATGGAAACGGGCGCTTCAGTTCCCACTTTCACGGCAGAGATCGAAGTCGACATGACCGCCTGCGTCCGGCTGCGCTCCGAGCTGAACCAGCATTTCAAGAATAACAAGTTCGGCTATCACGACATCATTGCAAAGTGCGCCGCCATCGCGGCCGTGGACTATCCTTTCGTGAACGCGTCCTTCACCGATCAAGGCATACGAGTCTTCCAGTCAGTCAACATCGGTATCGCGGTGGCGTTGGAGCAAGGCTTGGTGGTGCCTGTCGTCTGCGATGTGCGGAGGAAAACCCTGGCCTCTCTCGCAGAGGCGAACGCCGCCAATATTGGGCAGGTCCGCACCGGGAAATTTGATCCCAAGCTTCTTGAAAACGGGACGTTTACCATCTCTAACCTTGGCAAGTCTCCCATCACGCGCTTCACCGCCATCCTTAATCCGCCGCAAGCGTGCATCCTAGCCGTAGGGTCCATCCACTCACGCGCGGTGTGGGCGGACGGTCAGTTCCGCGAGCAACCCACTGCAGCCGTCACCGGGACCTTCGATCACCGCGTCATCGATGGAAAGTACGGCGCGGACTTTTTGACGCGACTCAAAGAATTGCTCGAACATCCCCACTTGGCTCTCGTTGACTGAACCCGAGCACCCATCTCCGAATTCACTGACGATCTGACGATGGTATAAGGTGGCGAGCGCATTTGATGCTTTCGGAAGAAATGTCACGGTCATCGAAATGCCCGATCGCGTGCGGTTCGAAGAGGACCAGGACGTCAAAGACGAACTCGCCCGGCTTTTGGAATGCAGGAGAATCGATATTCGTACTGGCGCGCGGGTCGGAATCTCAGGCGTCGACCAGCGGCCAGCAAGGTGGGAGTCCGGCAGCGGGACGATGGCAGGCCGGCGGAGGCCTCACGGCGAACCGGTGGCGGCGCATCAGCACGGCCCATCCCTCACCTGGCGAAGCCTCGAAAGGGGCGGTCATGGACCGCCGTCAGTTAGCTGTCCACAAATTCAACCGAAGGTTCGACGGTAACAACCAATGACTGATTATTTGATCGGGCTGGATCACGGAACGGGTGGAGCCAAGGCGTGCATCATCGATGACCAAGCCAGCATTCTCGCTTACGCCTATCGCGAATATCCCATCTACACGCATCATTCCGGATGGTCAGAGCATGACCCTGATCTGTACTGGCAGACGGCTTGCGAGGTCATCAAAGAATGTCTCAATACTTCAAAGGTCCGCCCGGATCAGATCAAAGGGATCGCCAACTCGTCCGCGCTACCTTCGTTGGTGATGGTGGATAAACATCACCGTCACATCAATCTCGCGTACAACCTAATGGATCGCAGGGCTACGGAACAGGTGCAGTGGCTGCGCGATAATGTTGGCGAAAAGCGGCTCTTCGACGTCAGCTGCAACCGGCTGGAAGATCACCCCACGCTTGTGAACCTGATGTGGGAAAAGCAGAATCGCCCGGAAGATTTCGCGCAGATATACAAAGCCCTGACCATCGACGGGTACGTCCGCCTGAAGCTGACCGGGAAGGCGACGGCGAATTTCTCTTCGGGCGCGTTCTATGGCATCGCGTATGACCTACGCCAGAACAGGTTCGACGAAGAACTCCTCGCGAAAATCGGTTTAGATCCGCAGATCATGCCTGACTTCTTCTCCTGTGAAGAGGTCATTGGCTCAATCACGGAAGCGGCTGCCGAAGAAACGGGCTTGGTTGCGGGAATTCCGGTCGCGGCCGGTTCGGTTGATTGCAACGCCGGCTGGGTGGGAGGCGGCGCAGTAAACGCCGGCGACATCCAGGTTAACCTGGGTACATGCGGCGTCATCGGCGTCGTCCACGAAAACCCGGAGTTGATCGTCGACACGATGATCAACTGCTCCTACGTGACTGACTCGCGTAAGGTATTTGCCACGATAGCAGCAACAACATGCGGCGGCCAGTCCGTGCGTTACCTGCGCGACAATTTTTCCCAGCTCGAACTGGCTACAGAAAAAGTTGTCCCGGGATTCAGTACGTACGATTCGATGGAGAAGCAGGCCGAGTCCGTTCCTCTCGGTTCTGATGGCTTGCTCATTTTGCCTTACCTGATGGGAGAGCGCACGCCGCTTTGGGATGTGCACGCCCGTGGGGTCATATTCGGCCTTTCGTTAAACCACACCAAGGCCCATCTTGTCCGAGCCATGATGGAAGGCGTCACCTTTGCGATGTACGAGTCGTTTAGCATCATCCAGGACCACTGCCCGCACATCAATCTTCCGATCGTTCTGAACGAGGGCGGTGCGAAAAACCGGCTATGGCGCAGAATGATTACCGACATCTTCAACGTTCCGACGGCGTTTGTGAAGAGCCGGATCGGCGCACCCATGGGAGACGCCATTTTGGCCGGTGTGGCGACCGGAATCTTCAAGGATTTCGCCATTGCCAGAGAGAAGGCAGAATACATCGATCGCATGGATCCGATCCCGGCGAATCACGACCGTTATATGGAGTACTACCAGCTTTACCGCCGGCTTTATTCCCACATCCAGGAGGATTTTGTGACGCACGCAAAGCTACGCGAGCACCACCGGCCCCTTTCTCGTTGAAACCTTCGCAGGCTTTCTGAGTCTCCGCGTGTTTCGCCAACGCTCCCGTTTTCGAATCGACGAGGGGACTCAATGAATCACAAAGTAGTAAAAAGTATGAATAGCGGCGCATCAGGGTTAGTCGCCGCGAAGCGGCGCTCCCTGTAGAGCCCTGGGCAGGTGGGCAAGTGCCGGCTGCTTGGGTGGAAGCAATTCCGGGATCAAGCAGGCGGCTTGGTAGAACGGGTTATGGTGGGCAGGAAGCGGGCGCAACGACGTTTGCAAGCAACGTGGCCAACGCCTTTACGGCTCAACGCACCCGTTGGAATGTGATCCTGGTCGACCAGATGGACACCCTGCCGGCGATCCCGTCGCAAAGTGGCCAATCCGGCTGCGGGGCGATTAGTCACCGCGTTGTTCACGGCGGCGAGTATTTCCGCCTTGATCTCCGGGGCGATTCACTTCACGGCCAGTACCATCCGGGCTGCCCCGCGGATCACCAAGGCCAAACCAAATGCGCAGGCCGTTTCCTCCATCTTCTTTTCATGCGTCTGCCCGAGCAAGTGCTGGTGTACGGCGATCGCGCGGTCACTCCCGATCCGGGCGTGGAAACGCTGACCGATACCGTCATCCAAAGCGCCAAAGAGCCCGGTCGCCGCTCGCGGAACGGTCCTCATTTTTCCGGATTTGAACACGGGCGATGCACTACCGGCGAGCGCTTCGTCGAGTTTCTGACCCTGCCGGGCTACGAACGGCTCGACTAGCGAACCCGGACCGAGAGAGTCGCCATTTAGGAAAACGTAACCAACTGACAAAACTAAAGAAAATGATGAGCACAACAGCCAATGAAACGATAGCAACGCAGGCGCCCGCAGCGCTCAAGATCCGCCGGACTGAGCCCGGGACGCGGTGGAAGGATGTGACCCGTCCCTACGCTCAGCAGGATGTTCAGCGGCTGCAAGGCACCGTGAAGGTCGAATACACCCTGGCGAACCTGGGCGCGGCGCGGCTCTGGCAACTGCTCCAGGAAGAGGAGTTCGTGCCCGCGCTCGGCGCGCTGACGGGCAATCAGGCGGTCCAGCAAGTCAAGGCCGGCCTTAAGGCCATTTACTTGAGCGGCTGGCAAGTGGCCGCCGATGCCAACCTGGCGGGTCAGATGTACCCCGACCAGAGCCTGTACCCGGCCAACAGCGTGCCCGCGGTAGTCAAACGGATCAACCAGGCGTTGCTGCGGGCCGACCAGATTTGTCACCTGGAGGGTAAGGACCAGATCCATTGGATGGCGCCGATTGTCGCGGATGCCGAAGCTGGTTTCGGCGGACCGCTTAACGTCTTCGAGTTGGTTAAGGCCTTAATTGAGGCGGGCGCAGCCGGCGTGCACCTGGAGGATCAACTGGCGTCTGAAAAGAAATGCGGCCACATGGGCGGCAAGGTGCTCATCCCCACCCAGCACGCGATCAAACACCTGGTGGCGGCGCGGTTGGCGGCTGATGTCTGCGATGTGCCGATGGTGGTCATTGCGAGAACGGATGCCAACGCCGCCAGCCTGCTGACCAATGAGATCGATGAACGCGATAAGCCGTTTATCACCGGCGAACGCAGTCCGGAGGGGTTCTTCCGGGTGCGCGCGGGCATTGAGCAGGCCATCGCCCGTGCGGTTTCATACTCCCCTTACGCGGACCTGATCTGGTGTGAAACCAGCGAGCCGAACTTAGCCGAGGCCAAACGCTTCGCCGAAGGCGTCCACCAACACCATCCGGGCAAATTGCTGGCGTATAATTGCTCGCCGTCATTCAACTGGAAGAAAAAACTCGATGACGCCACGATCGCGCGGTTCCAGCGCGAACTGGGGGCGATGGGTTTCAAGTTTCAGTTCATCACGCTGGCTGGTTTTCATGCCTTAAACTACGGCATGTTCAACCTGGCCCGAGACTATAAGGAGCGTGGGATGTCTGCGTATGCCGACTTACAGGAAGCTGAGTTTGCGGCCGAGGCCCATGGGTACACGGCGACCCGGCATCAACGGGAAGTTGGTACCGGATATTTCGACGAGGTGAGTCTGGTCATCTCCGGCGGCAAGTCGTCGACCACTGCCTTACACGGTTCTACTGAGGCGGAGCAGTTTCATAATTAAGCACGTTTAGAACAGTAGAGGTAGCCGCTTGAAAGCCACTGAGGGGGGGACTCCTCCTGTGTTTTGGGCCGCGCAACACACTGCCCCCCACGAAGGCACCTCGTTCATAGATTTTGCGTCAGCGTTTGGTTGTCGTCCCTTTGCGAGCGGGACAGGCGCGGTGGGGCAGTTGCCACCAGATCGACAAAGCGGGCTTGTGGTCGAAGGACTGCGGGCCGAGATGCGTGCGCACGAACCTTTTTCCCGGTGCTTAGAAAAAGTTTGTTTGTTAGTAAAAAACTATTGACGAGTTCTACCTGAAAATGTTTTCTTGACGAGCACCGGTCTTTGCCAACCGTTGCCAAGCTTTCGACGCGATCCACCCCCTCTGCAATACACAACGACATGGACAGAGTTTCCATGGAAGGACGTGCCCGCGGCTGCCTGCGCGACGCTGCAAGCTCCCCTGGCGACGTTGCGAACTACGGACGCCAATAAGGTAAAGGAGAGAAATGCCAGAGATTTTTGATCATACGGGAACTCCCCTCAGACACGGGCGCGCCCGCGTCAATGGAATACGCATGCATTACGTCACAGGCGGTCATGGGGAACCGATCCTACTCGTACACGGCACGCCCAAAACGCATTTTTACTGGTATAAGCTGATCCCTCGTCTAACAGAGCATTTTACGGTTGTCGCCCCGGATCTGCGGGGCTTCGGAGACACCGATCGGCCTCCAGTCGACGAAGGTTACGATTCACTGACAAACGCAAGGGATCTGGCCGAACTGATGTCTCTGCTCGGGCACGAACGGTTTCACCTGCACGGCGAGGACCGCGGTGCGGAATTTGCCTATGTTCTGGCGGCAACCGAACGCGAGCGGGTCAAGACATTGTCGTTCTGTGAGATGTTGCTGTCCGGCGATGAACTGGAGAGGTGGTCGTACTTCACCAAGGACAACATCTCAGCGCAATTTCGCCAGCAGGGCGTTTGGGTCTGGCACATACCCTTTTTCTGGATTCCCCACATCCCTGAAATGCTGATTGAAGGGCATGAACGCGAGTTCTGGGAATTTTGGATTCGGGCCGAAACCTGGAACCCCACCGCCATCACCGCCGAGGCCATCGACGAGTGGATCGCACGGTTGATGAGCCCCGGCGGCCTGCGAGGGGTGTTGGAGACTTACCGTGCAGCTTTCAAGAATGCGCGCATCAATGAGGAACTGCGAAAAGAGCGCCTCACGCTCCCGGTTATGACGGTGGGCGCCCCGGAGTTTTTCGGGCCCCTGGTTAAAGAGCAGATGCTCAAAGTGGCCGATCGCGTCGACCGCGCCGAAGTCTTCGAAGAGTGCGGACATAGTCTGGCTCTCGAGGCAGACCAGCGGCTCGCGACGCTGCTTCGCGAATTCATGTTGAAGCAATAATTACGGAGGCAACTATGTCATACAAAATACGCGTTACTACTCTCTGCAGTCTTCTCGTGACCTGGGCGACTCTTGCCCACACGAATGCTGCAGGCAACATAGGCGACATCAAACAGCCGCTCTGGTATCAGCCGCCATCCGAGAAGACCCTTGAGCTTGCCAAACTTGATGACCTATCCCAAACGGTCGTCAGTGACGGGGAACAGGGAGAGAAGGGCGTTCTTGCATCAACGCTGACCGTCACGGACGATCAGGCGGCAAAGATCAAGGCCGGCAAGTTCACCGTGGGTATCGCCATGGGCTGGCTGGGCGATGACTGGGCGTCTCAGCAATTGAAGGGTCTCAAGACGACCTTTGATAAACTGGGCGTTAAGGTCATCGCGGAAACGAATGCCGATTGGGATGATGCCAAGCAGATTTCCAATCTGGAAGCCATCGGCGCTCAAAAGCCAAGCCTCCTCGTCTCGATTCCCCTTAACAAGAAGACCACAGCCATTGCTTACAAGAAGATTCAAAAATCCGGGACGAAGGTGATGTTCATTGACCAGGCGGTCGACGGGATGACGGCAGGAAAAGACTACATATCGATCGTTTCCTCCGACAACCTGGCGCTTGGAATGTACGTCGCGGACGAACTGGCGAAGGCGATCGGCGGCACCGGCGACGTCGCAGCGATGTACTTCGCAAACGATTTCTACGTTACTAACCTGCGATACATCGGCTTTATCGCCCGTCTCATGGTGAAATACCCGAACGTGAGGCTTGTCGCGGCGGCCGGCCATGACGACCCCAACAAAGGCCAGGAGGTTGCGCAAGCGGTCCTGGCGCGCTATCCGAAGCTCAAGGGCCTGTACGGTTCGTGGAGCATTCCGGCGATGGGCGCGGCAACGGCCGCACAGGTGGCCGGGCGTAATCCCCAGAACTTCAAGATCGTGTGCGAAAACTTCGACCAGATTGTTGCGGCGAACGTGGCAAAAGGCGGATTGATCGCCGGTATCTCTTCCCAGCGTCCTTACGATCAGGGCGTAGCGGAAGCGACGGCAGGGGCGCTCGCTTTGATCGGTGTTCCGGTGCCCACGTACATCGTGGTGCCGCCGCTGGCGGTAGACCGTCAGAACCTGGCCGAAGCCTATCAGACGATTTATCACATTCCCCTCCCTGATAAAATGCTTGCGGACCTGAAAAAATAGCGGCCTGCGCCGAACCCCGGTCCGGACGATCGTGCGCGCATCGGTCCGGACCGAACCGATACCGGTCCTGGTCTAATCGATCCCACCTGTCACCCTTCGCTCACACCCGGAACCCGTTTCCAATAACCGCAAAGGATTTGTCATGGAGGCGATTGATATACTGGAAATGAACGACATAGAAAAGTCGTTCAACGGCGTTCCGGTGCTGAAGAAGGCAACCTTCGCGCTGCGAAAAGGGGAAGTGCACGCCCTCATGGGTGGTAACGGTGCAGGCAAATCCACGCTCATGAAGATTCTGACCGGAGTCTACCGCAAGGACTCCGGCACGATCGTTCTTGACGGCCAACCTGTTGAACTGGCGACCGCGCGCCAGGCCGAGCGTCACGGCATCGCCATGATCTACCAGGAGCTTAGCCTTGTGCCGACGCTCACGGTGGCGCAGAACATCTTTTTGAAGCATGAGGCGCGAGCCGTCGGAAACGTCTTCCTAAATGATGCCGAGTCCGGGCGTCGCGCCAAACAACTCATGCAGGAACTTGGCCACCCGGTAGACCCGCGCACGCCCATCGAGCAACTGAGCGTCGGCATGTGTCAAATGGTCGAAGTCGCCAAGGCACTGGCGAAGAAGGCTCGGATCCTGATCATGGATGAACCGACATCCTCCCTGACGGATTCGGAGACGGAGATTCTCTTCCAATTGATCAACCGCCTGAAGCGCAGCGGGATCTCGATCATCTACATATCACATCGGATGTCGGAGATCTTTACCGTATGCGATCGCGTCACGGTGATGAGGGACGGTGCTTGCGTCAAAACTGACGACTGCCGGAACGTCACGATGGAGGGCCTGATCGAATCAATGTTAGGGACGGGGAGAAGTGTGGCCTTCCAGTGGCAGGAACGTCATAATCAACGTTCCGAACGGCCCGTGCTTGAGGTTAATGACCTCGCCGTGGAAAAGGGACAGGGTCCCGTTTCGTTCTCGATCTATCCCGGTGAAATTGTCGGCCTCGCCGGACTGCTCGGATCCGGTCGGACGGAGATCGCGGAAACGATCTTCGGCATGCGCCGGGCGCATAGCGGAACGGTGTCGGTAAACGGCAGGACGATTCATGCCACCCGCGAGGCGATCGATGCAGGGGTCGGACTGGTTCCCGAAGACCGGCGTACGCAGGGCCTCGTTCTGGATCATTCGCTTCTGGCCAATTTTATTCTGCCCAACCTGGCATCCTTCACGCGGGGCACCTTCGTGCGTGACGGCGCAGGGGCCAGGGCCGCCAAAGATTTCATCCAGAAGCTGCGAATCAAGGTCCGTGCCCCCGATGCGCCGGTCCGCCTTTTGTCCGGCGGCAACCAGCAGAAGATCGTTCTGGCGAAGTGGTTGGAGCGCAAACCCCGCCTTCTGATGCTCGACGAACCGACGATGGGCGTCGACATCGGGGCGAAGTCGGACATCCTGCAGATCGTCCGTGATATCGCCAACGGCGGCGCGGCCGTTCTGGTTATCTCGTCGGAATTAGAGGAGCTTTTAGCGATGAGCGACCGGGTCCTTGTCATCCACAACGGCAAGCTGGTCCACGATCTAAACCGCAAGGATATCCCTTCCGAGGAGATGTTGCATCATGCAATCCAAGACTGACACAGCACAGGTATTGCTCCCGTCGCGCGGAAGCATTGTAAATTTCCAATGGCAGGATTACGTGGTCTACCTGTTTTTCGGGCTTGTCCTTGTTTTCTTTGCCGTTACCCTTGGAGGCAAAGGGTTTCTTTCGGTCGAAAACCTTTTCAATATCACCCGCTCGACATCAATGATCGTTGTGATGGCCGTGGCGATGACCTTCGTAATTTGCTGCGGAGAACTCGACCTGTCGGTGGGATCTACGGCGGGATTGGCTGCTCTAGCCGCCGGCTTTTTCCTCCAGGCCTATGGCACGGTTGCCGGCATCGTGGCTGCCATCCTTTGCGGGTTGGCGGTCGGCCTTGTCAACGGGCTTTTCGTGACGGTCGTTAACATTCCTTCCTTTCTCGTAACCCTTGGCATGATGCAGTTGGTTCGCGGGCTTGATATGCGAGTTACTTATACCAAGCCGATCCTGATCACGAACGACTTTTTCAATAACGTCTTTGGATCCGGAAGCGTCGGACCTCTACCTTCGCTTTTCATCTGGTCAGTGCTCGTAGCCGTTATCGGGCATCTGGTTCTTCGTTACACCGCTTTCGGGCGTGAGGTGCTGGCCACGGGCGGGAACCGAAGGGCTGCGGAATACTCCGGAGTAAACACGAAGCGGATAAAGCTCTATTGCTTTCTGATCAGCGGCGCGGCGGCTGGATTGGCCGGAATGCTTTATTCCGGCATGATGCAGACGGCACGGTATTCCTTTGGAACGGGAGCCGAACTGGCGGTGATTGCCGCGACCATCCTGGGCGGAACGAGTCTATTCGGGGGTAAAGGGACGATTATAGGAACCTTCGTGGGCGCCTTGCTGATCGGCACAATCAACAATGGGCTCATCATTATGGGTCTTGATGTTAGTGAACAAAATATAATCGCGGGCGCCATCATTATCGTGGCCGTGGCTTTCGGCAGGAAGCCGGTGCGGTAGTTTATAGACCTCCGGCATCGCAGACAAAATCTTCGTTCATTGAACTATGACTTCACGCAGACAAACGTTTGACACGCCTTCTATGGAGTGGTACACAGGTCCTGCTGGACACACTCCCCAGATCGC
>Ga0213876_10001415_pt1 | contig 14934 bp, 15 predicted proteins | sample BarmaccomBMRX_R9_FD_160113 | JGI IMG/M metagenome (GOLD analysis project Ga0213876, IMG submission 160113) | Root-associated microbial communities from Barbacenia macrantha in rupestrian grasslands, the National Park of Serra do Cipo, Brazil - RX_R9 | ecosystem: Host-associated > Plants > Roots...
TGCCCAGAATGCAGGCGCCATCATAGCGCACGGCGCGGCTGAATTATGGCCGATCCCCGGCGCTTAGGCGACAGTCCGTATCAGCCGGTAACGCGCCCGAAGCGGCGCAGGAGCTCGACCAGCTCTTCGGCCCTCAGCGCCCGCACCACCTTACCCGCCGGCCTGAATGTGGGCGTGTCCTCGGCCGCCAGCATGGCGTTGAGGATGGCCTCCTCCACCGCGTCTATCGCCGCGGCATAGACCGCATTGAAGCGGGCGTCGTCGAGCGCCTCCATGCGCCACACCGCTGGTGCGCGGTTGGGCAGCTCCAGCGGATTGGCGGTGCTGATCGCCAGGAAAATGTCGCCCGAGCCGTTCTCGCCGATCGCCCCGGTGCGGCCGATGCCCAACGCCCCGCGCCGCGCCAGCCGGCTGAGCTGGTGCGGCAGCATCGGCAGGTCGGTGGCGATCACGCCGATGATCGAGCCGCGCTCGCGCTGGCGCAGCAGGTCGTGGCGCAGATGCCGGCCGACCGGCACGCCGCGCACCATGAGCTGATCGCGCATGCCGTGATTGGCCTGCACCAGTGCGCCCACGGTCCCGCTCACGCCCTCGATCTCGACCGTTCGCGAGGCGGTGCCGGTGCCGCCCTTGAACTCGTACGCGATCATGCCGGTGCCGCCGCCGACATTGCCCTCGGGCACCGGCCCGCTCTTGGCGCCATCGAGCGCGGCCAGGACATGCGCTTCGCTCACGTGCTGTCCGTTGATGTCGTTCGTGGTGCCGTCATAGGTCTCGGCCACCACAGGCATGGCCCAGAGATGATCGGTGGCGAAGCGCGGGTAGCGGCGGATCATCCAGCGCACGGCGGCGTGATGCACGATGCCGACGCTATGAGTGTTGGTGATGCAGATCGGCCCGTTGACGTAGCCGCCATCCTCGATCCAGTGGCTCCCGGTCATCTCACCATTGCCGTTGAAGCGGTGGATGCCGGCCCACACTGGGCGCATTTCCGGTTCGCCGGCACGCGGAACGATGGCCGTGACGCCCGTGCGCGCGCTGCCCTCCACGATGGTGGTCAAGCCGACGGCGATTCCCGGCACGTCGGTGATGGCGTTGAACGCGCCGGTCGTGCCGTCGAATGGTACGCCCGCCTCCCGTGCGCGGGGCTTACGCTGGCTGCTCACGCGATCACCTTCTGAATTTGGCCGCTGACCGGTATAGAGACGCACGGTTTGCAAGGGAGGGAAAGAGCATGAAGGTATTGTTGACCGGCGCCGCTGGCGGCGTGGCGCGCATGACGCGGCCGATGCTGCGCGAGCTCTATCCCGATCTGGTGCTGAGCGACGTCAAGCGGCCCGACGACCTGCGCAATGACGAGACGTTCGCACCGGCCGATCTGACCGACCTTGCCGCGGTCGAGTCCATCACCAAGGGCGTCGATGGCGTGATCCATCTCGGCGGCGTGTCGATCGAGCGGCCGTGGGACGAGATCCTGCCGGCCAACATCGTCGGGTGCCACAACCTCTTCGAGGCGGCGCGGCGCAACGGCGTCAAGCGCGTGATCTTCGCCTCATCGAACCACGCCATCGGCTTCTACCCGCGCGCGCGGCGCATCGGCACCGACAACGCGGTGCGGCCCGACGGCTACTATGGCGTGTCGAAGGCCTTCGGCGAGGCGATCGGCGCGCTCTACGCCTACAAGCACGGCCTGCGCGTCACCAGCCTGCGCATCGGCAATGTCGACTACAAGCCGGTTGACCTGCGCCGCCTGTCGATCTGGATCCATCCCGAGGACCTCGTGCAGCTCTTCATGATCGGGCTGGAGCATCCCGACGTGCGCTGTGAGATTTTCTACGGCGCGTCCAACAACGTGCGCAGCTACTGGGACAACCGCCGCGCTTTCGAGCTCGGCTACGATCCCGCGCATGTCGCGGAGCACCATCGCGACGAGGCGCTGGCGGCGCAGGCCAAGCTGGCCGCCGATCCGGTGGCCGACTGGTTCCAGGGCGGCTCGTTCTGCAGCGATGGTTACGACAGCAAGGACGAGTTGCCGCGCACCTGACCTGGAGGAGAGCGCAATGCCCCGACTGATCGCGCCACCGGGCGCCTGCGACACGCACATCCACATCTACGAGCCGGGCTACGCCGTCGCGCCCACTGCAGTGGTGCAGCCCGTGATGGCGCCGACCTCGGCCTATCTTGAAGCCCGCGCGCGCATCGGCATCGAACGCACCGTGATCGTGCAGCCCTCGGCCTATGGCACGGACAACAGCTGCCTGCTGGCGGCATTGGAGGAGATGGGTCCGACGGCGCGCGGTGTCGCCGTGGTCGACACCAGCGTCGACGACGGCGAGCTGGAACGCCTGACCGAGGCTGGCGTGCGCGGCATTCGCTTTTTCATGCTGCCGGGCGGCGTGCTGCCCTGGGACATCCTCGAGACCATGGCGGCACGGGTCCACGGATTCGGCTGGCACGTACAGCTGCAGCTCGACGGCCGGCTGCTTCCCGAGCGCGCGCAAATGCTGATGGACCTGCCCTGCCGCCTGGTGATCGACCATGTCGGCAAGTTCCTCGAGCCGGTGCCAACCAGCCATCCCGGCTTCCGCGTCCTGCTGCGACTGGTGGAAGACGGCCGCACCTGGGTCAAGCTTGCCGCACCCTACGAGACCTCGAAGGTCGGCCCGCCCGGTTACGACGACGTCGCCACGCTCGCCAAGGCGCTGGTCAAGGCTGCGCCGCATCGCATGCTGTGGGCCAGCAACTGGCCGCACCCCCAGGCGCGGCCGACGCCGGATGACGGCAAGATGCTCGATCTGCTGCTCGACTGGGCGCCCAACGAGGCCGAACGGCATCGCATCCTCGTCGACAATCCCGAGGAATTGTACGGCTTCTGAGCGGCACGACACTGATGCGCTGGGGGCAATGGTGCCCGCCGGACGGGCGTGGCATGGTTACTGCTCTTCCCTGCACCTCGTAGGGTGAGGAGTCGCCATGGTCAGCCGCATCAACCCGAACCGCTTCACCACGCGGCCGGAAATCGAGGGCACGTTCGGCGTCGTCACCACCACGCACTGGATCGCCACCGCCGTCGGCATGGGCATCCTCGAGCGTGGCGGCAACGCCTTCGACGCCGCCTGCGCCACCGCGTTCACGCTGCAGGTTGTCGAGCCGCATCTCAACGGTCCGGGCGGCGACGTGCCGGTGATCCTCCACGACGTGCGCAAGGGGCGCACCGAGGTGATCTGCGGCCAGGGTCCGGCGCCCGCGGGCGCGACCATCGCGCACTACCGCGGCCTGGGCCTCGACATGGTGCCCGGCACCGGCCTGCTGGCCGCCTGCGTGCCCGGCACGTTCGGCACCTGGATGCTGCTGCTGCGCGACTACGGCACCATGAAGCCGCGCGACGTACTGGAGGCGGCGATCGCCTATGCGCGCGACGGCCACGCCATCGTCGAGCGCGTCTCGGCCACCATCAACACGGTGAAGGACCAGTTCGCGCAGCACTGGAAGACCTCTGCGGATCTCTATCTGCGAAACGGCAGCGTGCCGGCGCCTGGCACGATCTTCCGCAACACCGCGATGGCCGAGACCTATACGCGCATCCTCAAGGAAGCCGAGGCAGCGGGCAGTGATCGCGTGAAGCAGATCGAGGCGGCGGCGCGCGCCTGGTCGCATGGTTTCGTCGCCGAGGCGATCGACAAGTTCTGCCGCACGCAGGACGTGATGGACACCAGCGGCCGCGCACACAAGGGCGTGCTGAGCGCCGACGACATGGCGAAGTGGACGCCCACGGTCGAGGCGCCGACGACCTATGACTATGGCCGTTACACCGTGTGCAAGCCCGGCCCGTGGAACCAGGGTCCGGTCATGCTGCAGCAGCTCGCGCTGCTGAAAGGCTACAATCTCGATGGCATGGACCCAACCAGCGCCGACTTCATTCATCTGTGTGTCGAAGCGTCGAAGCTCGCCTACGCCGATCGCGAGAAGTTCTACGGCGATCCCAACTTCGTCGACGTGCCGATGGAAACCCTGCTGTCGGACACCTACAACGCCGAACGCCGCAAGCTGATCACCGACAAGGCATCGATGGATCTGCGGCCCGGCGAGGTCGAAGGCTTCGGCGGTGTCGTGACCTTCCGCAAGGCCGACACCTCGCGCAGCGCGGTGGCGGCAAGCGGCGCCGGCGAGCCGACGGTCGGCCGTCTGGGCGAGGCGCGCGGCGACACCGTGCATTTCGACATCATCGACCGCGACGGCAACATGGTGACCTCGACGCCCAGCGGTGGCTGGCTGCAGAGCTCGCCGGTGATCCCGGAGCTCGGCTTCCCGTTGGGTACGCGCGCGCAGATGTTCTGGCTCGACGAGGGTAAGCCCGGCACCTTGGCGCCCGGCAAGCGGCCGCGCACGACGCTGACGCCGACCATGGCACTGCGCGACGGCGAGCCCTACCTCGCCTGGGGCTCGCCCGGCGGTGATCAGCAGGATCAGTGGATCACCCAGTTCTTCCTGCGCCATGTCCATTGCGGCATGAACCTGCAGGAGGCGATCGACGCGCCGGCCTGGCACAGCGAGCACTTCCCGATCTCGTTCTATCCGCGCACGGCGCGGCCGGGCGTGCTGGTGCTCGAGGGCCGCGTGCCGAATGAGACGGTGAAGGAGCTGGAGAAGCGCGGCCATCTCGTCGAAGTGGGCGACGACTGGTCGGAGGGCCGCCTCACCGCCGCCTCGCGCGAAGGCGTGCGGCGCAAGGCCGCCGCCAATCCGCGCGGCATGCAGGGCTACGCGGCGGGACGATGACCTGGTCGATCGTCGCGCGCGACCCCAAGTCGGGCGCGCTGGGCATCGTCGTTGCGACCAAGTTCTTCGCCGTCGGCGCACGCGTGCCGCACATCGCGACCGGGGTCGGCGCGGTGGCGACGCAGGCGATGGTCAATCCGTTCTACGGCACACGCGGCATCCGACTGCTCGGCGAAGGGTTGCACGCAGCCGAGGTAATCAAGCTGCTAACAACGGACGACGACGGCCGCGACTCGCGGCAGGTGCACCTGATGGACACCGCCGGCCGCAGCGCGGCGCATACCGGCGCGTCCTGCATCGACTGGTGCGGCCACCTGATCCACGACAGCTTCAGCGTCGCGGGCAATATGCTTGCCGGCGCGGCGGTGATCGAGGACACGGCGCGGGCTTACGAGGCCAACGCTCCCCTGCCTTTCCCGCAGCGTCTAATCGCGGCGATGAAGGCCGGCGAAGCGGCTGGCGGCGACAAGCGCGGCAAGCAATCGGCAGCGCTGCTGATCCACGGCACGCAGGAATACTCCGACCTCGACCTGCGTATCGACGATCACACCGATCCGCTGGCCGAGCTCACGCGGCTCGAAGCGGTCAGCCGTGAGCACTGGACGGTCTTCCGGCAGTTCATGCCGTCACGCGAGAAGCCGGCGGGCGTGTTCGACCGCACGGTGATCAATGCCGCTGTTGCCAAGGCGCAATCGGAGCGTTGATGGCCACGCCGATCCTGGAAGTCGCCGATCTGCGGGTTTCATTCGCCGGCGACAATCGCCGCGACACGCTGGCGGTCGACGGCATCGGCTTCAGCCTGCAGCGCGGACGCACCTTGGGCATCGTCGGCGAATCGGGCTGCGGCAAGAGCGTCACGTCGCTTGCCATCATGGGCCTGCTGCCCAGGGACACGGCGCGCATCTACGGCTCGGTGCGCTTCGACGGCGAGGAGCTGCTGCGTGCGCCGGAAGCCAAGCTGCGCGACCTGCGCGGCGATCGGATGGCTATGATCTTCCAGGAGCCGATGACGTCGCTCAACCCGAGCTACACGATCGGCGACCAGATCGGCGAGGCCGTGATGCGCCATCGCGGCGCCTCGAAGCGCGAGGCCCGGGAGCGCGCCATCGAGATGCTGCGCCGCGTGCGCATTCCCTCGCCCGAGCAGCGCGTCGACGACTATCCGCACAAGCTCTCTGGCGGCATGCGCCAACGCGCGATGATCGCCATGGCGCTGGCCTGCGATCCGCGCCTGCTGATCGCCGACGAACCGACGACGGCGCTCGACGTCACCATCCAGGCGCAGATCCTCGACCTGCTGCGTGACCTCCGCGCCGAGGGCGAGGCCTCGATCATTCTGATCACGCACGATCTGGGCGTCGTCGCCGAATTGGTCGACGAGGTGGCGGTAATGTACGCCGGCCAGATCGTCGAACGCGCGCCGGTCGACGTCCTGTTCAGCCAGCCGCAGCATCCCTATACCGTGGGCCTGCTGGGCTCCCTGCCGCGCCTCGACCAGAAGCGCGATCGGCTGGCCGCGATCGATGGCGCCGTGCCCGACATGACCGCGCCGCCGCCGGGCTGCCGCTTCGCCGCGCGCTGCCCGTTCGTCGAGCCCGCCTGTCGCGAAGGCGCGATGCCGACCGTCGCGCTGGGCGACAATCACCTCACGCGCTGCCGTCGCGCGCCGCTGGAGCGGCTGGTCGCATGAGCGGCGCACGACGCATACCTCTCACTCCCTCTCCCCGCTCGCGGGGAGAGGGTTGGGGTGAGGGGCCGCTGATCAGGGACTGCGGCCGCAGTTTGTCGTACGAACCCCTCACTCCGACCCTCTCCCCGCAGGCGGGGAGAGGGAGGAATGAGTCATGAGCGCGCTGCTGCAGGTCGAGAACCTGTCCAAGCAGTTCGTCGTACGGCGCGACGTGCTGGGTCGGCCGACGGCGATTGTGCACGCAGTCGACGGTGTTTCGTTCAGCCTGGCTGCCGGTGAAACGCTGGCACTCGTCGGCGAGTCGGGCTGCGGCAAGTCGACGGTTGGCCGCCTGCTGCTGCGGCTGATCGAGCCCAGTGGTGGCTCGATCCACTTCGATGGCCAGGACGTGCTGTCGACCGGCCCTGCCGGCGCGCGCCGCCTGCGCCGCGACGTGCAGCTGATCTTCCAGGATCCGTATGCATCGCTGAACCCGCGCATGACGGTGGGCGAAATTCTTGCCGAGCCGCTGTTGCTGCACGGCATCGTACCTCCCGGCCAACGGCGCCAGCGCGTGGCCGAGCTGCTGACCACCGTGGGCCTGCGCGCCGATCACGATCGCCGCTATCCGCATGAGTTCTCCGGCGGCCAGCGTCAGCGCATCGCCATCGCCCGCGCGCTCGCCGTCGAGCCCAAGCTGATCGTCTGCGACGAGCCGGTCTCGGCGCTCGACGTGTCGATCCGCGCCCAGGTGCTGAACCTGCTGCGCGATCTGCAGCAGCGCCTGGGTTTGGCCTATCTCTTCATTTCGCACGACCTCGCTGTCGTGAAGCACATCGCCACGCGCGTCGCGGTCATGTATCTCGGTCGCATCGTCGAGACCGGCGTGGCCGAGCAGGTCTTCGCCGAGCCACGCCACCCCTACACGCGCGCGCTGCTCTCCGCGATCCCGGTGCCGGCACCCGGCGCACGGCAGGAGCGGCGCATCCTGCAAGGTGACGTGCCTAGCCCGATCGCGCCGCCACCCGGTTGCCATCTGCACACGCGCTGTCCGTACGCTGTCGAACGCTGCCGCGTCGAGCGGCCGCTGCTGGACATGGGTGACGGCCACGGCGTGGCCTGTCACCTGTGGCGGCAATTGCCGCCTGCCGGTGCGGCATTGCCCAAAGAGCTGGCGCCCAACCCGGCGCTGGAAAAGCTGCAGGCGGCCTTCGTGCGAAAGGCGGAAGAAGTGGCCTGACGGCGTGTTTCTTGCGTGGCGGGTCGCGATCGATTGGGGGCATCATCGCGGCCAACCCGCCACATCGAAGACGGAACGAAAGGGAGGGGTGTCATGAGACTTCACAAGACAATCGCCATGGCTGCCTTGGCGCTGGGTATCGCCGGCGCGGCACAGGCGCAGACCACCTTGCGCATCGGCCTGGCCGAGGACCCTGACGTGCTCGACCCGACCCTGGCGCGCACCTATGTCGGGCGCATCGTCTTCTCGTCGATCTGCGACAAGCTGTTCGACATCGACGCCAACCTCAAGCCGGTGCCGCAGCTGGCGCTCAGCCATGAGACCTCGGCCGACGGCAAGACGGTGACCATCAAGCTGCGCCCCAACGTGGTCTTCCACGACGGCGAGAAGTTCGACGCCGAGGCGGCGAAGTTCAGCCTCGACCGGCACCTGACCATGACCGGCTCGTTCCGCAAGCCCGAGCTGGGCTCGGTCGCCAGCGTCGAGGTGGTCGACCCGCTGACCATCAAGCTGAGCCTCAAGGCGCCGTTCTCGCCGCTGCTTGCGCAGCTCACCGACCGCGCCGGCATGATGGTCTCGCCCAAGGCGGCCAAGGCGGCGGGCGACAAGTTCGGCAACCACCCAGTCTGCGCCGGACCCTATAAGTTCGTCGAGCGCGTGCAGCAGGACCGTATCGTCGTCGAGAAGTTCGATAAATACTGGAACAAGGACAACGTCCACATCGACAAGATCGTCTACCTGCCGATCACCGACAGCACCGTGCGCCTGGCGAATTTGCGCTCCGGCGCGCTGGACCTGATCGAGCGGCCGCTGGCGACCGACATCAAGACCATCCGCTCGATTCCCAAGGTCAAGCTCACCACCGCGGTCACGATCGGCTATCTGGGAATCAGCATCAACCTCGCCAACGGCCCTGCCGCCAGCACGCCGCTGGCCAAGGATCCGCGCGTGCGCAAGGCCTTCGAGCTGGCGCTCGATCGCGACGCGATCAACCAGGTCGCGTTCAACGGCGAGTTCGTCCCGGGCAACCAGTGGGTCAACCCGCAGAATTTCTACTATCAGCAGAGCGTGCCGATCCCGAAGCGCGACGTCGCCAAGGCCAAGGCGCTGCTCAAGGAAGCCGGCGTCAGTGGGCCGATGACCATCGACTTCATGGTGCCCAATAACCCCGAATTGCGGCAGGTCGCGGAGCTGATCCAGTCGATGGTGGCCGAGGCGGGCTTCGACATGAAGATCCGCCTCACCGAGTTCGCGACCTCGCTGAAGGAGGCCGAGGACGGCAAGTTCCAGGCCTTCCTGATCGGCTGGTCGGGCCGCACCGACCCCGACGGCAACATCTACTCCTTCGCCGCCTGCAAGCAGCCGCAGAACAACTCGGCCTATTGCGACGCCAAGACCGACGCCGACCTCAACCGCGCGCGCGAGGTCACCGATCCGGCCGAGCGCAAGAAGATCTACGAGGCAGTCGCCCAGCGCATGATCGGCAACAACGAAGGCCACGTGATCTACCTCTATCATGCCCGGGTACTGATCGCGCATGTCGAGCGGCTCGAGGGCTTCACCCAGATGCCCGACGGGCTGGTGCGCGTCGTGGGGCTGAAGCTGAAGTGAGCGCGGCGCGTCATCTACCTTCCCCCAGAGGGGGAAGGTGCCCGCAGGGCGGATGGGGGATGCCGAAGACGAACACCGTGCGCGTTGAAGCATCCCCCTTCCGTCGCGCTTCGCGCGCCACCTTCCCCCTCCGGGGGAAGGGAGGAGCAGCATGCTGAGCTTTCTCGGCCACCGGCTGCTGCAGCTGATCCCGACGCTGTTCTTCGTGTCGGTGATCATCTTCGGCCTGCAGCAGCTGCTGCCGGGCGATCCGGCGCTGATCATGGCCGGCGAGGAACGCGATCCCGAGGTGCTGGCGCAGATCCGCAAGCAGTACCGCCTCGATCAGCCGATTCCCATCCAGTACTTCTACTGGATCAAGGGTGTGATGGCGGGCGATCTCGGCGAGTCGATGCGCATCAAGAAGCCGGTGTCCGAGCTGGTGCTGGAGAAGCTGCCGGTCACGTTGCAGCTCGCCTCGATGGCCATCATCATCGCGCTCACCATCGGCGTCGGCGCCGGCGTGATCTCGGCGGTGAAGAAGGACACCTGGCTCGACTACGCCGCCAACATCTTCGCGCTATGGGGCATCAGCACGCCCAATTTCTGGCTCGGCATCCTGCTGATCTTCCTGTTCTCGGTGCAGCTGGGCTGGCTGCCCGCCTCGGGTTACGTCAGTCTGGGCGAGGATTGGCGACAAAGCCTCGCGACCACGATCATGCCCGCCTTCGTGCTGGGCAACGCCATCGCCGCGGTCCTCATGCGCCACACCCGCGGCGCCATGCTGCAGGTGCTGACCAGCGACTACGTGCGCACCGCGCGCGCCAAGGGCCTGGTCGAGCGCGTCGTGGTGATCAAGCATGCCATGCGCAATGCGCTCACGCCGATCATCACGCTGGGCGCTCTGGAGCTCGGCACCCTGCTGTCGGGCGCCGTGCTGACCGAGCAGATCTTCACCATCCCCGGCTTTGGCAAGTTGATCGTCGACGCCGTATTCAACCGCGACTACGCGGTGGTGCAGGGCGTCGTGCTGGTCACCGCCACCACCTACATCACGCTCAACCTGCTGGCCGACATCGCCTACGTGCTGGCCAATCCGCGGCTGAGGGGCTGATGGCTGTCGTCACCGCCCCCGACACCATTGCGGCCGCCGGCGCCGAGACCATCGAGAGTCCCGGCCGCCGCGCCTGGCGCCGGCTGAAGAAGCGCAAGGGCGCCATGGTCGGCCTGGCTGTGGTCGGCATCATGGTCGCGGTGGCGATCCTCGCGCCGTGGATCGCGCCCTATGATCCCATCAAGCAGAGCTGGTCGGCCGTACGCAAGCCGCCGTCGGAGCTCTACTGGCTGGGCACCGACGAGGTCGGCCGCGATCTGCTCAGCCGCATCATCTTCGGCGCCCGCGCCTCGCTGTCGGCCGGACTGATCTCGGTCAGCATCGCGCTCAGCATCGGCGTGCCGCTGGGCGTCGCCGCCGGCTACATCGGCGGCTGGATCGACGCCCTGATCAGCCGCATCACCGACGCCATGCTGGCCACGCCGTTCCTGATCCTGGCGATCGCGCTGGCGGCGTTCCTCGGGCCCTCGCTCGGCAACGCGATGATCGCCATCGGCATCACCGCAACGCCAATCTTCATCCGCCTGACGCGCGGCCAGGTGATGGCGGTGAAGGTCGAGGACTATATCGAGGCCGCCGCCGCGGTGGGCAATCCGCGCTGGCGCATCGCCGTGAAGCACATCCTGCCCAATATCCTGCCGGCCCTGCTGGTGCAGGCGACGCTCGCCATTGCCACCGCGATCATCGCCGAGGCGGCGCTGTCGTTCCTCGGCCTGGGCCAGCAACCACCTGCGCCGTCCTGGGGCTCGATGCTCAATACCGCACAGCGCTTCCTGACCAACGCGCCGTGGATGGCGATCTGGCCGGGCCTGGCGATCTTCCTCGCGGTGCTGTCGTTCAACCTGCTGGGTGACGGACTTCGTGACGCACTTGATCCCAAGTCGCGATAGGCCTATTTCCCGGCCCTCCATGAAGACCGTTTTCCTCATCCGTCACGGCCAGTCGACGTTCAACGAGATCTACGCCAGGACCTTGGTCGATCCCAACCTGATCGACGCCCCCTTGTCGCCCACCGGCGAAACCCAGGTCCTCCAAGCGCGCCGGACGGCGCAGGCGCTGAAAGTCGAGCTGGTGGTCAGCACGCCGTTCACCCGCGCGCTGCAGACCGCACGGGGCCTGTTCGGCGAGGCGCACCCGCTGGTGATCGAATGTCTGCATCGCGAGCGTGTCTCGGCGAGCTGCGACATCGGCCGCTCGCCGAAGCTGCTGGCCGCCGACTTCCCCGATCTGTGTTTCGATCATATCGGCGATCCCTGGTGGCACGCCGAGGATGTCGACGACAACGGCATCCCGCAGGAGCCGCTCGAGACGGTGCATGGCCGCATTGCGCAGTTCCGCGACTGGCTGCGCGCGCGGCCGGAGCAGCGCATCGCGGTGGTCGGCCACAGCGCCTTCTTCTTCCACATGACCAGCCATCGTTTCGCGAATTGCGAGATCCTCGAAACGACGGTCTAGCAACCTCCGCCTGCGTCGGGCATTAGCCAGCCATGTCCCAGGTCATCGACAATCCCGCCCGCAATCGCTTCGAGATGGATGTCGACGGTGCCATCGCCTTCGTCGACTACCGTGTAACCGGCGACGTGCTGATCGTCCCGCACACAGAGGTGCCGCGCGCCCTGGAGGGACGCGGCATCGGCACGAAGCTGGTGCTGGGCTCGCTCGACCTGATCCGCAAGTCGGGCCGCAAGGTGCGGCCCTATTGCGGCTTCTACGCCGCCGTCATCCGGCGGCATCCCGAGTATCGCGACCTTGTGGCCTAGGCGGCCTTGAGGCCGACCTTGCCCATGCGCTTGAGCACGGCGCTGCGCACCCTGCCATCGGCAGCCATGGCAACCCTCATCGAATCGCGCGACAGCCACTTCTCCATCGCAGCCTTTTCGTTGAGCTGCATGGCGTGGGGAAAGGCTTCCTTGGTCATCTTGTGCACGCGCTGGTAGTCGGCGGCGCCCGCGACCCATATGTCGACGTAGGTGCCATCAGGCGTGCTGCCGCCCGTGCACCAGCTCGCCAACTGGGCTCGGTTGCTGACCCAGACGGTGCCGACGCGACCGGTACGGTCGCTGAGGAAGAAGACGCAGTCCGGCCACGCCTTGACCTTGTAGCGGATAGTGCGATCGCGGAAGGTGACGATGCTCTTGCGGATGGTTTCGATGTAGTCCTCGCCCCAATCCGTGCCGATTTGCTTCAGGGCATGGCGCGGAAAACGGTAGCCGACTGTGTCGCGAAAGATGCGCCCGGTATTGACGCCGGTCAGGCCGGCGAGCGTGTCGACGGTCTCCAGTCCCAGGGCCAATGGCACGGTGAAGGACGGCAGGTTGACCTGCGGCATGAAATAAGCCCCCAAGTATTAACGTTGAATATGAATCAATACTTACTTGCGGGCATCATGACAGATTTTTGCCGTTTGTCGCCTACTCGCGTGGCGGCGCAGGGAAACCCTCTGCAAAAACCGGCAGATTCTTGCCCGGGTCGTACCAGGGCGCACCATCCGAGCGCCAGATGTGGCACTTCGGCTCGCCCTGCGCCGGGGTGTCGAGGCAGCCAAGCCGCAGCAGGATCACGGGCTGCGCCGGCCGGTTGGCGACGATGTGCGAACCGCAATTCGTGCAGAAGCTGCGGAACTTGCCGGGCGAGGACTCGTAGGCCTTCAGCAACGACTCACCGGCGACCCAGCGGAACGCGGTCTTCGGCACGGCCGCAACGCTCGAGAATGCCGAGCCATGCGCCTTGCGGCAGGTCTGGCAATGGCAATGGACGAAGCCGCCCAGTTCGCCGTCGACCTCGTAGCGCACCTGCCCGCACAGGCAACTTCCGCTGATCATGCCGCTCTCTCCTTCCAGCGCAGCGGCAGGACTTCGCGCCGCCGCCGGCCGCCATCCACCCTGAACCGCCAGACACGCTCCGCGCCCGGCAACGCCTCAGCATCAGCCCAATCGATCGCGACACGTCCGCGCAGCACCAGCGTATTGCCGCGCTCGAAATCGACGAACAGCAACGACGCGCGTGGATCGAGCAGCAGATTTCCCAGGGTGTTGAAAAAGCGGTTGCCGCGATAGTCGGGTACCACCAGCGTCTCGCCGTCGATCCGCACGAAGCCCGCAGAGCCGCCGCGATGCGAGATGTCGAGGCCGGTCTCCGAGCCCGATGCGATGAAGAACGTGTCGGCGCGGTGAACCAGCGCGCGTGCCTCTTCATCGAGTCCCGTGAAATGCTCCGGCACCGCCGGGGCAACAGCGCCATGCCACGTCGCGTCGCGAAGGTTGATATACTTCGGGCAGTTGCCGAAGCTCTGCTCGACCGCGAGCGTCAGCACCCGATCGCCTGCCGCGACGACGTGGCCATTGGCGCGATTGCGCCGGCGCGTCGAGAAGTCGAGGCCCAGCAGGCCAAACTCGGCACCCGCTCTCAGCAGCGCGCGTGTCGGATCGTACGGATCGGCCATCAGCGCCATGCGCAGGGTCGTCGGGTTGGGGCTCTCGATAAATCCGGGCAGCCCCGACAGCATGGTCGGCACCGGCCAGCCCGTGCCATCGCGCGCGGCGATCAGCACGTACGGCAGCAGTGCGAAGAAGTCGCGATGTTGTTCAGGCATGAACGGACGGATGCCCAGCGCGGTCGGCGTGGAGACGCCAGCGAGGCGTTGCGCCTGGCGTTCGCCGGTGTGGAAGGGTGATGGGGCGTCGATGATATCGCTCATTGCGCTAACGTAATCTTTCTTGCGGCGACCGAAATGCTGTAGCTTGAAACTCAGTCTTTCAGATTGAGAAAGGATTCGTCTTTGGACCGCCTGGACGAGCTGGCTGTCCTTGCCGCCGTGCTCGACGCTGGCACCCTGGCGGCGGCGGCGCGGCGACTGCGGCGTTCGCCACCGATGGTGAGCCGCATTCTGGCGGCGCTGGAGGCACGGGTGGGCGCGCGATTGATCGAGCGCACCACCAGGCGCCTGTCGCCGACAGCGGCCGGGCGCGCGCTCGCCGAGCAGGCTCGGCGCGTGCTGGCGGAGTACGAGGCAGCGATCGGCCAGGCGCGTGCCCGCGAAACGGCGCTGGGCGGCACCTTGCGTCTCACCGCGCCGCTGCTGTTCGGCCGCCGGCATGTCACGCCGCTGGTCAGCGCCTTTCTCGCCGCGCATCCCGGCCTGCGCGTCGAGCTGATGCTGAACGATCGCAATGTCGATCTGCTCGAGGACGGCATCGACGTCGCGGTGCGCATCGGCCCGCTCGACGATTCGACCCTGGTGCGCCGGCAGGTCGGCGTCGTGCGACGGGTGACGGTTGCCGGGCCGGCCTATCTCGCCCGACGTGGCCGGCCGCTGCGGCCGCGTGATCTCGCCGCCCACGACATTGTTCTCGTGCCAGGCCGCGACCGGCTGATGGAATGGCGCTTTCACGCCGGCGGCGCGAATCGGGCGACGATCGTGCACCTCGCGCCCCGCCTGATCGTCAACGAGAACGATGCCATGCTGAGCGCGGTGCGCGCCGGCCATGGCATCGGCCGGGCGCTCTCCTATCAGGTAGCCGACGATATCGCGGCGGGCGGACT
>Ga0213876_10001416_pt1 | contig 14932 bp, 12 predicted proteins | sample BarmaccomBMRX_R9_FD_160113 | JGI IMG/M metagenome (GOLD analysis project Ga0213876, IMG submission 160113) | Root-associated microbial communities from Barbacenia macrantha in rupestrian grasslands, the National Park of Serra do Cipo, Brazil - RX_R9 | ecosystem: Host-associated > Plants > Roots...
GCACGAAAGCATCCTTACCAGGCGCATCGGTAGCGAAATCCCAGTCAACTTTACCGCGAGTAGATTGTCCCTGTCCGATCAGAACGTGATTTGCTTGGTGGTTACGGATCTGACTTTGCAAAAAGCGGATGCAGAACTTCGCTTGGCCAAGGAAGTCGCTGAGCGCGCCAATGTGGCCAAAGACGAATTCCTGGCGACACTTAGCCATGAACTGCGGACCCCTTTAACTCCAGCTTTGATGGCGGTCTCCGCTCTGCAACAAGAAAAAACGCTGTCTCCGCGGGCCCAAGCTGATCTTGCGATGATCCGGCGAAATATCTTACTGGAGACGCGTCTGATCGACGATCTGTTGGACCTGACCCGAATCAGCCACAACAAACTCGATTTGTTGAAAGTGCCGCTTGATCTGCACAGCGCCTTACAGAGTGCGATCGACGTTTGCGTTTCTGGCATCGAAGCTAAAACGCTGGATCTTTCGCTTAGTCTTGCCGCCACCGATACCGATGTTGTTGCGGACGTGGTTCGCCTTCAGCAGGTTTTTTGGAACGTGATTCGCAACGCCACCAAATTTACTCCGATTGGTGGTACAATTCGAATCTCCACCAGTAATCCGCGACCAGGCACGATAGCGGTTATCATCGCTGACTCCGGAATTGGGTTCGAGCCGGCGGATTCGGAAAAGCTGTTTGAATCTTTCAGGCAGGTTGGCGATTGGACCGGTGGACGTAGTAGCGGTCTTGGTTTGGGACTTGCCATAAGCCGGGCTATCGTCAAGGCGCATGATGGATGTATCTGGGCGGAGAGCCCAGGCCCGAATCGTGGGGCCACCGTTCAAATCGAGCTTCCCATTCGGAGAGCTATCCCTGCGCCGACATCAGAAGTCACTCCTCCGCTTGTCACCAGCTTGGGCCTTAGAATTCTCCTGGTCGAAGACCACGATGATACCCGCGTTGTCTTCCGAGCCATTCTCAGTCAAAAAGGGCACGCGGTGGCGAGCGCCGCTACCGGAGAAGCTGCTCTTGGGCTGGCGGCTGCGCAGAGCTTCGATCTGGTAATTTGCGATCTCGGACTACCGGATTTGAGTGGAACGGAGCTGATGGCCATCTTGCGAGAACGTTACTCCCTGCGCGGTATAGCTCTAAGTGGGTTCGGCATGGAAGAAGACATCCGCAGAAGCAAATCTGCTGGGTTCGACTATCATCTGACCAAGCCAGTCGACCCGGCCAAGATCGATCAGCTCTTGGCTAAACTGACCGAAGAAAACCGCGAATCATTAGTTGGTAGGGTGAGTTCCCCCTCATCCGAGATTCGTGATGTGGGATCGATTTTGTAGATAATACCCGGGTTTTTGTCCGCAAGGGACGCGTCCGCATTTGCCGCGACTGGTTCGACGTAGCTAAAGGGGGAGATGGTGCGAAGTCGGAAGCGGCCCTTACTCACGGCTAAAGTCCTGGGCTGTTCTCTCAGACTATTTCATGATCGGGAACCCTACCTGGGCAGCTTACTGCTTACTGCTTACGAAACTCCTCCATCTTCCCTGATCCAAGGTTCAGAGCGGTGCCTGATAACGCCGCAACAATGGAATCTTTTCGCCGGGATTCTTTTGTGAAAGGCTAAAAACCCTCGGATGTTCAAGAAAAGTCGACGGCTGAACCTGGTCCTTCTTTTTCTGGCTGTAGCCGCTTTGTTAGTCATAAGTTTTGCTTTCATCTTTGAGATTGGTACGCGTGCCGCACGAGTGGTCGGGGATCTCTTGCAACGCCAATCAACTGTTCAGGGATTAGCGGCGATCGTGACTGCCGCGAGCGACGCTGAGACCGGGCAGCGCGGCTATTTGCTCACCGCAGACGAGAAATATTTGGCGCCCTATACCAATGCCTTGTCAGAGATGCCTGCCCGCATGGGGGCTTTGCGCAAAGCAGCCGCGGAAGGCTTAGTTTCTGCTCAAGACGTCGATAAGATCGATCAGTTAGTCTCCGCGAAGTTCTCCGAGTTGGCTAAAACGGTCGACTTGAAAAGACAACACCGGGACGGGGAGGCCGTGGCCGTCGTAAACACTGGTCAAGGTAAACAATTGATGAACGAAATCCGGAATAGCTGTGACCAGATAGTCGAAACCCAACAAACGCAGATTAACTCTGATCTCGGAGAAACCATCAGGGATAGTAAGATCCGGTCACTGCTTTATTTTGGTGGGTTAGTTGTCAATCTCGGGTTTCTAGGATGGGTTTGTTGGCGGATTTTCGCGGAAATGGGCGCTCGCGATGCTGCCGCCAAGGCGATCGATGAGCAGCGCGAGTACCTGGACGTCACCCTCGCAAGTATCGGTGACGGCGTAATTGTAACCGATGCCAAAGGAACGGTTACCTTTCTCAATGAGGTGGCCCAACAACTATCTGGTTGGTCCCAGCAAGACGCGAAAGGGAGACCCTGTGCAGAGATCTTCCACATAGTGAATGAAACTACCCGGACGATCCAAGAAAATCCGGTCGATAAAGTGCTGATGACAGGGCGCATCGTTGGCCTGGCCAATCACACAGTGCTCATTCGGCGAGACGGTAGCGAGATTCCCATTGATGACAGCGGCGCTCCTATCCGAAATAAAGACGGCACTATCGCGGGGGTGGTCCTGGTTTTTAGGGACTTCAGTGACCAGAAAAAGAGCGCGGAGGCGATGACTGCCGTTAAAAATGAACTCGAAAAAGCTAACCAGGCAAAGGATGAATTCTTGGCCGCCCTCTCGCACGAGCTCCGCGCTCCGTTAACTCCGATTATTGCGACCCTCAATCGTTGGCAGGCCCAAAAGCGGTTAGATAAGGAGATGCTGGCCGAGCTTACTATGCTCCAGCGCAACGCTGCTTTGGAAGCCCGTCTGGTGGACGACTTGCTTGATATCGCTCGAATTACTCAGCGCAAAATGCCGTTATCAAGGCAAGTCATGGAGATCACCGTGCTGGTTCGTGCCGCCCTGGAGATGGTCAATGATGAAGTCAGAGACAGAAAAATGCGCGTCGCCGTTAACTCGCCCACGCAGCCGCTCTTAGTTGACGTAGATCCGGCTAGAATTCAGCAAGTATTTTGGAACATCTTAAAAAATGCGCTGAAATTTACCCAAGACGGTGGCTGCATCGACATAGAAACTTCGTCAACCTCGGCCACCTCTGTATCTATTTCATTTACGGATAACGGCATCGGTATGTCGAGCCAGACGCTAGGCCGGATTTTTCAACCCTTCGAACAAGGAGCCGAACAACTAATGCGTTCTTATAGCGGACTTGGCTTAGGATTGGCGATTTCGAAATCCTTAGTTGAAGCACATGGAGGCACCATTTCCGCGGCGAGCGCTGGACACGGTACCGGCTCAACTTTCTTGATCACGCTGCCCAAGGCTTTCCGCTCCGCGACGATTGCACCGGATCCGGCCTCCAACGAAATCCTGCCAGTTGGGCTCGGCTCATTAAGAGTCTTGATGATCGAAGATCATGAAGACACCGCGATTGTCATGGCTCATATGTTAGGAGATATGGGACACAAGGTCGTTTCTGCGAACTCGGTCGCCTCAGCTGTCGACATTCTTACTCGCGAGACATTTGATCTGATAGTCAGTGATATCGGCCTTCCGGATGGAAACGGAGTGAGTCTCATTCATGCCGTGCGATCATTTTGCCAAGCTCCCGCCATCGCCTTGACTGGTTACGGAATGCGTGAAGACGTTGAACGTTGTTTGAATGCCGGATTTAACCGACACGTTACTAAGCCCGTTACCTTTGACACCCTCCGGAGGACCATTGCAGAAGTTTGCGCGGAGAAAGCCAGCCAAGAAGCCACGGAGTAAATGAAAGCAGCTATTGCTCGAGCGTTTGTTTATAGGTCTCCTCGTGCGAGATCGAGGCTACGCGACTCGCTCAAGAGCGGCGTTCGCGACGTCTGCCAACGTCGCGCAGCCCGTGAGTGCCATGGTCAGGTCAAATTCCGCCAGGATGTTTTGGATCAGCTCACGAACACCGTGCTCGCCGGCGATGGCCAAACCGTAAACGTAGGGACGCCCGAGACAAATCGCCGAGGCACCGAGCGTGAGCGCTTTGAACATATCAGCTCCGCTTCGAATCCCGCTATCAAAAAGGACCGGGAGTCGGCCATTGGCAACCTTCACGACCTGCGGCAACGCATCGATTGCAGCGATCGCACCATCCACCTGACGACCGCCGTGATTAGAAACAATGATCCCGTCTACCTCGTGCTCAATGGCCAGCCGCGCGTCTTCGGCGGAGAGGAGGCCCTTCAGTAAAATTGGCAAGCGGGTCTGTTGGCGAAGCCAGGCCAGATCCTTCCAGGTTAGAGACGCCCGCGAATAGCTGTTAAGGAATTTCGGAACGGCCGCTATCGGCGCGGCCGAAAGGAGGTTGCGAAGAAGAGAACCTGGGTGGCGGCGAATTTGATTCCACCTGGCTCGAAAAGAAAACAAATTGTTCGGAGGTTTGACGAAGTCGGGTGTGGGTTCGCTTTGGGTCTGAGTTAACCCTTCGCAAAAAACGGGATCGCTCGTGTACTGGGCAATACCCATCCCCTGAAGAAACGGCAGCGAGCCAAGGTCAAGGTCTCTGGAGCGCCAGCCGAGCAGCGGAGTGTCCAACGTCACGACAATGGCGCCGCAGCCACAAGCCTCCGCTCGGCGCAGAAAGCTGATCACTAACCGGTCGTCCGTACTCCAATAGAGCTGGAACCAATGTATCTCGTCACCCATGGCAGCGGCGCACGTTTCCATGGGCACGGAAGCCTGATTGGAAAAGATAAATGGGACTCGCTCCGCCGCAGCCGCACGGGCCACTGCCAGATCGGCGTGAGAATGAGCCATCTCCAGTACGCCGATGGGAGCTAGAATCAGTGGCGTTGGCAAGCGTTTGCCAAAAAGTGTGAGCGATAGATCACGCCGGGATACGTCGCGAAGCATCCTTGGAACAATCCTCCAACGATCAAACGCCGCCCGATTCGCAACCATGGTACGCTCATTCCCGGCAGCGCCCGCGACATAGGCAAATCCCCTTTTTGTCATCGCTCGACGCGCGCGTTCTTCCAGAGCCGAGAAATCCGCCGGAACCCGCGGGACGATGCGCCCAAGGCCCTGTACAAAGATCCAACGCTGTCGTCGTCGTCCGTATTCCGGAGAAGTCTGGTCGGAATGGAGCTCCATACCAAGATGATGAAAACCTCATTGATGTGCGCCTGCAACGCGAATGTCTGCATGAGGTGAATTTTTCGAACGGACTAACTACTACGCCGAGTGGCCAACCGTTGATCAGATCTAGGTGGATGGAATTGGAGGTGGTAGAAGTGCAGCCATTAACTCACTGCGGCGGCTGAAACTGAGTAGTGGTTTACCCAATTTTAAGTCCGTTTGGCTGCTCGTCGTCGAAACTAGATATAAGACGAGAGGATGGCTGGAGATCGGGTTACGTCAGATGCATCAAGGTGAACCGAGAGTTCCAGCCCAATCACTATCGCGAAATCTTCAACCTGGCGCTTCCGGTCGGGTTGGAAGCAGTTTTTCAGGCTTCTTTTAGTCTGATCGATCAGATTGTCGTCGGTTCCCTAGGCGCGAGTGCTGTCGCCGCTGTTGGATTGTCGAACAATCTATCGTTCATCTTGACCCTCTTGTATGCCGCCATCGGGACCAGCAGCGGCGCGTTCATAGCCCAAGCATTTGGACGACGGGATATGGTCGAAGTCTCAAAAATTGCGGCCCTTGGTCAAAGTGCAGCCGCCATTCTAGGAATTTGCAGCGCACTACCTTTGGTCCTGTTTCCCAATCCGATTTTGCGATCTTTGGGAGCGCAGGAAGAGCTAGTGAACACCGGGTCTTTGTATCTTCAACTATTTGCTGCATCTGTGCCGCTGACGGTGATGAGTGCGGTCACTACTGCCGCATTTCGCTCGATGAGTGACACGCGAACCCCAATGGTAATCACCATCGGATCCGTCTGTTTGAATACCTTACTAGCGCTGCTTCTAGTCTTGGGAGTCGGCGGCTTTCCGAAGTTGGGCGTGGCCGGTGCCGGACTAGCAACGTGTATTTCGCAAGGGGTCCGAGCGGTTGTGCTGGTGGCTGTCCTCTATTCAGGTAAGAGCGGAATACGTTGGCATTGGCCGATCGGATCGATGATAAAGGAGATCGGTCCACCGCTATTCAAGATCACCTATCCGATTGCGCTTAGTGAAATGCTTTGGGGAACAAGCGCTTTTGTTTACGTGGTTATTTTCACGCGGATCAGTACCGAAGCTCTGGCCGCAAGCCAGGTTGTAACTATGGTGGAGAACCTTTTTATAGTGGCTGCTTCTGGATTAGCTCCCGCGGCCGTGGCCACCGTAGGACAATCCCTGGGCGCGGACGCCAAGGGCAACGCCCGGAAGCAAGCTCGCCGAGTATTGTACGCAGGGATTGTTGCTGGGCTCCTCTTTGCAGTTGCTCTCAGCTGCGTCAGTTTCCTTTTGCCCATCCTTTATCCTCGAGTTGAAAGGCCGGTCCTGAATTTGGCCTTCTGGGGAATCATGATTGTAGCCGCCGTTCAACCGGCCAAGATAGTAAATAATGTGCTTGGTATCGGGATTCTTCCGAGCGGCGGCGATACCAAGTTCGTCCTGTTCAGCCATATCGTCAGTAGCTATGCGGTTTGTTTACCCCTAGCAGCGTCAATGACACTCCTCCTCAGATGCGGCCCGCTTAGCGCCTTTGGTGCGAGAGCACTCGAGGAGTTATTGAAATCCGGGATTTTAATCGCACGCTACCGAACCGGGGCGTGGCAAAAAAAATTGCATACGTCTTAAGGCGTCGCTATCAGCGCGACGGCGGGCAAGCGTTCTCGCATCTTTGGTAGGGCGCGGCTCCAAAACGTTGTACAGCCGCCGGCATGTCTTCTCCCAGCATCTTGTCTTGTCTACACGTGACGCAGCATGGCCGAGCCGGGGGTGGGACACCGCTATCCAGACTGAGCTCTTTTATTATCCTAAGGCCTGGATCGTTTTCTGCCCCTGGGCGAACACACTTGAATCCAAGTGATGGGGCCGAGAGACATCTAACCGATTTGCTACATCACACCCCCGGGTCGGCCAGGCTGCACCAACCGTTAGCCCAGCCATCGGTTGAAGGCTGATCGTACCAGCAGCCTGTCGCGTTTTGGAGCATCGCCCTACCAAAGATTCGAGAACGCTTGCCCGCCGTCGCGCTGATAGCGACACCGTTCCAGCCAACCCATCTAGGCTCCTGAAGGCGAACCCTGTTGGGACGGATAACAGCGCCCCACCTAATGAATCAGTTTTCTGAAAGCCGATGCGAATGTACGGTTGACACAGATGATCATGGAGAAACTACCAAAACCAACTTCCATCGCAAAGAAGATCTTATTGGTCGACGATCATCCAATTTTTCGTTTCGGGCTTGAAGCTTTTTTAAAGAAGCAGCAGCCTGAATTGGTTTGTGTGCATGCGGATACGCCCACGGCGGCTTTGGAGTCGATTCGCGAGTCGCCTCCGGGGATCGCGATTGTGGATGTTTCGCTGGCTGGTGCTAACGGAATAGAACTGGTAACTCGGATAAAAACTCAACTTCCTGATCTGCCCATAATCGTTTTTTCGATGCACGATGAGCCATCCTACGTATTGCGAGCGTTTAAAGCCGGGGCTCAGGCTTACGTTATTAAAACGGACCCGCCGCGAGAGGTTTTTGATGCCATAGATAGCGTGGTGATTGGGAAGAAGTTTTTGAGTCTGCGACTCCGGCAAAATCCGATCTTCAAGATCCTGTCTGGCGGTGAATCGATGATGGGTCAACTCACCGACCGTGAGGCTGAGGTTCTGCTTATGATCGGTAAAGGCCATAGCACTGCCTCAATCGCGCAAGAGCTGGGCTTGAGCGTGAAAACGGTTGAAACTCATCAGGCACACATTAAAGAGAAATTGGGATTTTCGAGTGGTCGAGAGATGACTCAATTTGCGGTCAATCTAGTGGATTATCGGGCAATTTAGAGCTTCGCTTAAGCTCAGCGGAGTGTTGGAGCGAGACGGTAGGGCGAGGCTCCCGAAAGATCTGTGATCTCTGCCCATAAGCGATTCGTTAACCGTCGTAGATTGGCTTGAGGCGGCAAGGGTGAGTCCTGCTTATCCGCATTCCGGGCCTGGTTGCGACAACGTCACATGCAGTCCCGGACGAGCTGGAGCTCGTCCCTACCGTTAGTCTCAGGCGAAGCTATTCCTCCTCCTGCTTTGGAGAAGGTTTGCCCCATCCAGTGAATGGCTCTCGGTTCGGCATGCCGCGAGAAATAAAAAAACGCTCGCAGGCTAACGAGATGGTCTCGATAGAGATCTTTTGGTTCGGTTTGGACTGGGGAATCGATTCAGTTTTCTTGGGCCGGTGCACTCGACTCATAAATCCTCTCGTTGTATAGACCTTACGTCGCGGAAAGCTTCGCAGTAAATGAGGGCCAGCCCTGAAACGGGGATCAGGAGGAGCTCCTGAAGGGGCGAAACCGAATCAATGCCGATAGAACATGCGATTCGAGGATCGTTTTAGTTGGTCAAAGCCGGTTCTAGCTTTACTTTCGTCCAGCCCCGGTGACGTAAATCAAACTCGCGGTAAGCCTCAATGGCGGAGACTAACGGTTCCGTTTCCGTCAGGATCTGCGTCGGGTCGACCACCCCAGTTCTAACAAAATCAATCAAACGCGGGATATATTTCCGGTGGTTACAATTCCCCATCTTCAGGGTCAGATTTTTGTTCATGGCCCTACCGATGGGGAAGTTTTCGGCAGTGAGCGGGTATACTCCGATAATGGATAAGGTACCGGCTTTGCAGAGCGCTTCGACTGCCCAGCGCAAAGCTTGTGAAGGCGCCCGACCGGGCCGCCAATTTTCGCGATCCGGCTTTTGCACCGGCGCTATCTGGGAACGTTCTTGTTCGAACTGAGCCTTCAATGTAGCCCCATCGGAAGAGGTCTCTGCTTCAACTCCGACAGCGTCTATTGCCCGATCAACTCCGATCTTTCCCGTGAGGCGGCTGATGGTTGCCACAGGATCTTCTCGGCTGAAGTCGATCACTTCCGCCCCTTGTTTTCGCGCCAGTTCCAAACGATCGGGCACTTGATCGATCGCGAAAATACGACCTGCACCGAAAAGTTTCGCGCTGGTAATTGCAAATTGACCGACTGGTCCGCATCCAAACACCGCGACTGTGTCTCCGGCCTTTATTTCCGCTAATTCGGCCCCGAAATAAGCAGTCGGGAAGATGTCCGATAACAAGATTGCCTGGTTGTCCGAGACCATGTCCGGCAGTTTTACGAGACCAACATTCGCAAACGGAATTCTTGCCCGTTCAGCCTGTAAGCCTTGGAATGGCCCCGAGTCCTTGGGTCCGCCAAAGAAAGCAGTACCGGCCGCCGGGCCGTTGGGATTCGCGTTGTCGCATTGAGCGTAATATCCTGCTCGACAGTAGACACAATAGCCGCATGCGATCGTAGAGGGAATCACCACCCTGTCACCGGGTTCGAGGTTGCGCACGTCATTTCCTAATTCTTCTACCACGCCGACTCCTTCGTGACCTAAGATCGTTCCTGGCTCAAGGTCAGGCATGCTTCCTCGAATAAAATGCAGATCGGTCCCGCAAATAGCGCTAGCGGTTAACCGAACTATCGCATCCGTTGGTTCCTTTATTTTTGGTTCAGGAACATCATCGAGTCGAATATCGCCAACTCCGTGCCATACTACTGCTTTCATATTCGTTATCCTAGATTCGTCCGTTGTTCGTTTCTGTCGGGAAGCATGGCTGTCCGCATGCGAGACTAAACTCTCGCTTTTTTGGATGGCTCAGCGGTGGCGACTGCATTGCGGTTGGAGCCGGTAAATTTATTCTTTGTCCCGTTGGGATCTTCTTCACCCCATTCCCGCCAGTAGACTGCCTCGTTCCTCCGAGACAAATGACATTTCACCAATGCAGCCGATCACTGGGTTAGTATCGAACCTTGCTTGCTGGCAATGGCGAACCGGCTTTCGCCGGTATTATTGAACCAAGACGCGGAAAGAAAACATGGAAGATCCAAATACAATCAATCGACGCAAAGCGATTACTAAACTTGGAGCGGGCTTTTTAGCAGCTGCGGCATCGAATGGCATGGCCGCTTCGCAAATACCAGACCATTCGTCGATGCAGGACACACTAGAAAACCCGGTTGATAGGTACCCAAAGCCACCTTTCAAGAGCCAAAGCCAGCCCTGGCCTGGTTTGGCTCAGGACATGGATCCCCCTCCGGACCATGGCGAAAAGAGTTATAAAGGATCAGGCCGGTTGGTCGGACGAAAGGCGCTAATCACCGGTGGCGATTCCGGTATGGGCCGAGCGGCGGCGATTGCCTTTGCGCGCGAAGGCGCCGATGTCGCAATTAACTATTTTCCTACCGAAGAGCCGGATGCTCGGGAAGTGGTGAAGCTTATAGAGGAGGCCGGGCGAAAAGCGGTTCCTCTCCCTGGAGACTTACGCGATGAAGATTTTTGCCAAAAGTTAGTCCGCGATGCGGTCCAGGCTCTGGGCGGTTTGGATATCATAGTTAGTAATGCCGGGAGACAGCAAACGCGAGCCTCTATCCTCGATATTTCTTCGGAGGACTTCGACTGGACGATGAAGACAAACATTTACGCGCCCTTCTGGATAATTAAGGCCGCTTTGCCGCATCTGCCTGCGGGATCAACGATCATTGGGACAACTTCAGAGCAGGCTTATGATCCTTCGCCGGATCTCTACGATTATGCCCAAACCAAGGCAGCCACCATGAATTACGTCAAATCGTTAGCTAAGCAGCTGGCGCCGAAAGGCATTCGGGTAAATGGGGTTGCTCCTGGACCGATCTGGACTCCGTTACAAGTGAGCGGCGGCGCGACTCAGGAAAAGCTTCAAAAATTCGGCGGGCAGACGCCCTTGAGAAGACCTGGTCAGCCCGCAGAGTTAGCATCGATCTATGTGCAGTTAGCAGCTAGCGACGCCAGTTATGCCACGGGGCAGGTTTACGGTTCTGCCGGCGGCTCTGGACAACCATAATGCATCGGGATTCGCTAGACACCTTTTCCTGAATCATGTCTCAAGGTTCGCATAAAGAACCGTTGCGGCCAGCCGCTGGCACCGAGTTCGAACAGACCGCCTTGCAAATTGATGGGTTTCTAACGCTCATTAGTAATGAGCCTGGCGAATACGTCTGCTTGCTTGACGGGACGCTTTACAGCAATGTGCCTGACTCAAGAGTTCAAGAGATGCTGACCCAAGCATTGCGCAACTGGCAGTGAGCCGATTCAGGTTTTGGGATCCCATCTCTCGAATCTTGGTCGGCCCACGCCCTATGTCGGTTTGCGGGGATCGATGGTGATATCCCGGGTTTCACCGTCAATGATCTCGTCGGAAAGACCTCGAGCCGGATGTTTCCCGCCGGCCCTTTCCTCTTTGCCGCTGGTCTCTTTAGAGGTGTTTTTCCTGTCCAGGACGTTTCGCCTCCCCGTTTCCTTTTGCGGTTCTTTTGGTGTGCCCATACCATTGATTCGCACCAGAGCCGTTTCCAGTCTCGCCGTCGTGCGAGTTTATCCAGTCCAAGATTGACATCTTCTACGAACCTCTTGGTCCCAAGGGCTGGTGCAAGAACGTTACAATTTTACTTTTTGCACCCAATTGCCATGGACTTCGATGTCATTGTTGTAGGAGCAGGCGCAGCGGGACTCTCCGCCGCCGCCGAACTTCAGGACCTCGGGCTGAACGTTCTGGTTCTGGAAGCACGGGATCAAATCGGCGGCCGGATGGATACCGATTATCAGTTTGCGCCACACCCCATTGAGCGAGGGGCTGAATTCGTGCACGGAGAAAACGTGGTCACTTGGGAACTCATTCGTAAACTTGGCCTGCACGCGCTGCCTGCTTTCCAAAACGATGAATACTACTATATTGATGCTGCCGGCCAATTTTTGCCGTTGCCGCAGGCGAGCCGAACTTCGGGCGGCGGTACCCTGAAGTTTATCAGCACGCGGTCGGGTGTCTGTGAACTGGCTAAAAATTGGGCGAACTCGGGTAAACCGGATACCGATCTAGATTCGCTTCTGGCTGCTGGTGGGGTCCATCTCGATTCTAGGTTCTACTCAATTGTCCGCCATTCTTTTGAGGGGCTGGATGCCGCCGGCTTACGGCAACTGGGAGTTTATGGTTTGATGGAAACTTCTTATGAAGGTGACGGTGACAGTGATTTTCGAATTTCAGAAGGTTACAGTTCTTTGGTCTACCATCTCGGCCAACAAGCCTCCATCCTGGTCAACACGCCGGTTGAGTCGGTGAAGTGGACTCCATCGGAAGTCCGGCTTGCCATGACCACAGGCCTGACACTGCAAGCGCAAAAAGCGATTATCACCGTTCCGCTGACGCAATTGCAACCAGGCAAAATCCGATTTGATCCGCCGCTGCCTCAAGACAAGCTGAACGCCATAACCCGCTTAGGCGCTGGTCACATCGTCAAATTGGTTTTGCGATTTCATGAATCGTTCTGGCCCGCGAAAATGGAGTGCTTCGCCACAGATAAACATACTGGTTTTTGGTGGCGGCCCGGCTGGGGCCGTTCCGATGAGATTCCGGTACTAACCGCCTATGCCGGCGCAGGTCTCGCTGACCGGCTCGTCAAGTTCGGTCACGATGCCGCTATCCAAATCGCCTTGGAAGATTTAACGCAACTATTCGGGAACCGGGTGCGGACCACTTACGCGGATGGCATGGTTCTTAACTGGCAGGCAGAATCGTACATTGAAATGGCCTACTCCTACTGTCCGGTGGGCGCTGCCGGTTTACGAGCCGTCTTATCTCGCCCGGTCGGTGGCGTGCTCTTTTTTGCGGGTGAGGCAACCTCTGTAAAAAGGAGCGCCACAGTTCATGGAGCGATCGAGAGCGGGCGGCGGGTAGCCGAAGAGGTCCGGGCGAAGCTGTAACTGAGAACAGAATTTAAGATCCGCAGATTACACAGCCCCGAAACTCTTCTCGGGGGGGCCTCGTGCAACCGGTACGATAACTTATCCGTGCGGTCGGACTCCGAGGCGAAATCTGCGGCTTTTCACCAGGATTTGGTAATATAGCTAGCGTGCATGGACAAAATTGAACTGACGCGTAGGGAAAGAACCGGCATTTGGCTAGCAGTTCTTCTCAGCGCCAGCGCTGGTGCGGTTGACACTATCGGTTATTTACAATTCGACCGCGTTTTCGTGGCTAATATGACCGGGAATACGGTCCTGTTCGCTAGTGATGTGGTTGCCTCACAATTCCGGCCGGCCCTAAACCATCTTTTACCCATCATTACATTCCTCCTCGGAGTTGTGATCGCGAGAATCCTACTGATCCAACGAGACCAGCCGGACTGGCCAAAAATTGGTGTATGTCTGATTCTCATTTCCGGTCTTTGGACGATCCTTGCTGTGCTGGTAGCAAATCTCGGCAGCATTTTGATCCCGGTGCTCGCATTCAGCATGGGGGCCCAGAATGCTACGCTGAGTCAGGTAGACAAAGTGCCCGTTAATACGGCCTTCATAACCGGAAACCTGGAAAAACTTGGTGAGGCGATAGCCAGCCTGTTTCGTAAGCCGGGTAATCGCGATGATCGACTGAAGCTACGGACCGTCGGCTCGATTTGGATCGCTTACGCCCTGGGAGCAGTAGCCGGCGCATTGGCCGCCCTACACTTGGGACGGCATTCACTTCTGATGCCCGCCGGCGTTCTCTGTCTTGGTGCCATCCTTGTTTTGACAACTCACTCTCGGACTCGGTGAGAACGCGTTGCTGCACCGATTCTTGGCGTCATTTTGTCCAATGTGACAATCACCGTACGAAAAGATCCCCACCGTCACCAATACAGAGATCAGCCGCGCATAGACACGAATGACGGCGACACTCTTTATTGTTGTGGGCAGACAATTGTGGAAGCTCGCAGACCGAATAAAATGCTCCGTAGGAGCCAAATCTTTTTGCTCCTGAACAACAGGTTACCTGTGTTGCGGTAGCTATAAGATTTGGTCCCTACGGAGCTCTCAGGTCCAGAGCGCTATCCAACGCTTCTTATCCTAATTTTCCAGCCCTAACTTTCCAGCAGATGACGCACCTCCTCTGCGCTCTTGCCAAGCTTTTTCTGAAGCCTCCCAACCAGCTCTTCGTCCTGCCCCTCCGCGTATTTCAGATCGTCGTCAGTCAGCTCAGCATACTTCTGTTTGAGCTTTCCCTTAATTTCATTCCAGGAGCCTTTGAATTGGAGTTTGTTCATATACACAATTCGCGCCTCAGCCAACCCCTGGCCTGAATCTTCGAGTGGTATTGAGGCTCCTTTTCCCCGATATTCAAGGCGCTCGGCCCTGAACTAATCGAATGACTAATACGATCACAGCGATGACTAGCAGGATATGAATAAAACCTCCCGCTACATGGCCGATAAGTCCGAGTAACCAGAGTACCAGTAAAATAACAAATATGGTCCAGAGCATAAGTATTGTTTCGTTATCCGCCGGTAATGGCGTGCAACTTAGTTCGCCTAGGATAACCGAAATGGATTGCCCTGAGTAATCGAATACGACCGTGAAAGTTGTGCTTAGTACCCATCGGATTTTTTTGCTTTCGCCGGCTAACGTTGCCGGGAGAAGAGCGCAGATATTATTAAACCGGGAAGCGTCGTTTGAGCTTGCTCGCCGCCTACATGCCGGTGGCAGAGTAACCCTCGGAGAAGCATTCACCTTTATGAGCGGTCTCTATTTCCGAGGCAAGTTGGCTTATGGCCGCGCCTTTGCCCAGCCTCCCCCAAGGCTAACGGGTGTCTATGTAATCACCAGCAACCGAGGGTTACTGCCGGCGGAGACACCGATAACGGCTGCGGAACTAAACTCGTTCTCTGAG
>Ga0213876_10001417_pt1 | contig 14927 bp, 14 predicted proteins | sample BarmaccomBMRX_R9_FD_160113 | JGI IMG/M metagenome (GOLD analysis project Ga0213876, IMG submission 160113) | Root-associated microbial communities from Barbacenia macrantha in rupestrian grasslands, the National Park of Serra do Cipo, Brazil - RX_R9 | ecosystem: Host-associated > Plants > Roots...
CGATCGGCACCTACACGGGCTGGAATCTCGGGCGCAAGGATCGCTTCGAGAACGGCTTGTGCAATCTGCAAGGAAGCTTCATCCCGTTCGCCGCGACGCGCACCGAGCGCTTGGCCAACGGCGATCCGCGGCTCTCGATCGAGGAGCGCTACCCGACGAAGGATGTCTATGTCGTGGCCCTCAAAAAGGCGGCCGACGGCCTCGTCGCCAAGCGCTATCTCTTGCCCGACGACGCGAGGCTTCTCGTCGAGCGCGCCGAGAAGGAGGGGATCAGGACGGCGCCGTGAGGGCGGGCGTGGCTTTAGAGTGCAACGTCGCGAGGTCGGTCTCGACGGCGCTTAAGCTGAATCTTCATGTTGCGGAGAGGCGACGCCAGAAGGAATTCAGCAAGTGTTCCTTGCCGTTTCTTCTCCGCGTTGTTGGTCACAACAGGCCGGGCCTGGGCCTCATTGTTTGCGACAATCCGCGGCCCTTTCTGCCTGCCTGGCCGTCTCTGGCTTTGGAGCATACCGTTACCTATTTCGGATCACGCCAAAATGGCGCCGATGGTGCGATTTTGCAATTCTCTCCGGAAGCGTCGCGAGGGTTGCGAGACGCGCCGGAAAGGCGCAAGAGTTCGGGCACCGCTTCACGATTTCTTGAGCCCGGTGGCCCCTCAACGGAGAGATGATGATGGCAAAGAAACCCGCTTGGGCCGGTGTCTTTCCGGCCGTCACGACGCAATTTCGTGCCGATTTCTCGCTCGATATCGAGGCGACGCGCAAGGTCGCGGCTGCGCTTGTGGCCGAGGGCGTCTCGGGCCTCATCGCGGTCGGCACGGTCGGTGAGAACAATTCGCTCACGCGCGACGAGAAGCTCAAAGTGATGGAGGCTCTCAAGGACGCGGCCGGGAGCCGGGTTCCCGTGATCGCGGGCGTTGCCGAATATACGACAGCCTTTGCGTGCGAGGTGGCAAAGGAAGCTCAGCGGCTTCGGATCGATGGGCTCATGGTGCTTCCGGCCATGGTCTATTCGGCGAAACCGCGCGAAACCTTGGCACATTTCCGCACCGTCGCGAAGGCGACCGACCTGCCGATCATGATCTACAACAACCCGCCGATCTATAAGCAGGACGTGACGCCGAAGATGCTCGCCTCGCTTGCCGATGTCGACACCATCGTCTCCTACAAGGAGTCCTCAGGCGACACGTTTCGCTTCGTCGATCTGCGCAACATGACCGGCGACCGCTTCATCCCGTTCTGCGGCCTCGACGATGTGGTGGTCGAAAGCGTGGCGCTCGGTGCGCAAGGCTGGGTCTCGGGCCTGTCGAACGTCTTCCCGCGCGAAGGCGAGACGCTCTTTCGCCTAGCCGCCGCGGGCCGCCTCAACGAGGTGATGCCGCTCTACGATTGGTTTATGCCGCTCCTGCACCTCGATGCGCGCTCCGATCTCGTGCAATGCATCAAGCTTTGCGAGCACATCGCCGGGCGCGGCTCGCCAGTCACGCGCCCACCGCGTTTGCCGCTCGAGGGCGAGGAGAAGGCCGAGGTCGAGCGCCTCATGCGAGAGGCCATGGCGAAGCGGCCGAAATTGCCGGAGGTGGGCCTGAGCCGCGCGGCCTGAGCGTCGCGCCGCGGCATGGGCGCGAGCGCCCACACCTTTGTTTTGCACAAAAAGAGACGCTCCCACTTCGTCATGCGCGCACTCGGTGCGCGCACCCACGCCTTCACTTTCTACGCGCAAGGGTCGTGATGGCCTTGCCGACGAACGTCCGCCGCTTGCCTTCAGTAGACCACGACCGAGCGGATCGACTTGCCTTCATGCATGAGGTCGAAGGCGGTGTTGATCTCGTCGAGCCTCAGGGTGTGGGTGATGAGATCGTCGATATTGATCTTGCCCTCCATATACCAGTCGACGATCTTCGGCACGTCGGTGCGCCCTCTCGCGCCGCCGAAGGCGGTTCCCTTCCACACGCGGCCGGTGACGAGCTGGAAGGGCCGCGTGGCGATCTCCTGGCCTGAGGCGGCGACGCCGATGATGATCGATTCCCCCCAGCCTCGATGGCAGCATTCGAGCGCCTGGCGCATCGTGTGTACATTGCCGATGCATTCGAATGAGAAATCGGCACCTCCGCCGGTGAGATCGACGAGCGCCTGCACCACCTTGTCGCGGCCGACCTCGTCGGGATTGACGAAATGCGTCATGCCGAACTTTTCGGCCATCGGGCGCTTTCCCGGATTGAGGTCGACGCCGATGATCTTGTCGGCACCCACCATGCGGGCGCCCTGGATCACGTTGAGGCCGATGCCACCGAGGCCGAACACGACCACATTGGCGCCGGGCCATACCTTTGCCGTGTAGATCACCGCGCCGATGCCCGTGGTGACGCCGCAGCCGATATAGCAGATCTTGTCGAAGGGCGCGTCCTCGCGCACCTTTGCGAGCGCGATCTCCGGCAGCACTGTGAAGTTCGCGAAAGTCGAACAGCCCATGTAATGGAGGACGGGATCGCCGTCGCAGCGAAAGCGGCTCGTGCCGTCGGGCATCACGCCCTTGCCTTGCGTCGCGCGGATCGCGGTGCACAGATTCGAGCGTCGCGAGAGACAGGTTTTGCACTGGCGGCATTCGGGTGTGTAGAGCGGGATGACGTGGTCGCCGGGCTTCAGCGTCGTCACGCCCGCACCGACCTCGCGCACGATGCCGGCGCCTTCATGGCCGAGTATCGCGGGAAACAGCCCCTCCGGATCGGCGCCCGAGAGCGTATAGGCATCGGTATGGCAGATGCCGGTCGCTGCAATCTCGACGAGGACCTCGCCGGGTTTCGGGCCGTCGAGCTCGACGGTTCCGATCGTGAGAGGCTTGCCGGCCTCGAAGGCGATGGCGGCGCGGGACTTCATCGGTGCACCTTTTCAAGCGAGGGAAAGCTCACGAGCGCAGGGAGTGGAGACGCGCTCTCCTTCTCATTTTCCAGAACCCCGTCCGATGCAACCACTCATTTGCGAGGCTCGACCATTCCGAAAAGCAGGTCCTCCTTGCGTGACAGCGCCGGCGCCTGCCTGTAAAGCCCGGCGCCATGCGCGCGACCTTTTTCTGCATCGATGGCCATACTTGCGGAAATCCCGTCCGGGTGGTGACCGGCGGCTCGATCCCTCGTCTCGAGGGCGCGACGATGTTCGAGCGCCGCCAGGATTTCCTCGCCAATCACGATTGGATCAGGAATGCCTTGATGTTCGAGCCGCGCGGGCACGACATCATGTCGGGTTCCATCCTCTACCCGCCGCTCAGGCAGGATTGCGACGTTGCCATCCTGTTCATCGAGACGTCGGGGTGCCTGCCCATGTGCGGCCATGGGACGATCGGCACGGTGACGACGATCATCGAGAACGGACTCGTCACGCCAAAAACACCTGGCGTGCTGCGGCTCGACACGCCGGCGGGGCTTGTCGAAGCCCGCTATGTGCAAAACGGCCCTTATGTTGAGAGCGTGCGCATCAGGAATGTGCCGTCCTTCCTGCGCGGGCGCGGCTACGAGGTCGATGTCGAGGGCATCGGCAAGCTTACGGTCGATGTCGCTTATGGCGGCAATTTCTACGCCATCGTCGAAGAGCAGGCGAATTACGCGGGGCTCGATGCGATCGAGCCCTCCGACATCATTCGCTTGAGCCCGAAGCTTCGCTCTGCCTTCAATGCGCGCCACAGGATCGTCCATCCGGAGAACCCCGCGATCGACAAGCTCACCCATGTGATGTGGACTGGAGAGCCCAAGACCAAGGGTGCAAGCGCGCGAAACGCCGTCTTCTACGGCGACAAGGCCATCGATCGCTCGCCTTGCGGGACGGGAACCTCGGCGCGCATGGCGCAGCTCGCGGCGTTGGGCAAGCTCACCGAAGGTGACGAGTTCGTGCATGAAAGCATCATCAACTCGACGTTCACGGGGCGCATCGAGGGGCGCACCAAGGTGGGGGAGCTCGATGCCATCATCCCGTCCATCGAGGGATGGGCGCGCGTGACCGGGCAAAACACCATCGTCGTCGATGATCGCGACCCGTTCTGGCAAGGCTTCTCGGTGGCGGACCGGAAATAAGAAACAGGTGCGGATAAAAGACGGCTCCTCTCGCCCCGGGCGGCCCAAGCTCGGCGATTATCGCGGTTGATCTCGAGGGTCACCGGCTCGGCGTCCGCGCGCAACTGTCCGTGCGCGGCCTGTCTCCTCGCTTCTCTTTCGGCACCTTGCAATTGTCGACTCGCTGCTCGTCCTTCCACTTTTCGCCGAGGCGCTCCTTGCCGGTGAGTCGTGCCCCATCCGCGGCGGCTTTTTTCCAAGAGGGATCGACCTGCGTCTCGGCTTGGGCATAAAGCTCGAGGGGCGCGAGCGCGCCGGTGAAGACGACGATCGCGACAAGCTTTGATGCGAAGGGCATGGTTCGGCTCCGAATCGACAAATCGTAAGCGTTTCACCTCGGACCGTGGTCGGCACTCCGTTTTTTGATCCTTATTCAGATTGGCGAGCGTGGGCGGGCGGGGTGCTCGAGTTCGGCGAGCATGAGCGTCGCAAGGCGATCGCGTCCGCTCGCCACCGGAAGCCCGGTCAGCGATCGTTCGTCGGGGCATCGGTGACGAAAGCTGCCGGCCGCGCCTTTTGCCGAGCTCGCCGGCGGTCTTGCGTGTCTTTCTCGTTTCCGAAAAGCCGCGTCACATGGCCCATCTTGCGACCGGGTGCCGCGACATCCTTGCCGTAAAGATGAAGATACGCGCCTTTCTCCTCGACGAGGCGCGCCCACTCCTGCGCTCCCGCGCCGATGAGATTTTCCATCTCGACGCGCGCGGCTTCCCTTCGCGTCGCGCCGAGCGGCCAACCGCAAATCGCTCTCACATGCTGGGCAAATTGCGAAGTCTCCGCGCCCTCGATCGTCCAATGACCCGTGTTGTGGACGCGGGGCGCGATCTCGTTCACGAGGAGCGCCTCACATCCGTGCGTTTCGCACACGAACATCTCGACCGCGAACACGCCGATCACGTCCAGGGCTTCCGCGGTGCGCCGCGCGATCTCGATCGCCTCCTGCGCCGTGCGCGGATCGACCCGAGCAGGCACCGTGGTACGCGCCAGGATGTGGTCGCGATGCTCGTTCTCGCAAAGGTCGAAAGCGCTGAACGCGCCATCGATTCCGCGCGCGGCGACCACCGAGACCTCGCGACGGAAGGGGACGAAGCCTTCGAGAATCGCCGGAGCTTCGCCGATCTCGCGCCAAGCCGAGGCGAGCTCCGCTCTTTTCTCGATCCGAACTTGGCCCTTGCCATCATAACCGAAGCGGCGCGTCTTCAGGATCGAGCGCGGGCCGATCGTCTTGACCGCCTTTTCCAGGTCACCCAGCGTGTCGACGCGCGCGGAAGGAGCAGTCGCAATGCCGCGCTCCGCAAAAAACGACTTTTCGAGCCAACGATCCTGCGCCACCGCGAGGAGGCGCCCGCCAGGACGGACGGGTTTCAACTCGGCGAGAAAAGCGACCGTTTCCGCCGGCACGTTCTCGAATTCGTAGGTGATCACGTCGACGCGAGCCGCGAAAGCTGAAAGCCGCGCTTCATCGCCGTAGGCGCCGGCCATGTGCTGGTTCGTCACTTGCGCAGCCGGCCCGGAGATTTCCGGCTCATAGACCACGGTCTTGAGGCCGAAATCGGCTGCCGCCAGCGCGATCATGCGGCCCAGTTGACCTCCGCCCAGGATGCCGATCGTCGCGCCGGGCTCGAGCCGCCCGGCCGTTTTGGCCCGCGTCATGCCTTGAGGCTCGGGCGCTCGGCGACCGCGCGCGTGCGCGAAAGGCGAAACGCCTCGAGACGCCGGTCAAGCTTCGGGTCGGAAAGCGCCAGGATGGCGGCCGCAAACAAAGCGGCGTTGATGGCGCCGGGCTTGCCGATGGCAAGCGTGCCGACCGGGATTCCGCCAGGCATCTGCACGATCGAGCAGAGGCTGTCGAGGCCTGAAAGCGCTTTTGATTCCACCGGCACTCCAAGCACGGGGAGCCGGGTGAGCGAAGCGGTCATGCCCGGCAGGTGGGCCGCGCCGCCCGCGCCCGCGATGATGACCTTGAAGCCCCGCTGCCTTGCGGATTTCGCGAAGTCGTAGAGCCGCTCGGGCGTGCGATGCGCCGACACGATGCGCGCTTCATGGGCGATCTCGAGCTCGTCCAATGTCTCGGCGCAATGGCGCATCGTCTCCCAATCGGACTGGCTGCCCATGAGGATCGCGACGGGAGGGGTGGGCTTGGGCATCGGTCCTGACCTTTTCGGCCTGCCGGCCGCGGAATTAGGCGTCCTTCTTCGTCTGCCTTACGTAACCGCACGGCCGGCGCGGTTGGCTACAAAGAGCCGTTGTCCTGGAACGCTCGAAGTGACATGGGTTGCCGGGACCAGCATGACAGCGAGAAGGGCGGCGCTCACGCTCAGGCGATGATGTCTGGGGTGAGTGCGTCGTTGATCTGGCCGATCCGGTCGCGCAAGGCAAGCTTGCGTTTCTTCAGCCTGGCGAGCTGCAACTGATCGTGGACGGCGGAACGCTGCAAGGCTTCGATCGCCGCGTCGAGATCTCGGTGCTCCTGTCGCAAACGGGCCAATTCGCCCTCGAGCTGTTCCCGGTTGGCACTGTCGGCGCCCTCTGCCATCCGTCACCACCTCCTCGCGCCCGCCGTCCGTAGCCCAGCCAGGGGCTTCAGGCCGTCGAAGGATCGCGCCGCCCGTGTCGTTTCGCCATTGCCGCCGCCGGCGAGGCATCCTCCGTCGGGCCAGCCCAGCGCGCGCGATGGCGCCCCCGAGCGGGCCGGCAAGAAACCATCCCTCGCGCCAGCAGCGACAACCCCTGGGCGAGCGACGACACAAAAGCGGCGGCGCCCGCGTACTTTGGCCGCGAACGACGCATATTAGCACGAAAACGCCCAACCGGCGTGTCTCGACTATGGCGCTCGCAGCGGCCCCCTTTAAGGCAAGGGGTCGCGAAAGGGGGAGCGGGTTCCTGCTCGAGCCGTCGCTCACAGTTGTGGATGGCGCCTCGGTTAACCTTTCACCCCTTCCCTGGGAACGGAAGCTGTGTCACCCTCCTTGTTATCGGGTACACATGGAGGTGCCGATGACAGTGACTCCCCACCTCGACCAGATCGAACGCAAATACCGGTCGTTGAAGGACAAGATTTCGGAAGCCAGACAACATCCCAGCATCGACGATCTTGAGCTCGCCGAGTTGAAACGCCGGAAATTGCAGTTGAAGGACGAGTTGGAAAAGCTGCGCCAAGAGGAGCGGAAGACCTCGCGCTGACGCTCCATTACCCTTCCGTCGTAGCGATCGCGCCGAGAGCGGCCTGGGCCGCGGCGAGGCGCGCGATCGGCAAGCGATAGGGTGAGCACGAAACGTAATCGAGCCCGGTGCGCTCGCAAAAGGCCACCGAGGCAGGGTCTCCCCCATGTTCTCCGCAGATGCCGAGTTTGATGCCGGGGCGAGCTTCGCGCCCGCGGGCGGCCGCAAGGCGGACGAGCTCACCGACACCATCCTGATCGAGCGTCACGAAGGGGTCGGCCGGAAGGATTCCCTTGGCCGTGTAGGTGCCGAGGAAAGAGCCGGCATCGTCGCGCGAGATGCCGAGCGTCGTCTGGGTGAGATCGTTGGTTCCGAAGGAGAAAAACTCGGCGCTTTGCGCGATCTCACCCGAAAGGAGCGCGGCGCGCGGCAACTCGATCATCGTTCCGACGTCGTAGGACAGCTTGGCCTTGCGCTCGGCCGCGACGGCGTTTGCCATGGCATCGATGCGCGCCTTCACAAGGTCGAACTCCATCCGCGTCATGACCAGCGGCACCATGATCTCGGGCCTCACGGGCGCGTCCGTCTTCGCCGCGGCCTCGACCGCAGCCTCGAAGATGGCGCGTGCCTGCATTTCGGCGATCTCGGGATAGGCGATAGCCAAGCGGCACCCTCGAAAGCCGAGCATCGGGTTGAACTCACTGAGCTCCTGGGCGCGCCGGCGGAGCTTCTCGACGGAGCTGCCGAGCGCCGCGGCCACCTCCTTCATCTCCTCATCCGTATGCGGCAGGAATTCATGCAGCGGCGGATCGAGGAGGCGGATGGTGACGGGAAGCCCCGACATGATCGTGAAAAGTTCGACGAAATCGCCCCGTTGCATCGGCAGGAGCTTGGCGAGCGCGCCACGCCGTCCCTTCTCGTCGTCGGCGAGGATCATCTCGCGCACCGCCACGATACGACCCTCGTCGAAAAACATGTGCTCGGTGCGACAAAGGCCTATTCCCTCCGCGCCGAAGCGGCGCGCCGTCTGCGCGTCGAGAGGCGTGTCGGCATTGGCTCTGACCTTGAGGCGGCGTGCCTCGTCGGCCCAGCTCATCAGCTCCGCGAAATCGCCCGAGAGCTCCGGCTCGAGCATCGCGATCTTGCCTTGCAGCACCTGTCCGGTCGAGCCGTCGATCGTGATCACGTCCCCTGCCTTCAGGACCGATTTGCCGACGCTCAGCGTGCTCTTCGCCGGATCGATCCGGAGAGCTCCGAAACCCGAGACGCAGGGTTTTCCCATGCCGCGCGCCACGACCGCGGCGTGAGAGGTCATGCCGCCCCGTGCCGTCAGAATGCCTTCGGCCGCATGCATCCCGTGGATGTCCTCGGGGCTCGTTTCGACACGCACCAAGATCACCTTGCGGCCCCCCGCTTTGGCATTCTCGGCTTCTTCGGAGGTGAGCACGATTTCGCCGGACGCGGCTCCCGGCGAAGCCGGAAGCCCGGTGCCGAGCAATTTGCGTTCCGCGTTCGGATCGATGGTCGGATGGAGGAGCTGGTCGAGCGACATCGGATCGATGCGCTGCACGGCCTCCTTCCGTGAGATCAGCCCTTCATTCGTCATATCGACGGCGACCTTCAGGGCTGCCCTCGTGGTGCGCTTGCCGTTGCGTGTCTGCAGCATCCAGAGCTTGCCGCGCTCAATCGTGAACTCCATGTCCTGCATGTCGCGATAATGCTGCTCGAGCACCTCGCTGATGCGCTTGAATTCGGCGAAAGCAGACGGCATCGCTCTCTCTAACGAAGGCTTATCCGTCCTCGCCTCTTCGCGTGCCGCTTCCGTGAGGTTTTGCGGCGTGCGGATGCCCGCGACCACGTCCTCGCCCTGGGCGTTGATCAGGAACTCGCCGTAAAGCCTGGCCTCGCCCGTCGAGGGGTTGCGCGTGAAGGCGACTCCGGTCGCGGAGGTTTCGCCCATATTGCCGAACACCATGGCCTGCACGTTGACGGCGGTGCCCCAGCTCTCCGGGATTGCGTGCAGCTCACGATATTTGATGGCTCGCGCGTTCATCCAGGAGCCGAACACCGCCCCGATTGCACCCCAGAGCTGTCGGCGCGGGTCTTGCGGAAAGGCCTTGCCGCTCTCCCGTTCCACGAGCGAAAGATAGCTCTTCGCCAGCCCCTTCCAATCTTGCGCCGTGAGATCGGTGTCCTGGACGTGGCCTCGGCTCGACTTCAGCTCTTCGAGCGCATCCTCGAATAGGTGGTGCTCGAGGCCGAGCACCACGGCCGAATACATCTGAATGAAGCGCCGGTAGCTGTCATAGGCAAAGCGCGCATCGCCTGCTTCGCGCGCCAGTGCCTCGACGGCTTTGTCATTGAGCCCGAGGTTCAGGATCGTGTCCATCATCCCGGGCATCGAGGCGCGCGCACCCGAGCGCACCGAGACGAGGAGGGGTCGATCCGCGTCGCCGAAAGCGCGCCCGGTAAGCTTGCCCACATGCGCCAAGGCGGCGTCGATCTCGGCTTCGAGGTCTTGCGGATATTGACGTCCATGGGCGTAGAAATAGGTGCACACTTCGGTCGTGATGGTGAAGCCGGGCGGCACCGGAAGGCCGAGGTTCGACATTTCCGCGAGGTTGGCGCCTTTGCCCCCGAGGAGATCGCGCATATTGGCGTCTCCCTCGGCCTTTCCGTCGCCGAAGCCGTAAACCCATTTCGTCATGAACTATCCCGATGGTGGATGATGGCGCAAGGATGACCGTTTGTAAGATGTTCTGCCGCTTGCGTGGGCGTTTTTCAATGGCGTAGCGCACCCGATGTCGGGTTCGACTTCTTCGCTCGATGATTCATGATGCCACGTCGAGTTCAACCTGCAAAACTGGCCACGAGACTTCGATAACGAGAAACGAAGTAGAAAGTCGCATGCGCATCGCGATCATTGCCGACGTTCACGGGAACCTCCCGGCACTCGAGGCGGTTCTTGCGGACCTGGAGCGTCGCGGCGCCGATCTCATCGTGGATCTTGGAGATTGCGCCTGCGGCCCTCTATGGCCGCGCGAGACCTTGGAGCGGCTTTCGCGGCTCGACGCGCTCACGGTGCGGGGCAATCACGACCGGCAGGTCGCAGAGCTCCCGCCGGGGGAAATGGGGCCTTCGGACCGCTTCGCCCTTCGAGAACTCACCAAGGAGCAGCGGGCCGCTTTGGGCGAGCTCCCAATGACGCGCTTCATCGCGCCGGGTGTCCTTGCCTGCCACGGGACGCCGGCGCGAGATGACCTCTATCTCATCGAGGAAGTCGTACATGGGCGTCTCCTGCGAGATACAGTGGACGGGATCAGCACCAGGCTCGGTTCGGCAGAAGCAAAGATCGTGCTCTGCGGCCACAGCCACCGCGCCGATCTCGTGAGGCTTGCGAACGGTGCCTTGATCTTGAACCCGGGAAGTGTCGGCAGTCCGGCTTATGATGATGCGGGCCCGCCCGCGCACGTATCGGAGGCGGGCACCCCACATGCGCGCTACGCAGTTCTGGAGGAAAGCCGCAAGCGCGGCCTCACCGTCGATTTCATCGCGGTCACCTACCCTTTCGAGGAGGCGGCGCGTCGGGCCGAAGGGAACGGGCGCGACGAATGGGCCCATGCCCTACGAACAGGGTTCATGCCGCGCTGACCTCACCCGCGACGCGCGCTCGAGGCCAGGCGCCTCATTTCTTGAAGACGTAGATGTAGACCTCGAGATCCGGATCGGAGGGGTCGCTCACGTCGTTGACGTATTCCTCCAGAAAAGCGTCGTTCACTTCGATTCCCTTGGCGTCGAGGTCGACCGTGATCGCCTCATAGGTGCCGTCGATATCGTCATAGGAGCCGTGGTGGACGAAGCGGATCGCGGCACCCGAGGGTGTCGTGCCGAGCTTGATGTCCGGCGGGAGGGAGGGCTGGCCCGTGGGTTCCTCGATCGGATAACCGATCTCATAGCTGAATTTGTCGTCCCCGGTTTTCACGAAACGCGTCAGGGGGCGCCCGATAATCTTTATTCCTGCCTTGCCGAGCGTCTCCTTCACCTTTTTTTGGCCATCACGAATGGTGGTGAGCGCATCGTCCCAGCTCGCTTCACCGACCAGGAAGGCCTCGGCCTTGGGGGCGATGTTGAGCTCATCGGGCGTGCTGGGATCGGAAGGGGGTGGCCCAAGTGTCGCTTGCGATGCGTCGGCGCTGACCGAGGGCGAGCCGGCAGGCGGTTGAGATTGCGCCTGAGGCGTCGCGGGCGCGGGCTGCACGGAAGGCAAGGGGGTGGGGGACGTCGTCGCGCCGGGCGGGTTCGCCGGCGCGGTCGTGGTCGGCGGAGCGAGAGGAGCGCTCTCGACGACGCCCGGTTTTGGCGCGGTCTGCGCCAACGTTCGCCCTGTGCCGAAAAAAAGGGCAAAAGAAAACGCGATGAAGAAAAGGCAGGGCGCGGCGGCGAGAAAGTGTCGCGGCAAAGCTGTGGTGTGATGGTGCATGTGTCAACCTCGGATCGTCATCGCGCTTGCGAGCAAAAGGCGAGGGTACTTACGCGCCAAACCTCGCCGGTCCTTCCTCCCGCGACCGTCAGCCGAGGCGGTGCGACGACTTCAGGTGCCCCCTTTATGCTATATAGCGCCTGGGCGGCAGAGTTTCGATGCAAGGTTGCCATGTGATGCCCACCGGCGGCCCATGCGCGAAAAGCTGTTCAAAACAACGCGCCAGGCTTATGGAAGGCGCGGTGTGAGAAGGGCAAATGGTCGCCTTGGCGCCAAACCTGCCCGTGAGAACGGCATCTTCATGTCAGGATTGGCAAATCACCCCTTTCTCAAGATGAACGGCCTCGGCAACGAGATCGTCATCCTCGATCTGCGCGGCTCCGCCCATCGCGTCACGCCCGCCGAGGCACGCGCCATTGCGGCCGAGCGCGGGTCCCATTTCGATCAGATGATGGTGCTGCACGATCCCTTGCGAAAAGGCCCAGATGCCTTCATGCGCATTTACAACACGGATGGCTCGCAGGCGCAGGCTTGCGGCAATGGCACACGCTGTGTCGCCTGGGCGCTGTTGCGCGACGATGCGCGCCGAGCCCTGCTGCTCGAGACGAAGGCCGGCATCATCGCGTGCGAACGCAGCGGCAGCGAAGACTTCACCGTGGATATGGGCGCGCCTCGTTTCGCCTGGAATGAAATACCGCTCGCCGAGCCATTCGCCGACACGCGCCGCATCGAGTTGCAGATCGGACCCATCGACGCCCCGCTTTTGCATACGCCGTCCGCCGTGAACATGGGCAACCCTCACGCGATCTTCTGGGTGAAGGACGTGGGTGCCATCGATCTTGCGCGGATCGGGCCTTTGCTCGAAAATCACCCGCTTTTTCCCGAGCGAGCCAATATTTCGGTCGCGCAGGTGATCGACCGACGGCGTCTCAGATTGCGCGTGTGGGAACGGGGCGCGGGGCTCACGCGCGCTTGCGGCTCCGCCGCTTGCGCCACCGCGGTCGCGGCGTGCCGCCTCGACCTTGCCGAGCGCAATACGATCGTCACCTTGCCCGGCGGCGATCTTCGTATCGAATGGCGCGAACGCGATGATCATGTGCTGATGACAGGGCCGGTCACGCTCGAGCATGAGGGCGTCTTCGCGCCTTCGCTCTTCGAGGCGCTGCCGGAAACCGCCGATCCATGAGCATCGAAATCCTCACCTTCGGCTGTCGCCTCAACGCCTACGAGTCGCAGGCGATCCGCCGGCTCGTCGGGGAGGCTGGCCTCGATGAGACGATCATCGTCAACACCTGCGCGGTGACGGCGGAAGCCGAGCGGCAGGCGCGCCAGGCCATCCGCAAGGCGGCGCGGGAACGGCCCCAGGCCCGTGTTGTCGTGACCGGCTGCGCGGCGCAGATCGATCCACAGGCATTTGCTGCCATGCCCGAAGTCTCGCAAGTGCTCGGCAATGTCGAGAAGATGCGGGCCGAGAGCTGGAGGGATCTGGCAGCTCTTCCGAGCGCCTCCACGCAGGATTTCGGCGTCTCTTCCGCAGAAAAGCTGCGCGTTTCCGACATCATGGCGGCAAGGGAAACGGCGAACCATCTGATCGACGGCTTCGAGGGCCGCGCTCGCGCCTTCGTTCAGGTGCAGAACGGTTGCGATCACCGTTGCACCTTTTGCATCATCCCTTACGGTCGCGGCAATTCGCGCTCGGTCCCGATGGGGGAGGTGGTGGCGCAGATCAGGCGAATCGTCGAGAACGGCACGGCGGAAGTCGTGCTCACCGGCGTCGATCTCACCTCCTACGGCAAGGATCTGCCGGGCTCGCCGAAGCTCGGTACGCTCGTGAAGGCCGTTCTGCGCCATGTGCCCGAGCTCGCGCGGCTTCGCCTTTCCTCGATCGACCAGGTCGAGGCGGATGCCGATCTCCTCGATGCGCTCGCAAACAATGAGCGCTTGATGCCTCATCTGCATTTGTCGTTGCAGGCTGGCGACGACATGATCTTGAAGCGCATGAAAAGGCGCCATTCGCGCGCCGACGCGATCGGCTTTTGCGAAGATGTACGGCGCTTGCGACCTGACGTCGTCTTCGGCGCCGACATCATCGCGGGATTTCCGACCGAGACGGAGGATATGTTCTCACGCTCTCTCGACATCGTCGAGGAATGTGGTCTCACGCATCTTCACGTCTTTCCGTTCTCGGCGCGGTCGGGAACGCCCGCCGCCAGGATGCCCCTCGTGCCACGCGCGGTTGTGAAGGAGCGCGCGGCCCGGCTGCGCCACAAAGGGGAGGGCGCCTATCGGGCGCATCTTTCGAGCGAGGCGCGGCAGGGCCTCGCTGGCGCCACGAGGTTTGTGTTGATGGAAAGCGCCACGCTCGGTCGCACCGGGCAGTTCACGCCTGTGTTGTGCCCAAGCCCGAGGCGCGTGGGCGATATCATCCAGATCCGCGTGACCGGCGAGGACGGCCGCAGGCTCATCGCGGCTTGAGAGACAATCGCGCAAACGGCGCCGTTTGTCGCGTCCTCTGCCTCGAGAGGGCCGGTTTTCCGAGAGCGCGGGTGTGCGACATTGTGCAACGCAACATTTCTCTTGCCGCACGCTCTGTTCCCCGCCATTCTTGAACAGCAGCGAGCGGGTCGCTCTGGACGTGTGCATCGCTGACGGACTCGACGGGGCGCGGCGAATCATGTCTCGTCGCGTCGAGCAATCGGGATCAACGAAATGGGCGCGAAGACCACCTCGAGCAAGAGCATGACGAGGAAAAAGCCGGCGGAAGAAATGCGCGTGGACGAAACGGATGTGATCGAAGCACAGATGCGCGACGGGCGCGCGACGGGGAAGAAGCGGCCGAGCTTCAAGGTGCGCCATGAGCCGCCCACGCTCGAAGACGCCATCTATGCGGCACAAGGGCTCACGCAAGTTCTCGATCAACAGATCGAATTCGCCGCCGATCTCATGGACATGACCACGGACGAGCTACGCCCGCATCTCCTCAAGGCCGTCTCGAAGCCATCTGCGAGCAATCGCGTCTTCGTGCCGGCGCGTTCGGGCATGCAGCGTGCGGTCGTCATCGAGACCACGGGGCGTCCACGTTCGCGCAGGGTCAGCTCGGATTCGGCGACGATCCGGTGATTCTGTTGCACGGTTGCGTTATCTGGGCCGAAACGGATCAAAAATCCGCAGGGCCTCGATCTTCAT
>Ga0213876_10001418_pt1 | contig 14927 bp, 11 predicted proteins | sample BarmaccomBMRX_R9_FD_160113 | JGI IMG/M metagenome (GOLD analysis project Ga0213876, IMG submission 160113) | Root-associated microbial communities from Barbacenia macrantha in rupestrian grasslands, the National Park of Serra do Cipo, Brazil - RX_R9 | ecosystem: Host-associated > Plants > Roots...
TATACGTCTCCTTTCATGCACCCAGCAAGCTTGTCTCACTCGATGAACGCCAAGTCGTCGAGCTGCTTCGTTCCCTTCCCGGCGAATGGCCGATCGTCGTTCATCCCGACCTGATCCACGATCCTCAAGTCTGGAAATCGCTCGAATCAAGACTCTGCCTAGAGAACATGGACCTGCGGAAACGTACGGGCAGAACCGTCGCGGAAATGCAGCAGGTATTCAAGGCCCTTCCCGACGCCGGCTTCTGTCTCGATCTCGGGCACGCGCGCCAAATCGATCCGACGATGGGAATCGCCATCGAAATGCTGCGGATCTTCGGCGACCGGCTGCGCCAGCTGCACGTCAGCGAAGTCGGTACGTTCGGCGAGCACCGCCAGCGCATCGGCTTCCTCGCGCAGATGGCGTTCCAGCGCGTCGCGCGTTACGTTCCGGCCGATGTTCCGTTGATCCTCGAATCGCTCGTCGCCGAGAGCGACATGCAGCGCGAGCTCGACACCGTCCGCACGTTGTTCGCCGCCTAGCCCAGCCGCCCTACCCCCGCCCCCAGCGCCCGCGCCTCCTCCATCACGCCGTCCAGCTTCGACGCGAAGCGCGTCACTTTGTCGGACTCGGCGTCGTAGAACCGTTGGTAGGGCTCGAACGCGCCGATGATGTTGCGCACGATGCGGTCGATCTCCACCTTCGACTCGCGGGCGAGCGCCTCGCGCAGCTGCGTCCGCAGCTCCTCGATGCGGGCCTGGAACTCGGCCTTCGAGCGGCTGCGTTTGTAGGGCAGGATGAGGAAGCTGGTCACGAGCAGCATCGTCGCGGCGGTCAGGCCGGTCACGTCGAGCGCGATGCTGCTCACGGCGGACGTGAACAGATAGCCGAGCCCCAGAGCGCCGGCGCCGAGGCCGAAGGAGTGAAAGACGCCGCGCATGGCGGTGTCGATGATGCGGCGGCTCTCGATCGTCACGTCGTACGCGGCGAGGCGTTGCTCGGCCTGCATGCGCATCCGCGAGTAGACCTCCTCACGGTTGTACGCGAACTCGCGGCCCACACGGCCCACGACTTCAGGATTCCGAGCCTCGGCATCGGCGCGGCGATGGAACGCCTCGACCGTGACGTTCCAGAGCTTCATGTTCTCCTTCACCAGCCAGTCGACCGACTCCTGAATCGTCGCGTCGATGCTCCCCTTCCAGCCCTGAAAGACCTGGCGCTCGAACTCCTCGCGGAAACGCAACGCATCGCGCAGGATCATGAGGTGCTGGATGCGCACGTAGCGATCGAGGAAGTCGATGCCGCGCCGTTCGAGATCCATCATCAGGTTGTCGATGCGGACCACGAACTGCTGGAAGTTGCCTTCGATGTCTTCCCGGGCGCGCGTGAGCTGGTCGGTCATCGACTCGATGCGCGTGCGGTCGTCGGCCAGCATCGCGCGCCGCGACTCGATCACCGCGAACTGCTTGCGCGCGATGCCTTCGATCGTGTCGAGCGGCGCCTGCAGCTTGAGCCGCACGCGCTCCTTCTCGGACAACACGCGGAAGATGTAGTCCTCCAGCGCCTCGAAACGCTCGCGCGTCTTCGTCGACACCGGAAAGATCGCCGGCTCGAAGCCGAAGATCGTGCGCGTGTTCGAGCGGAGATAGTCGAGCACCTGCGCGAGCTCCTCCTCCGACTTCGTGTCGATCTTGTTCAGCACGAAGACGACCTTCTTGCCCCACTCGCGGATGTACTCCAGGAACTTGCGCTCCGACTCCGACAGCGGGCGGTCGATCGACGTCACGAACAGCACGAGATCCGCGCGAGGCACGAAATCCTCGGTGATCTCCTGATGCCTTTGCACGATCGAGTTCGTTCCGGGCGTGTCGACGAGCGTGATGTTGCGCAGGAACTCGATCGGATAGAACTGCTCGAGCACGAAGTCGGAGATCGTCTTCTGCGTCTGCTGCTCGCCGAAGCGCAGGATCGAGATCCGGTCATCGACCGGGATCGGTCCCTCGGTCCGCAGCTTCACGCCGAAGAGCGTGTTGATGAGCGACGACTTGCCGGCGTTGAACTCGCCGACGATGACGATCGTGAAAAGGTCTTCGAGCGTCTCGAGCAGCTCATCGACGCGGCGCCGGTCGTCGGCTTCCTCGCGCTCCAGCGTCTCGCGCAATTCGACGAGCAAGCGCTGCTCGCGGCGGACGAGCGCCTGGATGTCGGCGTCGAGAACGGTGTCGAAGATGCTCGGCATCGCACAAATCCTACCGCGGCACGCGCACGACCAGCGACTGGGGCACGGTCGTGATCATCAGCGGCGTGCGCATCGTCGTCACTTCGCCGTCGATGCCGAGGTGGAGGTGATCGCGGGAGGTTTGGACTTTCATGCTCGTGGTGCGGAACGAGCGGAAGCCGGGCGCCTCGCGTACGCGGCCGCGAAGGTACTGCGCGGCGAAGCGCATCAAATCCAGACGACGCAGCTTCGGCAGCCAGTAAACGGAGAGCCGCCCTTCGCTCAGCGTCGGGCGCGGCGCGTCGATCCCAACGCGCGACAGATCGTAAGAATTGTTGGACACCATGAAGACGTGCGTATGCAGCACCTCGTGGTGATGCTCTGAATCCACCGTCACCGAGACGTGCGGATACTTGCGGAACGTGTGGTACGCGGCCCAGAACCGCGCCTTCCAACGCGGGTAATCGCGGCCGTGCTCCTCGCGCCGTGCGACGAGCTCCGGATAGAGGCCCATCGACAGGTTGTTGACGAAGAAGCGCTCGTTCACGCGGGCGGTGTCCACCTGATGCAACGCGCCGGTCAGCGCGACGTCGAGCGCCGCACGCCAGTCGAGAGGGATGCCGAGGTCTCGGGCGAAGTGGTTGTAGGTGCCGACCGGGATCACGCCGAGAACCGCTTCGGTATGCACGAGCGGCTGCACGACATGGCTGATCGTGCCGTCGCCGCCGGCGGCGATGAACAGCCGCTGACCGCGGTCCAGCCGGTCGCGAATCGTGCGGCTCACGTCGACTTTGCGCGTGAGCTGGATCACATCGAGACCGGCATCCTCGGCCGCTTTGCGCAAGGCGGCCTGCTCGGCCGGCGGCAGCTTCGCGCCGGAGCTCGGATTGAAGAAGAGTGTGCCCTTGGTGCTCGGCAATATCGTCCCTGCGCACCGCGTTCCATGCGGCGACTATTTCGATTCCCTCATGACTCCGGAGTCGCCATGCGAAAACTCGCGGTTGCCGTTGCCCTACTGCAATTTCTCGTCCTCCCTCTTCTCGCCGCCGACGCCCCCCCGAAAGAATGCGTCCTCTGCGTCGGCGCGGTCTCGGATCTGACGAACCTTCCGTCCACGCCGCTGCCGCTTCTGGTGCGCGTCGCGCAGGACGATCTCGCCGCGCGCGGCGCCGCGTTCGATGCGCTGCCGCTCGAACAACGGAAGCGCATCACGCTCGTCGTCGAGTACTCGGTCGCGGCGGATAAAGATCCGCTGCTCGACGTCGAGGCGCACACGAATGCGATCGTCGAGTGGGCGAAACAGCATGGCCCATTCGATGCGCTCGGCGTCGCGGCGCACACGCCGGATGCGGCGACCGCGGCATACGCGATCAAACGGCTCTCGGTGGCCGCGCAGGGACAGAACGCGGCGATGCGCATCGCGCTCGCACCGACGTCGGTCGACGACCTGAAGAAGCTCTACGAAACCGGCGCGCAGACGTACTTCGACATCGTGCTCGCCGAGGGGGATGTGAAGCCGTCGGTCGCATGGCTGGTGGAGAACGATCCGGCGAAGAAGGTCCAGGCCATCGTCGCTCCGCAATCTCCCAACGCGCTCTTCGACCTCGGCCGCGCGCTCGCCGACGGCGCCTCGCGCGCTTACCTCACGAGCGCTTCCGACGCCGCGACGCTCGCAGCGCTCGCGAGCTTCGACGTCGCCCTCGCCGGCGACTGGGCTTACGACCCGACGGCACAAACGTCGGTGCTCGACGCGAAAGGCAACGCGGTCGCGATGCCGGTGCTGACGTTCGTCCGGGGCGAAGACTTGCGCACGATCGTCATCCCCCAGGGCGACGCGAACGCGGCGACGATCGTCTCGTTGCCAAGCGATCGCTTCGTCGATCCGCGCCGCATCGATGCCGGCGGCGAACGCGCGATCACGGACGTCGGCAGCAAAGGCGGCCGCTTCCTCATCGGCGCGCAGCCGGTGAAGCAGCCATTCGCCTTCGCGCTCAACCGTTCCGAAAAGATCGACGCGAACGTGACGAAGGAATCGATCGAGATCGCCACGAAGCGCGGCATCACGGTCGAAGAGATCATCCGCAATCACCAGGCGTACAAGTCGTTCGAGGAATCGATCGAGCCGCGCTACATCGCGCGCAACACGACGAAGCTGCGCTTCAACCTGCAGGGCGGCGAAGGCATCGAGGCGGCGATCGCCGGCGACTACTTCTCCGACCGCAACGGCCGCGCCGACTGGGTGTGGCAGGACTTCTATCTCAACGGTGTGCGCTGGAAATACGGGCGCATCCCCGAGCTGCCGCTGATCCAGCCGGAGAAGGTGACGCAGCTGCCGCTCGACATTCACCTCACGAACGAATACCGCTATCAACTCATCCGCGAAACGGACCTCGGCGGCTACCACGTCTACGAAGTCCGCTTCGAGCCGCCGCCGAACGCGCCGGCCGAGCTGCCGCTCTATCGCGGTACGGTGTGGATCGACGCACACACGTGGGCGCGCGTCCGCATCAATCTCATCCAGCTCAACCTCACGGGCGAGATCCTCTCGAATGAAGAGCGCGTCGACTTTCAGCCGTTCGCACGCGACGGCTACGCGCCGTTGACGCAAGCAGACGTGGCGAAGCTCGATCCGCGCGCCGTGGTGTGGCTGCCGCTCGACGTGCATGCGCAGCAGGTGATCTCCGCCGCCGGCCGCGCCAGCGTCGTGCAGCGCTCGACGGAGATGGCGAACTTCCGCATCAACCCGGACGACTACGATCGCCGGCTCAAGGAAGCGCAGGCTTCCGACTCGCGCATGGTCCGGGAGACCGAGGCTGGGTTGCGGTATTTGGAGAAGCGCGGGGATGGCGAGCGGGTGGTGAAGGAAGGCTACGACACGTCGCAGGTCTTCATGCTCGGCGGCGTCCATCACGACGAAGGGCTCGACTATCCGGTCGTCCCCCTCGGCGGCATCGACTACTTCAACTTCAACCTGGCGAACCGCGGCATCCAGACGAACGTGTTCTTCGCCGGGGTGATCCTCGCGGCGAACGCGACGCATCCGAACGTGGGGAACACGCGCACGAACGTCGGCGTCGACTTTTTCGGGATCGCCATCCCGACGACGAACACCATCTTCCGCGACGGCGAGGAGCGGAAGGAGGAGGCGGTGAAGTCGGTGCCGCTCGGCCTCTACTTCCGCGCCGGCCATCCGATCCTCGGTTTCGGCAAGATCGACTTCGCGTTCGGCACGCGCCACGAGACTTTCCAACGGGCGGAGGACACGGCGTCGAACTTCGTCGTTCCCGCGGACACGTTCGAGCTGACGCCGAGCGTCGATGCGTCCTACGCGCGCTGGGGCTACACGGTGTCGGCGTCCTTTGATTACACGCGTCGCACGTCGTGGAAGCCGTGGGGCAACCTCGCCGAGTACAGCGACGACCAGCGCAGCTTCCTGCGCTACGGCGCCTCGTTCGGGAAGAGCTTCTACCTGCCGAAGTTCCAGCGGCTGTCGATCAGCGCGAACTATCTCGACGGGCAACGCCTCGACCGCTTCTCGAAGTACGAGCTCGGCTTCTTCGGCGCGCAACGCATTCACGGCATCCAGTCCGGATCGGTGCGCGCGGAACGGGCGATCCTGACCCACGTCTCGTACGGCTTCGTCTTCTCCGACCAGTTCCGGCTCGAGGCGTTCTACGACCACGGCCTGCTGGACGACAAGACCGCCGGCTATCAACGGGAGCCTTTCCAGGGCATCGGCCTCGCCGGCCAGACGGTCGGCCCCTACGGCACGCTGCTCCGGCTCGACCTCGGCAAGACCGTGGGACGGAACGCGCAGGACGGCTTCGTGGCGAATGTGGTTTTCCTGAAGCTGTTCTAGCGATTTCTGAAACGTGGGGGCGGGCTTCAGCCCGCCCCAGGCCCGGCTGAAGCCGTCCTCACGTTCGCCCCTGGGTCAACTTCCTCCCCTACGCGTGGGTCAATTTATTTTCTGCCTTACATCCGTTGTTGTAACTTTGACCCACCTGATTTTCAGACGCTCATAAGATTCAACAACTTAGCTCCTGCAAAAGCGTGGCAATTCCGTTGCTCTTAGGCGGTCCACCACCAATTCGACAGGAGAAAAGTGAATGCATCGTAAAGTCTCGATTCTCGCCACCGCCGCCCTTTCCCTCGTGACCATCGGCGCTTTTGCGCAGCAGCAGGACTTCGGCGGCGCGGCCGACTTGAACACGATCCGCACCGGCGGATCCAATATGGGCGCCCGCACCTGCGGCACCCGGGCCATGGACCAGACCGAAATCCAGGCCATCGAAGAGCACACCGCCGCGATGCGCGCCAGGCAGGATCCCTCTGCGGCGCTGCGCTTCGGCGACCTCGTTCCGATGGAAGAAGTGCGCGCCGGCGGCTCGGTGACGGTGAAGGTTTACGTCCACGTCATCCGCAACGCGGCGGGCACGGCGGGCAACATCACCGCCGCGCAGATCACCAGCCAGCTCAAGGTGATGAACGACTCGTTCGGTGGCGTCACGGGCGGCTACAACACCCCGTTCCGCTTCACGCTCGCCGGCACCGACTACACGAACAACGCGAGCTACTACACCTGCCAGCCGGGAACGGCGGCGGAGCGGGCGATGAAGAACGCCCTGCACCGCGGTACGGCGAAGGACCTCAACCTCTACTTCAACAACATGGGCGGCGGCCTCCTCGGCTGGGCGACGTTCCCGTCCGATTACTCCTCCGCTCCGCTGATGGACGGCGTCGTCATCCTCAACGCCTCCATCCCGGGCGGCTCGGCCTCGCCCTACAACCTCGGCGACACCGCGACGCATGAGGTCGGCCACTGGGTCGGCCTGTACCACACGTTCCAGGGCGGCTGCTCGACCACGAACGACCAGGTTTCCGACACGCCGGCCGAGCGCAGCCCGGCTTCCGGCTGCCCGGTGATCGACACCTGCCCGGCCGCGGGCGCCGATCCGGTCGAGAACTTCATGGACTACTCGACGGACTCCTGCATGTACAAGTTCACGGCGGGTCAGGCGCAGCGCGCCGACACGCAGTCCGCGACCTACCGCGGCCTGTAATCCCTGCTCGAATCGTTTCGCGGGCGCCGGCAGAAATGCCGGCGCCTTGCCGTTTCCGGAGAAACCATGTTCTTCCTACTGACCTTCTTCCTCGCCGCCGCCTCACCCACCCCGAACCCGGAAGACTCCGTCGCGCGCGTCTCCGTCGCGGAGGTGAAAGAGATGCTGGCGAAGAACGATGCCGTGCTCGTCGACGTGCGCGGCTCGGTGCCGTTTGAGCTCCAGCGCATCACGGGCGCCATCAACGTCCCCCTCGGCCTCATCGCCGACCGCGCGGCCGAACTGCCGAAAGACAAATTGATCGTGACGTACTGCAGCTGCTCGCACGATGAAGCAAGCCTGCAGGCCGTGCTGCGGCTCGAGCGGGAAGGCGTCACGCGCGCCGCGGCGCTCGAAGGCGGGCTCGATGCATGGACCGCCGCCGGTCTGCCGACCGAAAGCGACAACCACGAGCCGCCCGTCGTGAACGAGGCTCCCGCGCCCGAAGCCGCGCGCGGCGGCGGCCGTCTCATGGCGCCCGGAGCCGTCACCTGCGACCGCAACAAGGTCACGCTCTACAGCGGCAAAGTCACCGCATTCACCCGGACGAAGACGAAGACGTCGATCACGATCGCCACCGATTGGGACACGACCGAGTCGACGACGGCGAAGAGCCCGCGTTACCTCGTCAACACCGAGCCGATGAAGGCGTCCGACTGGAAACGCGTCGGAGCCGGCAAACGCGCGAACGTGTGGATCTGCAGCCAGCCCGGCATCGCGACCGTGATCGACTGGCGCCCCGACGAAAAACGCGCCGTCGAATGATCGCCGTCAGCTCGGCTGACGAAAGAGACCGACGATCGCCATCACCGCCTTGACCGCGGCATACAGCACCGGCAACCCGAAGACGACGACTCCCGCCCAGAACACCGGAATCCGCCGCCGGCTCGTCATGCCGGCGGCGAGATTGATGACGCCGACGCCCATCGCAAAGACCCCGATCGCGACCGCATCGACCCCTTCCGCGTCGACGTGGATCGGACGCGAGGTCCCCGAGTCGGAGCCGCCGACGTCGAACTTCGCCTTCTGCCCGATGGCCCAGTAGAGGCCGTAGCCGAAGAAGAGAAGCGTGAAGAAGAGGCGGACGTAGAACATCGGTGCGTAGAATCATACCGATGCCGGGTTTCGTGCTCGCCGCCATGCTGTTCGTCGCGACTCCACCGGTGAAGGTGACTCACGCGTCGCAGGGTGAGAATGCCAAACCGACGTGCGTGGTACCGGCGGACACCGTGCCTCCCAAAATGAAGAAGCATCCCGTGGTGGATTACACGCGCATTCCGTCCCGCGAACTGCGCCATGTGGAAGCACGAGTGTTCCTGGCGGATCTCTTCATCAGCAAAGAAGGACGCGTCACAGCGATCCACGTTCTGCAGTCCCCGACACCCGCTTTCGAAAAGCTGTACCTCGAAGGGCTGAAGACCGCGACGTTCACTCCCGGGAAGCGCCACGGCAAAGCGGTGGAATCCTGCATGACAATGACGATGTGGGCCGAGGTGCGCTGAAAACGTAGGGCCGGCTCTCCAGCCGGCCCATCATGCTCGACTGCGGCCGGCTAGAGAGCCGGCCCTACGTTTCTGAAAAAAAGGCCGGCTTTGCAGCCGGCCCTACTTCATCAGCGATCGAGAGACTTTCTACGGCGTGTTCGGACCCTGCAGGTTCTGCACGTAGAAGTCGACCGAGCCGATTTCGGAGCGGTTGCCTTGCTGATCGAGGACGCGGACGGTCAGGCGGTGGCGCGCGTTGCTGAGCAGGCGCGTGTTCATCTGGAAGCGCCAGCCGGACAGCGCCGCCTGGAAGTTGAAGAACTGCGGGTTTGCCTGGAGCACGTCGGGGCGGGGGTAGCCATACTGCGCGGCGCCTACGTAGTTGCCGTCGACGATCATCTCGACTGCGGCCACGCCGCCGTTCTCGTCGATGGCCCAGCCCTGGAACATCACGTCGCCGGTCACGTAGTCGAACGTCGTCGGGATGTCGATGAAGCCCACCGCGGCGAAGTCGTGGTCGATGTCCGCGCAGGTGAAGAACACCGGGATGCCCTGCGGGCCGGGGATGTCGGCGAACGTCTGCTGCTGATCGCCCACGCGCACCTTCAGCACGTGGTTGCCCGGGCGGATACCGAGCGCGAAGAGCGCGCCGACGTCGAGGGTGAACATGAAGCCGGCGCGCGGCGCGTCAGGATAGTTCGGATAGAAGCGCTCCACGTCGTAACGCGGGAGGCCGTAGCAGTTCGTGTAGTCGCCGAAGATGGTGCTGAACTGGCAGTCGTCCGTCGAGATCCAGCGGACGCCGTCGATCATCAGCTCGACGTACGAAACGCGGCCGAGATTGGTGCGCGTGCCGAGGTCGAGGGCCCAGCCGCGGACCGGCGTGATGTGCGACTGCGGATTCACCGGCGGCGAGATGATCACCGGCACGGAGCCGCAACGGGTGCCGTAGAGCACCGTGTCGCGCTTCGGCTCATCGAGGAAGCCGAACGGCTTCAGATTCGCCTCGGAGTTGAGGATCTGCACCGTGCGCCGGCCGATCAGGCGGGAGACGCCGAGGCGGTCCGTGGCGCGGACGGTGAGCGTGTGGACGCCGTCCTGCACGCGGGTCGTGTCGACGTTCGCGATGAAGCCGGAGAAGAGGGCGGCCGGGAAATCCGGATAGGTGTTGCCAACGTCGGGGCGGGCGTCGCCGTAGAGCGCCGACTGCATGTTGCCGTCGTCGATCTGCACGTCGACGCGGGCGATGCCGTCCGTGTCCGTGGCCCAGCCGACGACCGGGAACGAGCCGGAGAAGTTCGTGATGCCGGCGATGTCCGGCTGATCGATCTGTCCGAACGGCGACTGGTTCTGGGTATTGTCGATGTTGATCGTGCGGCGGCCGACCGGGATCACGCGGCCGTCGCTCGTGTAGACGCGAACCTCGACCGTGTGCGGCCCGTTGGAAAAGCGGCTGGCCAGGAAACCGGTCTGGAAGCCCGGCGAGCTGTTATGGATGCCCGGCCAGTTCGGGTACGCCTCGACGACGTCGATGCGAGGCAAACCCATGTTCGCGCGATGCTGGAACTGATCGTCGACGAACAGCTCGATCTTGGAGATCTGCTGCGGATCGAGAGCGAACCCGCGAACGAGAATGACGCCCGTCTGCGCGACGTTCGGATCCGGAGAGTCGAGAGCTCCGACGAAATCCGTCTGCGCGAGGAGCGCCGGCGCGACGAGCACAGCGCAAAAGGTGAGAACCAGGCCGCGGGTAACCCTTCTCCACATAACCCCAACCTCCACCAACCCGAAGATGACCTTAGCCGCAAAAAACTCTCGCCGCTCGCGGCGAACTAGCAAGTTTCTCGGCAGTCTATACTAACCGTCGTGATTTCTTCAAATAGCAACACATCGGTCAGCCGCGACGCAGTCGCGATTTCGATGGAAGACGTTCGCGCGGCTGCCGCCCGCATCGCGCCTTACATCCACCGTACGCCGCTCCTCCACAGCCGCTCCCTTTCCGAAATCATGGGGATCGAGGTCCGCCTCAAGTGCGAGAACCTCCAACGCGCCGGCTCCTTCAAGATCCGCGGGGCGATGAACGCGCTCCTGCAGATCGATCCCGCCGACCGCCCGCGCGGCGTCGTCGCCTTCTCTTCCGGCAACCACGCCCAGGGCGTCGCCCTCGCCGCCCGGCTCCTCGGCATGCCCGCCACGATCGTGATGCCGGAGAACTCCGTACAGACGAAAGTGAAGGCGACGCAGGCTTACGGCGCGGAGGTGATCACCGCCGGCGTCACGGCCGCGACGCGCGACACCGTCGCGCGCGAGGTCGCGGACCGTACCGGCGCCGCGGTGATCCCGCCGTTCGACGACTGGCGCATCATCGCCGGCGCCGGCACCGTCGGCCTGGAGATCGCCGACGAATGGCCGGAAGTCGCCAGCGTCGTCACCCCCCTCGGCGGCGGCGGACTGCTCTCCGGAACGTCGATCGGCATCGGCGATGGCAAAGACGTCTACGGCGTCGAGCCCGCCGCGGGCAACGACGGCGAACAATCGTTCCGCACTGGCGAGATCGTGACCATCGATCCGCCGAACACGATCGCCGACGGTGCGCGCACGTTACGCATCGGCGACCGCAACTTCAGCGTCATCCGGGAGCGCGTGAAAGACGTGGTCTCGATCGAAGACGGGCCGCTGCTCGAGGCGCTGAAGTTCGCGATGTACCGCACGAAGCTCGTCATCGAGCCGACCGGCGCGCTCGGAATCGCCGCGCTGATGACAGCGAAGATCAAGCCGAAAGGTCCGGTCGCGATCGTCGTCAGCGGCGGCAACCTGGACTTTGCTTTGCTCAGTTAGTTGCTGGTTGCTGGTTGCTGGTTGCTGCGCCTGGAACGAGCTGAGGCGCAAGTAACCAGAACCAGCAACCAGTAACCATATGACTCTCTTCGACACCGCCTCCTTCGAGCCCACGTTGCCGCGCGACGCGCCGCTGCCGGAGAGGCTGCGTCCGAAGTCGCTGGAAGAAGTCGTCGGGCTCGAAGAGCTGCTCGCGCCAGGACGCTTCCTGCGCAACGCGATCGAGAGCGACCGCATCCCGTCCATGATCTTCTGGGGCCCGCCCGGCTCCGGAAAAACCACGTTGGCCCGCATCATCGCCAAGACGACCCGCGCGCGTTTCGTCACCTTCTCCGCGACGTCGACGGGCATCAAAGACATCAAGGCGTTGATGGAGGAGGCGCGCAAGCAGAGGGCGGCGCGCGGCGCGAAGACCATCGTCTTCATCGACGAGATCCATCGCTTCAACAAGGCGCAGCAGGACGCCTTTCTCCCCTACGTCGAGGCCGGCGACATCGTCCTCATCGGAGCCACTACCGAGAACCCATCGTTCGAGGTCAACTCGGCGTTGCTCTCCCGAACGAAAGTCGTCGTCATCCCCCAGCTCGACCGCACGCAGGTCCTGGAGATCCTCGGCCGTGCCGCGAAGGATCCGAACGTCGAGAAGCTGGGAATCGAAGTGACGCCCGAGGCGCTCGACTTCATTGCGGCGACGAGTGCGGGAGACGCGCGGCAGGCGCTCAACTCCCTGCAGCTCGTCGTCGAGACCGCGAGCCGCAGCGACAGCCCGATCACGCTCGACAACATCAAGAACATCCTCCAACGCCGGTCGCTGATGTACGACAAGTCCGGCGAGGAGCACTACAACATCATCTCCGCGCTGCACAAATCGGTGCGCAACGGCGACGCCGATGCCGCGGTCTACTGGCTCGCGCGCATGCTCGAGGGCGGCGAAGACCCGCTGTACATCGCGCGGCGGATGGTGCGCGCCGCTTCCGAGGACATCGGCAACGCCGACCCGCAGGCGCTGGTCTTCGGCATCGCCGTGCAGCAGACCGTGCACTTCCTCGGCATGCCCGAGGCGGGCGTTGCGCTCGCGCAGCTGGTGACGTATCTCGCCGCGGCGCCGAAGTCGAATGCCGCGTACGTCGGCTACGGACATGCGGTGCACGAAGTGCGACAAGGCGACAACCCGCCCGTGCCGCTCCACATCCGCAACGCGCCGACGAGCCTCATGCAGAACCTCGGCTACGGAGGCGACTACCAGTACGCGCACGACTTCGAGGACCAGACCGCGGCGATGGAATGCTTGCCCGAGGCGCTGGCCGGGAAGAGGTTCTACGAGCCGACGGAGTTCGGCGCAGAGAAGGCGATCAAGGAGCGGCTGGAGAAGATGCGCGCCGCGCGAAGAAAAACGTAGGGCCGGTTCTCGAACCGGCCCAATGGGGACGACGCGCAGGGGACCGGTTGGAGAACCGGTCCTACGTTCAGATCACGTATATGCGTTCGCGTGGCGCTCGATCGGCCTCGGCTTTCGATCCTCGCCGATGTTGACGTACACCACGTGAGCCTCGGTCACCACGACCTTCTTCTCCGGATGTCCGCCGCGAATGGCCTCGACGATCACCTTCGTCGTGATGGACGTCGTGCCGATGCGCAGAGTCTCGGTCCAGAAGCTGACCAGATCGCCGACGAACACCGGCTCGTGGAACACGACCTTGTCCATCGACACCGTGACCATGAACTGCAGGCCCTGGCGCCGCGCTTCGATCGCGCCGGCCTGGTCGATGTAGCTGAGGATGACGCCGCCGAAAATCGTGCCGTGCGCGTTCGTGTCCCGAGGCATCATCAGGACGCGGATCGCGGGCTCGTTCCATTTGGCGAGATGGTCCATGAGGTTGTCTATGTAGGGCCGGCTCTCCAGCCGGCCCAATGTCGATGCTGGGCCGGCTGGAGAGCCGGCCCTACGTTTCTGACTAGAATGCCGCCGGCTGTTCGTTCCGGGCCTGCTGCGACTGCTGCAGCACGGCCTCGTTGACGGTCACCTTCGAGTCCTTGCGCAGGCGCGCGAGGAGGGACTGGCGGAGCGTGCGGGCTTCCTGGTTGCGGAGCATGTCGACGTACTGCTGGCGCTTGTCCGCGAACTCGGTCGGGTTGAACTGACGCTTCTCGAGAACGCTGAAGACCACCACGTTGTCGCCGGTGACGACCGGGCCCTGCACGGTGTTGACCGTCGCGGCGAGGGCCGCGTCGACGAGCGGGCTGATGTCGCCGGCGAGGCCGCTGACGGCACCCTGGCGGGTGATCGTCGTCTCGGTCGGCTGCACGCCGAGCTTCGCCGCGACCGCGTCGAGGTTCGGCTGCGCGACCATGGCGTTCGCGACGTTCGCCTTCGCCAGGTCGCGGGCGCGGGCCATGCGCGCGTCGCTCTCGACCTTCACGCGGATCTCGGAGAGCGGCGTCTGCCCCGTCGGCCGGACGTTCGCCAGGTAGGCGATCGCCGGACCGCGGCTCGTGCCGATCACTTCGCTCACGTCGCCCTGCTTCGCGGCGAACGCCCAGTTGGCCAGCGGCTGGTTGTTGCCGAGGCCCGGAACCGTGTCGCCCTTCTGGAACCACTGCGTGGAGTTCGAGCTGATCTTGTCGTTCGCGTAAGCCGCGAACTCATCGACCGTCTTCGGCTTCTTCTCCCGGAGGCGGGAGGAGATGCGGGTGATCTCTTCGCGGGCCTGATCCTTCGCCGCCTGGTCGGCAGCCTGCGCGGCGAGCTGGGTGCGCACTTCTTCGAACGTCGCATAGCCCGCCGGGCGGCGCGCAAGGACCTTGATGATGTGGTAGCCGAACTCCTTGGTGCGGATGGGGTCGCTGATCGTGTTCAGAGGAATCGTGAACGCCGCGGTGTCGAAGGCCTCGACCGTGTCGCCACGGTTGACGAAGCCCATGTCGCCGCCCTGATTCGCAGACGACGGATCGCCGCTGTTCGCGCGGGCCAGCGCCGCAAAGTCCGCACCGGCGCGGAGCTGCTTCACGATGCCGTCTGCCTTGGCGTGTGCTGCCGCGTCGACTTCCGGCGTCGCCGTCGGATCCACCTTGATCAGGATGTGGAGGATGTGCGCGCCTTCCGGCTGCTTGTACGTCTCTTTCGCCGCCTCGTACTTCTTCCGCAGCTCGGCCTCGGTCGGCACGATCTGGGAGCGGATGCGCGCGACGTCGCCGACGAGGTAACGGATCTCGCGCTGGTCGCCGTGCGTGTAGTCGGCGAGGTGGGCCTTGTAGTACGCCTCGACGTCGGCCGGCGCGATCTGCACCGTGGCCACGTCGCGGGCC
>Ga0213876_10001419_pt1 | contig 14923 bp, 9 predicted proteins | sample BarmaccomBMRX_R9_FD_160113 | JGI IMG/M metagenome (GOLD analysis project Ga0213876, IMG submission 160113) | Root-associated microbial communities from Barbacenia macrantha in rupestrian grasslands, the National Park of Serra do Cipo, Brazil - RX_R9 | ecosystem: Host-associated > Plants > Roots...
TATCTGTTTGAACTACGGGGTGCATTGGCTGCTGAATTTCTTGACCAAGACGGACGATATCCGTGGGTTTGTTCTAATTCGGGCACTGCAGCCGGTTTCGGGACTGGAATTGATGAGACGGAGGCGCCGCGTGGACAAAGACAAAATGCTTTGCTCGGGGCCGGGAAAGCTCACGCAGGCGCTGGGGATCACCGCTCAGTGGCACGGAAGAGATTTCTTTTCTATCCCCGATGTTTCGCTGTCTCGAAACGCGAGGCGGCCACCTGTCGCAGTCGATCGTCGCGTCGGAATCACAAAATCCCCGGACTTCGAATGGCGGTTTTTGATCGCCAATTCGGAGTACGTTAGTTTAAAGATAAGAAAACCCGCCCCAGGTCGACTCTGAGGCGGGTATCAAATACTCGCCAGGCGCAGGCCTACTTCGAGTAACCGGTTGTCGTCTTCGCCGGTGCTGGGGGTGGGGTGTTGTTACTGTGGCAGGCTGACATGCCGAGGGCAACTACGGCAAAAGCCGCCAGGGTGATGCATTTCACAATCTTCATTATTTTTATCTCTCGCCTCCTTTCCTAGCTAGCAGCACTTTGGTATTAGGCTGAACGTTTGGTTCAGACAAATGCATTTTTTGTAAATTCGAACCCGACGGGCCGCAGAAGGAAAAGGCTTTCAATCCGAAGCGATTAAGATGGATTTTCCAGGGCAATATGGCCTTCATGGCGGATCTCGACTTCCGTCCCGACGTCTATCAGATCAAACAACTAAATAACGTTTTGGTTGCGGATTCTGATGCAACCATGCCTAGAGGGTCCCCAATTAGCTCTTTTTGGTCGCGCATTCACGTAGCGCGATTGAGTTTTGCGGGTAGGTTCTGGCTCCTTCCATGGCTAACGGTGTGAATTTGGCAATCGCGGGCGCAACCGGTGCGGTTGGCGCCGAATTAATCAAGTTGCTCGAAACTGGTGACCTTCCCGTCAACCGCTTAAAGCTCCTGGCCTCAGCAAAATCCGCGGGCAAAGAGCTTAAGTTTCGAGGCGAACCGCTAATCGTGGAAGAGCTAAAGGGAGATTCGTTTGCAGGGGTCGATCTGGCATTCTTTAGTGCGGGCGCTGGCACCTCTCGGGAATTTGCTCCGGCTGCGGTAAAACAGGGCGCGATCGTGGTGGATAATTCGTCGGCTTTCCGGATGGATCCTGATGTACCGCTCGTGATTCCGGAGATCAATCCGGACGACGCTCGTGCACATCGCGGCACGATCGCAGTTCCAAATTGCACCACGATTGTCGCTTTAATGGCGCTTTATCCCTTGCACAAAGCTTTTCACGTCAATCGGGTGATTGCAGCAAGTTATCAAGCTGTCTCGGGCGCGGGCGCTAAGGCGATTGCGGAGCTGACTAGTCAGACCGAAGCTTACTTGGCTGGTCAGACGGTTAAGCCAAGCGTGTTTCCGCACCCGATCGCTTTCAACGTTTTGCCTCAGGTCGACGTCTTTCTTGAGTCCGGCTACACCAAGGAAGAGGAAAAATTTAGGAACGAGAGTCGGAAGATTATGCATCATCCGACGTTCCGCGCGTCCATCACTTGTGTTCGGGTGCCGGTCTATCGATCGCATTCCGTGGCGTTAACCGCCGAGTTTGCTAAACCCGTTTCTGTTGACCACGCCCGCGCCGTGCTGGCTAAGGCGCCAGGAATTGAGCTGGTGGATGACCCCACCAAGTTGGAATACCCCATGCCGATCACCTCCTCCGGCAAAAGCGAGTGTGCCGTTGGCCGGCTGCGAATCGACTCGGCGTTGGAGAACAGTTTAGCGTTATGGAGCTGTGGCGACCAGCTCCTGAAGGGAGCTGCCCTCAACGCCCTGCAGATCGCGGAGTTGCTGCTGCGGTAAGGCGGGTGGTGGGGTGGACTCGCCAGTGGACGAAATGGAGTGGCCGCTTTCGCGAAAGGTGGCGGCAGCGCGGCCAACTGGTCTAGCGGATCGGCTCTGTCTGTTAAAACTCTATCGGCTGATCAGCGCCGTATCACATTGGAAACAAGCATCTTATGAGAAATACATGCGTATTCAGGCTGAATACCGCATATTCTCGTTCATTCTAGAAAAATATTGACGATGCATGCATGAAACGGTACTATCATGCTCAATCGTGCATAATATTGCATCCCCAGATCTAGAATTATTCCCAGTAGAGCGCAGGGAACTGATTCTGCAGGCGTTGAGCAGCCACGGTAAAGTGATAGCGGCGGACCTAGCAAACTCCTTGCGAGTTTCTGTCGATACGATCCGCAGGGACCTAAATCAATTAGTGACGGAAGGGTTAGCCCGGCGCGTACATGGCGGGGCTTTGCCGGCTGCGCCGTTTCCGCGACCGGTAGCAGAGCGTTCCGCCCAGGCCCGGACGATCAAACCCGATTTAGCAGAGAAGGCTGCTGCGCTGATTCAGCCAAAAAGTGTTGTAGTTTTTGACGGCGGCAGCACAAACCATGAACTCGTTCGGTGGATTTCACGCGAGGTGCCATTTACCGCGGTGACACCAAGTCTACCCGTGGCGACGGCACTCTCCGAGCTACCCCTGGTGGAAGTGATCGTTCTGGGTGGCAAAATCCTGGGACGAGAACTCGTGACCACCGGCGCTCGCGCCGTTAAGGACATCAACGATTTTAGGGCCGATATCTGTTACTTGGGAGTGTGTGCGGTTCATCGGCAGGTTGGCGTTTCAACGTTTTCGGTTGAAGAGCTGGAGTTAAAACAGGCTTTGATTCGCTGTGCAGGTACGGTTGCGGCAATCATCTCTGCGGAGAAGTTTGGGAAAATGGCCCCTTTTGTGGTCGGGCCTTCTCGGATCCTTACAAACGCCTTTGTCGAGTCTGAAGCAGACCCGAAAGAAATTGAACAGCTGCGAATTGATGGCGTGTGCGTGGCCTGATCGGGCGCCCCGTGTAAGGGGGGCGAATAGCACATCGCAAAATGTTGCAGCGGCCAGATCAGCGGGCGGGCAATTAACGGATTTAGTAATCTAGAAACGGAACCTCTTTAACTTGGATCAGTATCGTTCTTTTCGTTTTGCGACGGTTGCGCTCTTTGTGGCGAACGGGCTTGGGATGTCGAGCTGGATAGCCCATATCCCTCTTTTGAAAGAACGTTTAGGACTCAATGATCAGCTGCTCGGCTTAGCGCTACTATGTGCCGGAATGGGAGCTTTAGGCACCATGTCGGTGAGTGGCTGGCTGATGTCTAGGTTTGGCTCCCGCAAGATCGCAATTTTATCTGGAATCTTTTTTTCGATTTCGCTGATCGCGCCTGGGGTAGCTACTAGTTTTTGGTCCCTGGCGGTTTCATTGCTGGTTTTAGGAGCCTTTAACGGGTTAATGGACATCGCGATGAACAGTCAGGCTGCCTCCTATGAGGGCTTGGCCAGAAAGCCGGTTATGTCCTCGTTTCATGCCTTCTGGAGCCTGAGCTGCTGGTGTGGGTCGTTGTGCGGCAGTCTGTTTCTAGCGGTTCCGGCTTGGACTTGGGCACATTTACCGTTGATTAGCTTGGCCGGCCTCGCTCTCACCTGCATTGCCGGTCGTGGCTTGCTCCAAACCGAGCCGAGGACGAGCGGTGCTCCGGTTTTAAGTTTCCCGAGAGGGATCTTGGCGGTTTTCGGTTTGCTATGCCTGCTCGCGATGATGACCGAAGGAGCGGTGGCGGACTGGGCCGGTGTTCATCTCCGTATGAGTTATCAGGTGAAAGAATACATGACGGTTTTTGGCTACAATGCGTTCGCCCTCTTTATGACCATCGGCAGGTTTGCCGGTGACCCTCTGGCGAGGAGTTTTGGACGTAAGACCGTGATTGCCGGGAGCGCGGTGATCTCCGGGATCGCTATCGGCATGGCGGCGCTGGCTCCGACTCCGTGGATCAGTATCGGCGCCTTTGGCCTAGCCGGTTTTGGAATGGCGAACTTGGTGCCTTTGCTTTTCTCGTTGGCTGCCAAGCGTGCCGGAGGCAGGATCGAACAAGCAACATCATCGGTTTTTGCAACTGGTTACCTCGGGTTCTTGATCGGTCCACCCCTGGTGGGTTTTATTTCGAGCCGGACAACGCTTCCGATTGCCCTAACTTTACTGGCCCTTGGGCTTTTTGTTGTGGCATCCGCGGTATTGCGCCTCAACGGTGCCAGAGAAGAGGAGACCGGGTCGGCTATGCGGGAGCCGGGATAAACGCCAGGAACGCCGGACGTAAAGCACACTTCGCTTTGCAGGGCTAGTTAGACCTTCAGTGGTCTACGGCGGCTCAGGGAGCTTCGTCCGTTCCCGGCGTTCCCGCTCGTTTCTGGCGCTCTCGGCGTTTCTCACCGGGCATGCGGCGCTAGAATGGAGCCGAGCAGATCGGGTTGAGCCTCGATTCGCTCCAGATGCGGGTAGCGCAAGCCGCCGTGGTAGTCGAGGTGCACTGTCTCGTAATAATCCGAGTTGCTCACGATCAATTCGATCGGAGCCGATTCCGGGTGAGCCGTGCCTTTGATGGCTTCGCGCAGGCGTTCTACAGAAAACGCGCGCGAATTTACCGCTACGATCTTCATGCTCGGGGCTAACTTCGCGACGTCGGCTGGGCTATTGGCAACGACATCGACGATGGTGCCGTCTTCATCCAAAAGCAGGCCGATGGAAAAGCGTTCGTTGCAGCGTTTCTTTTCTTTCGCGCCGACATCCATAGGGAGATTTCGTTTGTCCGAATAAACCAGTTTCCATCCCGCCGCTTCGATTCCATTCAATGGCGCGTGTGGCGAAGTGGAGTGCAAACGGGTGAGCCAAAAATTGCGCCAATCGTAAGGAGCTACTGAATTTAACGTCTGGATTACCTCATCAAACGTGTACGTTTTCACCATGGGAGGACCGCTTTGGCCGCCATAGAAAGCGTGGCAAAAATCGTCGATGGAACGTTGGCCGTTGGTTTGTTGGCGAATGATCGTATCTGCTTCCAGCCATAGCAGTACTCCCTCCGAATAAAAATCGACGGCGCGGCGGCGGTCTTCCCACTCGTCAGCAGCGGAATAAAGGTGCGATGCGTCGTCCGCGGTATCCTGCAAGGGGCGCCATTGCCGGCCGCTTTTCGTGTCCAACGCGGCTGCGTCGGCGGCGAGGAAGTCTCTGGACAACTCAGGGGACCGCAGACCGGAGCGCCCGGTTAGAACAAAACTACCAAGGTATTCGGTTAATCCCTCATAGACCCATAGCAGGTCGTCTCGCATCGGCTTCTGGAAATCCGGAGTGGCCAGATCGGCCGGCCGCCGGTATTTGCCGTTCCAAGAGTGAACGAACTCGTGAGGCAACAAATCAGACGCGGCGTCCAATTGGTCCTTATCTGTGAACGCATCCTCGCGGGTCGCGTTCAAGCTGGACTCATGATGTTCAATGCCGTCATGAAAGGTCTGGTCACTAAGGGAAACGAGGAAATGATAGTGTTCGTAATGGGTAGCGGAAAAAAGAATAGCAGCCTCCGTTACCAGATGTTGGTATTGGCCAATTTTCTCATCTGGTAACTCTAACGCGTCAGAGCTGTCCGCTACGATGTCCAGTTCGTTCGTCGGAGCCGTGGCGGCGAGTTGGATATGGCGGTAGTAAAGACCGGCGACCAAGGGAGAGTCGGCCAGCGTAGTCAGTGACACTAGACGGAATCGAATGGGATCACCGTTCTGCAGGACAGGCAGCGCAGTGCCAAATCGCCAGCCTGACGGCAATCTCAACTCGGCCTGGAAGGTGAGATCGTCGGTATTGAAGCCTGCCGGGTAGAGGAGCAGCTCATACCAATTGATCATTGCCAGTCTGGCGGACGCCGCTGCTTCGGTCGAGAATTCAGCGGGTTCGACCGGCATCGCGAAATCTAGATCGATCTCTAAATGCGATGCGCCAGCGGGTATTTCACAATGGAACGCGTATAGATCGACCAAATCACGTCTCCAGGGAATCGGCTGACCATTTACGGCGAATTTCATACCGACCACGCTATCGATCGGGCCAGTGGGAGCATGCTCGCCTGGGATCCATTTTGGGTAGTAGAGGGTGAGAGGACCAGGTGTGACCGGTATGCTGAGATGCGAGTGCAACAGCTTTCTGGCTACATCGGTCGCATCGACTTGAAGAGAGATTGGCAGAGAAGGAGTACTACTGGGAGCAGGTGTTTGGGCCACCAACGAGCTCGTTGAGATGGTTAGGGAAACGAAAATGACCAAGCTGAACCCTCGCATGCCGTCCCTTATTGCCTTTCAGTATGTTAGTAGTCAACGTCGTTAGACAGATTTGCACTTCTCCTGCACATCCGTTCGTTTCATGGAATTTCGGTAGCGGCGACTGTCCCGCTAGGTTCATGGCGTTGATCGCCAATGATTTACCGAAGCAATAAAGCCTCTCTCGGCCGAACGCGCAGTGGCCATCTCAACGCGCGAATGCCTACGGCGCGTTTCGCAGGGCACAACTAGCGCTCCGGAGACACGAGTAGATTTGCCCCTCCGGCAAGCGCAAGGGACTGTCGCGGCTTCCGAGAACTACTGCGACGCCGTGTTTTTAGCCGGCTGGCTCAGGTGCTGGTCGAGGAACTTCTCCATCGCGCTATAAAAATCGAATTGGTTTTCCTGATTGTGAAAACCGTGCCCTTCGTTCTGTTTGACCATGTATTCGACGGTGATCCCGCGCTTTCGCAACGCCGAGACGATTTGGTTCGACTCGTTGATGTTGACTCTTGGGTCGTTTGCGCCTTGGGCGACAAACAGTGGTTTCTCGATCTTATTGGCGTTCAGAGCAGGCGAATGATCTGATAGCCAGGTTTGGTCTTTTTCAGGGTCGCCGATCATAGCGTGCATCATATCGAGCTCGGGTTTCCAATAAGGCGGAATCGTGTTTAGGAAAGTCAACAGGTTAGAAACTCCGACGTAATCAACGCCGGCAGCGTAAAGCGAGGGCTCTTTAACTAGGGCCTCAAGCACGGCGTAGCCGCCGTAGCTTGCGCCATAGATGGCGATCCGGGCAGGATCGGCAATTCCTTGTTGTATCAGCCACTTAGTACCGTCCGTGACGTCGTCCTGCATCGAGCCTCCCCATTGTTTGAAGCTTGATTCCCAGAATTTCCTGCCGTATCCGGTCGACCCACGATAGTTTGCTTGGAACACGGCATATCCTCGGTTCGCCAGAAATTGCACTTCAGGATCAAAACCCCATTCGTCCCGAGCCCACGGCCCGCCATGCGGGTTAACGATTACCGGCAGATTTTTTGGGTCGCGCCCTTTAGGCAAAGTGAGATAGCCGTGAATTTTTACTCCGTCCCGAGCCTGATACTCGACCGGCTTCATTTCTGCCATTTGATCCTCTTTTATCCACGGTCCCAGATCGCCTAACTTTCGCAGATCACCTGAGCTGACGTTGAACAGATAGTAGGAGCCCAATGTCCGGTCGCTGCTGGTGCGAATCACATAGTTCTCTTCGTCTAGATCCGCGCTCACCCGTCCCACTTCGTAGCCCGGCAATTTGCTACGCAGCTTCTTGTAGGCATTCTCGGTTTGATCATCCAGGAACGCCATTTCGCCTTTCCAATCGACGTACGTCACAAAGGTCAATACCTTCCGTTTACGGGAATAAGCGATGTGAGAAACGTCGACCTCGGGGTTCTCGTAAATGACTCGGACCTCTTTGCCGGTTTCGGGGTCTAGCTCGACCGCTGCGGCTTTGTCGCGACCGATGTTGGAAACACCGTACAAATCTTTATTATCGAACGTGAAAAGCTCCGGATCGAAGCTCTCCCGAAAATTTGTGGTTAGAACGGTTTTCCAGGAGTCCTGCTCTGTCTTTCGATAGAGCAAACTGGTATTGACGCCGTCGGTCGTGGTAGCGGCGCGGATCCGGCCTTGCCAATCAGTGATCCAGGAACTGATATTTCCGGGATTTTGCGCCACTAACTCCGATTTACCGGTTACAACGTCAAGGCGGTAGGCGTCGAACACCTCTTTGTTTCTCTGGTTTGTTTGGATCAATAGATGAGTCGGATCGTCCTGTAGATCGTCAACAATAGAGACTCTTACTCCCGGAAACGGGGTTAGATCCCGGGGTTCGCCACCTGTACGGGCGACCGCAAAAAGATGATAGTTCTCATCTCCGCCGTTATCTTTCTCGAACAAAACGGTGTTATTCCCTTTCCAGGATACACCAGCGAGATCTCGGTCGGTGACGTCTGTCAGACGCTTAGCTTCGCCGCCGTCAACATTTTGAACCCAAACGTTTAGACGGTCCTGCCATGGCGCTAGAAAGGCCAGAAATTTACCGTCATCGGAGAGGGTATATCCGGCAGCTTGCGGGTTACGAAAGAAGTCCTGAAGCGGGAGTTTAGGGGGAATGCCGTCCTCAGCCGAAGCGAAGGGTGCGACCGCTATTACAGCGGCCACCGTGAAAAGTGAGCGGTGAGAAGTTAGAAGTGAGAGGGCGGGCCTGAGCGAGTTGACCGCGCGTCGAAGCGACGACTGAAAAGTGAACGGTGAAAAGTGAAAGGGGAGGTGGTCGTGGTTACGCGGCGGTGACGTTGTTAAGGAATGCGAATAAAGATGCATTTTTTTACAAATAGGGTTACGACGTAGTCTGCGAGTGGTTGTTAGATCCGATTGCTCCCGTAAGTCCCATTCGTGGATTTAGGTTGGGAGCTCCGACTTACCCTTTGGCCGCCTCCGGTTTCAGGTGTTCCGCCAAGAATTTTTCCATCGCGGCGTAGAAATCGAATCGGTTTTCTTCGTTATGAAATCCGTGCCCCTCGTTCTCTTTAACCATATATTCCACTTCAACGCCGCGTTTGCGCAGCGCCTCAACGATCTGGTTTGATTCGTTGATATTGACGCGTGGGTCTTTAGCACCCTGGGCCACGAATAAGGGAGTCTCGATTCGATCGGCGTTCAACGCAGGAGAATGTTCCTGGAACCAAGCCTTGTCTTTGTCGGGGTGACCGACCATCTCATAGGTCATATCCAAGAACGGTTTCCAGTAGGGTGGGATCGTCTGCATGAAAGTGAACAGATTCGAGACCCCAACGTAGTCGACTCCGGCCGCATAAAGTCTTGGTTCTTTGACCAGGCCTTCGAGCACGGCATAGCCGCCATAGCTTCCCCCATAAATTGCCACTCGCTTCGGATCCGCGATTCCTTGTTTGATCAGCCAGTTTACGCCGTCGGTGATATCATCCTGCATTGTGCCGCCCCATTCCTTAAAGCCCAGCTCCCAGAATTTGCGGCCGTAGCCGACAGAACCGCGGAAATTCATTTGCAGAATTGCATAGCCACGGTTGGCCAGAAACTGGACCTCAGGATTGAACATCCAGGTGTCGCGTGCCCAGGGACCGCCGTGTGGATTGACCACAATCGGCAGATTCTTAGGTTCCCGGCCTTTGGGCAGGGTTAGATAGCCGTGGATCGTAATCCCATCCCGAGATGGGTAATCGATCGGCTTCATCTCGCACAGATCATCTTCGTGCAGCCAGGGTGCACGATCAGCGAGCTTGGTCAGTTCTTTGGACGTGGCGTCGTACAAATAGAAGGCGCCCATTGAGCGGTCACTCATCGTGCGGACCACAAACACATTCTCGTCATCATTCCCGGAGATAATGAAGACTTCATAACCTGGGAGCTTTTGTTTGAGATCTCCGAATAACTGTTCCGATTGTGGATCGAAGAAATGATGCTCGGTTCGCCAAGTCGTGTACGCGGCCTCCGTTAAAGCTTTGCGTTTTCGCGAATAGCTAAGAGAGGTCACATCCACGTCCGGATGTTCAAAGATCAGTTTGGTTTCCTTGCCGGTTGCCGGATCCAGCTCGATAACTGCACCTTTGTCCCGGCCGAGATTCGAGGTCCCGTAAAGACGCTCGTTATCGAAGGTGAAAAACTCCGGAGTGAAAGCCTCCTTGAAATCTGTGGTGAGGACGGTTTTCCACGGATCACTTTCGGACTTTCGGTACAGCAAACTGGTGTTAACGCCATCAGTTGTACTGGCGGCCCGGATCTTGCCGTCATGATCGGTGACCCAGTCTGATATATTGCCCGGGTTTTCCGCCGCCATTTGCAAATCGCCGGTCTCGATGTTGAGACGGTAAGCGTCAAATATCTCCTTGTTTCGCCGGTTCAGGCCGATGATCACTTCCTTCGGATTCAGCGGCAGATCGTCGATCATGCGAACCTGCACTTTCTCGAATGGAGTCAGATCGCGTACGTTTTTCCCTTCTCGGTCCGCAACGTAGAGATGAAAATTCTCGTCTCCGCCCGAATCACGAATAAAAAGGATGTAATTATCGGTCTTCCAAAAATAGGCCGTGATGTCGCGGTCGGTCACACTGGTAACTCTCTGCGGTTCACCGCCCTTGCGAGGTTGGATCCAAACGTTTAAACGATTCTCGTACGGGCGCAGGAAAGCGAGATAATCGCCGGACGGAGAAACTTGATAAAAAGTCGTACCCGGATTGCGAAAGAAATCGCGTAGGGGAATTAGAGGGGCGGGTTCGGCAGATGCGAGCGAGCAAGTACTCATGCTAATGGAAAAGGCGATAAGCTGCTTCTTCATACTCTAGATCGCGGTGCGGTAGGCCGATCCGCGTAAGGGAGGAATGAAGACCGACAGTCAAAACCGCGCAAGTACTGGCTCAAACAGTTATCAGGTTAGAAGTTTTGGGTTTTAAGTTCTAAGTTTCAGGTCTTTAACGGAACGACTGGTGATTGGACAACTCGCATAAGAAAAGGTTCACTCGAACGAGGTGCTGTGCCTCAAAGATGTTAAGGTGGCTCGTTTTCGCCAACCCAGACGCTCCGACATCTGACCGTGCCTTAAAGCCATGAAGATAATTTTTGATGAAGCTGCAACCACCTATGGAGGCAGCGAGCATCCGGAACGGCCGGCACGCTTGCTGAGTACGGTGCCGCATCTTCGCCAGGTTCTACCCCAACTGGTTTGGGAACGTCCAGTTATCGCAGACGATAAGAGTCTACTGCTGGCGCACGATGAAGCGCATCTCGCCAGGCTGCGCCAGCCGATTGATTTCGATGTGGATACGCCCTACTACCCGGAGATCGATCAACATGCGCGGCGGGCGGCGGGCGGAGCTCTGCTGGCGATGAAATCTGCCAGACAGGCTGAGCCTGCTTTTTCGCTTCTCCGACCGCCGGGGCATCACGCCAAACGAGCTCAAGCCATGGGTTTCTGTTACTTGAACTCGATTGCCATCGCGGCTCTGAATGCCCTTAACGATGGATGCGAACGCGTGGCGATCTGGGACTTTGACGCCCACCATGGCAATGGCACTGAAGCGATCGTGACCGGAAACCAGCGGATTTTGTTCGCCTCAATTCATCAGTATCCCGGCTATCCGGGGACGGGGACGCACTCTTTTGGAAATGTTCTCAATTTGCCGGTTCCGCCGATGACAGACGGCAGAGTGCACGCTGCTAAAGTCAAAGAAGCACTAGACCGTCTCGTGGCCTTTCGACCGGACTTGTTGTTGGTATCCGCGGGCTTCGATGCCTACGTGAACGATCCGATAACTAATTTGCGCCTTGAGGCCGAACATTTTCATCGGTTCGGCACCTGGCTGCGCGAAATCGATATTCCCGCGGCGGCGATTCTAGAAGGCGGTTACAGCGACGAATTGCCCGGCCTCATAGAAAGCTTTATCCGCGGGTGGACCGGAGATTGACGAAGAAGCACGAATGGACGCGAATTGAAACTCACGCGAAGAAGCGACGCGGGGAGGGTGAAGGGTGAATAGTGATTGGTGAATGGACCCAAGCCTGATAGAACCGCGTAGCGGTGGAATATTTATAGCCCAGCGCTGAAAGCACGTAAGAAGCAGACCTGTGCGGCGGGACGATGATCGCACATCGCTTTTCAACCATGTAGGCAAACGTACGCCGACTCTTTCGCGCCTTCAGCGCTAAACATGTTTTTAATCGCGTACCCTGGGTTCGCGGGCTCACCCTGGGCTATAAATATTCCACCGCTACGCGGTTTACTATAAATATTTCACCGCTACGCGGTTTAACTAGGCTTGATTTCTATTCGCCTCCACTTGTCTCCATTCGTGGTTCATTCTCTTTGTTTGTGTTGATATGCGGTTGAAGGTTTTTCTCTTCGGTCTTTATTCGCGTACATTGGCGTCCACTCGCGGATATTGAATGAGTTGGTTTCATTTCAGTTGGCAGAATTTTTGGTTTTCGTTCCTGGCGCTGGCGTTTGAAGGACTACCATTTGTTTTGGTGGGATCACTGATCTCAGGATTTATCGCGGCGTTTGTGCCTTCCAGGGTCATTACTCGGTTTCTGCCGAAGAACCCTTTCCTGGCGACGTTGGTCAGCGGTCTGTTGGGTTTGATCTTTCCGGTTTGCGAATGCGGCGTCGTGCCGGTGGTTCGGCGACTGTTGGACAAAGGGCTTCCGCTGTATTGTGGCATGACCTATATGCTGGCCTCGCCGATCGTGAATCCATTGGTAGCGATCAGTACCTATGCTGCGTTCCGCGCCCAACAACCGGGGCTGAATACCGTCGTTAGGTTAGTTAGCGGATACTTCGTAGCGGTCGTGGTCGGTCTCGTTGTTTCCCGGCTGGATCCTGCGCGCCTCCTTGGGCGGCAGGCGATGGCAACGCGAAGCGGTCGGCGGCGAACCACCTTAAGCATCGCTGCAATGCCGGATGCACCCGATGCCAGTCGCCGTGTCTCGATCGGACAACGCCTGATTGGAGCAGTGCAACTTGCGAGCGACGACTTTATCGACACGGCCATCTATTTCATGATCGGTGCGGCGGTAGCGTCCGTTTTCAATACTGCGGTCGATCAACGGATTATCTTACCTTTGGCGTCGAGCCCGATCCTGTCGGTCGTCGCCATGATGGTAATTGCGGGAATTTTGACCTTGTGCAGTTCGTCAGATGCTTTTATTGCAGCCACGTTCACATCGTTCCCGATACCGGCGCGGATGGCGTTTCTTATATTTGGTCCAATGTTTAATTTTAAGCTCCCTTTTCTGTACAGCTCGTTACTAAGAAAACGCGCAGTCGTCGCGTTGGGGGTTGGACTTTTTATTATTGTAGGAGTACTCTGCGTCGCGTTTTTACCAGCCGTCTATGCGAACTTGGGCCGCTAAGCTTTTGAATGGGATTACGTTGTTAGGGTTGGGTGGCGTGCTGATCGCGTTTTTTATAAACGGCCGGATCGACCAGTATTTGCACCCGCAATTTCGTCAGTGGGAACTCGCGGGCGGTATCGGTTTCTGCGTTGCCGGCGCCATTTATCTCGTTACCAAAAAATCGATGGATTGTTGTGTTGACGGGCAATGTATTCACAGCAATCCGCGCAGTCCGGTTCGGGCGGTAGTCGCTCTTGGAGTGATCGCGGTGCCGTTGATAGCGGGCACTGTCTTTTCGAAAGACAGCTACGATCAACAGGCGATTTTAAATCGCGGCTTTGTTCAAGACGTGAGCGGACTCCCGTTGCGTAACGTGGCCAAGGACGCAACGCCTGCGAAAGATGCAAAGCAGCCGGCGATTCCTTCTGCCGCATTGGGCGGAGACAACGACGAGAACTCGATCGAACCGGCTTTGCCGCAAGATGGGAGTGGGAAGACGGCGAGTCAAAGCGGTGCAGGACCAGACTCTAAGGACGACAGCAGCGAGCAATATCTGCCACGCGCCGAAGATGGTAACGTCGCTTTGGAAGTTAGCGACCTTTTGTACAGCGAGACCGAGGAGAGTCTGCGAAAAATGTTTTCCGGAAAGACGGTAGAAGTAATCGGACAATATTTGCCGGGCTCCGATAAGAGCGAGTTCAAGGTTGTCCGGATGTTTATTGTGTGTTGTGCAGCCGACGCACGACCGATCTCTGTGCCGGTAAAGGCGCAGGGTCCGGTTTCGGTTGCAGATATGAGCTGGGTTAAAGTGATTGGACAACCCGAGTTCGTGGCGAACGGAGATCGAACCAAAGTGCTGCTCAAGGCTGTCCAAGTGCAGCCTACTGATCCTCCGGCGGAAGCCATGTTGTATTGAAGCCAGAAGCGACTCAGGAGGCGGATTCAGTCCGAATCGGAGAATCAACGGACTATCGCTATTGGGCGTTTATCAGTTACAGCCACGCCGACAAAGGCTGGGGCGATTGGCTGCATCGGGCGCTGGAAACCTACCGAGTACCGAAGCATCTAGTCGGTAGGACGGGAGCTTTCGGTCCAGTACCGCGGCGGTTATATCCCATATTTCGGGATCGAGAAGAGCTCTCGGCGTCGTCCAGTCTCGGTATCAACATTGAACGTGCGTTACAACAATCGCGGTCTCTGATCGTGATCTGTTCGCCTCGGTCCTCAAGCTCCCATTGGGTCAATGAGGAGATCAAGTATTTCAAGAGCTTGAACCGGGAAGATCGAATCCTGGCCTTCATGGTAGAAGGGGAGCCGAATGCTTCGGATGGCAGGGCAGGGGTATCGCTTGATCAAGAATGTTTTCCCGAGGCTTTGCGATTCCGGGTCGGCGCTGACGGCGAACTTAGCCAAGAACGCACCGAACCAATTGCTAGCGACGCCCGAAAAACGAAAGACGGGAAGGTAAACGCGAAGCTGAAGCTGATCGCAGGTTTAATTGGAGTCGAATACGATGCGCTAAAGCAGCGGGAACAGGAGCGGCGTCGGCGCTATCTGGTGGCTTTAGCTACTATGGCTTTTGCTGTGGCTCTGGCAATGACGGGGTTAGCGATTTTTGCATTTGGTGCACAGCAGGAGGCGCAGATGCAGGCCAAAGCAGCCAATACCGCGCGGGATCAGGCGGACGGGCTGATCAATTTTATGCTCACGGATCTACGAGATAAACTACAGCCGATTGGGCACTTAAACATTTTGAGCGATGTCACCGACAAAGCGCGAGTGTACTTGGACGGCTTACCGAATGAACA
>Ga0213876_10001420_pt1 | contig 14922 bp, 16 predicted proteins | sample BarmaccomBMRX_R9_FD_160113 | JGI IMG/M metagenome (GOLD analysis project Ga0213876, IMG submission 160113) | Root-associated microbial communities from Barbacenia macrantha in rupestrian grasslands, the National Park of Serra do Cipo, Brazil - RX_R9 | ecosystem: Host-associated > Plants > Roots...
AAAGATGTACCTGATGGAACATGCCCTGCATGCCGATTTCGCGATCGTGAAAGCATGGAGAGGAGACCGGCTGGGCAACCTGGTGTTCCGCAAGACCACCCGCAATTTTTCGAGCTCGATGGCAAAAGCGGGTAAAATTACCATTGCGGAAGTAGAGGAACTGGTGGAACCTGGTGAATTGGATCCCGATTCCATCCATGTAGCCGGAGTATATGTGCACCGGATATTTCAAGGAAACAATTATGAGAAGCGCATTGAACGCCGGACGGTAAAATTGTAATTATAGATTAACCGCAAAGGCGCGGGGGCACCAGGTTACGCGACGAATTCTTTGCGATCCCTCGCGCCCTTGCGCCTTTGCGGTAAAAAAAACAGCATGTTAGACAAATTCGGAATCGCAAAGCGGATCGCCCAGGAGTTGAAAGATGGTATGTATGTCAATCTCGGCATCGGCATACCAACACTGGTTTCCAATTATATTCCACAGGGCATGACAGTGATATTCCAGAGTGAAAATGGTATCCTCGGCATGGGCCCGTACCCGGAAGAAAAGGATATCGATGCAGACCTGATCAATGCGGGAAAGGAAACCGTAACCGTGATCCCCGGAGGCGCATTCTTCGACAGTGCCGAAAGCTTTGGCATGATCCGCGCGGGCAAGATCGATCTCACCGTGCTGGGTGCGATGGAAGTGAGCGAGCAGGGAGATATCGCCAACTGGAAAATACCCGGCAAAATGGTCAAAGGCATGGGCGGCGCCATGGACCTGGTGGCCAGTGCAAAAAATATCATTGTAGCTATGATGCATACAAATCCGAAAGGAGAAAGTAAATTATTGCCACAATGCAGTCTGCCGCTGACTGGTGTCGGCTGTGTTAAAAAAATCGTCACCGACTTGGCTGTGCTGGATGTAACACCACAGGGATTTGTACTGAAAGAACGTGCGCCTGGTGTGAGTGTGGATGAGATTAAAGCCAAAACTGCGGGTAAGCTGATCCTACCCGAGAACGTGCCCGAAATGACAATTTAACGCTGCGCAATCTCTGCTTCTCCCGTTCTCTGCGGTGAATCAAACTGCTTTATGCGAGCGTTTTTTACCGCAGAGAACATGAGTTAAAGGAGTTTGCGCAGAGGATTATTTTACTATAAACCTGATAAAAATGCCCATCCAACCCGGCCAATCAGCGCCTGATTTGACGCTCTTCAACACCGAAAAACAAAAAGTATCCCTTGCCGACCAGCGTGGCAATACCGTAGTGTTACTTTTCTTCCCGCTGGCATTTACCAGTACCTGTACCAAAGAGCTCTGTAATGTAAGGGACAATATCAGTCTCTACAACAATGCCGCTGCACGGGTATTTGGCATCTCCGTCGATTCATTGTTCACGCTTGCAAAATACAAGGCCGAACAGAATCTCAATTTTCCGTTGCTGAGCGATTTTAACCGGGAGGCTTCGAAAGCGTATGATGTACTGTATGAGACCTTTCCCAGTTTTGAGATGCAGGGTGTAAGCAAACGCGCTGTTTTCGTGATCGATGGCCAGGGGATCGTGCGGCATACCGAAGTTTGCGCAACCCCGGGAGAAGAGCCCGACTACCAGGCTATCCAGGCAGCGATCGCCGGTTTAACGCGATCTTAATTGAGTTTTTTGTTAAAAATTTAACAGGACTGGCTGAAATCCGCGGGTTTTGAATAATTTAGTTGAGTACAACGTGGATCCATGAGGAAAATCTACTTATCCATCTTACTGGTATGCACCCTTGCCATCAGCAGTTTTATTGCAGATGGTAGCAATACGCCGTTGATGGAGGGCAAGATCACCCATTTCTATCCCAACCCCGCCACCAGCTATATCAATTTTACCTTCGACAAAACGGTTGATAAAAGCTTTACCCTGCAGATCTACAATTTCATCGGCCGCAAAATGAGCGATAGCCGCGTTACCGATGAAAAGATCACCATCACCCTCGATGATAGCTATATCCGCGGCCTCTACATCTATCAGCTCCGCGATCAGACCGGAAGGATCGTGGACTCCGGAAAGTTCCAGGTTTCCAAATAACGGTTATATGCTTCGAAGAATAAGTTTTACAGCGCTGTTTTATCTTCTGCTGGCAGGTATCCTTATCTTCTTATCGCGCAATTTTAGGTCTGGACCTTGTACACCCAACCTTGATGTTCTCGGGTATCTTTTAGCATTGATCGGCTGTTTTATTCTTTTTGTCAGATATCTCGTCAAAACATTTACCGAAAAAAATAAAATGCTACTGCTGTTTGCACTGATTCACGCATCGGCATTAGGGCTGTTACTGCATGGCTGGTGATATTTTTTTGGAATTTCCTTGCGTCCTCCGCGGTCCTTTGCGTTCCCTGCGTTACTAAATTCGCAACCCGACAACAGCGCAAAGAACGCAAGGAGTAATCTATTTGTCAGTCACCTCCACTATCAGGAATTTCAGGTAGTTCGTGTTCTCGATGCCCCAAATGATCGGATGATCTGCCGACTGGGCCTGAAAAGTTACTTGCCTGATCCTTTTCTTAGCATCTTTTGCAGCAGCATCGATCGTTTGCAAGAAAAGTTCCGGATGCACCAGGTTGGTACAGCTCGAGGTAACCAGGAAACCCCCATTGCGGATCAGTTTCATTCCCCGCAGATTGATCTCCTTGTAACCCGTTACCGCTTTCTGGATATTTTCCCGGCTCTTTGTAAACGCCGGCGGATCGAGCATTACCACATCATATTGCCTGCCATCCTTTCCCCATTGCTTCAGCACATCGAACGCATTCACTGCCTCGAAATGACAGATCTTTTCCAGTCCGTTCAGAGCGGCATTGCGGTTGGCCTGGGCAACGGCATTCTCGGAGATATCGAGCCCCAGCACCGACCTGGCGCCATAGTGTGCCGCATGGATCTCGAAAGTGCCGGTGTAAGTGAATGCACCCAGTACTTCGGCGCCTTTCACGATATGCTGAATGGCGCGGCGGTTATCCTGCTGATCCAGGAAGTAACCTGTCTTCTGGCCGTTCTCTATATCCACATTGAATTTCAACCCGTTTTCAGTGATAAGAATATTGGTATCGAAAGGCGCCGACAGAAAGCCTTTCTGCTGGGGCAACCCCTCCAGCTCCCGCACCGGCACATCATTGCGTTCATAGATGCCTTTGGGTGAAAAAATGCTTTCCAGCGCTTTCACAATAGCCGGTTTCCAGCGGTCCATGCCGAGCGAAAGGGTCTGGATCACAAAATAATCGTTGAACTTGTCGATCACCAGGGCCGGCAACAGATCGGCCTCCCCAAATACCAGCCGGCAATTTTCGATATACCCCAGTTTCTGGCGGTACTGCCAGGCCTGCAGGATGCGGCGGTGAAAGAAATCCTCATCTATCTTTTCCGGTTTCCGGGTGAGCAAACGCGCAATGATCTGGGATTTCGGGTTGATATAAGCCTGCCCGGCCGGCTTCCCATCTCCATAAAACACCTCCACGATATCCCCGCCTTCTACCGGCCCCTCTACCCGGGCCACTTCATTGCCATAGATCCACGGATGCCCATTAGCGATCCTCGGCGCGATCTGCTTTTTCAGGATAAGTCTGGTCATCCGGCAAAGATATGGGGAGTCTGGAGTTAGGAGTTGGGAGTCTGGAGTAGGGTGGTTTTGACTCCAGACTCCCAACTCCTAACTCCAGACTTTCCTCCCCTTTCTGCCATTTTTTCCCTTTTCTTTGCCCCGGCAATATTTTTGACATATAGCCTTATAATGAATTGACAACTATGAAAGAGAAAGAAACGGCCCAAAAACCGGAAATCAACGAGCCGGTGAACGGATTTGATATTAATACTGACGAAAATGCAGCCGGTACCTCGCATCTGAACGAGCCTGTGGCGAACGAAAATGCGCTGGAAAAGCTGGAAGATGAGCTAAAAGAGCAAAAAGATAAATATATCCGCCTGATGGCTGAATTCGACAATTTCAGGCGCCGGACGGCCCGGGAACGGCTGGATCTGATCCAGACCGCTGGCAAGGACGTGATCGTAAGCCTGCTCGATGTGCTCGACGATGTGGACCGCGCTGAAAAACAGCTCCAGTCCAGCGATGACCTGGCCGCTCAGAAAGAAGGCGTTCAGCTGGTATTCAATAAACTTCGTTCTGCCCTGCAGTCCCGCGGCGTAAAACCTATGGAAAGCCTGAATACGGAATTCGATGTGGAGAAGCACGAAGCCATTACCGAAATCCCGGCGCCCACGCCAGAGTTGAAAGGAAAAGTGGTAGACGAGGTAGTAAAAGGCTATTATTTAAATGATAAACTGATCCGCTTCGCGAAAGTGGTAGTTGGGAAGTAGCCGCTGGAGATTAGCTGTCAGCAATTAGCCTTTCACCGCTAACAGCTGATCGCCAATAGCTAACCGCTAACATAAAACAAAAGCAAAACTAATGTCCAAACGAGATTATTACGAGGTATTGGGTGTGGGAAAATCGGGCACCGCAGAGGAGATCAAGAAAGCCTATCGCAAAGTGGCAATGCAGTATCATCCGGACCGTAATCCCGGCGATAAAGCTGCCGAAGAAAAATTCAAGGAGGCGGCGGAAGCTTATGAAGTGTTGAGCGATGCCGACAAGAAAGCGAAATACGATCGCTTTGGTCATGCTGCTTTTGCGCCCGGTACCGGCGGTTTCCACAATACGAATGCGGAGGATATTTTCAGTCAGTTCGGCGATATTTTTGGCGAGGACATGTTCGGCAATTTTTTCGGCGGCGGACGCGGTCGTGGAGGCAGTGGCGGCAGGGCCCGTGGACAGCGCGGCGCCAATCTTCGCATCAAGCTCAAACTGAATTTCGAGGAGATCGCCAAAGGCGTTACCAAGAACGTCAAAGTAAAAAAATACGTGGTGTGTTCCACCTGCGGCGGCAATGGTGCAAAAGATAAAAGCAGTGTTCAGACCTGCAGCACCTGTAACGGCAGCGGGCAGGTGAGAAGGGTAACCAATACTTTTCTCGGGCAAATGCAGACGGTCACCACCTGTCCTACCTGTAATGGCGAAGGCACCAGTGTAACAACGAAGTGTACGGCATGTAAGGGCGATGGCAGGGTGTATGGAGAAGAAACCATCAGCATCGATATTCCTGCCGGCGTTTCGGATGGCATGCAGCTAAGCATGAGCGGTAAAGGCAATGCGGGAGAACGCGGCGGTTTGGCGGGCGACCTGATCATCCAGATAGAGGAAGAGGGACATGCAGAACTGCACCGCGACGGACTGAACGTTGCCTATGAACTTCATATCTCTTTCACCGACGCCGTATTCGGCACCCAGGTGGAAGTGCCTACCATCGACGGCCGGGCCAAGATCAAAATACCGGCGGGAACCCAGAGCGGAAAGATCTTCCGTCTCAAAGGGAAAGGCTTCCCCGAGGTGCAGGGCTATGGCAAAGGCGATCAGCTTATCGAAGTGAATGTCTGGACCCCCCAGCATCTTAATTCCGAAGAAAAAGAGCTGCTCGAAAAACTCAATCAGAGCGAAAACTTCAAACCTAAGCCTGGCAAAGCAGACAAAAGCTTTTTCGACCGGGTGAGAGAAGCGTTTAATTAGAACATAGGAACAAGGAATGGATGAACGGATTGTAATTCCGATTGAACTTCGGCTGTCCCTTGTTCCTTGTTCTCTGTTCGATTGATTATATTAGTAGTACAAACTACTGCCATGCACCCTATTGTTCATACCTGGGAGATCAGTCATAAAATGAATGAGCTCCTTATCAACAATATTCCCGAAGAACATTACGGCGATCAGTTAAACGGCAAGGGCCGCACCGCTGCCGAGCAGTTCGCGCACCTGCACAATGTGAGGCTGATGTGGCTGCAGGCCGCGAAGCCGGAGCTGATGGACGGGCTGACCAAACTAGAGAAAGGAACAGGACTTAAAAAGAAATTACTGCTTCAGCACCTGAAGCAAAGCCAGGCGGCGATCTCAAAACTGCTCGAGGCCGGACTGGCTGCCGGCAAGATCAAAGGTTTTAAACCTCACCCCGAAGCATTCCTCGGCTATCTTATTGCTCATGAAGCCCATCATCGCGGCCAGATACTGAATACGCTTAAATTCAATGGCCATCTTCCCGATAAAAAAACATTATTCGGGCTTTGGGAATGGGGGCGGGAGTGAACAGATGAATAAGGGTACAGAACAGAAGAACAAGGAACAAGGAACCGATGAATGTTGATCAGATCCTTTCCTCATCCGTTCCCCATTTCTTGTTCCTTGTTCATCTGTTCTTTCAGGGCTCATCTGTTCTTTTTCTTTCCCGGCGTGTATACCTTGATCGCTTTTTCGATAAGGACGAGAAACTCGGACTGGCGGGCATCATTGATATTGACACTGGTGCGCGCCAGTTCGCGAACATCTTCGAACGCCAGATCTTTTACAAATCTTGACTGCTTCAATACCGAGCCGAACAATGCGATGGCTGCTGCAAAACGATAGCTTGAATCCGCTTTTTCGATGGGCAGCGGGTTGTAGGGAATACTGAAATGCTGTTTGGCAGGCAGATCGGTGCTGGTGATGCGGTATTGCAATAACAGTTGCGCAAACTCCTGATGGCGGAACAGCGAGTCCCTTCCCGCCGGCTCCAGTTCGAAGATCGCGAGCATGGAATGCCCGCTGCCCACTTCGCCGCCCTCGAGTTCGCTGGTTGTATCCTGTATCGCATTCTTCTTGTTATCGAACCCGATCAGCCGGTATGCTTTTACGATCCGCGGATCGAAATCGATCTTTACGGAAGCGTTGTTGGCCACCGCATACAGCGTTTGTGTGAATTCCGTTACCAGCACTTTCTGCGCTTCCTCCAGGTTATCGATATAAGCGAAATTGCCATTGCCTTTTTTCGACAGGGTTTCCAGTTTACTGTCTTTGTAATTGCCCATGCCCACCCCGAGACAGGTTAAGTATATACCAGTCTGACGGTAGCCTGTGATCATGTCCTCAAGTTCTGTCTCCGAAACCTGTCCCACATTGAAGTCTCCGTCCGTGGCGAGTATCACCCGGTTATTGCCATCATGGATCAATGTTTTTTTGGCGAGGTTATAGGCAGTACGGATAGCGCCTTCACCCGGGGTATCGCCGCCGGCCACAAGTGAATCGATCACGGCTTTGATATGTTGTTTATTATTTCCGCCGGTAGGCTGCAAAGCGATCCCAACGCCGCCGCCATAAGTTACAATGCTCAACGTGTCTTTCGCCCGCAGATTATCTACCAGCAATTTAAAACCCGCCTGCAGCAAAGGCAGGCGGTTGGGTTTATCCATCGAGCCGGAAATATCGATCAGGAACACCAGATTGGAAGGCGGGAGATTGTCGAGGTTCAGCCTCGGGGCGGTGATGTTCAGGAACAGAAGCCTGTTATCTGTTTTCCACGGGCAACCGGTAAGTTCGCTCTGGCAATGGAACTGCCTGGTATTGGCCTCGCCTGCAGCCCTTGTGAAGCTGAAATAGTTGAGCATCTCTTCAATGCGGATCGCATCTTTCGGAACTTTCATTTCATTGATGAGAAAGCGACGGATATTGCTGTAGGCGGCTTTGTCAACATTGATCGAGAAACCCGTTTCGGGATATACAGCTGCATCCACGAACTGGTTTTCTACAAGATTGGTATAGCTCTCGCCAGGCACCGCGGCTCCGCCGGCGCTCTCCGCTTTCAGGTTGGTAGTGGCGGATGTGAGTTTGTTATGGTACTGCTGCGCGGTGGAAGGAAGCATCTTCAGCACCAGCGACTGGAACTGCCGGGTATCTACCGCGGCTTTCCATTGTTCATATCCTTCTAGTGAAAGCGTGATGGTATCGCTCGCCAGCGAAACAGTAATACCGAATGTGCCCCCGCTGCCGCTGTAATACGGGAATGCCCCGTGAGAAGCGAGATTGATCTTTACACCCTCCAGCGGCCGGCCCCGGTTATCCCGTACCTCGCCGCGAAGATAATACTGCCCATACAGGCCATGGGCAAACAATAGCAGCAGAAAAACCCAGGAAACACGTTTCATCCGGCCCGGTTTGTTCCAATATAACGTACAAAGAAGGAAATTAATGCCCGGGTGCTGCTTATTGGCAAAACTTTATGCTTCGCCGTCGAGCTGGTACAGCTCGCGGATATTGCGTCCAAGGCCATCATAATCGAGGCCGTAGCCCAGCACAAATTTATTGGGGATGGAAAAACAGCAGTAGTCGATGGGTACCTGAAAAACAGTGGCGTCAGGCTTATGGAGCAATACCGCTATCCTCAGTGATGCGGGTTGCTGGTTCCATAACTGCGGCAGGAATTCATTCATGGTCTTGCCGGTATCGATGATATCTTCCAGTATCACCACATGCCGGTTGGTGATGTCCGTATCCAGCCCGATGGCAGTAAGTACCTGGCCGGAAGATTTGGTGCCTTTATAGGAAGCCAGTTTGATAAAACAGATCTCAGCCTCGAAATCCAGTTCTTTGAACAGGTCCGATGAGAACATGAACGACCCATTGAGAATGGAAATAAAAAGTGGTTTCTTACCGGCATAATCGCGATGGAGCTGCGCGGCCAGTTTTTTCACTTTTTCAAGGATCAGCGCCTCGGGCAGGTAGGGAACGAATGTTTTGTTGTGAACGACCAGGTTTCCCATGCAGTAGTGGTTGAATGATCAGCCGGTGATTTTCTTTGTGTTCTTACCCGGCTTCTCCACAGCAGCCTGGGCATTGGTACGCAAATATATCTTATCGCCGGTTGAAACCTTCGAACCTTTTTTTAAGCTGTTGTACTCAAGCAGGCTCTCCAGACGAACGCCTTCCAGCTGGCTGATACCATGGAGCGTTTCGCCATCGGCAACCATATGAAAATCGCCGGCGCCTTTTTTCTGCTTTTTTTCGAGGAACATCAAACGGTCGGTATCCAGCACATCCATTTCTGCAAGATCGTTGAACTCGAGCAGTTTGCTCAGGGGCAGTTCATACTGATCGGCCAGCGACAGCAGTGAGGTTCCGGCTGTGCCGAAGACCACTTTGGTATGGTTGATGGTAAAAACGCCGGTTGGATAACTCGCCACTTTTGCAGCAACCGCGGTGTTGATCGTTTTTTCTTCCGAAGGCTGTTCAGCAACCGCTGCCAATACATTGGTCACAGACTGCTGGGCGGTTATAGTACCCGGTGACGCAGCCTCAGTGGCGGGCTTTGTTTCGATAAACTCTTTTTTGGGTTCCGCACCAGCCGGTACAACGCCGGTTGTGAAAGGCGTTTCACCATTCTTCAGCCGCGCAATGGCTTCGAGCGAGTACTGCTGCAGCCCGAAAGTATTGATCAGCTGGATCAGTCTCGGCGCATAATCTTTTTCAGTGGCATAGCCTGCTTTTTTCAAGCCCCTGGCCCAGCCTTCAAAATCGGTAGGGTCCAGTTTGAACAGGAAAGCATAGGGCGGACGCGTTTTGAGGAAATTGGAATGGTCGATATACGACTGATCGGCAGTAGGATATACCCTGAAGCATTCACCCTTGGTGTCGTCATCATGGTAAAATTTCTCGCCGGTCCATTCGGTCTTACACTTGATACCGAAATGATTATTCGAATTCTTCACCAGATCGCTCTGGCCCGATTGGGATTCGAGGATACCCTGTGCAAGGGTAATAGCGGCAGGAACGCCGGTACGCATCATTTCCGCGATAGCGAGTTCTTTGTAGGTTTCAACGTAGGCCTGCACTTTTTCTTTCTGTGCATGTACCGCGAGGCTTGCAGACAGGCATAAAAACAAAATCAGTTTCTTCATTCACTCTTTTTTTTGATCAGTTGAACACCGTCCCTGATCGTTATGAAAACGTTTTCTGTTCTCGGATCGTTTTGCACATGCTCGTTGAACGCATGTATTGCTATCGCGTTTTTGCCGGTGACAGGCTGCTCAAGCACCTGTCCATGGAACAGCATATTGTCTGCGATGATGATGCCCCCAGCACTCAGCCGGGGCACTGCCAGTTCATAATAATCGATGTAAGAAACTTTGTCCGCGTCTATAAAAACTAAATCCCATTCGTAGTGTAAATCCGGTATGATCTGCCTCGCGTCGCCTATGTGCAAATGTATCTGCTTATCTCTTTCGGATTTCCTAAAATTTTGTTGTGCTGTGGCTGCATCTTCCGCTCTCAGCTCTATGGTATGCAGTTCGCCGGTTTTAACAAGTCCTTCTGCCAGGCAAAGCGCACTGTATCCCGTGAACGTTCCTATTTCCAGAACGTATTTCGGCCGCAGTATAGTACTCAGGAACGATAAAAATTTTCCCTGCACATGCCCGCTCAGCATATGGGCCTGGGAATGGTGCTGCATGGTCCAGTTATTGATCTCCTGCAGCAGGCCGGTTTCCGGACTGGTAAAGCGGGCAGAATAGGCTTCGGCGTCTGGGTTTATTAACTCCATTTAAATTATTGTCTTTCTCAATTCAAAATCTGAATTCGAAATCACCACTTAGTCGCTTTCCCTCGAAACAAGCCATAGGCCAAGGAAAGTGATCAGCCCGTTGATGATGAGCAGCTCGAGGCCGATCTCGAAGGAACCGAAGATCTGTTTCTGGAATTTATCGAGCAGAAAGCAGATCACCGGTGAAGCGATACAGACCCAGGGCACCAGCCGGTCCTTTACTTTGCGCCTGGTAAGAATGCCGAATGTGAACAGGCCGAGCAGGGGCCCGTAGGTAAACGTCGCCACTTTGAGGATCAGCCCGATCATGCTGGAGTCGTTGATCCATTTGAACATCATCACGAACAACAGGAAGAGCAACGCGAACCCCAGGTGGATGCGCTGCCGCAGTTTTTTCTTCTGCGGATCTGTGAGATCGGCCCTGCGCTGCATGCCCAGGATATCGATGCAAAAAGTGGAAGTAAGTGCTGTAATGGCCCCATCCGCGCTGGGGAAAAGCGCCGATATCAGCGCAATGATAAAGATCACCGATACCGCCGGCGGCATATGCTGGAGGGCGATAGTGGGGAACAGCTTGTCGCCTGTTACGCCGATATTCATCTGCCCGGCAAACAGGTACAGCAGGCCGCCGAGGAACAGGAAGATCAGGATCACCACCATCAGCACCAGCGACATGGAAATAATATTCTTCTGCGAATCTTTCAGCGTCTTAACCGAAATGTTTTTCTGCATCATCTCCTGGTCCATACCCGTCATTGTAACCGTGATGAAAGCGCCGGCAAGGATCTGCTTTAAAAAGAACAGTTTGCTGTTGGGATCCGTGAAAAATATTTTGGAGTATCCCTTCTCCGCCATCGCGGAAATGCTCTCGCCGAAACTCATGTGCAGGTTGCTGAGAATATAGATGATGCAGATAACCAGGCCCAGCAGCATACAGGTGGTCTGCAGCGTATCGGTCCACACGATCGTTTTTACACCGCCTTCATAAGTGTACAGCAGTATCATCACCAGAATGATCAGTGTGGTTACCCAGAACGGGATATGGAAACTGTTGAGGATGGCGTCCTGCAGGATGTTCACCACCAGGTACAGCCTTGCGGTAGCGCCCAGGATCCGCGACAGGATGAAGAACCCGGCGCCGGTCTTGTAAGAGGTGAATCCCAATCTGCTTTGCAGGTAATTGTAGATGGAAGTGAGATGCAGCCGGTAATACAGCGGCAGCAGCACAAAAGCGATCAGCGCATAGCCGATCAGGTAGCCGAGGGTGATCTGGAAATAGGCGAATGACTCCTTCGCTACGGCGCCCGGCACGCTCACAAATGTTACGCCGCTCAGTGAAGTACCCACCATCCCGAAAGCCACCAGCATCCAGTTGCTGTTTCGGTTACCGATAAAAAAGGAATCGTTATTGCTGTTCTTTCCGGTATACCAGGCCACTGTAAGCAGGATCAGGAAATAGGCGATGACAAAGGAAAAAAGGATCAGGGGCGACATAGGCGTCATTAAATCGTTAACTAAACGAAATTGGAAAGTAGTAAAAATATTTGACCTATTTTGCCGCGTGTAAATTGTGTTATGGCACTCAACAGTATCGCTGTTTTCTGCGGCTCCCGGGCCGGCGCCGATGCCCTTTATGCGCAGCATGCCTATGAACTGGGCAGGCTGATGGCGGAACGGGGGATCAGGCTGGTGTATGGCGGCGGCAATAAAGGACTAATGGGCGCTGTTGCCAATGCGGTGATGGATCATGGCGGACATGTGATCGGCGTGATACCGCAACTGCTGGTAGCATGGGAATCGCAGCACGAGGGGATAACGGACTTGCGGGTGGTGGAGGACATGCACTCACGAAAAAAAATGATCTATGAAAGCTGCGACGCTGCCATTGTATTGCCGGGAGGTAATGGAACCATGGATGAATTATTCGAAATGCTGACCTGGAATACACTGAATATCCACAGTAAAAAAATAATCCTGCTCAACTCGGCAGGATATTACGATCACCTGATCGCTTATATGGATACGATGGCGGAGCAGGGATTTCTTTACAGCGACTGGCGTGCACGCCTCATCGTTTGCACCGATCCCATTGCGGCTATCGATGCCTTGGCTTAAGATAGAAACCGATACCCGCCCTGAATACCGGAAGCGGATCATTGTACTGATCCCGGTAAGGCGAGTTGAAATTCTGCAGCACATCGATCATCAGCGTAAAATAAGAATAATGGTTGCCGATCTGCCGCGAACCGTAACCGATACCCAACAGCAGGCTTTGCGCATGGTAATTGAACGTGCCGCTCTGACCGGTAAGCACATCGCGCTGGGAAGAACTGATCCAGTTGTACTCAGGCTGTACCTGTATATGTAAAAAATTCACCGGCCAGATCCTTATGAATGCACCGCCCCCGTAGTTGAAGTTGCGGTACCGGATACTGCTGTAGTCGGATGCATTCTGAGAGAAATAGTTCAGGTTCACAGCAACGCCGGCATCCAGCCAGCGGGTAATGCTGTAACCGATCTCCGGATTGATGCCTGCATTGAATGAGCGGTTGGCAATACCCAGGTTCAATCCGGTGCCGATGAAAATATTTTCATTCTTGAATTTTCCCTTCCCTTCTTCCGGCCCGGCTTCATTCTGGCCGAAGCCGGCCAGCGCGATGAGCATTAATCCGGTCAGCAGCAGTGATCGATTCTTCATAGTGGGTATTTGATACAAACCTAACTTATTAAGCAAGGTCAAATATTTTTCCGGCATTTAAAATATTGTTAGGATCGAAAGCCTGTTTGATCTCGCGCATCAGTCGCAGGTTGGCGTCGCGGAAAACCGTGCTCAGGTAAGGTTTCTGGATCAGCCCCACGCCATGTTCCCCGCTGATCGTTCCGCCGAGTGAATGAACGAGCTCAAAAAGCGAAGTGAGTGCGGCGGTCATTTCAGCGTTGCCATGGCTGTTCTTGATGGTGGGATGATTGATGCGGATATGCAGGTTGCCGTCGCCGGCATGTCCATAGCACACCGCCTCAAACCCATGTTGTTTGCCAAGCGCTTTCACGCCTCTGATCAGGGCGGGTAATTCCGCGCGCGGAACCACCGCATCTTCTTCAATGGTATAGCCGCTGCTCTTGGCCGCTTCGGCCACCCGGCGGCGCAGTTTCCAGAGTTCCGCTTTCTGTTGTGCATCGTCCGCGAAAAAGATCTCGCCCGCATCGAAGTCTGCAAGCAGTGCTGCGATCGCTTCCATATCTGCCATCAGCACATCCATACTGTTGCCGTCCACTTCAATGATCAGGTGTGCGGCGATGGAATCGTTCACGGGAACTGCGGTACTGTCTACCATCCGGCTCACGATCGTCAGCGCATCTATTTCCACGAGTTCAAGCGCGCTCGGCACGAAGCCCGCGCGGAAAATAGCGCTTACCGCTTCACTTGCGCGCTCCAGTGATGCGAATGGCGCCAGCATCAGCAGGTCGTATTTGGGGAATGGGATCAGTCGCAGCACGATCTTCGTAACAATACCCAGCGTGCCCTCGCTGCCAACGATCAGTTGGGTGAGATTATAGCCGGTGGAATTCTTCAGCACATTGGCGCCTGTCCAGATGATCTCGCCCGAAGGCAATACTACTTCCAGGTTGAGCACATAGTCTTTTACCACGCCGTATTTAACAGCTTTGGGACCACCGCTGTTCTCAGCGATATTACCGCCGATAAAACAACTGCCGCGGCTGCTGGGATCGGGTGGGTAGAACAGGCCTTTTTCTTTCACCGCATTCTGCAACACTTCGGTGATAACACCCGGCTCGGTGGTTACCTGCAGGTTGCGTTCATCGATGTCGAGGATCCGGTTCATGCGTTCGGTAGACAATAGCACGCCGCCTAAATGGGGTAGTGCACCACCGCTGAGGCCGGTGCCGGCGCCGCGTGGCGTAACAGGTATCAGGTCTTCGTTGCAGAGACGAAGGATGGCGGAGACCTCTTCGGCGTTGGCCGGCTTCAGCACCACTTCGGGCAGGTACAGCAATTCTTCGGTTTCGTCGTGTCCGTAATGCCTCAGCTGCTCTTCATCCGCCAGAACATTGGCTTCACCTACGATTTTTTTAAATGTATCCAGATGCGCGGTCGTAACCAATCCTTTCGCGGCGATCGCCTCCATTGCAGGGTATTTTTTTGTAAAAATAACTGCTGTAGCGGAGACACCCCTTATTAATCACGGGTTTGCGCCGAATTTTTTAGGAATCCTCCAACCAACACCCCTGTGCTTCTTGGATATTTTTTAAAAACAGGCCGTTTTTTTGAAAATAATAAATCAAAATGCCGTTTGAATGAAGAAAATCGAAGTGTAAGCGGTACACGTCAAGTTCGCGTGGAAGGGGTTTTGCCTTATTTTTGTCCTCTAACTAACGTTTGTTCGCATATGATAGCTGCTCCCGTTATGCCATTAAAGACCACATTGACTGCCCTCGGACTACCGACGGACCTTACCCTCCATTACCAGCTTCCCGCTTCT
>Ga0213876_10001421_pt1 | contig 14920 bp, 8 predicted proteins | sample BarmaccomBMRX_R9_FD_160113 | JGI IMG/M metagenome (GOLD analysis project Ga0213876, IMG submission 160113) | Root-associated microbial communities from Barbacenia macrantha in rupestrian grasslands, the National Park of Serra do Cipo, Brazil - RX_R9 | ecosystem: Host-associated > Plants > Roots...
CGCTTGGCATCTATCTGCTATCCAACAGCACTTCACAACGGCAAAGCTCGCCGCTCATTTGAGACCAGACTTATCTCGACGATCTTTGCGCCAGTAATAGATATAGAGAAGATTATAAAATAGTAGTCCGACAAATAGGGCGGGACCAAAAAAACGATATGGCGCATAGACCAGTATGAGCCAAAGTAACAAGGCTACGAATAAACCAGTGATCATCACAATGGGTCTCATGCGATCTCCTATTGGCAAATCGGGGCCGTGGAACTCTTAATTACGGTATGCGTCTTTCCTCCCCAGAAACCTCCGCCAGCTCCCACAGTCACTGCAGACCCAGAGATTTCACCATTTGTGTTGGCTGTAATTTCGCCTCCAATCGGCCCGGTCAGCTGAAAGTCGTATTTGTAGGCGTCGCCCATAAAGTCCCGCATGGAGTCAGTGGTGCCGTACGCGCCGCCCAGGAATGCGCCCAAACCACCATAGGCGCCGCTGCTGACAAATGTGCCTGATTGTCCAGTATCGGTCCAGAAATGACCATAGGATATTCCGACGCCTACGCCGATTGTCTGCTCGTACCCAGCGCTCCACCATTTTACGGGTTCGTCGAGGGAAATGCATTTTTGGCCATTTGGCTGGTTGTCCACTATGGGATAGGATTCCAATAACGTCAGCGGACGTTTTTCCAGAACCAGAACGCATTCATAAGCGCCCATGACACTAGCGGGATCGCATTGTCCGCGCTTCTTTCCAGCGGCGGACTTTCGTCCATTGGCGGCGCGTTCGGTGCCGGTCGGATCGCCGGGAGTATTCAAGAAGTTCAGGTTATTAAGCGGCCCGGTCACTGGACTTAAATTGCCGTTACCTCCTTCTCTTTCCGCGGTAACGACAACGGTTTCTATTTGCGACCCGTTCGAAAGGGACGTAAGCAGATAGCATACGAGGGGACAAGTTGTCTGTCCGCCGCTATGTCCCGTCGGATCAGTGTCATTGAGCGGATTGTCGTTGAGGTATGCATATCGGTTGTAGGCCTGGCTGTAGCCGGCATCGGGAATGATGCTGTCTGCTGCCTGGAACCGTCCGAGGCTCGGATCGTAGGTGCGCGCGTTCATGTTGATGAGGCAGAAGCTGTCGAGCATCTCGTGGCCGGTATAGCCGCGGGTGGTGAGCGAGGTGACGGAGCAGGCGCTGTTGTCGGTGCCGTTGGCGTTGCGCCGCTTGCCCCACGGGTCGTAGCTCAGACGTTCGTTGACGCTCTTCGACGCATCGGTGATCGCCGAGATCGAGCCCAGGTGGTCGAGGGCCATGTAGTACCAGCTGACCGTGGTGCCGATCTTGTTGCGCAGCGCCACGATACCGATGCCGGGCACGGTGATGTAGTCGTTGTAGGTCGTCGTGCTGCCGCTGACCACCTTGTCCGACATCGCCCCCGTCATCGGGTCGTAGAGATAGCTCGTCGCCGTCGTGGCCGAGGTGCAGTTCGGCACGCACATCTTGTAGCGGTTCTCGAACGCCCCGTAGTACAGCTCGACCGCGTTGGTGCCCTCGGCTAGCGTCGTCATGTTATTGGCGGCGGTATAGCTCATGGTGAACCCCGCCCCGCCCAGCATGTTGCCGTTGTTGTCGTAGCTGAAGGTCGGGTTCGTCACGCCGTTGTAGTTGCCGGTGATCGAGGCCAGCTGGTGCGGGCCATAGCCCGTGCCGCCATAGGTGTAGCAGTTCGCCGCCGTGCAGATGTCGCTCTTCTTGGTGATGCCTCCCAGCGCGTCGTAGGCGATGGCCTTCCTGGGCATGGTCGTACACGTCGCCGTCATCGACGCGTTCACCAGCCGGTTCATCCCGTCATAGCAGAACTTCTCGGTATAGCCCTGCCAGGTGTCCGACCGGTCGATCAGATTGCCGTTCGGGTCCCAGTCGTAGGAGGAAAAGCAACGGTTAGAGGTAGGGGCTCGATGCTGAGAGGCGCTTCAAGGGATGGATTCCCCACGCCCCCGCAACCGCGCGATCAGAACGGCAAGCGCACAATCCCGATTAACACTGCTGCCGATAGGCCGAGAACAAAGCTGGCACCTGCCAGTACCCAATAAAGGCGCTCCAAGCCGCCCCCTGGATAAAGTCGACGATAGGAATCTCGAATATGCTTATACTTCTGAGGATGCGCGCCGATGTAACCGATCTGCTCAGTATCCGGAAGTTTCCGATTTAACTCCCCGATCATCGCGAACATAACGAAGGTTGTCGAAACCGCGCACGCTATCGCGAGAGCAAACAGAAAAAAGCCTGCAACGATGCGACCGTTGATCACAAAGGTCAGTGACATGCGTTTTGCCGTATCGCGGTCATGGCTGAATCAAGAGGGCTGAGTTTCCGCGGTGTGTCACCCAAGTCGAGAATAGGCCAAGAATACGTCGACGAGAATTGTACCGTGGGAGAAGGAAATAGGCTACCTCCAACGGATCCACCGTACACCAAAACATCGCCGTTTATCCCGAGCGGAGTTGAGCTTGAACTGGATATGTAACCGCCGAAACGGCCCATCGCAGTTCGTCGGATAGGAGGCGCTGCGACATCAAAACGGCAAATCAATGATGCCAAACAGCACTGCCGCTGCAAAGCCAAATACGAAAGTTGATACTCCGAGCGCCCAATAAATATGTTCGAGGTGACCATTAGGATAAAAACGTCGATAGCTGTGCCGGATCAGCTTGTATTTTCCGAAATACGGACCGGCATAGCCTATTTGCTCGCTATCCGGAAGTTTACGGTTCACCTCTCCAATCATGGCAAGCAGTACAAACGTCGACGAGAACGCGCAGGTTGTCGCCACGGCAAACAAGAGTGCCCCAATGATGAGACGATTCGTAATGACCAATGTCAGTGACGACATGCGCCTTGCCTCAATGCGGTCATGCCAGAGTCAAGAAGGCTGAATCTAGCAGGTCTATCGCCTAAGTCTGCAACACGCCAAGCATATGTAGTCGAAACTTGGAAAGTGAAAGTGCACCACAGGCAACCTCCGGCAGCCCCACCGTAGACCCTCACATCCGCGTTGGGATTGCTGGTTTGCATGAAAGGCCCCGCGGCCGATCTCGCCCCGAAGATACCGAAATATTCCGCCGATCCACTCACCGATTCGAAAAATTGCGAATAGTTGCCGTTGTCGTTTCCTAGGTTATAGATCATCCCTGAGAACGCGGAAGCAGACACGCCACCATTCCACCCCCCAAACCCTCCAGCGGATACGAATATCGACGATTGGCCCGTGTTATAGTTGGTCACAAGCTCGGCAGTGAACGTCGGCCCTGTGATGCCACCATAGCTAGTCGTAACACCTACCGTTCTCCCTTCTGGAATGACGTGATTGCAGAGGTAGGCGCCAGCTTTTTGGGCGAGATTTCTAATGCTGGCCCCCAAGTCACTAAGCGACGCCCCCAAAACACTCGGCGCGCTCCCATCATCCAGCAGCGTTTCAACGACAGTCTCAATTCCATTGATTGTTGTGTAGCTTTCTCTTGTGCGCTCAAAACCCTCATGTCCTCCGCTATCGCCACGGGCTCCGCCACCGCCGAATATTCCCAATGAGTCTCCGCCCCAGACTAGGTTCACTCCATCATCGAACACCTCCCCTTCGAACAGGCTTCCGTTAACACGAACCGTTTCTGTATGGCAGTAATCGTCGCAACCTTGGCCATAGCCTCCATCGTGTCCGCTCGGATCGGTATAGGCGAGCGGATTGTCGTACACATAGGCGTATCGGTTGTACGCTTGGCTGTAGCCTGGGTTGGGAATGATACTATCGGCGCCCTGGAACCGTCCGAGGCTGGGGTCGTAGGTCCGTGCATTCATGTTGATCAGGCAGAAGCTGTCCAGCATCTCGTGGCCGGTATAGCCGCGGGTGGTGAGCGAGGTGATCGAGCAGGCGCTGTTGTCGGTGCCGTTGGCGTTGCGCCGCTTGCCCCAGGGGTCGTAGCTCAGGCGCTCGCTGACGCTCTTCGACGCGTCGGTGATCGCCGAGATCGAGCCCAGATGGTCGAGGGCCATGTAGTACCAGCTGACCGTCGTGCCGATCTTGTTGCGCAGCGCCACGATGCCGACCCCCGGCACCGTGATGTAGTCGTTGTAGGTGGTGGTGCTGCCGCTGACCACCTTGTCCGACATCGCACCCGTCATCGGATCGTAGAGATAGCTCGTCGTCGTCGTGGCCGAGGTGCAGTTCGGCACGCACATCTTGTAGCGGTTCTCGAACGCCCCGTAGTACAGCTCCACCGAATTGGTGCCCTCGGCTAGCGTCGTCATGTTGTTGGCGGCGGTATAGGTCATCGTGAACCCCGCCCCGCCCAGCATGTTGCCGTTGTTGTCGTAGCTGAAGGTCGGGTTCGTCACGCCGTTGTAGTTGCCGGTGATCGAGGCCAGCTGGTGCGGACCGTAGCCCGTGCCACCATAGGTGTAGCAGTTCGCTGCCGTGCAGATGTCGCTCTTCTTGGTGATGCCTCCCAGCGCGTCGTAGGCGATGGCCTTCCTGGGCATGGTCGTGCACGTCGCCGTCATCGACGCGTTCACCAGCCGGTTCATCCCGTCATAGCAGAACTTCTCGGTATAGCCCTGCCAGGTGTCCGAACGGTCGATCAAATTGCCGTTCGGGTCCCAGTCGTAGGAATAGTTGGCCACGTCGCCCGCGCAGGCCCCCGACGTCGTCGAGGCGCAGATGTTGAGCACGTTGCCGGTATCCGCGTCGAACCCTCTTGTCGTCACGACTCCGTTGCCGGCCGTCTGCTGGGCAGAAATCAATGGCTAGAGGTAGGGGCTCGTCTGGGCGAAGACCGCTTGATGCCGCGCACCACTTCTCTCGAGCGTCTACTAAGGATAGCAAGGCAAGCAATCACGCATCTTTTCTATTCCTGTCTTTATAAGCTCTAATTTCTTCGGGAGAGGGTGCGATATAGACAATAACGATAAACATTATCGCTGTACTCACCACCAAAGCCATCGTGTCGTATTCACCAAGCATATGCATCTTGAAAATCTGATTTACCAAGCAGAAAAAGAAAGGGATAGAGAACACCACCGTGATAGCCTTCCTTTGTGAATAAGAGAGCTTTTCCATACTGACACTCCATCAATGCGGGCAGGCCACTTGCTTCGGCCCGAGGACCCCCAATTTTGCGACAACCAAATCATACATTGCGCCTGACATAATGCCGGAATTCTCCAAAGCAGCACTTATTTTTCTTCCTGCCACCGTATTTGGGTAGGCCTTCATGCCAATGCCGCTAATAAACGCACTCATTCCCAACGTCGCTGCGCCGTGGGCTGCGTTCTCCCAGTCTCCGCCACCATACCCCTGAAAGAGGCCGCCGATGATTTGCAAGCCGCCGGCGTCCATCCCGCCATATCCGCCTGCGGACATCATGCCAATTCCCGCAGCTGATATCTCCTCCTGATCAATCACTAATCCACCCACAAAAACTCCAACTCCCACAATTTCGACATCCGCCGAAGCATCTCCTAGTTTGGCTGACAAATCCTCAAGGCTATTTCCTGCATTGCAGGCCCACACCTGCGATTTGTGGTAAAGCAACTTGAAGGCCAAATATTGCTGTGTAGGTGCGCGCTGGTCCCACATATTACCCAGTTTGCTGAGCGTTGTTCCGAAGGAAGAGCTTTCGGCAGAGCCCGGAAACCAGAACAATGCCGAACCTTCGGCAGACCCGGCAAGGTCGATAGTAGCTACGGAGGCGATACGCGAAAAGCCACCAAGATCGTGTTCGAACACATCGCCGCGGCCGCTTCCACCGGAAAGGAAATTCAGCAGGCCGAACCCGCCTTCGTGGCGCGGCGGGTCTATATTCGTCATCACCCAGCACCAGATACCACAATAAGTGTCGCCGGTATGTCCCGTCGGATCAGTATCGTTTAGCGGATTGTCATAGACATAAGCATACCGGTTATAGGCCTGGCTGTAGCCGGGATCGGGGATGATGCTGTCTGCCCCCTGGAACCTGCCGAGGCTCGGATCGTAGGTCCGTGCATTCATGTTGATGAGACAGAAGCTGTCGAGCATCTCGTGACCGGTATAGCCGCGGGTGGTGAGCGAGGTGATCGAGCAGGCGCTGTTGTCGGTGCCGTTGGCGTTGCGCCGCTTGCCCCAGGGGTCGTAGCTCAGGCGCTCGCTGATGGCCTTCGACGCATCGGTGATCGCCGAGATCGAGCCCAGGTGGTCGAGCGCCGTGTAGTACCAGCTGACCGTGGTGCCGATCTTGTTGCGCAGCGCCACGATACCGACGCCTGGGACCGTGATGTAGTCGTTGTAGGTGGTGGTGCCGCCGGTTACCACCTTGTCCGACATCGCCCCCGTCATCGGATCGTAGAGATAGCTCGTCGTCGTCGTCGCCGAGGTGCAGTTCGGCACGCACATCTTGTAGCGGTTCTCGAACGCGCCGTAGAGCAGCTCCACCGCGTTGGTGCCTTCGCTCAGCGTCGTCATCCTGTTGGCGGCGGTATAGCTCATCGTGAACCCCGCCCCGCCCAGCATGTTGCCGTTGTTGTCGTAAGTGAAGGTCGGGTTGGTCACGCCGTTGTAGTTGCCGGTGATCGAGGCCAGCTGGTGCGGGCCGTAACCCGTGCCGCCATAGGTGTAGCAGTTCGCCGCGGTGCAGATGTCGCTCTTCTTGGTGATGCCCGCCAGCGCGTCGTAGGCGATGGCCTTCCTCGGGCTCGTGGTGCAGGTCGAGGTCATCGACGCGTTCACCAGCCGGTTCATCCCGTCGTAACAGAACTTCTCGGTATAGCCCTGCCAGGTGTCCGAACGGTCGATCAGGTTGCCGTTCGGGTCCCAGTCGTAGGAATAGTTGGCCACGTCGCCCGCGCAGGCCCCCGACGTCGTCGAGGCGCAGATGTTGAGCACGCGCCCGGTATCCGCGTCGTATCCCGCCGTGGTCACAACACCGTTGCCGGCCGTCTGCTGGGTGTAGTGCATCTCGGCATCGGCCGCGTTCGCCTGCCACACCGTGCTCGACGTCGAATTGTCCTGGATCTGCGAGAGATAGCCGTAGCTGTTGTAGACGTATTTGGCGGTGAAGCCGGACGGATAGGCCACCGTATACAGCCGGCCGTTGGTGTCGTAGCTGTAGGTATAGGGGTTGCTGACGCCGTCGATCTTGACCTTGCCCGTCTGCAGCCGGCTGTAGCTGTCATAGGTCGCCGTCAGCTGATAGTTCCCCGCCGAGCAGGTGGCGTTGATGCACGCGCTCATGAACCTGCCCGTGCCGTTCGTCGTGTCATAGAAGAACTTGCGCGTCGTCGTGCCCCCGTCCTGACGCGTCGTGACGCGGCTCAAGGCATCGTAGGTGAAGGCCATCGTCAGGCCGTTGGCGTCCGTCTGGCTCTTCAGCTGGCCCAAGCCGTCGACGACGTAGCTCCAGGCATGGGTCGTGCCGCCCATGTCGGGATCGGTCATCCCCGTCCTGCGGCCGCGCAGGTCGAAGGTGTTGGTGATGACGTTGCCGTTGGTGTCCGTGATCGTCAGCGGATTGCCGAAGGCGTCATAGACATAGCTCATTTTGCTGCCGGTGATCGTGCCCGTCGCGGTGCAATCGGCGCTGGCGTTGTCGATCGTGCTGGCGACCAGCCCCTGGTCGTTCAGCGTCGTCACCTTGATCTCGTCGACCGGGGTCGAGCCGTTCATCCACCGGCGCTTCACCGAGGTGACCTGGCCGTTGTAGCAATAGCTGGTCGTCGAGGCGTCGGGCAGCGTGACCAGCGAGACGCGGCTGATCGCGTCATAGGCATAGGTCGTCCACACCGCGGTGCCGCCCGAGACGAAATAGGGCCGGCTGGTCTGCGACACGTGGCCGTCGGCGTCGTATTGCGTCGCGGTGCGGATCACCGAGCCGCTGAAGCCTTCCACGTCGTTGGCGATCACGCGGCCCAGCGAGTCGTAATAGGTCCAGCTCGCCGCCCCGTTGGCGGTGCCGAGCGGGCCCTTCGGCTGCGCCTTCACGACATAGGCGCCGTGGGTCGGGCACGAGGCCGAGCCGCCGTTCACGCCGGAACAGAAGTTGTAGGTGATCGTCGTCTGGTTCGAATCCGGCTGGTGCACGCCGGTCGTGCGGCCCAGCGTGTCGATGTCGAAGCTGGTGACCAGGCTGTTGAGGTCGGTCGTGGTCGCCACCGTGCCGAAGCCGGGATCGAAGGTGATGCCGGTCGATTGCGACAGCGCGTTGGTCGTGCCCGTCGGAAATTCGCCGTTCGCGTCCCAGTTCACGCTGCTGCCGCGCGAGGCGAAGCTGGGGCCCTGCAGCGTGGTCGTCGTGCGGTTGCCGTACTGGTCGTAGGAATAGTCGGCCTCGAGCTTGAGCCTGCCGGTATCGGCCTGCTCGGCATAGGCGTTGGTGGTGAGCCCCGTCGGCGAGGTATCGGGCGTATAGGTGAAGGTGCGCGTGATGTCCGAGGTTCCGACCGTGTTGTGCACCGTGGTCTGCGTCAGCTGGCCCAGCACCCAGTTGGTGGTGTCGTTGGTGAAGGTGTAGTCCACATCGCTGTAGTTCACCAGGTTGATGCGGAGAAGGTATCCGTTCATGTTGTTGGAGGTGTCGTAGCCGTAGTCGTAGCGGATGGCCGGCAATGTCGCTCCGTTCAGGTCGTAGCGCGTGGTGCTCGTATGGACGAGCTGGAGCGCATAGACGCCGGAATAGATGTCGCCGTAGACGATCTCGGTCTGGGTGAGCGCCTGCGTGCCCGACGAGACGTCGACCTCGCTGGGCTTGCCGGTGAAGGGGATGTCGGTGCGGTAGGTCGTCGTCGTCGTGAGGTTGCCGGTGCGCGAGTCGGTTTTGACGATCTTGCTGAAGGCCTGGAAGCTCGACGGAAGGTTGGACTTCGGCCCCGGCACGGGCGGCGCGGTCATGTCGAAGACGCCGTCCTGATAGGTATAGTCGGTGTGATAGGCCGTGACGCTGGCGCCGTCGTCGACGCCCAGCCGCGACACGACGTACCACGGCCCGTCGAGCTCGGCCTGCGGATAGGCAAGGCCGCTGACGCCGGATTTCGTGAAGAAGGGCGAGTTCTGGTCCAGCCGGTCGTAGGTGATCGAGGTGGTCGCGCCGATGCCGTTGTGCACGGCGGTGATGCGCTCGGGCACGAACTGATAGGTCTGGAGCTTGTCGCCGCTCGACGGCGAGCGGAACCAGATGTCGTCGGCGCCGTCGTTGTTCCAGTCCTGGATCGACGCCCCCGTGGTGCTGCTCGGGCTGGTGACGCTGATGCCGCTGCCGCTGTTGAAGCCCGTGCCGGTCGACAGATAGATGGTCTGGGTGGTGGTGCCGCCACAAACGATCAAGATGTCGGTCCGGCCGTCGCCGTCGAAATCGCCGGGATAGGCGGTGCAGGCGTTCCAGCCGCTCGTGCCGGAGATCGGAGTGCCGGAGGCGAGGCCCGTGCCGGTCGACAGATAGAGCGTGGCCCCGCCGCTCGCGATCGTCAGCACGTCGGTCTTGCCGTCGCCGTTGTAGTCGCCGAGCACGATGGTGCCGGAAAGCCCCGACGCCGATCCGGTCGCCGTGGCGGGGGTGCAGAAATAGTGGATGTTGTTGTCGGTGCTTCCCTGCGCAAGGATGTCCGTGCAGCCGTCGCCATCGAAATCGCCGGCACGGACGGTGTTGCTCGAGCCGCCCCAGCTGTAGATGGTGCCGCCGTACGACATGCCGCCCACGCCGTCGCTGGCATAGACCCTGCCGTCCGCCGCGGCGATCTGGGCGAAGCCGTCGGTCCTGCCGTCGCCATTGAAGTCGCCGGTGGCGGCCATCTCGGGCAGCGTGGGAGACGGAATCGTATATTGCGTGATGGTCCCGGACTGGCCGTTGCGCGTGAGCGTCGTGATGTTCTTGTCCGATACGACGCCGCCGGCGCTGGTGCTGTAGTCCTGGTCGAGAAGGAAATCGCTATATCCGTCCGCGTCGTAGTCGCCGACGATGGGGAAGTTCACGCCGAGCTTGAAGCAGGCATCCCCGCTGTAGAGAAGCTGCGTCGCGTTACCCGGGATCCAATAGTGGTAATAGGTGTCGATCCCGGACGCCGAGAAGCTGCCCACATTGGGCGTCGCGTTGGCGCCGGCGAAGATCGTGCCGCCCGTCGGGCAGCTCGTGTCGATCGTCACCGCGTCGAGCAGGCCGTCGCCGTTGAAGTCGCCGGAAAAGAGCTGGCGGCTGTTCGCGAACGACTGGCTGCTGGGCGAATTCGCCGTCGCCAGGCCGGTGCCGCCCTGCCAGTCGAAGGTCGTCGGCGCGAAGCAGGTCGTGGCCGCCGCGTCGCACTGCGTGACCGAGGTCAGCCGCGAATGCAGGCCCGCCGCGGTGCCCGGGCGATAGCCGAGCTTGTAGTCATAGACCAGCGTCGACCCGGCATAGGTCTTGATGTCGGTCAAAAGCTGCATGGTCTTGCGCACATAGCCCGCCTGATAGCTGGGCACGATGTCGAGGCGCTGGGTGGTGGCATAGGCGAACTGCACCGAGTTGTAGGGCAGCAGTGCCGGCGAGGCGGCGGCGTTGCCGGTATAGTCGATGCGGGTGGGGTAATAGTCCCCGTTGGCCTGATCCTCGGTATAGGTGACCGTCAGATAGTTGCCCTTGGTATCGGTGATCTTGTTGACCAGCCAGGCGCGGCCCGTCGAATTGGTGCTGCTCGCCTCGATCCTGGAATCGGCGGTGTGGCCGAGCTCCATGGTGGTGCCGTTCCTGAGCTTCACGGTGAAATAGTCGGGGTCGGTACCGCTCGTGGTATGCGCCGTGACCTGGCTGTAGCCGTTGATGAAGGTGTAGTAGACCGAATTGTTCGCGCCATAGGTGCCGGTCGACACCAGCAGGTGCTGGCCGTTCAGGCAGAACCTGTCGTTGCTGTCGTAGTTGACGCTGCCGCGCGCGCCTTCGATGGCCATCGTCTTGGGGCAGCGCGTGATCGCGTCCAGGCCGCCCAGCATCCAGCCGTAGCCGGCGATGCCGTTGCCGGCGCGGCTCGAATAGTTGAGCGAGAGGTGCGGCACCATGCCGGCCGTGCCGGGCGGCGCCACGATCGGGATCGAGAAGCCGAACTGGCCCGCGATATCGACCCCGCCCGCGCCGCCGGTCACCATCTGTCCGGTCAGCGCCGAGGCCGGTTGCGCCGCCGCCAGCGCACCCAGCGCCAGAGCCGCAGCCCGCGCCAGCCGTTGCCAGGATCTCGACGTGGCGGATTTCTCGACGAAGGCGTGAACGTACGACAGACAGCAAAGCATGCGCTTGCTCCCCCCAGCTCCCGGGAACAGGCTAGCCGCACACGCGGCAACTGACAATTGACGAATTCCAGTGACAAGCGAATTTGCGCGCTTTGTCGCGCGCGGCCACGCAAATAAAATCGTTGATCTTCCGGTTTATTCTTCCGCGCGCCGCGAACTACCGAAAAGCGAATCGGTCCAGCGACGATTTACAACTGGCGACGACGCGCATTCTGCACTTAAGTAGCCGGAGCTCGAGGGCGGTGGCGATGACGCAGTGGGAAGAATGGAGGCACCGGGTGCAGCGCGTCCTTCGGGATGCTGGCGCGCTCGTTCCGCATCGCCTGCTCGCGATCGCTGGCGGCCTTCCCCGCAACGCGCTGCATCGCGAAAACGCCGTCGTAATCGCGGGCGTGGCGGCGCTGCACGTCGTGTTCCTCTGGCCCATCGTCCTGTCGCTGCGCATGCCGCATGCCCATGTCGACACGCGCGAGCTTCAGGTGGTGCTCGCGCCGGCGGAACGGCACGAGACGCCCATCGCGCTGCCGCAATCGCCGCTGGTGGCGAGCATCCCCGAGATCGTCGTCGATGACGACGATGCGCCCCAGAGCACGATCGCCGCGGCATCGGCGGCGCTCGTGCTGGCGCCCCGGCCCGATCCTCGCAGCGCCAACGTCCCGCCGACGCTGGCGGCGGTCGGCACGCGCGCGGGCCAGGGCGCGGTCGGCGTCGTGCTGCGCATCTTCGTGCTCGTCGACGGCAGCATTTCCGAAGCGCGGGTCGTCGCCTCGTCGGGGCAAAGCGACACCGACGCCAAGGCGATCGACTACGTCAAAGCCAATTGGCGCTTCATCCCGGCCAAGCTCAACGGCTCCGCCATCGCCTATTGGACGACCGTGAACGTGCCGTTCCGCGCCGACGGATAGGCGCGATCCGTGCCGGCTGGCGGTTGCAGGAATTGATTTTGCGTCGCAATAATACGTCCACCTCGTGGGGGACGACCTTTGCATATTCGATCATGGGTGCTTTTCAGCGCCGCAGCAACGTTTCTGTCCTCGGCAGCTCATGGCGAGGACATAGAGACGGTTGTCGTCACCGCCCAGACCTTGCCGCTGGACAAGGTCGGCCAGATCGACAAGACCGGCACGCCGATGGCCGAGGTTCCGCGCAGCATACAGGTCGTCCCTGAATCGCTCTTCAACGAACAGGGCGCGACCACACTGCAGCAGGTGCTTCCCGACGTCAGCGGTGCGACGCAAGGCGGCCAGTTCAACTTCGGCTTCTTCGACCGCTTCGTCATCCGCGGCCTCAACGTGTCGTTCCTGAACGACGGGCTGCCCGAAGGCACCTCGGACCTGACCGGCATGGTGCACACGCTGACCGGCGTCGAGCGCGTAGAGGTGCTCAAAGGTCCCGGATCGGCGCTCTATGGCAGCTCCGAGGAAGGCGGCACGATCAACCTCGTGCATTTCCGCCCGCGCGACACCTTCGGCTTCTGGGCCAGCACCCAATTCGGAAGCTATGACGCGACCACGACCGATATCGCGGTCACGGGTCCGACGGGCATCGCCGGCCTGAACATGCGTCTCGACGGCTCGTTCCAGCACACGGACGGGTTCCGCGACCTGAACAGCCAGACCGGCGAAGTCCTGGGCGCGCTCGACTGGCAGCTCGCCGACCACGAGGTGCAGCTCCGCGCCGAATACCACGACCTCCAGAACCTGCCCGATGCGTCGGGCATCCCGTTCTCGCCGCCGAACGGCGTCGGCGAGCCGCTCGATGTTCCGAGCGAGTTCACCTATTACACGCCGTTCGCCTTCGCCGATCAACGGATCGAGCGCGTGTTCCTGACGGATGCGTGGAAGGCGAACGAAGCGCTGCTCGTCAATCTGCGCGCCTCGTATTCGCAGCGCGACGTCGATCTCGCCCGCAACGCCGGCGGCTCCGTCACCAAGGTCGGCGACGACTATCAGCTGACCCGGCGCCAGCTGCGCGCGCAGACGGACGACGTCCGCGACTGGCTGTTCCAGGCCGAGCCGACCTGGCGCTTCGACACCGGCGGCCTGAAGCACACGCTCGTCTCCGGCGCCGAAGCGCGCATCGTCGATGCCGGGACGCTGCGCGCGACGGCCGACCTGCCCAGCATCGCCGACATCTTCCATCCCGTCGTCATCGACGGCTCGCTCTCCTCTCTCGTGTTCAAATGCGACGCCGGCCACAGCTGCGCCGACGCCAAGCTTTCGGCGGAATTCTACGGCCTCTATCTCATCGATCAGGTGAACGTCACCGATGCGCTGAAGCTGCGCTTCTCGGTCCGCAAGGACTGGTTCGAAACCGAAGCCGCCGCGCGCAGGCTTCTGCCCGTCAACGGCGGCCAGGAGGAGCCCTGCGATCCGCCGCAAGCCGTGCAATGCCCGCTGGTTCCGGGTCATCCGATGCAGCGCCACGACGAGCCGGTATCGTGGGACGCAGGCGCCGTCTATTTCCTGACCCCGAAGTTCTCCGTCTTCGGCGGCTATTCCACCGCCGCCTATCCGGTCTTCAACACCGAAGAGCCGGCGAGCGTGGGCCAGACGCCCGAGCGCGGCACGCAAGGAGAGGTGGGATTGCGGCTTCAGCAGGACTGGCTGACCGCCTCGACCTCGGGCTATCGCGTGACGCGCGACAATGTCTTCACCGTGGTGACCGAGGCCGATCCAAACGGCGGCGGCAATATCGTCGTACCCGGCGTCTTTTCCTATCGCGTGCAGGGCTGGGAGACCGACCTGAACCTGAGGCCGATGGAAGGATTGAGCGTCGTCGCCAATCTCGCGGTCCAGTCCGCCGTGATCACCCGCTATCCGCAGACGCCCGCGAATGTCGGCAAGGCGGTGCCGAGCGTGCCGTCGCTTCTGGGCAATGTCTGGGCGAGCTACGACCTGCCGGTGAGCGTCTGGGACAGGCAGCCGACGCTGTCGTTCGGCATGCAGTACCGAAACCACGAATACGGCGACGCGGCCAACACCCGCGTGCTTCCCGGCGATCCCGTGTTCAATCTCGCATTGTCGGTTCCCTACCGGGAATGGCGGTTCCAGGCGGGGCTGTCCAACCTTTTCGACCGGCGTTACTTTGTCGATGCGACGGGCACGGGCGGCGGCGCCTCGCCGGGAGCCGGCCGCACCTTTTTCGTGAAGCTGAGCTACGGGACGGAGTGAGTTCATTGTCGAACGGACGGGCATTGAGGCTGGCATCGCTGGTCGCAATGACGTGGTGGGGCCTCGCCTGGGGCGCCGCTCCCGAGCCGGTGCCCCGCAACCGCGTCGTGTGCGTCTCCAAGCAGATCAACGAGTTCGTCTACGACATCGGCGCGCAGGACCATCTGATCGCGCGCGACCTGACCTCGATCTATCCGCCCGAGATCAGGAAGCTTCCCAATGTCGGCTATCACCGCGCGCTGAGCGCCGAGGGCATCGTCTCGATGCGGCCCAGCGTCCTGCTGACGGACGGAAACGTCGGGCCGGACGAGGTGCTGGACCGCGTGCGCTCGGTCGGCATCCCGGTGGTGACCATGGACCCCGGCGACACTTTGGAGAGCGCGCAAGGCCTGATGCTCCGGCTGGGCGACTTTTTCGGCCGGCAGACCGCGGCCGCGAAGCTCGTGGCGAGCTGGAAGAAGAGCATGGTCGAAACCGTCCGCGATGC